>Ga0315899_10004503_pt1 | contig 15062 bp, 12 predicted proteins | sample LakEriMetagenome_2_FD_203518 | JGI IMG/M metagenome (GOLD analysis project Ga0315899, IMG submission 203518) | Freshwater fungal communities from buoy surface, Lake Erie, Ohio, United States - Buoy 4 MA112 | ecosystem: Environmental > Aquatic > Freshwater > Lake | place: USA: Lake Erie, Ohio... | reverse complement strand
AGGGGAGACGTGGAATGGACCTAAAACGCTGGAACAAGGAAGCAGCGCCTATTCCGATTTAGCCGTGCAAACAGACCACAGCGTCGTCTGCTTGTATGAATCAGGTGAGTCGATTAGTTGTGCCAGATTTTCCTTGGATTGGGCATCCAAGTAGTTCCCATGGCGATTGAATTTCAACTAAAATAGCGACGACTTAAACTCCGCGATTATCCCTCCATCCTCTCCCTCGCAACGCTTATCATGACATTTGTTTTCCGACAATGCGTTTGCAAAAAAGCAAACCTTAGGCTCACTCCTCTCAACCCTGGTCCGATGGCTTCGAGTATGCAATTCTTTATGTGGTCACCTAGAACATCCGCTTGGTCGTTTCTTTTGTTGATGCTGATTGGCTTACTTGGTTTTTCGACCAACAATGCCTCTGGCGCAAACGCTGTCGAGGCGAAAAAACAAATTGTGTTAATCGCTGGTCGCGCCAGTCACGGCTATGGTTCACACGAACACTACGCTGGTTGCCAGCTTTTGGCGGACTTGATCGAAAAAGCTCAACCCGACGTTCAATGCCAAGTCATCAAAGATGGTTGGCCAAAAGATGATTCCATGCTTAGTACAGCTGATGCAATCGTCATCTATGCTGACGGGGGTGGTGGACATCCAGCCATGCCTCATCTCGATAAACTTAAGAAACAGATTGAACGAGGTGTGGGGTTCGTTTGTTTGCACTATGCAGTTGAGGTTCCGAAAGGCCCGGCCGGGGATCAATTCAAAGACTGGCTTGGTGGGTACTTTGAAACTCATTGGTCTGTCAATCCGATTTGGAATGCCGAGTTTAAAGAGCTCCCAGTGCATCCAATCACTCGCGGTGTTAAACCATTCAGCATGTTCGATGAATGGTACTTTCATATGCGATTTCGAGACAACATGGTGGGGGTAACACCTGTTCTGTCGGCTGTTCCGCCAACCAGCACGATGGAGCGTCCGGATGGTCCACACAGCGGTAATCCCGCTGTTCGTGAAGAAGTCGCGCGCGGCGACAAGCAACACGTTGGCTGGGCTACGGAAAGAAAAGATGGTGGACGTTCGTTCGGATTTACTGGTGGACACTTTCATTGGAATTGGGGACGGGTCGATCAAACCCGTTTAGTCGCGAACGCTATTCTTTGGGCTGCAAAAGTCGATGTTCCTGAATCGGGAATTAAGATCGAATCTTTAACGATGGACACACTGCTCGAAAATCAAGACGAGCAACCGCCTGCCAACTTCGATGCTTCAAAAACTGCCAAAGATTTTGGTGTTGTCGCCGGTAATGTTGAAAAAGCCGGAGCAAATGCGGACTCAAAAGACAAGGGAGCCGCAAAACCAAAGGCAAAACTCCTTTTTTCCAGCCCAGTCCTCACGTCGAAAACTCCCGGTCATCAAATCTCTGCAGAAGTCGACATTAAAGGCGCTAAGGATCTCTATCTCATTGTGACCCCCGGGTTAGATGGTTTTGGCTGCGATTGGGCCGACTGGGTTGACCCAGTTCTCGTTGGACCAAAAGGAGAGAAATCGCTTCTCGATTTATCCTGGAAGCGAGCAACTGCAGACTGGGGAGCTGTCAATAAGAATGGAAACGCTGATGGAAGCCCCATGAGCGTTCAAGGAACTCGGGTTTCTGGACTCGGCACACACGCATCAAGTGTTGTGGTTTACGATCTGCCAGAGGGGTTCGAAAAGTTCAAAGTCAATTGCGCACTAGATGATGGTGGCATCAACCAGAACAATGGCGAAGCAACTTCAGTGCGATTCTTTGTTTCGACCGGTGGCGTTCCAGACGGGCTAAATGACTGGGGCAAGGATCCATCCGGCAGCGTTGAGGCACGAAGCCCAGAGAACGCTGTTGCTGGCCTCGATGTGGCGGATGGCGTACAAGCGACACTGTCCTCCTCTGAGCCCGTACTAAAAAGTTTGACCAATCTCGATATCGATCATCTCGGTCGTGTTTGGGTTTGTGAAGTTGTGAACTACCGTGGCCATAGAAATGATCGCCCTGAGGGAGATCGCATTCTCATTCTAGAGGATACTGACCATGACGGTGTGATGGACAAGACGACCGTCTTCTACCAAGGCCGCGATATCGATTCGGCTTTGGGATTGTGTGTTTTGGGCAACCGAGTCTTGGTCAGTGCTGCCCCTTATGTCTTAGAGTTTATCGATGAAAACGGAGATGATAAACCAGATCGCAAGACGGCGATTCTCACCAAAACCGGAGAACCGCAGCACGATCATTCGGTGCACTCCTTTGTCTTCGGGCCTGATGGAAAGCTTTACTTCAACTTTGGTAACACTGGAAAAAAACTATGCGATCGGGATGGAAATCCGATCAAAGATCGCTGGGGACGAAATATCGAAGACACGGGAAAACCATATCGTCAAGGAATGGTGTTTCGTTGCAATGAAGATCTGTCCGATATGGAAGTTCTCGGCCACAATTTCCGCAACAACTACGAAGTTGCCGTCGATTCTTTTGGCTCGTTGTGGCAGTCGGATAACGATGATGATGGAAATCGCGCTACGCGAATCAACTTTGTGATGGAGTTCGGAAACTATGGTTACGTCGATGAGCTAACCGGGGAAGGCTGGCAAGTTGAGCGAGCCAACTGGGAGCAGGAGATTCCTAACCGTCATTGGCATTTGAATGATCCGGGTGTAGTACCGACAATGCTTATCACTGGCGCAGGATCGCCAACTGGCATCATGGTTTACGAAGGCGATTTGCTTCCCAAGAAATTTCAAAATGAAGTCATTCACTGTGATGCAGGCCCGAATGTCGTCCGTGCCTATCCGACCACTAAATCTGGTGCTGGATACACTGCCACCATTGAAAATCTGTTGGTCGGGAACAAAGACCGATGGTTCCGACCCGCCGATGTTTGCGTAGCACCTGATGGTTCTCTTTTTGTCTCAGACTGGTACGACCCAGGAGTTGGTGGTCACCATATGGAAGACATGAATCGTGGACGACTATTCCGATTAGCTCCTCCGAATACCAAATATCTGGTACCCGAATTTGATCTGTCTACTGCAGACGGAGCCACTAACGCTCTGATGAACCCAAACCAATCGGTTCGCTATATGGCGTTTAATGCGTTAACGAAATTAGGTGGCCCAGCTAAGTCATCGCTGCAGAAACTCGCCAAGCATGAGAATCCTCGCATGCGAGCTCGAGCCCTCTGGGTATTGGCAAAGATATCTGCTCCCGCCGAAGTGGTTCAACTCGCACTTAACGATGCCGATGCGAATGTACGATGCACTGGAGTTCGAATCGCCCGTCAAGCGAAACTTGCTACTAGCACCTATATGCCGAAAGTTGTAGCGGATGCCGATGCAAGTGTTCTGAGAGAAGGTTGTATAGCTCTTCGAGAAGACTCTTCTGCAGATATGCCAAAATTCTGGCTTTCCCTCGCAGCTCGCTACGACGGTCAGGATAGGTGGTATCTCGAGAGCTTGGGAATTGCTGCCACCGATCGATGGGATGATTGCTTGGGATTGCTTAAGGACAAACCTCTCGCCAATCAGGTTGCACACGAGGGACTCATTTGGCGGGCGCGAGGCAGTCGCGCTGCCGGCATGCAAGCTGCATTGCTCAAGAGCGATACCATTAGCGAAGAATCGGTTCCTGCGATTTTCAGGGCACTTGACTTCCAAGAGCGCAGCACGAGAGAAGCGGCTTTAAAAAGTCTCCTAAATTTAGCCCCGTAAACGATATCCAAACGCGGAAGCAATATCTTTACTGCGTTCTCTTTAGAAACCAAAAATCCTTCCACTACGCGACCGACAGATTTCCTCATGAAACCCTACTTTGCAACGAAGCACTTTATTCATTTCTGTTTGCCTATATACCTTCTTTTTGGTAACGCACTTTTGGCAACGTCATCCGAGTCAACGGACAAGCAAGCGGTAAAAGACCGGATTGTTGTTGAGGCGTTGATGCGATTACCAAGTGTTGATGTCAATGCGAACGGAGAACTAAAGCAGACGGTGCTCCGATACGTTGAATCTTTGGGCGACGATCCGAAACAAATCGAAATCGCGAGAAAGCTCAAGTTGACGGGACTCTCAGACCGCTTAATGTCCAAGGCGGTGGATTGGGGTATGTCAACACAGTCCGTCCAGGCTGTGGAATTGGTTGCACAGCAAGACGGGTTGGATGTTCTCAAGAAGAAATTGTGCAACGCGGATCCAACCGAGGCCACCTTTACGTTGGCGAGAATTGCTTCTCTCAGCAACAAACGCGAGTTTTTACAAATGCAGGAAGAGATTCTAAGCGATCTCAAAGTCAATAAGTTTGTTCGTACGGAAGCGGTTGTATCTTTAGCTAGAAACAACTCTTTTCACCCCAAGCTCGTGCAGTTAGTCCGAGATGGAAAAGTCCCAGAAGAGGCAAAGACATTGCTGGGGCCGACCCTCCGCAACTCTGAAAATGAAGAGGTGCGAAATTCAGCCAAGGAATTGTTTCCCTCTAATTCTACCACCGCGCGTGAGTTGCCATCTGTACAGCAACTTGTAGCGAGAAAAGGGAACTCCGCAGAAGGAAAAAAACTTTACTTCGGCGTAGCAACATGTTCGCAATGTCACATGATTGGCACCGAAGGAAAAAACGTCGGACCGAGTTTGACGGAGATTGGAAGCAAGCTAACAAAAGAGGCCATGTATGTCTCGATCGTTTCTCCATCAGCTGGCATCAGTCATAATTACGAAACATTTGCAGTTCGGACCAGCGACGATGAAGTTGTGGTGGGTTTGATGGTATCCAACACAGAGCAGTCAGTCACTCTGAGGGATGCAAAAGGAATTGAGTTTACGTTTGCCAAGAGCGACATCGACGAACTAAAGAAGCAAGAAAAGTCTTTGATGCCAGAGAATTTACACGAATTGACTTCGGAGCAAGGACTCGTGGATTTGGTTGAGTACTTGGCAACTCTCAAAAAACAGTAGCATGATGGGGCTTAAGCTTCGATCGAGTTCTAAAGTGGATATCTTCCGGCACAAACGATAAATTCGTTAAAGTCGACTTAGACTCACCGAGTTTGTTGTTCTGCGTTACAGAAAATCCCACTGCTGCGTTGTTCGTATCCCAGCATTAAGTAGCGAGTAAGGGCAAAGTTTGCCCTTTTGGATACTTCTTGCTAACGGTCAAGAAAATGAACAACTCTGGGGCCTGCTCGACGATTGTTGAAGAACTGCGCGAAATGTTGACGCAGGAACGATCGTCTCGTATCAAGGCAGAATCGCGCGCTGTTGAGGCAGAGTCGCGGTCAGTAGCGATCGCTGAGCAATTGCGGCAATCAAATCTACAGCTTCGGAAGAACTCTGATGCGTTAGAACATGAGGTTCAGCGAGCCAAGGCCGTGTTCGATTCCGCAGCTGAAGGGATTATCATTTTCGACGATAGTGGTCGAATCGAATCCATGAACAAGGCTGCTGAAGTCATATTTGGCATTTCTGTCGTTACTACAAGCAGCGATTCTATCGTCTTCACCGTTCAAGATCTGCTGATCGATTTTCTTCGTTGTGAATCGGAAACCGAGGATTGTTTAGCCACTCGGGTCAAAGAAGCGATGGGCAGGTCGGTAGAGACCGATTGCAAAAGAGCTGATGGAAGCACGATTCCAGTCGAACTGGTAATGGGCCAGTTTTCTCATGGTAATCAGCGATGGTACAGCGGAATCGTAAGAGATTTATCGAGAAAACGAGTCTTGGAAGCGCAGTTGGCACAGGCACGAAAACTGGAGTCGGTTGGACAACTTGCTGCCGGTATAGCCCATGAACTCAACACACCCATCCAATTCGTCGGTGATAACACTCGATTTCTGAAGGACTCATTTGCGACGATTGAACAAGTTTTTCAAGAATTAGATTGCATGATTAAGTCAGCGGAACGCGATAGTAGCTCACCTCCTTTATCGGAACGACTTCGAGAGCTTTATCAGTCGAGCGACCTGAGCTTCGTTCGAGAAGAGATCCCCCAAGCGATCGATCAGACATTAGAGGGAGCCGAGAACGTCGCTAGGATCGTGAGGGCGATGAAAGTATTTTCACATCCTGGCTCCAAAGAATTTCAGCTGATCGATCTCAATAGTGCACTGGAAAGTACAATTACGGTATCGAGGAATGAATGGAAGTATTGTGCTAAGGTCAAAACAGATTTCGCAGTTGATCTGCCCAAGTTACGTTGTCTGCCAGCCGAATTGAATCAAGCCTTTCTAAACATTCTTGTTAACGGTGCGCATGCCATTCAATCTAAAGGAGCAGACGAGCATGGTTTGCTAACAGTTTCGACTCGAACGGATGGAGCATGCATATATGTCGACATATCCGATACGGGGACAGGTATACCCGAAGGTATTAGGAATCGAATCTTTGACCCATTCTTCACCACAAAAGGTGTAGGTAAGGGAACCGGACAGGGATTAGCGATTGCGTACAACGTTGTGGTTGAGATGCACAAAGGCAAACTCTTTTTCGATACAAAGGAAGGGTCTGGAACCACGTTTCATATCGTGCTGCCAATACACGTGCTATCTACGAAGAATTCTACGCCACCGAATGACAGATCTGGCAACGGATTGGTGGATGCTAAGCTGAGTCCGATCATGACGATCAACGATGTTTCGCAACTCCTGAATCCAGGCTTACTTCTTTAGCGCAGGAGACTATCCGCAGGGATTTCGAAAAGAAAACCATGAACGTTTCCAATCGTATCTTATTGGTCGACGACGAAGTCAATCTTCTACAAGCGTTTCAAAGAAACTTGCGGGGGCGTTATGATTTGGTGACGGCAGCCGGAGGACAAGCCGCAATCGAGCAACTACAGAAAAATGGCCCGTTTGCGGTCGTGATTAGTGATATGCAAATGCCTGAGGTTGATGGCATGCAAGTCTTGAGTGCTGCTCGTAAAATTGCTCCCGATACGGTTCGGGTAATGTTGACCGGAAACGTGGATCAAAGTACAGCGGTCACGGCAGTCAATTCAGGCGAAGTCTTTCGTTTTCTCAATAAGCCATGCCCGTTTGAAACGCTTACGACGGCTCTCGATGAGGGATTGCACCACTACAAGATTGCACTAGCGGAAAAGGAGCTTCTTTCCAAAACGCTTTCCGGATGTATTGCGTTGGTTAACGAATTACTCTCGATTGCCAATCCGGTTTCTTTTGGCCGAGGTGGCAGAATTCGCCAATGGATCAAAAGACTTTGCACTTCACTGTTTTTGCCCAACATTTGGAAGTATGAGATTGCAGCCATGTTGTCTCAATTAGGCAGCATCGGAACCGGCTTAAAGTCGAAAGGGCTTCCTTTGAATTCCCTTGAAGACTTGTACGGCGAATTGAAGAGCCAAGCCACGGTAAGCAGTTCCATGGTAAGCAAAATACCCAAGTTAGAAACGATTTCTGAAATGATTGGCAATCAATATTCCAATTCCATTCGGCCTGATGCCCCCATTGAAGTGGAGATGGGTGCCAAACTGCTTCGCATGTTGATTGAATACGATATCGTCTTAGAAAATCGTACTCCAGCCGAATCCATAAGCAAATTGCGAGAGAACGCTTCCAACTATAACAACGAAGCGCTAGAAACGTTTGCATCGATCATCCTCGGCAAACACTCCATCAAGGCTCTTAGCCTGGACAGCCTGCTCGATGGAATGATTTTGGAGAAAGACGCAATAACAACGAACGGTGAAATTCTATTAAGTCATGGACATGAGTTAACGGCAACTATGATTCAACGTTTGAAGAACTTTTCGAGAAACGGAATTGAGGTTGTCCAACCGATTACAGTTAGGATTCATTCTGTAACAGGCTGATGCACCTTCACCCCCAGATCGTCCACAAGATAAACAATCCGAGTGCGATGCGATAAATAGCAAACGGAACAAAACCGTGCTGCCTAACCCAAGACATGAACCACGCGATCACAGCATAGGCAACGATGAAGCTGACGAAAAAGCCAGCCGCGAGGTTTCCCCATTCGGCATTCGTAGGCGGGTCGTACTTTAGAACAAATTGCAACAACTTAAATGCAGCCGCTGCGATCATGACGGGGATGGCCAAAAAAAAGCTGAACTCAAGAGCAACGGGGCGTGAGAGCCCGAAGAGTTGCCCACCAATTATGGTGGACATCGAGCGACTCGTTCCGGGGAACGCCGCCGCCAGGATCTGAAAGAGACCGATCGCGATGGCTTGTTTGGGAGTCACTTGCTCCATTGTGTGCGTCGTGGGATTCTTGCCAAAGCCATAGTCGACGATCAGCATGGCAATCGCTCCGACAACAAGCGAGATAGCGATCACGAAGGAGCTTTCCATGTTTTCGCCGATCAACTTATCAATAATCAAGCACGGTATCGCAGTAACCACAAAACTGAGCAAGACCAGGACCAACGGATGGGTCTTCCAGGAGGAAGGTACCGTGGGGTCCGCGAGAGCGTCGGATTGATTAGTGTTTTTCGGGAAAGTTCCGGTGTGGTTCCATGCCGCCCAAAAGGATCGCGTAAAACCTATGAGACGAGAACGAAAGAACACGACAACCGACAGAATGGCGCCGAGTTGGATTACGACTGCAAACATCTTCCAAAACGGGGATTCGCGGTCGGTTCCCAAAACTTCTTGGGTTAGAAGAATATGGGCGGTAGAACTCACGGGCAGAAACTCGGTAAGCCCCTCGACGATGCCTTGTAGAATTGAGGAAAGCAGGTCGTTCATGGCGAAAACCAAGTTCGGAGAAAGCGGTAAACTTGGATTGTGACCTTAAAACCTCGCGCGAGAGGCTCTGTTTTGTGGAGTTTACCCAAATTATCGTGCGGACAGTCAAACTTTTTGGTCTGTAGCGATTGTACAGATGGGAATAAACTGCTGGCTATGAAGCTACGACTACGTCTTTGGGGTAAGAAAAAAGGGGGCCGAATGACCGGCTGGTGGATCATCGGATCCCTCGGCGAGGCGTCGTTTTTTGCTGCCTGTTTTCTTGTTGGGGTTCTTGGGCTCTCCACTTTCGTTAACTGGTTTCAAGTGGGGGGTGGATTCTGGCTCTTGGTAGGGGTTTCGTCAACTCTGGTGATCCTTGGAGCCGTGGGGTTTTGGTACGGCGTTATCAAAGTCGCCATGAGCGACGAGCATCGAGAGGCAATCGCCCAAAGCGGGCTACTCCCGAAGCCAAAGGGCCGAGCCAAGAAATCCCCTCCACCTATGATTCCTTCCTTGGAGTCGTTTACAGATAGTCCGGGGGCCAAGTTAGCGTATAGGCTTCCCGGGTTCGCGACGGAAAGGTTTTCGTTGATTGCTGTTGGGATGCTAGCGATGGCTTGGAATGCGATGCTAGCAATCTTTGTTGTTGTCGCAGTGCGAAGGATGGCCGATGGACAGATTCCATATGTCTTGTTGGGATTGATAGGACTGGGAGTATTTGTTGGCTTTCGAGTGTCCAAGATCTTTGTGAAGTCTTATGTTCAGGCGATCGGAATAGGATCAACAACGGTTGAGATCGAGGACTTGCCACTGGTTCCGGGTCGAACCTATCGTGTTGTGCTGGTTCAGTATGGCAAGCTGGTTGTGAAGAAACTTTCTTTGAGACTAGTATGTGAAGAGGAAAGCACCTATCATTTTGGAACAGACGTTCGCACAGAGAGAGCGATCGTCCAGGAGCAGCCTGTTCTCAATCAGGGTCGAACGAGAATCGATTGGGGGCGGCCGTTGGAGCTTGAGGGTGAGGTGCATATACCGATTGACGCGATGCATTCCTTTCAAAGTCTTCACAACGCAATACATTGGAAGTTCATAGTTGAAGGAGAAGCAAATCGATGGCCATCGTACTGCCGAAATTTCCCCGTAGTGGTGTACCCACTCGAAGCGCAGTCGCATGTAGAGGCAAAGTCATGATTCGATTGCTTGGTTTGCAACCTGGCTACATGCCCAACGATATTTTGGAACTTGAGTACACGATCGAGAACATTGATTCGACCTCTATATCGGCCGTTGAGGTATCCGTTTTATGGTTGACGGAGGGAAAGGGTACAGAGGACATGGGGGTCCATTTCTTTCAGCGTCTAACTGGTAATTCGCTAGGTGCGATTAATTGGTCGGTTCCTCAGACTCTCAAGGTTCCATTGCCAGAGTCACCGCTGTCCTACGAAGGCAGGATTGTCAAGATTTCCTGGTGTGTACGGGCACGTTTCTATATGAATGACGGCACCGAGTATTTAGGGCAAGAGCCGTTTTATTTGGGAGCGATCACCAAGGCGATTTAGGCCTAGTGACCTGAAATTGTCGACTTGAACTTGACATAAAGGTTACAGATTGGAAAATCTCGCGGACCTGGACGGTTAGCTCAGTTGGTTAGAGCACCACGTTGACATCGTGGGGGTCGTTGGTTCGAGTCCAATATCGTCCACTAATAAAAACCCAGTGATACCAAGCGTTTCGCTGGGTTTTTTCGTGTCTTCATCGTCCGAGTCATCTTTTGTCCAATTAACTGAAATGGACGCGTTTGGACGCGTTTTGCCCTTAGTAAGTGCGAGCGTTCGAGGTCGCCGACCGAATGGGTTGATCTCGGAATATAGGAAACGCGCCAGTCCTTTCGGAAGCATCCATTAGCCGGGCGTCTGCAAAGGAACTTTCGGCAAGTTAGTGCAACTTTGACGGATTGCATCTTGCGCCATACGTTTGGCAACGACCGGTTGCCATAATTGCTACCGTAGGTCACGTCTCGCAGGTCGTCAGCTAGGTCCGACCGGATAGGCAACGCCGTTTCAAACACGGTTTAGTCCACATTTAACTCTTAACATTGACCCTGCGAAAAAACGCCATGCACGATCAATTTCTTCCCAAACTACCTTTAGAAACACTGCTTCATTTTTTGGAAGAACGGACTCCTTCAAACTGAACCCATTGAATATCTTTCGGATACTTGTCAGGTTCCAATCGAGTTGAATGCATCAGTTGGATTTTCCATCGATCATCCTCTCTGACCATCACTGCACTTTCGAGCCAAACGACGGTCCTCAGCCCACCCGCACGACTTATCTCAGCCTTGTTCCAGTAGCTAATCCAAGCGACGTTGCCATCCTCTCTAGCTCGAATCTGGCTGAAGAAGTTCTTCCGCACATACGGTTCACCCTTGGGCTGGACTGCATCGACTAGTTTTTGCATCGTCCAGTCTTCGCCATGCTCGAGCAATTGGAAGTCCTCCGTTGACGTCTCCTGCATAGCCTTGCCATCGTGATTGGACATCGCAGCAAAAAGTTCTTTAACTGGCTGAAATGCAGGATGGTCTGCAGCGTTAACAATGCCGCTCAAGAGTAAAACCCCACAGAGCAAACTCCCAACAGGCAAAACTCCTCTGACGATACTATTGATTTTCACGACTTGCACTCCAGTAAAGAAAATGAATCGGGGGAAGTTCCTCGCATTCTACATGGAAACACAGGCGTGTTTCGATCCCCTAGTCTCGCAACGATTTTTTGCTAGCCCCCATCCATATCCTTGTCCTCAAATTGATTGCTTTAGCCTGTAAGAGAGTTACACAAATGGCTCTGCTGCCAGACTCCTATCGGAACTGAAAGGGGAATCGTCGAAACCTGTTTTATCATGACCTGCCCCAATTCATCCAAGTGATCGATAGTTGCAGCACCGTTGCGAGCGACACCCACACGAAATACGGCACTTGAGCCAAAGCGACCCAACGGTGGACTCGCCAGACGACGACCATCATCCGAATGATCGTGCCTCAGACGATCACGAAGCCAAATGTAAACAGAATCATCGGATAAAGAATCTGCCAAATGAGGCCGATCGTGCGAGGCAGCGGTGTCCAGTTTGGCTTGGCCAGCGAGTTGTACCAATCGACCCATGGAATTTCCATTTTGACCGTTTCCTGTGTTGTCGTGTAACCATTGCGGAGATGAACAAACCTACAGATACATCTCAGGATCATTCGCATCTTCCGAATCGGTGACATCCCCATTCATGGATAGCGAGTTGTTTGCACTCCATGTCGAAGATTTTAGTTTCACGATCCGATATCCAGCTAACCAAAGCAAAGGGATACCTATTGCGAAGCCACCTACAGGAGACATCGCAGTGATAAATGGAACAGCCCAAAGTATGTTTGCGGAAAGTGCACGGGGAAATAGCTGGCCCAATAACGAGAAATGCGTTGCCCACATTGATAGGTAACACGAATAAATCACAACGATGGTCGAAACGGCAGTAATGATCAAAACGCCCGTCTTGATGCGACGGTCATTGAACCGAATCAGATAAACAAGGCCCGCAACAGATAATCCACAAATAAAGCGAAACAAAGGAGGGGCAATCACGAGTTGAAAGAAAAAGAGGACGCGCGCAAAACCTGGCAACCGCCCATTGCCAGTCGCTAGCCCTAGGAGGATGACGATCATCGAAAAAAGGCTCGTGAAAATCAGGGCCTTAACGATTGCACGAATCGCCGTTCTCTTCAGATTGAAGTCTGGATTCAATACCGATTGAATCGAGTTCTCTCCATTTCTTACAAACATAGCATTGGAGATCGATAAACCTAGCAATACGCCTGCGTACATCCAATAAACAGTGCAAAGCTCGTGAACGATCGACGGGATCCAAAGCGTGAGAATGCTGTCCCATCCAAAGCTTGTAACACTCCCGTACATAGCCCAATGATCCAATATCAACAGACTGAGCGCAGAGCAAAGGATGGTCGATGTTAGATACCATTTTCGTTGTGGTAAACAAACAGCTCCCCAAAGGCACAGCCACGCGAGAAGCCATTCCTTCGCTCCTCGTAAGGCTATCCAATGGAAAATCGATGTAGACCAACCCGAGGAAGAATTTCCCGTCATAATGGCGGCGGCAAACCAAGCAGCAAGGCAAGCTGTCGCAATTAAGGAAAGAAAAAGAAGAGTCCGATCACTATGATGGGTACGCCCCTGAAGAGTCTTGGTCTCCGGTTTCATTTCGCGTACCATCTAAACTTGGATCGTAATCATTGCCGCGATCTCACGACCCACTTTTGTCATCCCGCTGCTGAAATTCGTCGTCCGACTCGGGATCGTGTGACGCGTCTTCATTATCATCGATCGATTCGGTCGAAAAATTGGCCTCAAAGTTTGCGATCTTGTCCCGCAGGATTCCGGCCTTTTCGTACTCTTCTTTCTTGATCGCCGCCTTCATCTCTTCACGGAGTTCAGCCAACTGTCGCTGACGCTCAGGAGACCCTCGCCGATTCTTGGGTATCTTGCCCTTATGCTCAAGCGCTCCGTGGATGTTGATCAGCAACGGCTCCAAGTCCTCTTCGAACGCTACGTAGTCATACGCGCATCCCAGCCGTCCACCTTTGCGAAACTCGGCAAACGTAATCCCGCAAACAGGGCAGGTCTTTTGGTCGGTCGCCGCCAATTCTTTAGTCGTGACATCCATTTTCAACTGCTGGGCTAGCATATTGGACAAAGCAGTTGCGGGAGACGAACCGTTCCCGTTCAAATACTCACGGGCATGGTCCTCGCACAGATGCAGAACTTTCGGACCATCAGAACCGGTCAGTTCCGTGATGTGAAAGGTGGCTGGCTTTTCGCAATGCTGACACTTCATACAGGAATTCTCTGGCTAGCAGTTCGCGTTCTTACTTAACATTGGTAGTATAGACATCCTTCAACGATTGGGCGATGCTAACGAACCCTTCATTTTTCGCGATTTTGTGAGCAAGTACCTGGAGATGAGCGTTTTTCCAAACAAGCCGGAATTTCTGGCGGCCGCTGCTAAGTTTGATATGGTGCCGGTCTTCCGACGACTTTTGAGCGATCACTTGACTCCAGTTACCGCTTTTGAGCAACTCGACGACGGCGAAAGTTCCGCGTGCCTGTTCGAAAGTGTCGTCGGAGGCGAACGTATCGGACGCTATAGCTTTATTGCAATCGGACCAAGCACGCGCATGGTGGCCCGCCGCAATGAAGTCGAGTGGCATCAAAATGGCCAAGTGGACCGATTCCAAGTCGAAGATCCTCTGGATTTTTTACAACAGAAGCTCACGGGAATTACCGTTGCCGATTTTAAAGAACTCCCTCCCTTTGTCGGTGGCGCGATCGGATTTGCAGGCTATGACGTGATTCGCTACGTCGAGTCTCTCCCCAACGCACCCACAGATGATCGCAATCTTCCCGATCTCGATTTTGGCTTTTACGATGAGCTTCTCGTTTTTGATAACGTCAACAAAACCGTTATGGTTGTTCGGTTGGTCAAGATTCCAAGCAGCCGCTCCGAACAAGAGTCTCTAGCCGCCTACAATCAAGCATGCGTGGATATTGAGTCTACCGTGAACAAGCTTCGGCAGCCAATCGCATCGGTCGCCGTGGACGATATAGTGCTCGGCACGCCGGTTACATTGGTTCCCAAATCCAATTTTACAAAATCGGAATTCGAAGCTGCCGTTAACGCATGCCGCGAGTACATCCTCGCCGGGGATATCTTCCAAGTTGTTTTGAGCCAACGCTTCGAAGTGGAATGCAGTAGCGATCCGCTCGAGATTTATCGCACCCTGCGTGTCGTGAATCCGAGCCCATTCATGTTCTTTGTTCGCACTCCATCGTGCACCCTCATCGGCAGCAGCCCCGAAGTGATGGCGAGAGTCATTGATCGAACCGTGACGGTACGTCCTCTGGCTGGAACTCGCCCTCGCGGCAAATCACACGAAGAAGATCGCGAACTGGCTGCCGAACTTCTGGCAGACCCTAAGGAACGAGCAGAACACGTGATGCTAGTTGACCTCGGACGCAACGATGTGGGTCGGGTGGCCGCGTTCGGAACGGTCCAACTCAATGATCTTATGGTGGTCGAGCATTATTCTCACGTGATGCATATCTCCTCAAACGTAAGTGGGACGTTGAGAGAAGGGCTTACTGCCATGGATGCCTTTAAGTCGTGCTTGCCAGCTGGAACCGTTAGCGGTGCACCCAAGGTTCGCGCCATGGAGATCATTGACGAACTAGAACCGACTCGTCGCGGTCCTTACGCGGGAGCTGTCGGTTATTTTGACTACCA
>Ga0315899_10004498_pt1 | contig 15067 bp, 16 predicted proteins | sample LakEriMetagenome_2_FD_203518 | JGI IMG/M metagenome (GOLD analysis project Ga0315899, IMG submission 203518) | Freshwater fungal communities from buoy surface, Lake Erie, Ohio, United States - Buoy 4 MA112 | ecosystem: Environmental > Aquatic > Freshwater > Lake | place: USA: Lake Erie, Ohio... | reverse complement strand
AAGGATGCCCTGACTGGTGTGGTGAAGGGGTGGTCGACTTCAGCAGAAGTTGTGATTTTGCTCACAGCCCAAAACTCCAGAAGGAGGCCTGGAGCTCCGCACCACCACAGCGCCCATGCCTACCTGTGGGCAAAAGCGACCTCAGGCGATCGTTGGCCGCACCAGCACCGGCACCCGCTTGAAGGCCGGCGTGCCGCTCTCCGCGTCGATCACGGGCCGCATCAGCACGTTGGCTTCGGGGTAGAACATCAGCGCGGCCCCGCGGCGGATCGAGCCGGGAATCACCTCGATGCCCTCCAGCGCCCCCGCCTCCCCCTGGACTCGCACCCGCTGGTGCGCTTCTAGGCCGCTGGCGGCGATGTCGGCGGGGTTCATCAGGATCGTCTGACGGTGCGGCATGCCCCGGTAGCTGTCGTCTGTTTTGTAGACAACCGTGTTGTGTTGGCCGTAGCTGCGGGCGGTGATCAGGCTCAGCACCAGCCCCTGCTCCCCCGGGGCCAGGCCACCGAAATGGTTGGCCTCTGGCAGCCCCAGCTCCGGCAGGGGGGTGGCCGCCAGCTGGGCCCTGCCGCTGGCGGTGGCGAACCGGGGCTCGCTGAACACCCGACCGGCCACCTCAAATTCCTTGTGGCTGTTGTCGATGTCCGCAATGGCTTCGTACCCCGGCACGGTGCGGGCGATCAACTCCCGCACGTAGACAGGATCCTGCAGGCGGCGCCAATCGATCGGCGAGTCGCCATGCAGCCGGTGGGCCAGCTCCGCCAGAAACTCCACCTCGCTGATCAGTTGGCCGCTGCGCAGGTGGGTGCTGCCGGGCTCGTTGAGGCGCACCCAGTTGTTGCCCGATTCCACCGTGGTGCGGTGGGGTGTTTCAAACCGGTTAAACACCGGCAGCAGCAGGGTCTGGCGAGCCCCGAGGCCATGGAAATGGCCGGTGTTGGGCTTGGTGGCCAGATAGATCACCGTGTCGATCTTGCCCAGGGCGCGGCGGGCCTGGCCGCTATCCGGGTTGGCGCCGTAGAGGTTGCCGCCGAGGCACAGCAGGGTGTCGACATCACCTCGATCCGCCGCTTCGATGAGGGCGCGGGTGTCGTACCCGGGGGTGCGGCTGAGGGGCCGACCCAGCAGCTCCTCGAGCGCCAGACGCATCGGCTCGCGCAGCTTCACTGACACCCCCATCGAGCCGAAACCCTGCACGTTGGAATGGCCACGGATCGGCATGGTGCCCGCCCCGGGACGGCCCACGTTGCCCGTGAGCACGGCGGTGTTGGCGATGGCCTGCACATTGCTGGTGCCGTTGGCGTGGTGGGTGATGCCCATGGCCCACGCAAACACCACCGATTTGCAGGCCGCCAGGCGGTTGGCGGTGTGCTCCAGCTCCTCCCGGCTCAGGCCGCAGCAGGAGGTGATCGCCTCCCAGCTGGTGCTCTTGATCTGCTCGCTCACCGCCTCCCAGCCGTCGGCATGGGCCCTCACGAACTCCCAGGGGATGGAGCCCGCCTCCAGCAGCGCCTTCTGCAGCCCCAGGAACACCGCCACATCAGAGCCGGGAATCGGCTGCAAGAAGAGTGAAGCGATGGCACTGCCACCGCCCAGCATGGAGCGGATCGGGAAGGCAGGCGAGCCGAATTTCAGCAGCCCCCCCTCGAGGATGGGATTGATCACGATCACGGTGCCGCCACGCTCTCGCAGGCGGATCAGCTCGTTCATCAGGCGCGGGTGGTTGGCCGGTGCGTTGGAGCCCACCAGCACCACCCCATCGGCCTGCTGCAGGCTCTCCAGATTCACCATGGAGGTGCCGCTGCCAAACACCCGGTTCAGGCCCACGGTGGAGGGGGCATGGCAGAGATCGGAGCAGTCGGCCAGGTTGTTGGAGCCCAGGGCCCGCAGCAGCAGCTGCAGCAGGTAGGCGGCCTCATTGGAGGAGCGGCCCGAGCTGTAGGAGGCCACCCGCTCCGGCGGTGGAGTGCGGAAGGCCGCGGCGGCGAGGGCGTGCACCTCCTCCCAGCGGATCGGCGCGTAGTGCTCCCTGCCTTCGCGGCGAATCAGGGGCCGATCCAGGCGGCCCAACCGGTCGCAGTCAGCGGAGCTGAGCTGCTGCAGCTCCGCCAGGGAGCGGCCGGCGAACACCTCGGCGGGCACCGCAGGCTGCAGCTCGGCGCCGATGGCCTCCACGCTCTTGAGGCAGCGCTGCAGGGGCTCGCCCAGCTCATCGCGGAAGCCACCGTTCTGGCCGCCCGTGCCCCAGGCACAGGAGAGGCAGGCGCTTTTGTGGGTGAGGGTCTGCCAGAGGCGGGGGCCGGTGGGGGATAGGGTGGCCCTGGCCCAGCCGTCAATCAGGGGCCAGCCACCGCCGCTGCTGGCATCTTCCGGTGGTGGTGTGGCCGCCATAGCCATCAGGTCTCGACACTGGGATCAAGCTAGGGCGAAGCCAGGGGCCCGTGCGGAGGCGCGATCCTGTTGGCAATCTTGTCAATTGTTTATTGCCAAGCTGTTCATCCCTGATCAGTCTTTTACACTGTCGCGTCTGATTCACCCGCGGATGACTCAAGCCACGGGCGCATCCCCCCCACCCGAGCCTCCCCACGCCGAAGACCTCAACGGTTTGCGGCTCTGGCGTCGCTTGCACATCCGCTTGACGGTGCTCTACGGGGGGCTCACCCTGCTTTCCATCATCCTGCTGGGGGTGGGCACCTACCGTTCCGCCGTGCAACGGGAATTGGGCGCCATCCGCCAGCTGCTCGCTGCCACCTCCAATGGCCTTGCGGCGTCCATCGACGCCCAAGCCGTGGCGACCCTTCCTGCCGAACCTCGCCAGCCCGCAGCCCTGCATCGCCTCCTGCTCACGCGCTTTGGCGAGGTGGCCCGCCAGGAACCAGACGTGCAGAGCATCTACCTGTTGCGTCCCACACAGGAGCCCACCCGCCTGCGTTTTGTGGTGGATTACGTGCGCCAGGGCCCGGCTGGTCAGCCGGGCCAGCTTTATGACGCCAGCGATGTGCCGCTGATGCTCAAGGGCTTTCGCCAACACGTGGTGGAGGAATTCCCCGTGCGTGATTCCTTCGGCAGATCACTCTCGGCCTATGCGCCCGTGAAAACCCCCCAGGGAAAGCAGGTGGCGGTGTTGGGGGTGGATATGGACGCCAGCCGGATCGATCAGATCCAAGAGGATGTGCTTCGGGATGTGGCCCTTTCGTTTGGCATCACCACCCTGCTGCTTGGGGCCTTGGCCGCGTTGGTGGGCTGGAACCTGCGTGCACCGCTGGAGCGCATCATGGCCGCCACGACGGCTATCTCCAGTGGTGAGCTGGACACGCGCATCGGGATGCGACGGGGGGATGAGCTTGGTCTGATGAGTCGCCATATCGATCGCATGGCGGCCCAACTGCAGGAGCGGGAATTGATTCGCGACCTCTTTGGCCGGTTTCTCAGCACCCGGATTGCTTCAGAGTTGCTGCGTCAGGGAGAGAAGCTGTCGTTGGGGGGTGAAGAGCGGGTGGTCACAGCTTTGTTTATGGATCTGTGGGACTACACCACGATCTCTGAGCAGCTTTCTCCCCCGCAAGTGGTGGACATTCTGAACACCTATTTGGAGGCCATGAATGAGGTGTTGGAGCGACATCAAGGCAGTGTGATCGAATTCAAGGCCGACGGGATTTTTGCCGTTTTCGGCGCTCCCTACTCCCTGTCGCAGCATGCCGTGGTGGCTGTGCGTTGCGCCATGGCCATGCAAGCCGCCCTGCATGACCTCAACCGCACTTGGCAGGAAAACGGTTCGGCGAAGCTTTGGCAGCGCAGTGGCGTTGCCTCGCTGCGCGGAAGGGTGGGCATCCATTACGGGGCCGTGGTGGTGGGCAACCTGGGCAGCAAGCGCCACATGAAATATTCTGTGATTGGCGACACCGTGAACATCGCCTCGCGACTGGAGAGCCTCAACAAGGAGTTGCAAACGGAGATCCTGATCAGCCAGGAGGTGTTCGTCCAGCTCCCTGACGACCTCGCCAACCGCGCAACGGCCCAGGGACGCCACCAAGTGAAGGGAAGGGATGAGCTGGTGAGGGTGTATGCCGTGTCCTGGCACAGCGACGGCCCCTCCAGCTCGCCCCCTTGAGGGTTGGCTCCGCTCCCTCAACCCCGCCCTGCCGGATGATCCGGCGACTCCCGCAGTCTCGGCAGGAGCTGCACGAGGTTGCATGGCTGGGTTGTGGCCTCCAGCTGAGCACCGATCAGCCGGTCCCAGGCGGTTTGCACTGCATCGAGGGAGCCCGGCAGCACGAAGAGCACTGTGCCATTGGCTACCCCCGCCAGGCAGCGGCTTTGCAGGCTGCTGGTGCCAATCGTCTCGAAGGAGAGCACTCGGAACAGTTCCCCGAAGCCCTCGATCACCTTGTCGAGCAGGGGGGCCACCGCTTCCGGTGTGCCGTCCCGGCCGGCCAGCCCTGTGCCTCCACTGGTGATCACCACCTGCACGCCTGGATCGGCAATCCAGCGGCTCACCTCGGCGCGGATGCGGTAGCGGTCGTCGGACACGATGGCCCGTTCCACCAGGTGGTGGCCCGCACGCTTCAGGCGCTCCAGGAGCGCATCTCCGGAGGGATCGTCAGCGAGGCTGCGGGTGTCCGACACCGTGAGCAAAGCGATGGCGAGGGACACTGGGCTGGGCTGCGGCGCCCCCCATTCTCGCTGTGTTGAACCCAGACCCCCTCAGTGGCCTGGTTGGTCTTTCGGGCGCCAACGCGGGACCACCAGCGATGGATGAGGGCGTCCCCCAATTTTGCGGGGGTAATCGGCATCCGAGCTGGGATGGATCAGCAGCTCCTCCCCGGCAGCGATGGCGCGGCTGGCCACGATCACCGCCTCCCCTTCAACGAGGTCTTCACTGGGATGGCTGTTGGCTGGCTCGCCTGGATGGGGGAAGTTCCAAAAACGCGCCAGATCCCCACAAACCACCACCTCGTCGAGCCGCATGGGATTGATGTAGCCGTGATGCAGAAGTTGCGTTCGCTGCTCGGGTTGGAGAGCTTGGAGAGCCACGCGCCAATCCAAACCCGGTTCAAACATCCAGAGAACGGCACCTTCAGCGAGGGCGTCTCGGCTGTAGAGCCCCGTCCCGTGGATAGGACTTGGGGCTGTGAAGTGGGGAACCATCAGACCCATCAGCCAAGACCACCGTTGCAGCTGTGGATCAGCTCTTGCACATAGGGGCGTTCCGCGAGGCTTGTGGGGAGGCTGTGAAGGAGAGCAAGGGCCTCCTCCAAGCGGTTGTGATGACGTGCTTCTTGGGCAGCATTAAGAGTATCGCTGAAGCGAACCTCCATGGCGTTGGCATGGTCGCGACGACCGATCACCTCAAAAATCTCCATGGGATGGCTGAAGCCCCTCAGTGTCGTGTCTGCCACCTTGACGATGAGATAATTGGCTGATGAGGAGCCCAGTGCTTGCACCAGATCGGCACTGGCAAGGATGCGGGTGCCGTACAACCGATTGCTGTGCTCCAGGCGCTGGGCCAGGTTGACGCGCTCACCGATGATGGTGAAGTTAACGCGTTCGCGTGGTCCGATGTTTCCCACTACAACAGAGCCGTAATCAATTCCGAAGGTTGTATGGAAGGATACCGGTACGCCCTCCCTTTGCCACTGATCGTTGAGGATGTCGAGGCGTTCACGGCAGCGGATTGCCGCTTCGATGCAGGCTTGAGCAGGTTGATCAATGGGTTCAGGTGCTCCCCAGAAGAGGAGGGCACTGTCACCGATGTATTTGTCCAGCACTCCCTGCGTGGCGGATGCTTCTTCGTGAATGACCGCGAAATATTGGTTGAGGAGTTTCAGCATTTCCCCGGGCTCCAGGCTCTCGCAAAGGCCGGTGAAATTCCGGATATCGGTAAACATGATCGCCAGATGTCGCATTTCGCCGCGCAGGTCGAGAGAGGAACTGTTCAGCACCAATTGGCGCACCAGGGTGGTGGGCACGTAAGTGGTGAATTCCGAGAGAGCTGTCTGCACAGTCCCAAGGGAGGAAAGGATTTGGTGGATTTCATAAATGAAATCGCTGGAACCTCGCTTGCTCGCCTTTGTGTTGAGGTGGAGCTGGGCGATGGCCTGAAGACGTTGGTGGACGTAGCGCAGGGGCTCACTGATCTGTCTTCCGAGCAGGGCAGCCAAGGGCAAGGTGATGAGCAGGCTGATCAAGTAAGCCTGAGCCAATTTGCTGAGGATGCGATTGCGGTCAGCGAGCACTTGCTCGGCCGAAATATCAATGCCGAGCACCGCGTCGAATGAGCCGTCTCGACGTCGCAGGGGAATATACCCTGATAACCAGGTGCCCCACGAGTCCTTGACGAAGCTGCGGTCGGCCTCAAATTTGCCGCTCTTCCAGACCCGATGCAACGCATCTGTGGAGGAGCTGGTCGGCATAATTTGCCCAATCCTGCCAAAGTCTTTGCTGTTAAAAGGGGTGCCGTCTACGACAAATTCATAGCGGGAAAAGGGGTCTTTGACAGGCTCTTTTGCCTTGCGCAGGGTGTAAATAAACCGTACGCCGCGAATGTGGTGCAGCCCGGAGGTGAGCGTCTTATGCGTTTGAAGGTAAGCAGGGCTTAAAATTTGGTTTGGATCCCTAAGGTTTGCAATGGCCTCGCCATCCAACTGTTGGGCGATCAATTCCGCCGCGTCATGAAGCCGCTGGGAGGTATTCTGGTGTGCAATGCCCATGCTGCTTTGCACCACAAGTGCGCCCGTAGCAAAAGTGGTGATTGTTGCCGTGGCACCGAACACGAGCGCCAGGGCTGGGCCAATCCGGGGTCGGTGGAGCCGTGAGCGGAGCAGCATCGACAGTGGCCTTGACATTAGGTGGCCGTCGAAAACACGTAATCCCAGACGGTGAGGATCAAGCCGTAGTTGCGAGACGGGTCACGATGGTGACGCAGGTGGTAGTCGCCCCACGCGAAGGTGCGCGTGATCGGACCCGACAGGTTGGGGTTGTGATCGAGTTGGCCGTCGCTGCAGAAGATTTCATAAAAATAGTGGAACATGAAGAGCAACAAACCCTGCATCGGCAGCACCAGGCAGATCAGGAGCGCCGGCAGGGTGAGCGTGATCCAGATGTCCAGCGTTTCTGCAGGGCTGCCAAAGCAGAGCAGAAAGTGGTGCCAGCGCAGCTGTCCGCTTCCCCCCGCATACCTCGGCCCGTGGTGAACGGCGTGTAATCGATACAATATGTTGCACGATCCGCGCCAATGGGCCAGACGATGGATGATGTAGGCCATGCCCGTCCAAAGAAGCACCGCCAAGACAAAGAGGATGATCCCTCTCATCACAGGCATGGTTAACAACAGCGAACCAATCTAACAACTTTGACTCTTGCCGTTCGCAAGGTAAATTCATTTACGATACATTTTCTTTTTTCCTCCCCGTCCCGCGGCTTTGGGCTCTGCCTTGTGCGGCCAAGGGCTAGACGAGCGGGAAGCATGATAATAATGCAGTAAGTTTGTTAAAGGATTTGGTTCTGGGCGGCGTCGACTGGCCCCATCCAGCGGCTTTAGAAAGGATCGATGCCCCAGCTCCAGCCCCAGCCGGACTCCCTCGCTCCATCCCCTCAGGTGATTCGCGTGCGGCTGTTCGCTTCTCTGCGTGAGGCGATGGGGTGGGACGAGCTTGTGGTCAGCCCTTCCTGCACCCCTGCCACGCCCTTCGCCCTCTGGCAACAGCTTCAACTGGCCAGGGGTTGGCAACAGGCTCAAGACGCGATGGATGATGGCCCCCGCATGGAGACCGACGGTGACGATCTCCCCAACGGTGTGCGGGTGGCGATCAACCAGCGCTTTGCCAGCTCCCACACCCAGCTGCGCGATGGAGATGAACTGGCCTTCCTGCCCCCGATCACCGGCGGTTGACTCCCACCCATGGGCGACCCCAAGTTTCCAACGATTTGCATCAGCCTTGTGCACGAGAGCATCGCGCCTGGGGAGCTTTTGGATCGGTGGCAGAGCCGACTGAGGTCCTGCCTGGGCGAGGCCCCCGCAGCCACCAGCCTCTTCATTGGCAGGGTGCGGGGCACCACAGCGGCAGGCCTGGCCCTGGAGGCGCTCGAGCTGGAGCACTACCCCGGCATGACGGAGCGGCAGCTTGAACAGTTGGCCTGCTCGTGCGCTGAGCGCCATGGTGCTAAGGCCGTGCTGGTGGTGCATCGGGTGGGCCGCATCCGTCCTGGCGAGGCCATCGTGGTGGTGGCCGTGATGACCGACCGGCGGGGCCCAGCCCAGCGCTGCTGCCAGGACCTGTTGGAGGCCCTCAAGCACGAGGCGCCGTTTTGGAAACGGGAATGGGCGGGTGATGCAGGCCGCTGGGTTGGAGGGAACACGCCTCTGGAGGAGTGCCCACAGCTCTGACGGGATGGCCCCCCTCAGAACACTGGCAGCCGCAACAGCTGGGCCCAAAGCCGCTGGCCGGCCTCCAAGTTTCCCAGCTCGGCCGGAATCTCCACCAGCAGATCAGCCCCCTGCAGAGAGCCAATCCGCGAAGAGGCCTGAGTCCCCTCCACTCGCGCCAGAAGCTCTCCCTGCTCGTCCACCTGCAGCCTGGCCCGGGCCAGTTCTGGCCGGCCAGCTCCCCGGCGCAGCGGTTGCGTCAAGCGCACTGGCAGGCGCGGTAGCAGCTGGGGCTCGGCTCCCTCCAGAACCTGCAAAGCAGGCCAGAGCAGCTGAAGTGCGGTGATGGCTGCGGCCACCGGGTTGCCCGGCAGCCCGAAAAATGGTTTCCCCCCCAGCTGGCCGAAGGCAAAGGGCCGCCCCGGCTTGAGAAACAGCTTCCAAAACGCCACTTCCCCCCGCTGGGCCAGCAGGGGCCTGATCCAGTCGGCGTCTCCGGCGGAGACGCCCCCGGTGCTCACCACCACATCGCAGCGCTTCGCCAATTCCTCCAGGGCCTGCCCCAGGAGCTCCGGCTGATCGCCCACCACCAGCCGCTCGATCACGGGGGTGCCCAGCCGCGTCAGCAAGGCCTGCAGCAGGGTGCCATTGCTCTCCCAGATCTCCCCGGGTCGGCGGGGCTCGCCAGGCGGCACCAGCTCATCCCCGCTGATCAGCAGACCCACCCGTGGCTGGGGCCGCACTGCCAGGCCAGCCACGCCACAGCCGGCCAGGCGGGCCAGATCCGCTGGCCCGAGCCGCCAGCCAGCCGCCAGCAGATCTTGCCCTGGCCCAGCCTCCTCGTCCGCGGCGCGGATCCAGGGGTTGGGCCCGGCTTCGCCAGTGAGCGTCAGGGTGTTGTCTTCCCGTGTGATGAGCTCCTGGGGCAGCACGCGGGTTGCGAACTCCGGCAGTGGCGCGCCGGTGAGAATGCGAATGGCCTCCCCCTGGCCCAGCCCGCCGCCAAAGGGTGCGCCAGGGGCTGAGCGGCCCACCAGTTGCCAGCGGCTGCCCGGGGCCGGCGCCGCGGCGGCAGCAATGGCGTAGCCATCCATGATCGCGGCGCGAAAGCCTGGCACCGCCTCACTGGCCTGGCAGGTCTCGGCACTCACCCGGCCCAGGCAGGCGGCCAGGGGCAGCCGTTCGCTGCCCCCCAGGGGCGTGAGGGAGGCCAGCACCCGCGCCCGCGCCTCCTCCAGCGGCAGCCCTTCGCGGGGGAACGGTTCAACCATGGCCGTGTTCGGGATGGCGCCAATGGCCGTGCCGGCCGCCGTGTTTCTCCAGCAACCGCACTGGCCCGATGGTCATGGCTGGATCGGCGGCCTTGAGCATGTCGTAGAGGGTGAGCAGGCCGATTTGCACGGCGGTGAGGGCTTCCATCTCCACGCCGGTGGGGGCGGTGGTGCGGGCGCTGGCCACCAGGCGCAGGCCGGAGCCATCCGCGGACGGCTCGATCGTCACCGCCACCCCGGCCAGGGGCAGGGGGTGGCAGAGGGGGATCAGCTCGGCGGTGCGCTTGGCCCCCTGGATGGCCGCCACCCGCGCCACCGCCAACACATCGCCCTTCGGGGCGCTGCCCTCGTTCACCAGGGCGAGGGTGGCGGGGGTCATCGACAGAAAGCCCTCAGCGGTGGCGCTGCGGGCGGTGGCGGGCCGATCAGCCACATCCACCATGCGGGCGGCGCCCTGGGCATCCAAGTGGGTGAGGGCAGGGGGGGTGGAAGGGTCCATGGGCCAACGCAGGGCAGTGGGGATCGGCAGTTGGCGGCGCCAGCGTCGACACCGATCCATCCTGCCCTCGCTAACAGGCCGTTGGGGGCGTTGTGGCTGGCCTGAACGACAAGCGATCACTGGGCGAACGGCACCTAGATTGAGGTCGTCCCGAGATGCTTGCTCAAATTTGTCGATTCACAAGTTGGGGCAGATCAAAGAATTGGTGGCGTTGACCGTGCTCGGTTTGTTGTCAAGCATCAGCGCGTCTCTCTTGCTGAAGGAAGCCACCAGCGGCTTTGTGTCTCAACATGGCAACCCGATCATTCGAGCCTATTTTGACTTTGCCCGTCTGACGCATCATCCCCTCAATGTATTGATCGTCTTTTTGGCTCCCATGATCTGGCTGTTGGCTTTGTTGACCCACTATCGGATCCCGAGATTGGTCTTGGATTGTTTTGGTGGTTATTTTGTGTTTCGAATGGTGATCGGTCTGATTTTTGTCAATGCACTCCTCTTCGTCCCAGCGGCAAGCCCAAGCTTGCTATTGGGGCAAATTCTGGCCTACCTTCCATTTTTCGTTATGGTTTGGGGGTGGCTGATTTGGCGTACCGATTATTTCGGCCATGGCACTCCCCAGCAGATCATCGCCATTTCAGAGGCAAAAGAACCGATCACCTCTTTTGATTATTATCACACGTCTATTTATTCTGTCCTCAATCAAGGCAAGTCTGGGTTTGTAGGTGTGACGCGATCGGGGCGCCTGCTAGTTCTCGTCCATCATTTGATGCTGATTAATGTGTTAGGTCTCGCTTTGGCGAGGGTTTATGGGTTGCTGCAGAAGATGATTTAGGTTGCTCGCTTTTTGGCCCCACCTCGGTTTTCTGCGTCTGAATGTTGGAAGAATCCTATTTAAAGTCCTTGAGGAAGTCTATATCCATCTTATGGCGCAGCAGTGGGGTGCGTGATCGAATCAGGGCAACTCGGGGTGGTTCGCCTTGGGGCGACACCTTTTCCTCAGGCGGCGGCTCCAGCGTAGTGCGGCCAGGGCGCCCAGGAGAGGTGCTGGCCCAGGCACAGGTGCCCATTGCTAGAAAAGGAATCCGCCAACCGCATGGCGTAATTGCTCGGGTGGAATAATCATTCCTCTTCAGAGGGGATGGTCGGATCTGTTGGCCGCTCCTTCGCCCCGACGGCCACCACCAGCCTCACCACCCGCTCGGCTGCATCCGCCAGCAGTTCTGGCGATCTTGCCATCGCGGTGGCCAGATCCATCGGCCCGCTCACTAGCGAGAACAGGCTGCTGACGCCGATGGCGTGCAGCGCGCTGGCCCCAGGCCCGATCTCCCCGGCGATCACCACCACGGGCACACCAGCGGCGGCGGCGGCCCGCGCCACGCCACTGATGGTTTTGCCGTAGGCGGTTTGAGCGTCTACGCGGCCTTCGCCGGTGAGCACCAGATCCGCCCCCTCCAGCGCCGCCCCAAAACCGCTGGCCGCTAACACCAGATCAATCCCCGGGCGAAACGCTCCATCGGTGAGGGCCATCATCATGGCCCCCATGCCCCCGGCGGCGCCCGCGCCGGGCCGATCCCTTACCCGCCGTCCTGTGGTTTCCTCCAGCAGTTCGATCAGGTGGGCCAGCCCCTCCTCCAGCTCCGCCGCGATCGTGGGGGTGGCTCCTTTCTGAGGGCCATACACCGCTGTGGCGCCATGGGGCCCCAGCAAGGGGTTGTCGACATCACAGGCCACGTCCAGCCGGCAGCTGGCTAGTCCTGGATGGAGCCCGGAGAGATCAAGGGCGGCCACCTCCTTCAGCCCCCCGCCGCAAAGGGGCTCGAGGATGGGTTGGCTATCGCTGCCCAGGAAGCGAACCCCCAGGGCCTGGGCCATGCCGGCGCCCAGATCATTGGTGGCCGAGCCGCCGATCCCCAGGATCAGGTGGTGGGCCCCAGCGTTGAGGGCGGCGGCGATCAGCTCGCCCATACCGAAACTGGTGGTGTGCAATGGGTTGCGCTGCTCCGGGCGCACCAACGGCAGCCCGCAAGCGCTCGCCATCTCCAACACGGCCCTGTCCTCCCCGAGCCAGCCGATCTGGGCCTCCACCCGCGCTCGCACCTCCGGCATTGGCCCGCACACCGATACGGTCTGGAACCAGCCGCCCGTCGCGGACACCAGGGCTGCGGTGGTGCCCTCGCCCCCATCGGCCATCGGGATCGCCCTGATCTCCGCTCCCGGCACCACCCGCCGAATCCCCCCCGCCATGGCCGCGCACACCTCTGCAGCGTCTAGGGACCCTTTGAAGGAATCCGGGGCGAGCACCACACGCATGGCCGCGGGGCTATGCGTGCCGGTGGACTGGACATTCGAAAGATGGCCTGGCACCCGGAATTGGATTGTTACCAGCCTCGCAGTCGGCGCAAGCCATCACCACCTTCTTCATTCTTGCCCTTTTCGATGAATGCTATGTTGTGGTAGAAGGAGATAGCTTTGATGTGCTTGTCGAAGTAACTTGGAGAATAATGATCAATCATAAATTCCTGGTAATTGAGGCAGTCGACTAAGTTTTTAAGCAGATTCATGCTCGTGAATGGAGCCTGAAGATCCTTGGAGCCGCCCCAGTCGTTGCCGAAAGCATCGGTTTCCCAATAGGATGTCTGAAGATCTTCGATAACATAAATGCCATCAAGATTCAAGCGTGGGAATAAGAGGTTAAATGTTGTGATGACATGCTCGTTGATATGACTGCCATCATCAATGATTATATCAAATCCGCCGGCTTCTTCTACGATGCGCTTCAGAAGGGTTTCGTCAACCTGGCTTCCCATGTATGTCTTGATGCGACTTTCATCGTGGTAGGATTTGTCATAGATATCTAGAGCATAAATGTTCGCGTGGGGAAAAAATGCTTTCCAAACTCTTAGAGATTGCCCCCCGCCACGCGGATCTTCATATCCGCCGATACCAATTTCAAGCAAATTAAACTTTTTCCTGCGCCATTTAGAAAAATGGTTTTGATAGTGTTGCATATAAAAGTGATGATCGGTTTTATCCGTGCCAAACTTCTTTGCTAATTCATTGAGATCGTTTCCGTAAAGCAGGCTGAAAAGATGATGTTTAATGGCTCGTTTATGCCCGGGTCTCAGCGAAGCTGAAAGATTGCTGCGTAGCGACGAGATGGGCACCGTGAGTGATTATTTTTTCGGATTGATAGCAGATTTCTGGCCTCTCCGCAACCCGCAATGTCCCTCGACCAGGGCGATTGGAGCGCGATTGGTCTGGGGCCACCGGTGCTGATGGTTGTGGGACTGCAGGGGATCTGCAGCTACCCGGGAGGCCGGCGCCGCTTTGCGTCCATCGATCCGGTCGCGGCCCAGTCGGTAGATGGTGCGGCCATCTTTGATCGTTTCCACCACCCGGATCGCGCTGATTCTGCTGGGATCCGCTTTTAGTGGGTTGCGTTCAAGGATCACCAGATCGGCCCGCTTGCCCGGCTCCAGCGTGCCCTTGCTGGCCTCCTCAAAATATTGATAGGCCGCCCAGTCGGTGATCGCTTTGAGGGCCACATAGGGCGACACCTGCTCGGATGGTCCCAGTAAACAGCTCCAGATTGTCCGGATTGCTCAAGCCGTCCTGGGCCGTGGTGAGGCCAAAGCTGGCCCACCAGCGTTGCACCTCATCCAGCCTGGCCAACTTCTCAGCCAGGGTGGGCTGGGGGATCAGGGGCATGAAGGGAAAGCCCGCCGCTTCTTCCAACACCCCATTGGGCTCGCCTGTGGCTGGATCGCGCTGGATGTGGCCGCCCGGCGGATCGGGGCTGGTGCGATCGATCTTCACCAGGGCCAGGGCGGCACTGTTGGCCACCACCAGATGGCCGGAGGCATGCATCAGCAGGATGGGCACCTTGGCGCTCACCGCATCGAGATCGGCCCGGGTGGGGTGGCGACGCTCGGCCAGCAGGCTGTCGTCATAGTCGGCGAAAAACACCAGCTGGCCAGCCGGGGCGGGATGCTCCACCAGCCAACGGCGCACCACCGCCTGGATGTCGGCCACGTTGGTCACCGTGCCCACCGGCGGGGGGCTTAGGTCGGGCCGGCCCCAGGTGGTGACGTAGTCGGGCAGGTGGCCGTGGGCATCGATGAAGCCCGGCAGCAGGGTGCGGCCGGCCAGATCCACCCCGGCCCAGCCCTCGTTGCCTGCCCCTCGGCAGGGGCCACCGCCGGGATGGGTGTGGCTTCTGGGAGAGGGTGACGGGCGATGGCGCGGTCATGAACGGCAAGAACGACCCCTTCGGGATGACCAAACCCGCGTCCTTTGGCAGGCTGGCCCAGGCGTCTCCTTCCCCATGACCCCTTTGGCGTGGCCACGCTGGTTGTCCCCGTTCCCCTGCCGGCGGCCCAACGGCAGGACACCCTCCAGCTCCTGGCGCCTGGCCTTGCTGTTGCCCGCCCTGCCAGCGCTGGTGGGCACCCCACCTCCTGGCGGGGAGGCCCGCAAGGGCTTGTCCCCCCAGGCGATCGTGCGGCGGGCCGAGACGCGCCAGGTGGGGGGCGTCACCGTGAGTGTGGCCACCCTCAGCGATGCGGAGGCCCATCAACTGGTGGGTTTTGATCTGGCGAAGGCCAACATCCAGCCCGTGTGGATCCGCGTGCGCAATGGGGAGGACACCCGCTACTACATCCCCCCCATCACGATTGACAGCGAGTATTTCTCCCCTTTGGAGGTGGCCTGGCAGGGCCATCGCTTCCTGGATCCCACCGGCAACGCCCGCATCGACGCCCGCCTGCGGGGGCTCGATCTGCCGGAGGCGGTGGATCCTGGCGGCACGATCAGCGGCTATGTGTTCACCAATCGGGATGAGGGCATCAAATACGCCGATGTGGAGTTGGTGGCTCCGGGCCGCAAGCGGGTGCGGCGCCTCTCCTTCCTCACCTTGGTGCCGGGGCTGCGCAC
>Ga0315899_10004497_pt1 | contig 15068 bp, 8 predicted proteins | sample LakEriMetagenome_2_FD_203518 | JGI IMG/M metagenome (GOLD analysis project Ga0315899, IMG submission 203518) | Freshwater fungal communities from buoy surface, Lake Erie, Ohio, United States - Buoy 4 MA112 | ecosystem: Environmental > Aquatic > Freshwater > Lake | place: USA: Lake Erie, Ohio... | reverse complement strand
ACCGACCTTCAGTCATCTATTTGATTGTCAATAAACTTCTCTCTCTCTCTCTCTCTCACGAGGCAACAGCGCGGCGTCAGAGAAGGAGGAAACAATTGATTGGGTACCCAGAAGGTACAGTATCCGTGAGCGGTTGAGTGTTCCCTTCTTTCTCCTCTCGCTTTTCTCGCTCTCTTACTCTTCTCGCGCTCTCGCTTTCTCGGCCTCTCGCTCTTTGGCTCTCACTGACTTACTCACAGGAGTTTTCCATTTGCGCAGTCACACGACGCCGCGACAGATTCAACCACAATTTTTGCACCTCCTCTGATTCTTCAGCCCCATTTCAGTACCTCAATTGCTTTGATCGGGTACGGAGTAATTGCCTAGCCTTCTCCGACGCGTCTGCGCCACGTGGTTGCGCCTCACCTTTGCATTTTCAGTATGTGTCGACACGTACTAGGGCACGTATTTGAGAGCACAGAAGAGAGCAACCGATCGCTTGATCCAGTGCCTGCTCATCCGCAACAAGAGAGTCGAAAATTGTGAGACGAGAACACGCACAATTGACAGAGTGGCGTGCACACGCGGTCACGTGCCCACAAATGCTCAAAGATAAAAGCGCAAACGAAGAACACATGCACACAGAGCACACAGAGTAGCCTCACTTCTGGGGCTGGTCACTCGGAATTTCGACCCACAGAACAAAGTTCGTGGAATGCCCTGTCGTGGATAGGGTACCAGCTCTTGTGAGGGTCTTGTATACAGGGCAGTCGTAGATGCCTGCTCGACCATGTCCACATGTGTCATGTCAGAGAGTGAGCCTTAATCCTTTTCTCTACTTCTCCACTCTCGACATCCTGGGTACGTGCTCACTGCGCACCAATGCTGGCAGCTGACATCGCAGGGCAGCATCTCATAAAAGCGATGAAGCTATAGCGATACTGATCAAATACCTTGCGTTGGCTTGGTGCGCAGAGTCTCAGGAATGAACCACATGAGGGGGAAGGTGACAAAGAGCTCCTTGGGCGAAGATTCCGCCACCATCATGTGCTCTTCGTCCCACTTAGCGCCCTCAAGGAACAGGCCATAGATGATACATCCCGACTCGGGTTTCTCCGTGATATCCTCTTTCTTGTCCTTGAGCACCTGGTATCCCCGTTTGCTTAGACTAATGTGTGCTGCATGTGCAAAGAGTATGGTTGCACACATTCTCATAGTGTACGGTGGGCCCAGGCCCAAAGCAGCGTGCGTTCTCGGCGAACACGCACAGGCGCATGCATACGCACACGCACAGCACATGCAGATCACAAGCCCTCAGAAGACATACTAATGGTCAACTAATTCTCGTTTATCTTGCATAGCCTGTAAGAGAACGAAGCTTGCACCTTGAAACCGTAGGAGATGGTGTCGATGGCGACCGTATTGCGGCGGGCATAGTTTTGTAGTGTGCCCGTCAGAAACGCCTGCAGATAATCAGCTTCAGAGCCCGCCACTCACCCCACCCCAACCCTCGCCACATGTACTGACACAAGCACACCTGTGGGAAAAAGAAGCCAGATACCCAGTATACGGCAGGGTGCCCATACGCGATCCATTCGTTTATGAACTTTAGTCTTGCCTGTCATGGTGATATGGGGAGCGCAAATCAATACAGTACTCAAGACACCATCCAAGCACGTGTCCAGCAAAAGTCACATACTACAGATTCAGCCATTCTTGCACATTTCGGACGAGGAGAGACCTCGAGATCAACTGCCCAAGCAGCTAGCGGCATGAGAGAAGGAGGTGCTACGGCAGCCCAGGCAGTAGGCACCGAGTTATTGAACAGCGATGTCCCTATCGCATCGAGCGCCTGGTTGCAGCCACGTTAGTATACACGAACACACTCCTGCTGACGTGCATGGCGTAGAAGCACACGCATGCAGAGGCTTTGATCCCCCAAAACACAAATAGACACACGAATACACGCATACTCGAATTCTGTCTCCACGCCTACTCTTCCTTCCTGCGTCAGTGTCCGCCTATCTCAGCCTCTTGCCACAAGCACTCACTTCAGACATGACAACAAGGCCCTTGAGAGCCTTGAGAATCTCCTTTAGAGTGCTGTTGATCTTCTTGAGCAGGGTGTTGTAGCGGATCACTTCTTGTGTCAGCACCGTGTTCATCGACTCTTCGTACATCGTGGGGTACGTTTCCGTCACCTACGCACAATGCCGCACTCAGCACTCTGAGCATACACAACATGAACAAACCCAAACGGGAGTACTCGGACCAGTGGCATCCAAATATCATCAGCCTGTTACAGCCACTAACTTGTTTAAGCCTGAGCAATATCATCAATATTCCTACCGGATCCATGGGAATAGAGGTGGGAATGCGCTCCAAGAGGTCTTCAGCCTTTTCAGCAATGACTTGGTCGCGAGACTTGCCGCCCCCGGCTGAGCTGCGGGGTTGCACAGACAGGGCGTTTTCAAAGAGCTCTTGCGTTTCGTTCTGCGCGGACGTGATTGCGGCGTTCTCGTGGAGGCCAAAAACCTCGGGCGCCGGATTCACGGGCAACGTTTTGATGAAATCCAGAATCTCTTGCTGGGTTTCGTACTTGGGGACAATGTAGTTTCCAGATGGCGATAGTTTGCACTTGTTTGCCAGAGACTCTTTGCAGATGAAAGAGTCCAGGATGTTGTTGTTGAGGCGGCGGTCTTTGTCGTCGGTAACGCGTCCACCGTAGTTTACCTCACTGAACAGGTACTGCAGCACCTTGTAGGGGATTTGCTCATAGTCGTTGAGGAAAATCCGAAGCTGCAGCGTGCAGATGTTGATGTCCGACTGCGCAAAATCATACAGGATGTTCCAACCCAGCGGCCCGAACTTGCGCCGATCCTGCACAATGGCGTGATAGAAGCACAGTGCGTAAAGCAGCGAGCGGAACTCTTTTGGCTTTTCGCAATCCTCGAGAATCTCGTCAGTAAAGGCATTGAAGGAGCGGACTAGATTGGCCTTCAAGCCCTTGGGCGGTTCCACCGTCATCTTGACTCCGTCTTGCAGCACTGCCACAGGAAATGCCTTGGAGGGCTCTGAAGTGAGCCACAGACGGTAATCGCGGTGCACCAAGTCCTCGTCTGTCGTCTCGACGATCTTCTCCAATTTCGGCATCCATGACACGGAAAGATGGCAATTCTGCAGGAAGACCCATCCCCCGGAATCCTGCCCGTTCTTGATCAAGCCTTCGGCAATGGGCCCCTGGCCCTGCCCCAGCGAAATAGCTTCAAGCTTTCTCTCCATTTTCATGAGCGCCGTGAACTTGTAGAGGTCTGCTGCCGGATCTGATCCTGGCACAAAAACGAAAATGAGGGGGGTCTTGACGGTCGAGTCTGCGTAGCAGAGCTGAAGATTGAATGGCGGCGGCTCAATGAAAGGCTGGCCCAATTCGCTAATGACCAGTTGCTGCACGCCCTCCGTCACTTTGTCAAGTCTCATTCCACGAAGGATGAGCATGCGCTGGAAGACGGTGAGGCGCTCTTGGAGGCCACCGGGCAGTTCAAAATCTTCTGGCGTTGCTGAGTCGAACATCTCCTTGAAAGTGTTTTTGTGCTCTCGCACGATGTTGGTGACGCCTTGGAAGGCTGGCAGCTCAAAGTGCATGTTGGAAAATTCTGTCCAGGAGTTGATAGTCAACCATTCAGGCGCCGGGTTGTCACCGTCGGTTTTGGTGGTCGGCGGCCCAGAGAGCAGAAACTTAAACTCTTCGGCATTGATTTTGTCGTCACCCTGCATGATGCGGATGCAGAGGAGGAAAGAGAATAGTAGCTTGTGCTTCTCGAATAGCGAGCGACACACGTTCTGGTATATCGAAAACGTGAAGTAGTCTATAATGTTTTGAAGGCGCTCTGGCAAATCTTCAGATTTCGTCGAGTTCTGAATGCCGAACCGGAAGAGGTTCATGAACCACCCCAGAGAGTACTGGTACATCGGGTCAATCGTCGACAAATCTGCCACGCAGAAGTAGAGGAGCGCTGAGCGGAATGCTACCGGCACATACTGGGCGCGGGTGGTGTCGATGTTCTTTTCTGTCACCTCCGCCTGCGCAAGCTTTTCCTTAATTTCCTCAGAGGTCTTTTTCGAGGCGTCGAGAGTATTGATGAGGCTCTCGTCTTCAAGGATATCTCCGGAGGCCTCGGATAGCATACGAAGGATGGTAGACTCAAGCTCCTGCATCTGCTTTTTCATAGACGCATTCTGCACCACGAGAGTGTTCTTAGCTTCGGCAAGGTCCGGTCGCTCTTCAGCTACCACAAGGCCCAGAAGCTGTTGCTGCAGTCCATCTGAAGTGATGCCAAAATTGAGCAACGTCACTTTGACTGCGGTCTCAGGCTTGTAAGTGGGGTTGCGCAGTTTAGTTGTCATGTAAAATCTAAAGTCGGAATGCCATGGAACGACCGAGTCGCCAAGCTGGATCATCTCCTGTCCGCTCTGCTTGAAGGTACTTTTGAGGAGCAAGGGCTCAAGCGCGGGGTCCAGATCCTCTTGGATCGACTCCATGAGGATCGGCTTACCAAAGCGTATCCCATTTTCTAGCGAGCGCAGATACGTTGCGGAGGTGAGTTTGATCACTTCGATATTGTTAGGGCGCTCCAGATTGCGAATCCACGAGTTGGCTTGTGTCTCTGGATCGATCATCAAAGGCCAACGCCTGGCCTTGCGCAAGATGAGAGCGTTTTCTGTTGAAAGCTCATCGCTCGGCAGTCCTGCAATTTGCCATGAGCGCACGCTGACGGGATCTGCGAGTGTCGTGTGGATGGTGCAACCAGGTGTGTGGGGAATCTCGTTGGACTTGAGGAGTGCATTCCATTCGTCAACCATGGCTTTTCTGTAGCCTGCTGTGAAGGCGCCAAGATAGGCAACTGAGCCCGCACTGACGAGCACGTCGCCCACGATATGATTCAAATCCACCCCAAGCTTCTCAACCGTAGCGATCCACCTGATCTTTTCTCCGCCCAGGCCGCCAATGAGTTTTCCCGCGCGACCGAGCTTCACGTTGCACTCATCACTCTTTCGGGCGAGATCGTCCTTTTTGGCCACAGCAGCATTTAGAGAGGCTTCAAGGCCTGCGAGCTTCTTGTTGACGGCGTCCAGCTTGGACTTTGCTTCGGCTAATTGCTCCATCACAACTGTCAGCTCAGCCTGCGCACCAGCAAGCAGTGCTTTCTTGGGCTCAACCATCTTTGCTACGTGGTAGTACTTGAACATCGCTTGAACCCATTGACAGATTGATTTGCACGCCCTGGATGCCTTTTCAATGGCCTGAGAGAGGCAGAGTGGACGGGAAAGGGATACGCGGGTGGGGGTGATAGAAGATGTGAAAGGGGGGGTAGAGAGGGTAAGCATGCGCGTGCAAGGTCGAGTTGGAGTGAGCGAGAGAGGGAGTTGAGCAAAAACCATACCCTACACATGCACACGCTCACAGGGGAAAGTAGTATGAGGAGAAAACTAAGCAAAAAAAGGCTTGCCGCGGGCGTGAATTCGCCGTTCTTTTGCTCGATGTATGGTGTCAATTGCTTGATTGTTGCTTCCTCCATGTTCTCCTTATCAAACGCAAACAGCGAATTCAAGAAGGCCTGCGGATCGTTGAGAAGCTTTTTGCCCGGTTCCCAATAATCATTGATCTTGGCGCCGAGTTTATCCGGGTCATCTTTGCGTACGGGCTTGACCTTTTGCAGGATGCACACGCATTCCATCGTGAGCTTTACACCAGCAGGAGGGTTTCCCATGGCCTTCACCTCGACGATATCGTTCTTGTTCAAACTTTTCAATGACGCTGTGGCAGCTTCGAGAGCCGGAAGCGCCTCATCAAGATCTTTCTGGGCATCATCAGCGATACCCTTTGCTTCAGCAGCCTTTGCATTAGCCTCGGCCTCCTGTTTCTCAACGACGGCCTTAGTCTTATCGGCTTCCTCGCGATCTGCACTGATACTGATCATCATTTCTTCTACCTCAGCGGTTGTCTTGACCAGGACAGGCTGAAGCTCCACAATGTCAGCCTGTAACTTTTCAACCTGTACCGTCGCATCCGCGAGCTTATCGAGACCTACTACAAAGCGCTGCCGGTTTGGTCCAACATCGGCCTTGCGCTCCGTCATGAGGGTCTGGTAGGAGGCAAGCAGCTCGAGGTAGCTCGTAGGAGTCACGGCATTGAAACGTCCCATTTCGCTTAGGTAACGCACTGAGTTTTTGGCAACTGACTGATGGATCCCTCGGCACACATCAAAAACCGCGTCTCGTTCCTTGTTGTCCTTGAACGTGATCTGGGAGAGCTGCGCTTTGGCAACGTTCGTGAGGGCATCATCTGGCCACTCGGCAAACCAATCTATGGAGCAGCAGTTGAGAAGAGACGGGTACATGCGCAGGCGGGAGCGGAAGATGTCGGTGCCCGGTGACATGGCCAAAACCACGTGCAAGTTTTCTTGCACCCGGGCTAGGAACTGCGCGTAGACCGCTGCTTTGGTAGTTGGCAGTCCCATCGCGGCGCAGATGGGACGTACCACCCCTCCAATCTCCTCCTTGGCGCCCGCATCAAAGATGTTGGGAACATCTCCGGAATTGAGCACGGCATTGACATCCTCCAGGAACTTCTCCTTGATGATCTGCGTGTCTGGAAGCAAGAACACGGTGGGCTTGCCCTCCATACCAGACTGTTTGAGCAAAGAGCGAAGATCTTCACGCCACTCATTCATTCCGTAGTTTTTTGTAATCTCGATCTGGAAGCACTTATAGTCGGCTGCAAATGCAGCCAAGCGTGTGAGACTCTGACGCCCACTTCCCCCAACCCCCAGAAGCAGCGCATTGCCTTTGGGTTGACGAATGATGCGGGAGATGCGCGACACGTGCTCAATGGCATCCATAAAAAGCACAAGGTCCATGCGCTTGGTGCTCTCCGCATTGTAGTCCTCCAGGAAGCCGTCGAAGGTCTTAAAGAGTGCCTCCATGTCTGAAATATGCACGTAGGGCTTGGGGTCGCCTGAGCTCATATAGTCACCGAACATCAGCCTTTCCGTGTCACAGAGATCGCTGAATGTAAGCTCAAAGAGGTTGGAGAGCAGCCGGTCCCTCAAACTTGCAAACCACCGGCGGTCTTCGTCATTCACCAATCTGTCGCCGAAGACGCGCGCACACTCGTGCACCCAGAGACGAACTAAGCCCTTGGTGTCACGAACAGACTTGGGATCTCCCGACAACATGCCCTGGAATACCTTGGCAAGGTCACGCAAATTGAATGTGTAATGGCTCTTTGCCGGCGTTGGCAGCAGTTCTTGCGCAATTGTGTCATAAACCTCAATGGTGGCCTGCACAATAGGTTGAACCAACGCTGCGTACTCCTCCCCTTGGAAGTTGGCACTGATGAATGTGCTCGTGATGGTCGAGAATATGCGCTCCAAAGAATCGTTCTCGATGTCCGTAAATGAAATGAAGTTGAAGTGACGAAGCAAACGGTTTGAAACAAGATTACGACCTCCCCCTGGCGGGCCCATAGCGGCAACATAAATGGTGTCAATGATCTCTCGGAAGCGCAGAAGTTTGCGATCGTACCATCCCGAGTGATCCATCCACTGGCGCAGCAGCTCTAGAGGAGGCTGAGCAAAGTATTTCTCACGGGTGGGCATGTTCAAGTCGTCAACCATGATGATATATCTCGATCCCGCCTGCTCAAGCCGACACGAATAAGTCCCCGTGCACATGTCTAAATGCAATAAGCATCATCATAATCTGGATCATAGCCTCAATCAATTACCGGAGGCCCGAAGACGTCTTTTCGCCTTTTGTCCATCTTGGCGTCCAGGATATCCTGCGTCTGATTGGCACTGGTCGAAGCTGAAAATGCCATGGGCAGAGTCTCAAACCCTTTGCCCATACCATTCAGAAGTCGATCCATGATTGCAAGCGTCTTGCCCGTGCCTGCAGGTTGCAGACACACGACTTAGACCTTCGGCAAGCAGTGCCGAATGTGCCTCCGAAAAAGAGGATGCCTGCACCATCAAATTCGAAAGCACAAGCAGGCAGGGGCAAGGGCTGATACCGGTGTTGCCGACTGCCAGCACGTGTTTGTTGGTGTTCACCAAAAGACGCACAAGATGCGAGTACCGGATGGTGTCTGTGGTGGGCACCAAAATGCTACCAAAAGGGGTCTTCGGATCCAGTTTGAAGGGCGGGATTGTCTCAATCCACTCTGTCCATTCCCACTGTCGGAACTCGGCGAGAAGACAGGATCCATAGACATTGCCATCTTTGCTCATCTCATTCTTGTGACCGTGCTCCTCCATGAGGCTCACGAGAAAGTCATTGAACTTTCGCCTGCCTTTTCGGTCACAGCTAGCGCCCACGGACCATATGATCGCAAAAAAGAAGCAAGGCTTGTGCACCAGCTCCGGTGTGACTTTTGCAGCCGAGCCGTCCTGTTATACAGCCAGTGTCAGCAATTTTCAGATGATGTGAACGTGAGCAAAAGCGTGTTAACTTGTGCATTTGATCTGTGAAAACATGCGCTCAAGATGCAAAGGACAAACCTCGTCATCAGTAAGCGCCTTTTTACGTTGTTCGAGATAGTCGACCATGATAGACTCAAGCAGCCGGAGGCAACTCTGCGCCAAATTATTATCAACTGTCCCAACTGTCTCCGTGAGATTCTTGCGCACGAACATAACGACGGGCGCCAAATACTTGTCAAAAAGCTCCTGTAGCGACGCGCGCACGGGCACGAACATCTCTGGAATAGTGTTGAGCCAGCTGATGCCAAGGGGCCGGAGCCCAAGTGCGCCCGGCTCCATGTAAATCATGCCACATCTGCTGACCGTCGCCGGCGAAGCAACAGAAAGATCCTCCACCTCGAACATCATCGTCATTGACGCAGACAATCCGATGATCTCACCGCTTACCAGGCAGAGCTTCTTGTTATCATCCAAAACCGTATTCATGTTTTCTATCCAGATGGCGTCCACCGGCCCGTCGAACATAATCCACTTCTTGTCTGGCGACGTGTCGTTTGCACAATCGCGCGTCATTCCTGCCAGGATACCATCGGTCCACTCGTGTGTGTTTTCATCAAAATCACCATAGAGCTGCCCAGAGGTGATGCTCTTTGGATTCAGACCATAGTACAAAACACGTTGAAACTCAGCGCCTTCCACTGACGTAGCGCCTGAAATGAATTCTTCCTGCGATAAAGCGCCGTTTCCGCTGAGATCCAGGTACCGGAACAAGCGATCCAAGCTCTGCTTATCCCATTTCTTGTCTTCGGGCCACTGCGACTTGAGCGTCACCGTGATGAAGTTGCTGAAGGCTACGAGGTCGAGCTTTGGATCTTCCTCGAGAATCTTTGCGTAAGCCGATGCTGGGGTCGTGCCAACAGCTGTGATCGCGTTGCACATATCAAATTGGTCCTTGCACAGGGATTGAGATGCCGCAAGGGTTTTGTAATTTGCTGTCTTGCCGCCTCCCGTTGGTCCCACAAGCATCAGCCCATGGCGCACCACAGTAGTGTCGTACAGCTGAATAATTTTGTCAAGAAAGGATTGCTCGCTTTGCAGATTCAGATTGCCGCAGGAGGCTTTCATTGCATCCATGAGACGTCCGTAGTTGATGACAGGCTTCTCGACGCCAAGGAACAGGTCGCTCATGATGCCGCTAAACAATACGAGGTCTTCCACCAGAAATTTCGGCTTGTTGACATCCATGAGAGCACGGTAGACCAAGGTATCTTCATTTGTGCTGGGCTGCTCGCGCTTGAGGATTCCAGCCGCATTGATGACTGACTTCACGGCTCGCATGCCGAAGTCGTAGTGGTCCTGTGACGACAGCTGCTCCGACGACAAGCTGAAGGTTGCTGTCATTCGCTTCGAAACATACTTGGCTGTCGAGTACCCGAACGAAAAGAGGCAGATTTCGGCAATGAGGCGGTAGTCTGGAACCATCATCGCCATCGGGCGGAACAATGCCTTGAGATTGTCGGGCAGCTCCGTTCTCCCGGCGTAGCCCGGGTTCATGGTGATGAAGATGGCGCTGGAAAACACCCACAAAATCACTTTCAACAGATAAGCAAGCAGTGTATGTACGAATACCACGACGAGCAGCCATCAGCGCGCAAATGAATATCATATATCAACATCCGCATGAGAGGTGGGAGGGATTCACTTTGTGCAGCACAACGCAATGTCACAGCCCTCGAACAGGAAATTCATCTTTTTCTCCTTCGTGGCGAGCTGAATGGTGATGACCTGCTGGGCCACCACGGACAAGACCTCAACATCAATTCGGTTGAACTCATCGAAGCAAGCCCACGCACCCGATGACGCCAGCCCCTTGAAGAATTTGCCCATGGCCAGGTAGTCAAGGCCGTCGCTGCAGTTGAAAACCACGCATTGCTTTGACAGCGCCTTGGCAAGGTCCTTGGTCGTCTCCGTCTTTCCGGTGCCCGCGGGCCCCTGCGGGGCGCCGCCCAAGCAGATGTGCATAGCAGAGGTGAGCGTGATATAGCAGCGGTCGGTCAGCGGGGTGATGACAAGGCGCGGCGTGTTGCCCAGATACTCGTATCCGTAAACGAAGCACGCCTGGATCTGCTGCACTGTCATGTCGTCTCCACGGGCTCCGGCGCCTTTGAGGTAAAAGAGTGGGAGCTGTGCGTGCTTGCGGCAGTACTCTTCATTGTTCCAGTAGTATCGCAGCTGGCTAATCCACTCGAAGTCTTGCGTGTCGGAAAGCCCGATGTTAATGAGGTTGTCAATGACGTCACGCGCATGCACTTCAATCGTTATCAGGGCGCCAAGAGTGAGGGACCCGAGCTTGCTTAATCGACCCCGCACCAACTCCACCAGCCCCTCGAGCTGCGGCATCATTTTGCCCTCAAAGTACTCCTTCAGCCCCGCATTGCCCTTTGTGATAAGGGCCTCCTCGACCTGGATGCTCCAGTAGTATTGTGCTGCCGCAAGCACCAACTGGGCTGCCCAGTCCAGCACCCATTGAGTCCGTGGCTTTTGAGTGTAGTCCGCCGTCGCCTCGCGCAAGCGGTACCGCAGCGCGGCGCGCATCGAATCCTCCACATCGGTGAGCCAGCTCTCCACGTTACCCTTGATCTTGAGGTGCTCTGGCCAGAGCACGCACTCGCCCTCGACCGAGTACATGGCTGAGGCAGACACTTCCTTGCCGCTAACATGGAACTCCAGCTTGTTGACACCCTCAAAGCACTTTTTGAGGTGGGGCTGCACCGCGGTGACCTCTTTAGTCTGAGACAGGATCTCGAGCAATTCATCGTTTGAAAGAAAGTAGAATCGCGCAAAGCCTGCCCGCTTAGTCTCGAGGTAGTCGGAGAGTCCTTTCTGCACAGCGTCAAGCACTTTGTTGCCGTCGCGCAGAGTGTCGAGTGTGCGCTGTCCGCCGCGCGTGCAGGCTTCAATCACGGCTGGGCCCTTGACAGCTCCGTCGACGATGCGCCGCAAACTGCGGTCGACGGTCTGGAACTTCTTCGCCTCTGCGGGCAGCTGCTTCTGGATGTCTTCAGATCCAAAAATCGGCTCCAGGTACATCCAAAGCCGCTGGCAGGCGATCCACTCGTCAAGCACTTCCTGAGTCATGACGAGATCTTTTTCCCACTGCTCTATATCCTCAGTGAAGGGCCCCTTATACGGTGAAAACGACAGCGACTGCGCCATGACAATGTTGTCATCGAGGTGCTGCATCGTGTCATCAAGCCCCCTGAGCACTGAGGTGCCGGAGTCGCGATAATCCATGAGCTCGAGGTCGATACCCTTCCAGCCCTCTTTCATCTCAGTAAGAGTCTTTTCAATCATGAATTCTTTGCTCGCGAGATCGCCACACTTGGAAATCTGTTGCATGAAGTCGGGCAGCTTCATCTCGTTGAGCACTTTGTCGAGCGTCACATTATTGTCGAAAGGGAACTTCATGTTGATTTCTGTAGACAGCGTCTGCCAATGGCGATCGCGCATGCCTGGGTTGCGCAGCGCGGTGATGATTGGAACATTGGTCTTAAATTGCTCAAGGTCCTCCCTGACGAGCGACGCCATTGCAAAGACTTCAGGCTGTGCAGATTCAAAGGTCTTGCCGATCTTGAAGATAGTGCGCCACCAGACTTGCACACTCTTTTCAACTTCCTCAGGATCAAGATTGGTGAATGGATCGGTGAGCCAGATGTTGCGCTTCTTGTCAAAGTCGTTCATGGTATTCCACAAAGCAGCATACGGCTCAAAGGCTTTTGCAGTTCGCGACATGTCGCTGTAGTCTGTCTGCGGCACGCCAAACAGAATCTCCCTGCTGTTAAACTTCTTGGCCAGGCCCTCGGCGTCGATGAGGCGCTTTTGGATGCGCTTAACCTCGGCCGAGGTCTCCTCAACCACTAACATCTCCTCACCCTTCCCTACACACCACTCACATCTGCGTGAGTTGAAGTTGGCGACCAATTTGTTGAGAGACCCCATTTCGTCGTTGAACTCCTCCTGCTCGTCCTTCATGGCCTTGTCGAACTCCGCCTGCCGAACATCTAGCTGATACACAGCCTCGTTGATTTTTGAGTTGATCATGTGCGGCAGCCCGTACATTTGCCAGCGCTGTTTCACGTCGGGGTTGGTGTATGCGTAATAGAGCCCGTCCAGAAGATCGTAGTCCTTTGTCACCGAGTCTACTTCCGCCTTTAAGTCGATGAGCAGCGCAGGAATCTCGAGGATGTACTCGCGCGTCTGCGCAATGGCCTCGATGCTCGCAGGGTGCTTCTTGAGCGTCGCCAGCATGGAGTCGAATCCCTTGATTGCCAAGTCAGCACGCTTCCGCGTCGCGATTGCAATGCCACCTCCCAACCCGTCGATGATTTCTGTGTACTTTGCGAGGACTAGCTTCTTCACCCGTTCCATACCCACTGTGAACCCGCCCACCTGCATGTTGCGGGGAATGCGCTCCTCCATCGCGTCTTTCTTAGCCTGAAAGCTCTTGAGGCCGTTGGCAATGTCTTCAGGTTTCTTGACCTCCCACTCCTTAATCACCGCAGCCACGTCAATGTCTATGATATTCTGCAGCGGCTCCAGCGTGCCAATGTAAGCTTCCAAAGGCACGCGCGCTTTTTTGAGCGCTTGCTGAATCCGCGCGCGGCAGTCCTTGACGCCCTGTCATCATTTCAAAATTATCAGTGTTCTCGCACAAACTCTATGATTTACTCTATCAAGACACTGTACACCGACTTTAGAAAATCTGAATGCGTGGACCTGCTGGTTTTTATCCGGCGCCGCCAAGTTGGGCTTTTCCGGCCAAAACATGGCGGTTAAAATGACGGGCTCGAGCTCCGGAATGCCCTGCATGATGTCTATCGCAGCATCGAAGATCTCTAGAGGCATTGTCTCCAAGCCCTTGAGCCCAAAGGTAGGCCCCAACTTGTTGGTCTTGGGCGCCGGCCATATATCTATGACAAACAGCCCTCCAGCATTGCGAGGCATGGGACAGGATCCAGCCTCTTTCTCATCGAGGATACGCTTCCGCTCGGCGTCCCAGCGACGGCTGCCTTTGGCAGCGGAAGGCAGTGTTTCGGGCTTGGGACGTCTCGTGCTGGTGACCTTGTCAAATGTTGTCACCTCCACGTCAAAGTCGAGTCCGGATATGATGAGATTAGCAAAGGCCTGCACATGACATTTGTGGGGTGAGGAGGCGAACGACGATGCGATTGACGCATTCTGTGAGAGAAGATGCTGGTGCTGCAGTTACTTTGTGCGTTGTATAGAGTATGGGTCCACTGTATCCTCCTCCTCATATGACACACATGTATCCTCCTCCTCATACACTCTGCAGTTACTTTGTGCGTTTCCGGGCCCACAAGGACGCAAGATGAGTGAGTGAGTTGCGAATTAGACCTGGGCAGAGTTGTCAGAGAGTGCACACACGCACACACACAGAAACACGCAGACACTGACAGACAAACAGACAGAAAGAAAGACAGACACACACCTGAGTGGAATTGTCGGAGAGAGTCTTGATGGAGTCCTGCATGATGAACTTGATCTGCGTCATCAGTTTGCTCAGCTTCGACTGCAGGTACACGTTCATCCGGTGCTCCTGCAGGTTGAACCAGCCCTTGCCAATGTTCTCGAGTGACCTTTTCACAGCCTTGTTCACGGACGCCACCCACTGCTCGCGTAGGAGTTCTGCTGTCTTCTCTCGATGGCTCACCTGCATCTGCTCGAATTCCTCTGGTCGAGTCGCGGCGGTGGTTGTCGCAAAGAGACAAGAATTTGTGATTCTCTGAGACTCTTGCATCACCTTGCTTATGCACGCCCACACCTCTGGCACCTTGACGAACGATCTGAAGCTGAACTCGCTGTTTTTTTGCTTGTAGTCGTATCCTTGTGGCATCTCAATGCACCCCTTTCCGAGTGGGCCCCATGTACTCTCCGGGCGTGCGAGCGCTGTCAGCGTCCGATTCTGCTCTTGCACAGGGAGGCGGTTATTTTCAGAGTGCTTCTGATCCAAAATGCACCTATTCAGTGCACGGAGGTAATCAAGGTTCACTTCCTCGATGATGGAGGATTTCTCCGGGGCCAGCTGTCCCTTAGATGCATCCACGTGTTCTGACAGCAGCTTTTTGGTCGTCACTGCCTTCTTTATGATCTGCTGCACCTGCTGCTCAGTCATGGCTGGCAGGAAGTCGACGGGCATGTAGTCGAGGCAGAGATTGTACACCAGTTCACGCGTGGTCTTGTCGCGTATGAAGAGCGCTGCCGCCACCCTCTTTGCGAACATGAAAGGGTCATCAGCCTTGAACATCAGCAGAACCCGCGCACGCAAAAGTACCCTGTCCTCGCCTGCAAGTCTCACTTGATACATGGCTGCGTCCTCATCATAGCCGCACACTGTAGCCTCTACAAACTTTACCTTAGAACCTCCACAAAGGTCAAAGGCCTGGCATGCAAATGCCGGCACTGAAATCACCTCCTTGGCGCCCGGCAGGTCCGCCTGCCACGTTTTCCCCAGTTCTAACCACTGTGCTGGCGTGCGGACTTCAACGTCGTTATCGTCAAAGTGCCAGAGCGCGAGAGTCTCATCATTGC
>Ga0315899_10004495_pt1 | contig 15072 bp, 14 predicted proteins | sample LakEriMetagenome_2_FD_203518 | JGI IMG/M metagenome (GOLD analysis project Ga0315899, IMG submission 203518) | Freshwater fungal communities from buoy surface, Lake Erie, Ohio, United States - Buoy 4 MA112 | ecosystem: Environmental > Aquatic > Freshwater > Lake | place: USA: Lake Erie, Ohio... | reverse complement strand
TAAAATTTATATTTTGTCTTCTAAGTGAATAAATTTTAGCACAGATAGCTTGAAAGAAAGCAGCAATGGTAATGGTTTCCTGAATGGTCATTGGTACATCACAAATTCTAAATTCAACGGTATTAAAAACAGGGTGTACACGTAAGTCCCACCATATTTTTTTACCATCATCTATGCAATTGGTTTTTATAAGTAGTTGAATAAATTTTTCGTAGGCTTCAATACTTTCAAATGTATCGGGAATACCTGTTCTTGGAAATTTATCAAAGACTTTACTTCTATAAGATTTATAACCTGTATTGCGTGTTTCCCAAAAAGGTGAATTCGTGCTTAATGCATAAATATGCGGCAAGAAATACCTGGCAGTGTTCGCAATTTGCATGGCCATGCTTCTGTCTTCAATGCCCACATGCACATGTAATCCAAAAATTAAATTACTTCTTGCGGCTTGTTGTAATTCATTGAGTATAGCTTGGTACCTGGACTGGTCCGAAACTAATTGTGTTTCCCATAAACTAAAAGGGTGGGTGCCCGAAGCGCCAATGCTAAAACCAAGTCCATTCGCTACTTCAGAAACATGGGTTCTTAATGCTAGAACTTCTTCAAAAACTTCATCTACATTTTTGCAAATGCCAGTGCCTACTTCTACCACCGCTTGGTGCATCTCGGCCTTAATCTTTTCTTTGAATTTCTTCTGTCCTTCATTCACAATTTGCTGCTGATGGCTTTTTAATTCCTTCGTAGCAGGGTCAAGTACCATGTACTCCTCTTCGACCCCCACTGTAAACTGTTGTAAATTTTCTAAAGACATTGCTATAAAATTACATATTATATCAGTTGAAAACAAAAAAATACCCCGTCCCGAAATTCGGAACGAGGTTTATAATACTAGTCTCTGCGCCTATTTAAACTTATCTTAACTTTTCTATTCTAATAACTTAGATGAACGATAGTAAGATAGGCCTTAGCGATGGTAAGAGTTCTCGGTCTCGTTTTCTCTTTCCTTATCATAGGCTTTAATAATAGCTTTTACCAATTTATGTCTTACCACATCCTCCTCATCTAATTGAATATGGGCAATGCCTTCAATATTTTGTAAAATACGAGAGGCTTTCTCCAATCCGCTTTTTTGATTTCTGGGTAAGTCTACTTGGGTAGGGTCGCCTGTAATGATGGCTTTGGCATTAGCTCCAATACGCGTTAAGAACATTTTAATTTGAAGGTCGTTGGCGTTTTGAGATTCATCCAAAATAATAAACGCATTATCTAAGGTTCTACCTCTCATATAAGCAAGCGGCGCAATCTCAATGGTGCGTGTTGTCATATAATAACCCAATTTATCGGCAGGGATCATATCGTCTAAGGCATCATAGAGTGGTCTTAAGTAAGGATCAATTTTTTCTTTTAAATCCCCTGGTAAGAATCCTAAATTTTCACCTGCTTCCACAGCGGGCCTGGTTAAAATAATTTTCTTAACCAATTTATTTTTTAAAGCTCTTACTGCTAAAGCCACTGCAGTATAAGTTTTACCTGTACCTGCGGGTCCAATAGCAAAAATGATATCATTTTTATCGGCAGCCTGCACCATTTTTTTCTGATTGGCTGTGCGGGCTCTAACAGTTTTACCATTAGGTCCAAATACCAATACATCGTTCGGGTTTTTGTCGATAAAATTATCAATAGTTTCGGCATCATCACCTCCTAAAATTTGCTCGAAGTAGTTTTCGCTCAAATGTCCATTGCGTTCCATGTACTGAATGATTAAGTCAATTTTTTCTTTGGCTAAATCAATTTGTTCTGGAGCGCCGCTAAGTTTAATTTGAGTACCTCTTGATAAAATTTTTAGTAAGGGAAATTTCTTTTTTAAGATGTCGAACTTGGAGTTGTTAACGCCAAAGAATTCAATGGGGTTAACGGTTTCTAAATTGATGATGGTTTCTGTCAATGTAGTAACATTTAAAGGGTTAGTATTTTATTTCCTCAGTCTAACATAAATTTAATTTAACTAAAAGAAAATAACAAGGATTAAATACGCACATATGTGCATTACTTTAAATGATAACATTACGTTAATCATTTGATAAATATTAAATAAAATAAGGTTAAGCTTCAGGGTATAATAAGGAAGGAAACACTAAACAATAAGGAAATGCTAAACAATATGGAAACACTATACAACTAAGTAAAGCACTTAACAATAACTCTAAGCTAACTGTTCTAAATTAAGATTGCTTTAAGGTAGCAATCATGGCTATAGGGTCGGCTGCTTTAAAAACCGTAGTGCCTGCAACCAGTATATCGGCACCCGCCTTAGTAAGCGCTGCCGCATTATTCGCATCCACGCCCCCATCTATTTCAATAAGGGTAGAGGCACCCGCTTGGGTAATTATTTCTTTTAAGGCCACTACTTTCTCATAAGTAGTTTCAATAAATTTCTGTCCCCCAAATCCAGGGAATACACTCATCACACAAACCAGGTCTATCTCTTTTATAAAAGGAGCTAATACTTCAGCATCGGTATTGGGGTTAATCGCCACACCCGCCTTCATGCCCTCGGCTTTAATTTGAGCTAGGGTACTAGCTAGTTCAGGACAAGCTTCAAAGTGCACGGTTAAAATATCGGCTCCTGCTTTTTTAAAGGCAGTTATATATTTTTCTGGAGAGACAATCATTAAGTGCACATCGCAAACCTTGGTCGTGGCCTTTCTTATTTGTTCAATAATGGGTAGGCCAAAACTTATATTGGGTACAAAGCTTCCGTCCATGACATCTAAATGAAACCACTCGGCCTCACTTTCATTCAGCATAGTGCAGGCATTGCCTAATTCTAAGAAATTAGCTGCTAATAGGGAAGGTGCGATAATGGGCATAGAGGTATTTGTACAAAGGTGTATTTTTTAAATGATTTTGCCATAATTATGTCCATCAATTATGACAGAAATATGACAGAAAAAAGAAGCTTTACTGATTTTGGTTAGCTTTATTGCTTTTTTACTAATTACTTTTGCTGCCTACAAATTAACTTATGAAACAAATTTGCATTTTATTTTTATTGACTATTCTAGGCCTAAGTGTTCAAGCGCAGGATTCCGTTTTATTTGCGGGCGAATCGCATTTTAAAAACGTTATTCAATTAACCAAGGGGGGAGACAATGCAGAAGCTTATTGGAGTTTTGATAGCAAGCGTGCAAGTTTTCAAAGAACCAATCCAAAAGAAGGGATTAATTGTGATCAAATTTTTATGGGCTTGGTTCCGACTTCCAACACAGAAAGTTTTAATTATAAATTAATTAGTGGAAATAAAGGAAGAACTACTTGTTCTTATTTTACCAAAGATGGTGCGCATATAATTTACGCTTCTACAAAAAATGGGGGAGAGGATTGTCCGCCTGCAGTGGACCGCGCAAAATATGGCAATAGATATATTTGGCCTTTATATGCTAGCTATGATATTTTCGTTGCAGATACGAACGGAAAAAATGAAGAGCAAATTACACATAGTGAAGGCTATGATGCAGAAGCCACTTTATCTTATGATGGTAAAAAAATGATTTACTGTAGTGTGAAAGATGGAGACTTAGATTTATATGTGATGGATTTAAAAACAAAAAAAGAAATTAGAGTCACCAATACTTTAGGATATGATGGCGGTGCTTGGTTTAGTCCAGATGGAAAAAAAATTGTTTGGAGAGCAAGCCGTCCTTCAACAGCTGCAGAAGTGGAAGAGTATAAAGCTTTATTAAAAGAAGGAATGGTGGCGCCTACTCAAATGGAAGTGTGGATTGCCAATGCCGATGGAACGGATGCCAAACAAATTACGCATTTAGGACAAGCCAATTGGGCACCTAATTTCACACCCGATGGAAAACATATTATTTTTTGCAGCAACCATGAATACAAGCGCGGCTTTCCTTTCAATATGTATTTAATAGACTTAGAAGGGAATAATTTAGAAAAAATTAGTCGCGACAAAGGCTTTGATGCTTTTCCTATGTTTAGCCCAGATGGTAAAAGAATTCTATTTTCTTCCAATAGAAACAATGGAGGCACTAGAGATACCAACCTGTTCGTTGCAGATTGGGTGGACTAGTTCGCTTAAATTTTTATATATTAGCTAATTGAATCTTCAATTGCTCACAATATTAAAAATTATAATATGAATACTGGACTGTTACATTTACATAATTTACTAAGATGGGTGGTCTTAATTACCCTTCTTTTATCCATTGTCAAGCTTATTTCGGGACAAAATGCCCTAAAAACAAGCAAAATTTTGCTCATTAGCGCCCATTCTACCCTGGTATTGGGTTTGTATCAGTATTTCTTTGGAGCAGTTGGATATAAGCTAATAAGTAGCACCGTAGGTGGAATGAAAGAGGTGATGAAGGATGCAGTCACTCGTTTTTGGGCGATAGAACATATTAGCTCCATGATTTTAGCCATTGTCTTAATCACTATTGGTCATATTCGCTTGAAAAAGGGGGCAAAGGCAAGCACAACTGCTACTTTCTACCTCATTGCCCTGCTCTTAATTCTGTCAGCTATGCCTTGGCCTTTTAGGGCGGGTATTGGTCGACCATGGTTGCCGGGTCTATAATTATCTAACTACTTGATTATCAACATATTTTTAAGGAGAACCCTCGGTTCTCCTTTTATTTTGCACATTTCGCAATATTTCGGGGTGAATTTTTCATAATTCCATTCATTTCCATATCTTTGCAACCCCAAAATAAGTATGTCAAAACAACCGCTGATTAAACAAGATGGAGTAATTATTGAAGCTATGAGCAACGCCATGTTCAGAGTGAAATTAGAAAACGGACATGAAATTTTGGCGACAATCTCTGGTAAAATGCGCATGCACTATATCAGAATTTTGCCTGGGGATAAAGTGGGTTTGGAAATGAGTCCTTACGATTTAACAAGAGGAAGAATCAATTTCAGACACAAATAAAAAGTAGAAAATAACTAGGAAATAAATATTTAAAAATAAAAAGATGAAAGTTAGAGCATCCATTAAAAAGCGTAGTGCCGATTGCAAGATCGTGAAGCGTAAAGGTAAATTATACGTTATCAACAAAAAGAATCCTCGCTTTAAGCAAAGACAAGGATAATCCAACAACCACAACAATAACAAAAAACCAGTTTTAAAATATGGCTCGTATTGCCGGTATAGACTTACCAAAAAACAAAAGAGGAGAGATAGGACTACAGTACATCTTCGGTATTGGACATTCTACAGCTCAGTACATCTTAAACAAAGCAAACATCAGTTACGATAAAAAAGTAAATGAGTGGAATGACGATGAGCAAACTGCTATTCGTAATATCATCAATGCTGAATTTAAAGTAGAAGGTGCTTTACGTAGTGAAGTATCTATGAGTATTAAGCGTTTATTAGATATCGCTTGTTACCGTGGATTACGCCATAGAAAAGGTTTACCTGTTCGTGGTCAACGTACTAAGACTAACTCACGTACTCGTAAGGGTAAGCGTAAGACAGTTGCTGGTAAGAAGAAAGTAGCTAAGAAATAATTTTAGTTTCTCATAAAATCGGATCCTACAAAATGTAGGGGAGATTTAAATTAAAAAACCCGTTTCTATTACAAGTAACAACAAGTAATAAAAACACACCTCAAAAAAAATGGCAAAACCAATCAAAGCACAAAACAGTGCAAAAGCGGCTTCTAAGAAAAGAGTCGTGAAAATTGATGCATCTGGAGAAGTTCGTATCAGTGCAACATTCAACAATTTAATTATTGCTTTCACTAATAAAGCAGGTCAAGTGATCAGCTGGAGCAGTGCTGGTAAAATGGGATTCAGAGGTTCTAAGAAGAACACTCCCTATGCAGCTCAAATGGCAGCAGCAGATGCAGCGAAAGTAGCATCAGACGCTGGTGTTAAAAGAGTAGAAGTATTTGTAAAAGGTCCAGGTTCTGGTCGTGAAGGAGCTATTCGTTCTATTTCACAATCAGGAATTGAAGTAACTTCTATCCGCGACGTGACTCCAATGCCACACAACGGATGTCGTCCTCCAAAACAAAGAAGAGTTTAATTACATTATATAACCAACAAGGGTGTATCATTCATTTTAGATTTTTACCGATGATACATCGACACTAAAAAATCACAAACAAGTATTATGGCACGTTACACAGGACCCAAAACCAAAATTTGTCGCATTTTCGGCGAACCTATCTTAGGAAACGCAAAATGGTTAGGCAAAAACAGCAACCCTCCCGGTCAGCATGGCGCACAACGCAAACGCAAGCAATTAGGTGAGTACGCTTTACAATTAAGAGAAAAACAAAAAGCCAAATACACTTATGGTGTATTAGAGCGTCAATTCCGCAAAACATTTGAGGAAGCTGCACGTATCAAAGGCGTTACAGGTGAAAACTTAATCAAATTATTAGAATCTCGTTTAGACAATACCATTTTTAGAATGGGATTGGCAGCAAGTCGTCCGGAAGCACGTCAGTTAGTAGCACATAAGCATATCACTGTAAATGGTGCTGTGACAAATGTACCTTCTTATACATGTCGTCCAGGTGATGTGGTTGCTTACCGTCCTAAGAGTGCACACAATACTTCTATCGTTGCCAAGCAACGTGGTAGAAATACGAAGTTCAGCTGGGTAGATTGGAATGAAACAACCAACACGGGTACTTTTATTACAATGCCAGAGCGTGAAGCGGTTCCTGAAAACATTAAGGAGCAACTAATCGTCGAATTGTATTCTAAGTAGTAGTATATAATAGTTTTATAACAATAGTACTTTATAATAAAAGCAACTAACAAAATTTCTTCCTCAGGGAAGATTCAAATAAAAAATAAATTGACATGGCTATATTAAGTTTTCAAAAACCAGACAAAATTGTTTTACAAAAAGCAAATGACTTTGAAGGACAATTCGAATTCCGTCCATTAGAGCCAGGTTTTGGTTTAACATTAGGCAACTCTTTAAGAAGAGTTTTATTAAGCTCTTTAGAAGGTTTTGCAATTATAGGTATCAAAATTGAAGGAGTAGACCACGAGTTTGCTACTTTAAAAGGTATCACAGAAGACGTTACTGAATTAATCTTAAACTTAAAGCAAGTTCGTTTTAAGCGTAAGGCCGATCAAGATGTTTCTTCTGAAAAAATTACTTTATCAATTAAAGGTAGCAGCGAATTTAATGCAGGTCATATTGGTGATGCTTCTCAGCAGTTCCAAGTAATGAACCCTGAATTAGTTATTTGCACAATGGATTCAACTTCTAAATTAGAAATTGAATTAACGATTAGCAAAGGACGTGGTTACATTCCTGCTGAAGAGAATAAATTAAAAGAAATGCCATTTGGCTATATCGCTATCGATTCTATTCACACACCTATCAAGAACGTTAAATACGCTATTGAGAACTACCGTGTTGAACAAAGAACAGATTACGAGAAATTAATTTTAGACGTAGCTACAGATGGTACTATTCATCCTGAAGATGCAGTAAAGCAAGCTTCTAGAATTTTAATTCAACATTTGATGATCATCACTGATGAGAACATCACTTTTGATAATAAAGAAGACAAGAAAGAAGATGTAGTGGATGAGCAAGTATTGCAATTAAGAAAAGTATTAAAAACTCCTTTGGAAGATTTAGACCTTTCTGTTCGTGCATTCAATTGCTTGAAAGCTGCTAAAATTAATAGCTTAAGTGAGCTTGTTCAATATGAGCAAGAAGACTTAATGAAATTTAGAAACTTTGGTCAAAAGTCTTTATCTGAAATTGAGCAAGTATTAATCGAAAGAGGATTGAGCTTTGGAATGGACCTTGGTAAATTAGGATTAGACAAATTAGATTTACAATAGTCAAAGTACTAAAAGTAAATCACTATTTATAACGAGCGAAAGCTCAAACCTTATAATTCCTGACACGGTGTAAGGATAAAACTTAAAAGTCATGCGTCACGGAGACAAACAAAACAACCTTGGTAGAAAGAAAGCACATAGAGATGCTTTGTTAATGAATTTAGCTTGTCAAGTAATTACGCACAAGCGTATTGTTACTACATTAGCTAAAGCAAAAGCTTTAAGAACTTATGTAGAGCCATTAATTACCAAAACAAAGAAAACTGCTACTAAAGAAGAAATTAGCCATAACCACAGAGTGGTGTTTAGCTATTTGAACGACAAAGCTGCTGTTAAAGAATTATTTACAGTGGTAGCACCTAAAATTGCTGCTCGTCCAGGTGGTTACACACGTATCATTAAATTAGGTATTCGTCCAGGTGACAATGCTGAAAAAGCAATGATCGAGTTAGTGGATTTCAACGAAGTGTACGGTAATTCAATAGCTACGGCTGCTGAACCTGCTAAGAAAACACGTCGTAGTAAATCAACTGCTACAGCTACTAAAAAAGCTCCAGCAAAAGCGAAAGCAGAGACGAAGGCGGAAGCTCCAGCGGCTGAGGCTGAAACTGCAACAGATTCACCTGAAACTGCTGCTGAATAATGATTTTAGCGAATTAACATATAAGGCAAGACTAACCATCTTGCCTTTTTTTTGCGCTTTTTCGTCATTTCTTTTGATTCAGGCACAATGTTCAAAAGTTATTATGGAAAAGTAAAAAATAGTTTCTTTTTTTGCATAATAAAACAAGTACCCAATGAGCGCACAACCAGCAATTTTAGTTCTAGCCGATGGCCATGTATTTCACGGTCAAGCCTTTGGTAAAATTGGCACTACCACCGGTGAGATTTGTTTTAATACGGGCATGACAGGTTATCAAGAGGTATTTACCGATCCTAGTTATACGGGACAAATTATTATCATGAACAATGTACACGTAGGTAACTATGGTGTAAGAAAAACCGATGTTGAAAGTAAGACGGTAAAAATTCATGGTTTAATTGGGCGCAATTTAGAAGAAAAATATAGCCGTCAATTAGCCGATGGCAATTTGAATGAATACTTAATTGAAAATAATATTGTTTCTATAGAAGGCCTTGATACGAGAGCCTTGGTGATACATGTGCGTAATTCTGGTGCCATGAACTGTATTATTTCTTCAGATAACTTAGATGTAGATGCTTTAAAAGCGCAACTAGCGAAAGTGCCTAGCATGGATGGTTTAGAATTAGCAAGCACGGTGAGCACTAAAGAAATATATGAACTAGGGGATACTAGTTCAAAAATTAAAGTATCAGTATTAGATTTTGGGGTGAAAGAACATATATTACAATGTCTAGTAGATAGAGGTGCGCATGTAAGAGTGCATCCAGCAAAAACCGATTTTGCAACTTTAAAAGCGTTTAATCCAACAGGTTATTTTTTATCCAATGGTCCTGGAGACCCAGCACCAATGGATTATGCCATTAAAACCATTAAAGAAGTATTAAAAGAAAAGAAACCTTTATTTGGTATTTGTTTAGGACATCAATTACTAGCCTTAGCCAATGATATTCCTACTTTTAAAATGCACCATGGTCACCGTGGATTAAACCATCCGGTTAAAAATGTCATTACAGGCTTATGTGAAATTACGACACAGAACCATGGCTTTGGTGTAGATCCTGATGCAGTGCGTAAACATCCGAATGTTATTGTTTCTCATGTAAACTTGAATGACGACTCAATAGAAGGTATTAAATTAAAAGACCGTCCTGCTTTCAGTGTACAATACCATCCTGAAGCAACACCGGGTCCGCATGATAGCAGATACTTATTCGATGATTTCGTATCTTTAATGAAGGCCAACTAATATAATAGTACAAAATAAAAACCATGCTTAATATTACCATCATCAACGGGCCTAATTTAAATTTATTGGGCAAGCGTGAACCAGGTATGTATGGTAATGAAAGTTTTGATGATTGCTTATTGCAATTAAAAGAAGCTTTCCCTCAAGTCAATTTTACTTATTTTCAATCTAATGTAGAAGGAGAGATTGTGAATGCAATTCAACAATATGGGTTTAACCAAGATGGGATGATCTTAAATCCTGCTGCCTATACGCATACATCCATCGCTATTGGTGATGCGGTAGCCGCTATTAAAACACCGGTGATAGAAGTACATATTAGTAATGTACATGCTAGAGAAGATTTCAGAAAAATATCTCATGTATCTGCTAAATCGGTGGGTTCTATTGTAGGCCTTGGTCTAAAAGGCTATGCACTTGCTACTGAGTGGTTTATAGCCAAGGCGGGCGCTATTCAATAAGTTTTCTTACTTTTATTCCGTAGTAGTATATTGCATAGTAGTATATTGCGTAGTTGTATTCTATTGTATACTAAAAAACAATTTATGCCCCCACGTTCAATTAATTATCAGAAAAAACTTTGGTGGCTTATCGGGATTTCGGTCTTTGCTAAAATATTCATTTCTTTTTTTCTTGAACTAGGGAATGATGAAGTTTATTATTATACCTATGCCTTGCAACCCGATTGGAATCATTTCGACCATCCTCCCATGGTGGGCTGGCTGATACGTATTTTTACTTTCAACTTATATTGGTTATCGGATCTAAGTATGCGCTTGGGTAGTATTGTTTGCGCTGCAGTTTCTACCATTGTTATTTTTGAATCGGGTACTTTATTAAAAAATGAAAAGGCAGGTTGGATTGCTGCTTTATTATATACATTATCTATTTACACAAGTATCATTGCGGGTTTATTTATCATGCCCGATAGCCCGCAGCTTTTATTTTTTACTTTAAGTATTTATGTGATGTTGAATTGGGTGATGAAGCCACATCTATTTACTTTTTTCGGATGGGTTTTATTAGGCCTGTTTATTGGGCTAGCCACACTAAGTAAAATACATGGACTTTATTTATGGGGGGGGTTTGGTTTATATATTATTTTCAATCAGGTGGAGAATTTAAAAGAAAAGAATGGCTATATCGCCATACTGGTTACTTTGTTATGCATTGTACCCATTGTGTATTGGAATTACCAGAACGATTTTATTACCTACCGCTTTCACTCTAAAAGAGTCATGCACACAGGTATTTCTTTTTCTAATTTTTTTACACAAGTGGGAGGGGAGTTCTTTTATCAAAATCCTTTAGTCTATATTGCTGTATTCATTGCTTTATTGCGTGTGAAAAAAGTAAAGTTTCAAGCAAAATCTGCCAAGGCCATTAATTTATTACTTTGGTTAAGTCTTCCTTTACTATTTATTTTCTGGGCGGTCTCTTTATTCAACGCCACACTGCCTCATTGGACAGGACCTGCCTTTATTCCCTTATTTTTAATAGCAGGGGTTTACTGGGCTTCTTATTCTAGGAAGTTTATCCCTTTACTGCTCAAATTTGCCATTGGATTTATGATTTTTCTGGTCTTGGGTTTTGTAGTTCTTGTAAAATTCTATCCAAAGCAATTGGGTTCAGCGCAATTAGAAAATTTAGGGGAGTATAATCCTATTAATGATGTTTCTGGCTGGGCCTATTTCAGCGAAACATTCAAGGGCATTGTAGAAAAGGATCAAGCAGCGGGCAGCATGTCTAAGCAAGCGCCCATTGTAGTGCATAAATGGTTTCCTGGAGGACATTTGTTATTTTATACAGCCCCGATAGTGAATAGAAGGGTGATTGCCATAGGTGCATTAGAAGATGTACATAAATTTGCCTGGTTGAATGAAAGCCAAGAAGAGCTCAAAATAGGGGAAGATGCCTATTGTATTGTGCCTTCTAATTTACCTGCCAACCCTATAGAATTATATGGCCCTTACTTTACTAGTATTGAAAAGCCCGACACCATACCTTATATGAACAAGGGCGTTCTACTAAGAAACTTTTATGTATACAGGTTAAAAGGAGCGAAGCTTGTTCCAGCTAGTATATTAAAGCCTAAAAAAGAAGGGGTAAGTTTAAATAAATAAAGGGGAAGTCTAAATAAAGGGTAGGTCTAAACAAATAAAGGGCAGGTCTAAATAAATAAAGGAGACTAGAAAAGATTGTCAAAATCTTTACGATAAGAAATACTTAAACCTTGTCTATTTCTTCTTCCCAAATTACTTCCAGTAATATCTAAGCTATTTCTATTAAATACAATGGCTCTTAATTTGCGGTCTCTCGTTAAGATAAATTCAATATTTAAATCGGGCAACCATTGAAAGGTTCCATTTTGAATACTGGTGGTATTACGTACATTGAAATCTAAGTCGCCGCCCACATTCACAATAATATTATCGTTTAAAAAGCTACGGCCTAATTTTAAATTCACTCTTTGCCTGTCTATTTTATTGGCATTAATAGCTAAGCCAGCACCTGATGGGTCAATTAAGTTCGCACTATTGTAAACAGATGACCCAATATCAAATCTTAAGCTTTTATCGCCGGTTACTTTGTCTAGAATATTGGTAACCGATTTATTAATTTCCTTGGTCAATAAATTGGAGATAGTATTTATACCAATGGTGGTGACTGTATAGGCATTGCTATTATTACTATTGCTAAAGCTAACAGGGGCAAAGGAATTAAATACAATTAAAAAAGAAACTTGTTTCAGAATTTCATTGTCATCTCTTTCTAATCTAGAAATAAATTGAGAGAACTCATTGTCTGTGCTAATAGGGTTGCCAGGAGGGAAGGTAAAACTAAATTTAATATCGGGCTGCGATAGTTTATTTCTAAGGGCTGCAATTACAAATACACTTCCGCGGTAGGTTCTCACTGCATTGCTAAAGTTACTACTACCCACTAGCTCATTTAAGCTAATTCTTTCAGCTGTATACCTGGCATCTATATGTAAATCGGCCTCGTAAGGGTCGCCTGTCCATTCAATATAATTACCTGCTCCGGGAATTAAGTCAAAAGGTTTTTTAATAAAGGATTGAAAATTGAAATCGTATTTACCTGACTCAATATTGTATTTACCTCTTATGGTTAAGGGTTCAATATTACCCGCTCTTATTTTTAATCTTCCATTACCCACGGCTTTAATGACATCCCCCGTAAGTTCATCCATGATAAGGTCAATCTTGGTTTTATTATTAGCAGTGACTTCTAAGTCGACTACTAAGTTGTAGGCAGGTATATCTGCATTTTTTTTAGCAGTTTTACCATATTTTTTATAAACGATATAATCCAATTTACCACTTTCCTTACTAGTAGAGTTGGGTAGGTAGATATGGGCGCTATCATTTACGTCGGCACTAATAAACATCTTAATGTTTTCTTCGGGCCCCTTAATGGTCATGCTTGCCTTTCCTACAGCCTGCCCATAAAAACTAGCATTGTCTATTGCACTGGTATTCAATAATTCTATTTTAGGGCTAGACATTTCCATATCATAGTCTAAATGCTTAAAACCTTGATTTAGTATTTTTCCTTTAAATACTGCTTTTCTATTCTTGCTATCTCTTAGTTGCACAGTTCCAAAGTCAATGCCTTCGTTATTGAACTTAATCATACTACTATCTATAAAATAACGCACTTTGGTATAGTCCACTATAAAGGAGGCTTTGTCTAAGGTGGCAGAACCAAGTAAATAGGGGTTTTCAATTCTTCCACCAAAATGCAGAGCACCATTGGCTTTTCCGTCTAAATGGGTAAGTACTCCTCCAATAAATTGTTGTACCAAACTAAACTTAGTATGGCGCATATACAGCATAGCATCTAAGGGGCTTGTATCATTTTTTATGGAATAACTACCTATAGCGGCTAAATTATATTCAGTATTGGGGCAATTCAAATTAAAAGGTACTACACCTGTTGAGTTTTGATAGCCAATAGCTAATTCGGCAATTCCAATAGAATCGGCGTTGAACCTAAATTGCGCTAGTTTCAAATTTGCATCAAATGCAAAGTCGGTTAATATATTTTGAAATTGAATTTTACCATTGGTAATACCTTCTAGTTTGGGGTAACTGAAAAAAACTTTTGTAAAATCACCTAAAATAATATTTTTGAGTTCAAGTTGTAGCGCATTTTTAGAGGTAGTAGAATTAGAAAATACAAATTCTTGAATACCTTGGGTAATAGTTAAATTAGTTACGTTTACGTTGTTCTTTCTTAAAATTAGACTACCTGCATTGTTAATATCCCATTTTTTCTGATTTAAAATGAAATAGGAAGGTTGCCATTTAATAGCAATACCATCATTGAAGGTTTGTACCATGCCCTTCAGCATAATTTCTTCCAATGCAGACTTGCTTAATGCGGCTACTGAGAAATTAGATTGGTCATTGCTACTATGTACACTAATATTAGGTTGTAAGAATTGGGTGCTATCAGTTATATTCATAGCAGCAGCAGTAATATTCATATGTACTGAATCCTTGGTGCCCGTGCCGCTAATTTTACCATTTTTGATTAAATAACTATCCCAGCTAGCAAAAGGAATGCTAGATTTTAGGTTAATACTTTGTTTAGCAGAATTCAAACTACCCTCTAATGTTAGATTGTTAAACCCCGATATTTCTTTTTTAAATAACCTTAAATAAGGTTCGAAATAATTGGTTTTAATTTGAACAGTAAAATCCTGGTTAATAGGTGAGCTCTTTGGGGCATTAATATAGGTAGGGAAGTAGCGTTGCATAAAGTATTGTACGCTAGCGGGCAAAGCTGCAATATTAAATTTCCCAGTTATATTAGCATTGATATCATCACTTGATATAGCTATTTTTTTTATTCCATTTTGAATACTTGAAGCCAATGTTAAGGAATCAAAATGGAGGGTGCTGGACTCTCCTTTAAAATTACCTTTGTAAAATTTAGCATATCCTATAAAATTATCAATACTATCTCCTTCAAAATTAAAGTCTAGTTTACCGGCTAATTGTATATCATTTTTAGAAATATTCAATGCCTTTAAATTCGCATAATTTAAATCACTTATTGCAATAATTCTAGGCCTTCTTTGATTGAAGTCAATATTTAGATTACTGATGAAATTTACATTCTCATCTTTAATAGCTAATAAACCAGTAAAGGCCTTTTTTTGTAAAACACCTTTTGTGCTTATGTGGGTATAGATATATTTATTCACTTCAATAGAATCGATATCACCTTGAATATTGGTTTTAATATTATCTAAACTAAAAGAACTGCCAGCGATACTTCCTTTGAAATTTACAAGACCAATTAA
>Ga0315899_10004493_pt1 | contig 15074 bp, 9 predicted proteins | sample LakEriMetagenome_2_FD_203518 | JGI IMG/M metagenome (GOLD analysis project Ga0315899, IMG submission 203518) | Freshwater fungal communities from buoy surface, Lake Erie, Ohio, United States - Buoy 4 MA112 | ecosystem: Environmental > Aquatic > Freshwater > Lake | place: USA: Lake Erie, Ohio... | reverse complement strand
CAGGGGCATCCGTAGTGGGAGCGGCTCGGGCTCGGGCTCGGGCTCGGGCAGCTTTTCCGGCAGCGGCATCGAAAGTGGGTCTGGGAGCGAGGGAATGGGGAGCATGCCGGGCAGTGGCATCGCGGGCAGTGGCATCAGTAGTGGAAGCGTCTCGGGCTCGGGCGCGGGCAGCATTTTCGGCAGCGGCATCGACAGCGGAAGTGGGTCTGGCAGCGAGGGGATGGGGAGCATGTGGGGCAGTGGCATCGCGGGCAGTGGCATCAGTAGTAGAAGCGTCTCGGGCTCGGGGTCGGGCAGCATTTTCGGCAGCGGCATCGACAGCGGAAGTGGGACAGATGAGAGAGGGGGCGTGGACGCGAGTTGTGAAAATGTGGCGGGGTGGACGGATTCTCAGCAGATGACGTGCAAGGCATATGAGGAGGAGGCGGTGCTGTGCTCGACAGCCGTGTTGGATGCAAATGCAGAGGATATATCGGCACTGGAAGCTTGCTGCACTTGCGGGGGAGGGATACGGCCTGGCTTGAACGAGAGCAACAGGACATCTGCCGTTGATGATTCGGGGAGAAACGATTCATTGCCAATTGCTTTTTCTGTGTCGCCGTCAATCAGGAATGTAATGCCGACCGAAGCTCCAAGTTCAGGCGGTTATCTTGTGGTTGTCCATCTCAGCGACTTTCTGGTCACCAACGGAACTGAGATAACGTTCGGCGATATTCTTCTGGAAACTGTTGAACATTTGATACTCTCCAACGGGCAGCTTTCCGAATTGTCCTTTCAAACTCCAACCACTGCACCAGGTGCATTCAATGTCACAATATCTGCTGTGCTTTGTCAACTCCCATGCTCAAACAGGGTAAGGTTTCTCTTCACCCAAAGAGCATCAATCCAAGTTGTAGACCAGATTCCCTCAAGAGGTCCCTTCCAACTGGGGGGTATCATGAGCATGGACGTCGTGTTGAAAAACCTACCACGTACTATTTTGTTTTCTGACATTGCTATCAGGTTTGGTCTCGTTGCTTTGAATTCTTCCAGCGTCACCTTTTCGAATTCAGAGCTAGCGACAGTGACGGTAATGGTTCCCCCGTGCTCAGTCGATGCTATTCTGGATGTGCTCATTGTCATCTGCAACAGGCAGATTCATGAGACGATATTGCTGAAATATCACTTTTTCGATGGGAATGCTCTGAGAACGGTGTCCCTGGAACCCAAGTTTGTGCCAGTGTCTAGATTGGTGTGGGGCTCGATGGTATGGTTGCGCCCTGAAGTTGTAGTTATCATTGCTAACTTCCCCGATGGTCTGAATGTTTCGAGCATCTTAGTCTCTTGTGGCGAATTAGAGGCAGAGGTTGCCAGTCTCTGGGACATGACTTCATGTGCAGACGGAGCAGTTGTGGACTGCCGGCGAACAAAAGTTGTGTTGAGGCTTCCTGCCGTCGAGTCACCGGGGGTTCGTAATATTACCATCTCTACCATGCACTCTGAATTTGTTGTCGGCGCTATTGACTATATTGAGGGTTGTGATTTCAGTCAACAGTGTGGCAAATCTAAAGATTTGGACTTATTGCGTGTCCTTGCAATGCCAGTGGTCACGTGTGACCCGACTCAATGTGTTGATCCAAATACTTTACCCCCAGCCAGAATTATGCATGTATCCAGCACTCAAGGGCTAATCCTCGGGGGAGAAGTGGTGCGTTTGCATTTGCTCAACTTTCCATTCGTGCATTCATCAGACATTTCGGTAGTATTCAAGTCGGCAAGAACCACGAGAGTAGCAAATGTTTCTTTCGCATCTATTGCAGTCGGCTCCTCATTGCGAGCAAATGAGGCTCAAATTCATATCATTACCCCGATGGTGGTGGACGATGATGCTGAGACACATACAGTCACATTATTCGCTACACTTGGAAGAGTGCAAAAGGAAGCAAACTTTGTCTTTGAATATCTGCCTTTGATCCAAGGGCCGGCGGTGGTTAAGGAATTCTCGCCAAAAACAATTCGTCGGACGGAAGAATTGCTTCTATCAATAGATCTGGCCAACATTCCAAGAATTAAAATGCCATTTAACGCCAGTGAAATCAGAGTGCGATACGCTAACAGTGAATCAAGTGCCAAAGAGGTTTTATCATCGACCAGAATATCTACTCAAGTCATAATCTCGATTGCCAAGCCCGTGCAAGGATGGAACGAGGGGCTGTTGCGTTTGAAGTTGTATCACATCAAACAAGGCATGCACCGTGCGGCTAGTCTTGACGTGATGGTGGTCCCTACACCGCCTCCGAAAGTCATTAGTCTGTTTCCAAGCGGTGGTGCCTCAGACAAGGAGACTGAAGTGACCCTGTCGATAACTTATCTGGAAGTGGAGGCTGAAATCATGGTTGACGGTGGGGCCAGAGTGCTTGAAGCTACAGGGGCCCACGACAGTGCCTGCACCGAGCGTGATTGCTCATCCTTTGAGCTTAAGCTTCTTCTTCCTGTATTCTCGGGAAATTTAACGCTGCCTGCTACTGTTCAATATGAGGTCGTAACGGGCTCCGTTGCTGCGTCCTTTGGTTTTCGATATGCCAGACCAGATGCTCCAGAATTAAAGCTAGTTTCTCCTACCAGGCAAACTCTCTCTGAAGCAGGTTCAGTAGAAATTCTCGTTCTTATCTCCAATTTTCCGACCACGAGCTGCATGGCAATCAGATCATGCGCGGAGGAGGCGAGCAGTGCCACCGTGAAATTTGGAAGTGTCGCAGGGGTGATCAAGAGCTTATCCAACGTTGACTCAAATGGTCTTCTGGATATGCGTGTACTCGCCCCGTCCTCAGTGATGCAGCCAAACTCTGTCACTGTCCAGGTTGTGCAAGGCGAGGCCGTTGCATCGTTCAAATACACATATGCCATTCCGCCGGCGCTTGTCAGCCCTGCGGATGCTCCCGTTTCTGGTGGATTAGCCGTAACTATCACTGCCGTAGGCTTCCCTTCACCCGAAGACATTGAAAAAGCGTGCAATCTTCATATATCCTTTGGTGGGATCCAGGCCAGCTCGTTTTTTGTTTTGCCTCACAAATATGGCGACGAGAGTGGCAGGCCACATCTAAAAGTTGCGGTGTCAGTTCCGCCTTTCGACTCTGCAGGATCAGTGCAAGGCCGTATGTGGTTGAATTGTTCGAGTAAATTTGAGCATACAGATGAGATCGTCGCGAATTTTGACTTTGAGTACTTCATGCCACCAGATATTTTGCGCCTGATTCCGAACAGGGTAGCCGTCAACAGACAAAGCCTTGTGGATGCTATCGTACAAAACTTTCCCTTATTTTCAGAGATAAAACATCTGCAGCTTCAAGTGGGGAATCACACGTGTGATGGACAAGTGTGTGCAATAAGGGGCTTCTCTCATTCTGCAATATCCACAAAGGTGACAATACAAGTTCCTTCAGGCTTGTCAGAGGGGACCCAGAAGATACGCATGGAGTATACCGCGCCAGGTGAGATGAACAGGTGTGTGAAGATCGCGGAAGCTGCAGTCGAATACTATCGGCCCCTACCCACAGTGTTGTTGGCCCGTTGGTGCCACGATTGCAATGATGGGCTATCGTGTGTTGCGAGAGGAAAGTGCAAAAATGGAGTTGATCCATTGAATGGTGTTGCCACGCTGTCACACAGCAGCGCAGATAATGTCGTCAGCATCGTCTTAGAGAACGCACCCGATTTCACCGATTTGCTTGATACAGCCGGCATAGTCAAGAAAGATTCAAACACTGATGTTCTGGCCTCGTTTGACGGAATCGTTGCCTCGTTGAGACGTGTTGTTATCTTAAACACCCACAGACTCGTCCTCGAGGTTCAAGTTCCGCCCAACATTACGACGGCCGACAAAGTGTTGCTGGTGGTAACGATGCACACGCCCCCTGCGCAGCCGTTGACAGCCACGACAGACTTTACCTTCATAGATCCAAAATATGTAATAACCAGTAACAAGAATAACTTTCCAACTGTCGGTGCAGCTATGTTCTTTGCCAACGTTACAAACCTGCCCGTGGGCCTACTTGGCGCTGCAGACGAGATTGAAATATTATTTGAGGATCTAAGCGCGAAATCGTTTTCGGTGATCTCGCATCAAGACCCCTCCACGCTGCAATTAGTGATTTTCCCGCCGGACTTGTTTCTCTCAAGATCGGATGGAGCGATGAAGGCTGTTTTCATGTCAATTTTTCTCCGCTCGGACCCTTCCTTCTCTTCTCAGATGCAAATGTTCTTTTGGGCACCACCTGCTATTATGTCCGCTGAGTTTGATGGCAAGGGTACATCAATTGTCATGCATTTTGACCAGCCAACTGACTCAGCAGAAATGGTAATAGGTGATACAGATTGCGCGAAGATTCTGACGCAGGCATCGCTTGCAGTGTTGGGTGATGGCTTCGAATGCGTGTGGAAATCTGGCTCTTCCATGAGCATCATGCTGGGTAGCGGGCCAACCATTGTCCCAGGCTTTGAGATTGGAGTACAAAATCTCAGGTCGCACAACGGAGTATCAAGTCCCTCGAATGCTGTCACGATGGTAAGGGCGTGTGCGGAGCCAATTGCTCCTTCAATCTCTATCGACGCCCCTGCAGAAGTTGATCCATGTTCTTCCTTGCAAATCAGGGCGATGGCTGACAGCCCTCGAGCTGTCATCTACAAATGGAGGTGCTTAGATGATGTGACCCTTCATCAAAAGTTGTCTCTTGTCTCTGGGCCCCTACTTTTTCTAAATTCTGGCACACCCGAGATGCCGGAAAGCGACCGAGCATACACCATAGCAGTTACTGCCGTTGACTTTCAAAGTATCGAGAGCCAGGAGGTCAGATTCTCGGTCTACAAGAAAAGCTCCGCGAGCCCATCAGTCCGTTTTTCCCCGGTAAGTCTCAAGACTGACACGTCGGAGCCTGTACTTGTCCGAGCTGATGCCGATTTCTCGAGCTGCCCTGTACGTAAGGAAGCAATGACTTTTACTTGGAGGCAGTTGTCAGGACCTTTTATTGATCCCGTGTACTTGAAGCCGCAAGCACAATTGTATATCCCGAACGAAGCGCTGTCGCCATCTTCCAAATACACGGTTGAGGTGATTGTCAAAATGGAGAGTGATCCATCTATTTCGTCAAGTGGAAAATTCACTTTTGTGGTTTCTTCGTTGCCATTGAGTGCCAGAATATCCAGCAGCAAGATCGAGGTGTCGACGGAAAAGGCTTTCACTCTAGACGGTAGCGACTCAAAAGATCTCGATCTTGCTGCGGAAAGTCCACAGGGCCTGAGTTTTCGATGGACTTGCACCCTTTTCGATGAGTCCATGATTGAGCATTGTCGCGATACGACAGGTGCTCTGCTCAATCTCGAGGAGGCAGCAAAGGTCAAAATAGACAAAGGTATGCTTGCACCAACAATAGACAACCCATACACGTTCACGCTCACAGTCTCTAAGGGCCAGAAATTGCCGCAAAGCACCAGTGTTTCGGTCGTTGTGCTCAACCGCTATGTACCAACATTAAATGTTCGCACAAGTACTGCTAGGGTCAGGTCGGATGGCTCCAAGATGATTAATTTCCGCGACAAAGTTGTGCTTGAGGGAGTTTGCGAAGATGAAAGTGCCTCTCTTGAGTGGTTCATTTCACCCCATGTGGATATGAACGATCAGGACTCCTTCCCTATGGGTCGACGGGGTAAGTCACTTGTCATTGCACCAGGAGCCACAGTGCTACAGGAAGGAGTAATTTACACATTCACGTTCTCGTGTGAATCCAAGGGCAACACGGGCACGGCAAGCTTAGATCTGGAGGTCAACGCTGCGCCTAGAGGTGGTAAATGCAGCGCGTGTGTTGCAAGTAGGTCCGCATGCTCTAAGACAGGCGCTGCACTGGTCGATAGATTTGTAATGGCCTGCACGAATTGGGCCGACGTCGATGGCCCTCTCGAGTACCAGTTTGGGTATGAGATCACTAGTGGACGGGAGGCCGGGAGTCGGCTCTGGTTCGAAAAATCTGACCGGCCGGAAAAGGATTTACGCCTACCATCAGGAGAAATCATATTAATGGCTCGTGTGCTCGATTTCTATGGGGCTTCAACTGAAATCGAGCGGGAACACGTCGTGGTTGCCAGTGCTAGTCGGCGAAGCGAAGGTCGCTCAAATTTCGATCGAGTGATAGATGAAATCACATCAAGATTGCAGACTCAAGATATAAGTGGTGTGAATGAGCTCACTGCTGCAGCCGCTGTTGAAGTCTCGCTTTCTTTGCCAGCGGACGCTGTCTCCATTATTGAAGCACTCGTTGAAGGGCTCTTATCCGCTCAATCCTTAGTCGTGGTCAATGCTGAATATCAATGTGAATGCTTGCAGGCTGCGCACAAAGTGACATCACTGGCCGCAATCCAGAGTCCTCAATCCCTACAGAAAGCAACTCACCTAATGAGTCGCCTGGCTCAAGCTCAATCGCTGGGTGTGATTGGTGAATCTTGTGCAAAGTTCGCTATTGACATTGTTGGTCGTGCTCTTGCCCATCATCAAAATCAAACGATTTTTGGCGCCACTTTTATGTCCGAAATGTCTTCTGGGCTGGAGCAAACAATATCGAAGTTCGGCGCCACTCTAGCGAACGGAGAACGCATTGCCATTTCAAGTCTATCCTCTGAGCACACCGTGATCAAATTGCTGCTTGCAGAATTCGACACCATGAGCTTCGTCTTCTCCTCAAGTTCTGGTATGCACCGGGTTTGGTTTCCTGGTGGCTTTTCGATGGCGACAAAGCATAATTTCGTTCGTGATCCTGTTGTTGCTTACTTCCGCTCGCATTCGATAGTGCCAGCAATGCAACACAATTTGATTTCTGTTGCCCCCCTTGTAGGTCTAACGTTGTTCAAAAGCGACATGCGCGAACTGACCGTCGCAGGACTTCCCAGCAGTATTTTGCTCACTATACCCATCAATACTACCGGTCTGAACCTTGTGGAGAGAGAGAACCGTAAGGCCCGGCTTCAGTGCGTGTATTGGGATGTAACCAAAGGCCTTTATACTGGCAGAGGCTGCAGTATTGTTGACAGCAACGACTCTTGGGCTCTATGTGCTTGTGATCATTTGACAGAAATCACCGTAGTAGACAACCCCAGTATTGTACCGTGTGGTGATGGTGTGAAGCATCCTGGAGAGGCGTGCGACGACGGCAACGTTATAGATTGCGACGGGTGTAATTCAAGATGTGAGATCGAAAATATGACGTCCCTGGGATGTATGAAGCAAGACGCTCCAGTGAAAGACAACACCTATTTTTTCGTCTCATTCCAAGTTATTCTTCGGATGACAGTGATCGATTTCTCAGCTGATAAGCAGTTGCGTTTCCGGCGGGCAATAGCAGAAGCAGTTGGTGTTGACTCAGCACAAGTCACCATTCAAAAAATCGAGATATCAGCTCGTCGATCGAAGAGTATCAAAATCCTTGTCAGCATAGCAGCAGACGATGGCAGCCTTGCACTTTCAATAGTCTCTCGGCTTACTGTGGAAAACATCAATATCCAATTGTCGACGGTATTCATTGTTAGACTGCGGCAGTCCACACGCGCTCTCTTTCATTTTCGCGTGCACATTTTATTGAAAGTAGTGTGAACGTCGTATCTCTATTGCAAGCAGGACATCGCAAGAGGTCGTTATTGATGCTTGATGTTTGATGTTCTTTTGAACAGGTCGGGCTGCCAGAGATCGTGATGATAAAAGCCGTCTCCATTGTTTCCGAAATGGGGAAATCGGTAGAAGATGCGGACCCGGTGTCTGTCTCGCCACCAGGTCCTCTTGATTGTTCCTTACCCTTTCCTTTTGCGCTGCTGCTTTTCAAATCTGACGAGCTGCTATGACACAATTTGCAGAATCCACATTGCAATTTGCTCAAAATTCCTCGTCCGCATGTGCGCCGGGGTCCGTTTGTGTATTGGTTGTTGCCTCAGTTTCAGCCGCTGCGGGCCTGATAGTTCTTTGCTTCTGCCTTCTGTGGGCATGGTGAGTAATTATGTCTTAACTTCTTTTCCGTGTTAGCTTGACTCTGTGCGACACTGTGCAGGATTTGATCGTTTTTGGTATTTTATTGCGCAGGGGCATCTGCAGCTGCCGACTTCCAGATAAAGATGCAGAGAAGTCAGACAAAGCCAACACATGGCTGAAGCGGACACCTGACGCCACTGAACAGGGCTTGTCATGTCCTCTCAAATTACAGGGAGGCTCAACGCTACTGCTGGGAAGTGCATTGGTTGTGGGTCCGTCTCTTCGAAGGAAAAGTCTATCGTTCAATTTCAGTATCAATACATATTCAGATGCAGTGTCCACTCGTGATATTTCGATAACAGATGTTGAATCTGAATCTCAAGCTGATCTCGGCGCCGAGGTCGGCGCCGAGATTGCCGAAAATGAAAAAGATTTTCAGAATCCAGAGATGAACGAGGTGCCTGGAGCACCGGAGGAAGTCGACTGTGCTGCAGGCGTTTGGATTCAAGTCGAGAAAGCTCTTGCAAAAGATCGCGAGGCATCTTTGATGCCAGAGTCAGGCCGCGATGTTCTTACAAAAGACAGCGGCAAATGGATGTCTCCGGTGTCACAGAACATGCGCTTGCGCCTGTCACAACTCGAAATGACAAAAATCGAACAAAGCATCTCAGAGATGGACAACCTGCCGACGGCAATTCCAGCACCGACGGGCAACGCAAGTGGCCTTGGTGTTTTGCTTGTCCGCAAAACTCCAGATTCGATATGCGTTGTGAAAGACATGCATCCATGTGGTATTGCAGCTATGGATGGTCGCATAAAAATCGAAGATGAATTGCTGAGTGTTGATGCTCTGCCGTGTCATGGCCGATCCCTAGAATATATCTGCAAATCTCTGAATCAAAAGCTGGGCTCAGGCACTGAGAACTCGAAGCTTCAACTCCGTCTCCGCCGGAATCACGAGGTCGTATGTTTCTCTTCCTTGAATGTGCTGCTTGCAATTGCTCAACTTATCCAAATACATCACTGCAGGAACACGAACTTACTTTGGATCAATCAATTGCTCAACTGGCCACCTTTGCATCTGCTGATCCATCTCGGGAAGAAATGCACGCGGAAGCTGATGATTTCCAGCAGCGGAAGCTGATGATATCCATCGCGGAAGTTGATGATGTCCAGCGGCATGATCCCTGGGATGCCTCCAAAAAGATCTATGTGAATTCCACAGAGCTGCAAACTGCAATTCAAGCTGATTGCAGTGGCACGCCTCTGCCAGCAGTCGTGATGAGCTCACCAGGCCCGAATGTTACAATAGGCGCTGCAGAAAGCGGTGAGGGCCCACATCCAGCAAAGATATGGACAGAAATCCATCAGTTGAAAGTGCAACTAGTCAAGGAGCTCGACGTTTTTGAATCCTTGACAAAGCCACTTAAGCAATCGACCTCGGCGACAAAACTGGACGATACGGCGGTTTCTGATAGCGGTTTGCAACATGCTGAAAATTTGGGTGGTGCAGTGGTGGAATCATACGCAGGATCATCAGGAGTGCGAGAGGAGGGGTCGAAGGGGGTTGAAAAGGCAGCGCAGCAGATGAATTTTTTTGGCGAGCATGCCATTGAATTAAGAATGACTCCATGCCAACGAATTAAGAATGACGCAGAGCGTGATCAAAGATTACAGTCACAATTGGCCAGGCTGCAGTCGGAGGAGGAAGGGCAGTCCATGGCCGAGGAGTTGGCGAGACGTCAATTTGAAATAGCAAAGAAACGGGCCCAGGAGGCTAAGTTATTGGCAATGGCAGCGAAGGAAGAGGCTTATGCTGCTCGTGAATTCGCTGAGGCAGAAAGGTCTTGCTTTGTGATAGAAGTGAAATCTTTTTATAATATAGACACTGAGGGCGATTAGTTGTTGTGTGTTTTTGACAAATTTCACCTGACAGGATCAAAACCGAGATTGCACATGAGAAGAGATCTCTGTTGGCAACAGCACCAGAACTTCCTTTTCAGGCCAGTACGGGAGCAGTCCGCGTGCAATCTCTTATCGTCTCACCTCCTCCCAATCAATTTGCGGCCACGATGCATTCACTTGGCCCTAATGTGATTGGTTGGGGTACTCCAGTGGCAGTCGTTCCCGAGCTGAATTCGAGCAGTCCTGGCCGCTTGCCTAACAACGAAATCGAACACGCGTCAGAAGACCAAAAAGTGCGCAGACTCGCGGAATTTCGGCTCCCTACCGCAAAAGATACTAGAGAGCTTCTGGATGCGTCCATGAGCTCTCCGTTGGTGCCAAGTGAAGCGACAACTGGGCAGCCACGAGATTGGCGGCAGCAGCAGCAGCAGCCACATCCTCAGCTCCATTACAACACAATGAATCCGACAAGACCGCACAACCTGTCATTCATCGACGCAGCAGCCGCTCCTTTTCGTGCAGCACAGGCGATACCGCAGCAACAAGAACACCGGGCAGAAAATACATGGAGTCCGCAGGATTCAGACAACATCCATTTATATCGGCCATGGCAATTGCTTGACTCTACTCCTTTCGCTGCAGAGGAGGAGAGGAGGAGGAGGAGTGATACTAGAGAGGGACCCAGTACAGGGGGCAGGGATCAGAGCCAAGTATTTGACGGCTCACCATTATTCATCAATTCGCAGATTCATGTCAACTCATCTCCAGGAGTGCAAGAGCAAAGAGAGGGCTCTCTTTCGCATTCGACTCAGGATACGGCGGCGCTGCAAATCTTGCAGGACTTGACGACAATGCTGAGACAGTTGGGGGTTCGAGGAAACACAGATGTTGGGCAAGGACTTTGGGCAAGAAATGGACAGGGCGGAAATGCGAGAAGCATGATTGCAACGACGGCCAACACTCCGTATCTTTCCGGTGTCACAGAATTTGAGAGACGGGAACCCGGCGATGATGCTGAAAGGTTCCGGTCGGTTCTACCGGTTCTACCGCATGGATGGACGAGATGCGATGCTTGCAACTGCCCAATCAATGCGGAATGGATTTCGTGCCCGAAATGCACACACAGAAATGCACAGCCGCGGATGAAGTGGTAATGGCGTGTGGGTCTCGGGGTATGACCCCGGGGAAAGGAAAAAAACAGGATTTTACGACGGTAGCACACCACGTTTATAGTGATTACCACTATTATGCTGTTCTCTTTTTCGTATTTCGTACCACTAAAACGCACGTGATCGTCCATTTGTACACTAAGTTCCCATTATAATTATGTTCTGGGCATAGTCAGAAAAGTTTTAAAAGCCGTCGGTTCGTCTTTGCCAAAAGCTCAACTCTTTACCAATTCCACACGAGATTGTTCGAAACGAATCGATTTCGCAAGTTCGTGTCCGATTTGTGGATTGACAGGGGTCTGAAGCCAATTTTAGGGTGAGAAACCACCCAAAATCGGCGTAGGACCCGCGAGACCCCCACGTCTCGTGGTAATATGTATCTATTATCCGTAAATGAAACTGAAAGCGCCCAAAATTTACGAGGGAGGTGCAGAATTTGATCTGTAAATAAGACAGGATTTTAAGCCCAAAGTTGAATCAGGATAGAATGCAACTTGTACCTGACTCAGAACTTACTACTAGAATCATCATCTTCTCCATGCGGTGCATCATTGACGACCGTGGGCCGAAACACTTGCATCTCGTTGACTTGCATCCATCTGGCGTTATCTCCTCCTTCTGTTCCCAACCCCATGTTCCCCCGGCCTTCAGACAACCCAGCTCTCCCCAAACTCATGCCCGCTTGACGTGAGCCAAAGCCATATGGGGATGCCACAGGCACTGTAATCCCACCAGGCCCTGCACGGGGATCCCGCAGTGCACGTTGCCTCTGATCCCACTCTCTCAACCTGGCGTATTCGTCAGTAGGACGTGCTGGCGGTGCATACAACTGGTCTGCACCTCGGGGAGTGAAGTTGGGCGGCCCCAGTCCAGGTGCATTCGGTCTGCGCACGTGCTAAGTCAGTTACGCATGCGAGCATCTAAGCCCGTGCTCCCACAGCATGCACACTTCTTCTGCACATGCACACACGTACACTGAACGCATGTCTTACGGGCTAACAGTGAAGGGCAAGCGGTCGTATTCTCCCCCAAACGCAACAGGAACATCGCGAACGAACTGGCCCCCCAACCCGACCGCACTCTCGCGGCTCCCCAGCGAGAATCCCTCAAATTCCCCTCCTCCACTTCTGAATCCCCCCCCCAGAGTAAAACCTCCAAACTCCCCTGGAAATCCCTCATTTAGTCCACCTACACCGCCTGCACCATCGCCACCGAAAAAATTCCCTCGCCCTCCCCCTAGACCGTGATTCCCTGCACTATTTCCACTTCGGCCACCGGAAATGATTTCTTGAAGCTCATTGCCTCCACCAAAATCGCGGAATGCGAAATCAATACCACCATCTCTTCCCTCAACAGCTCCCTGCCTTGCTCCCACAGCAGCAGAGATATCAGGAAAGGCAGGCGGCTCGTTCCCGCTTCTCATCCGCACTCGTTGACGATCATACGCCTCTTTAAAACCACATGATGACATCCCTTCAGCGCCCCGGGCACCACTCGAGCACTCTTGCACGCTCCCACCTTGACTCGCTGATGGGAAGTCACGGGCATATAGAGCCTTCCAAAGCAAGTCGCTGCTGCAAATAGACTTGAATCGCCGGCTTAGCGAGGGCAAACGCTCGACGAGATCGGTCGGAAGATGCGTCATAGCACCTGAAATTGTGCAGGGAGAGAGGAGTTTGAAAGAAGTTGCAGGCAGGGTCAGATGAGATTAGTCGCCAACGAAAAGGGTCCACGAACTCTCTAACACAGTCGCCATGAAGCCCAACGAACGCGTTCAAAGGCAGCCCACGGACAGGTGAGATTCGCATGAGCAGGATAAGTTCAACGGAATGAGCGCAACACTTAGTGTTTAGGGTTTAGGGTTTAGGGATAAGTGCTACAGAATGAGTGCAACTCTTACGCATGAGCTCCTCGTCACTGTACTCCATCATTCCAACTATCCTTTCCTGCACTCTGATTCCCTGGGCCTTGGGCTCACTTGCCACGTCAGCCCCTAGCGTTACCCCAGCCCTCCCCTCCCCTTCCGCCCCTCTGTCACCGACGCCCCCAGAAGAAGGAAGAAGAGAATCAAGATCGAAACGTGGCAATGCCCCAAGCGTATCTACAACCTGATTTCGCTTCCCATTTCCGTGCTTGGGCTCTCTGCCCGGTCCCCACGTCTCACTAGATTTCCCAGTGTACCCTACATCGCTCGTGTCAGTGGGAGACACGGAAACCAGCGACGCCAACTTCGCGGCGAATTCATCGAGCGCTCGTTCTTCCTTCTCCGGTCTCTCGTTCCAGCTGCAGCGCACACCACAAGAATAAGTGCGCAGTTTGCGTCAAGTGCAGAGGGCCGTGACGTGTGGGGGGTAGTTGCGCGTGTTGTGAGGATCGTGTACGTGATAAAGAAACCGACTGTTCAACCATGCATTTCAAACAATGCCTACAGCACATGCTCTTACGCCTGCGCGCGCGCTCGAACTAAAAACAAAAGGTTCTTAGGGAAGTATTAAAGAAGTACTAGAGAAGCCTTAGCGAAGTCTTGGGATAAAAATGAGCATACACACACGTACCCCAACTCATCAAAGAGGTCCAGAAATTGACGAACAAGGACAGAATCTTGATGCAGCCGACGCTGCTCATGGAGATACATGGTGGAGCGGAAACTCTCGCCTTCATTTGCCCAGTTGTCACCCCCTTGCCCCTCCGCGCCGGTGCCCCACAAACTCCCGCAGGCGGTACCTAGCGCATTCACAAACACCTGCGTGCCACGCCCCGCTCCCTCCGTGCCCTTCCCACCACCCTTCCCACCATCCCCTTTCCCCTGATCCCCGCATGCAGCCTCGCCAGCTCGGTCAGATGGCTTTCGCATCAATGGTGCTGGAGAATTACCGAGAAGACTGGGCGGTTCGGGAATATCTGAGGTATGCACCAGTATCAAAACAGACCTGTAGAGGCAAAAAAGGCCTACTAGGGAGGTCAAAAAAGACCTACTTGACACCGGCATACCTGAGACTTTGAGTTTGCGCACAGACCCATCTTGCATTTCCAGGATCATCTCGTCCCCGACACCAAGATCGCAACTATCACCGCTCGGCCCCGCTCGCCCAGCTTCTGCCCCTTCTTCTTCCCATTCCTCCTCGCCACTCATCCAAGAATCTCTATCTGCACCCCCCGCATACACCGCACCATTATTGCCACCGTCATCTCCCGACCAACTCTGCGCTCCTCCCAGACCACCGCCACCTCCTGCACCTCCGTCCAGTGCAACAGGGTCCGGGACAGCCACGTCATCATTACCATGCTCTGTGTCGGGGAGAACCAACGACGGTCGAGTGAGCCAGAGCAGGTCCAGCGGCACCACCTGCGCGGAAGGGAGGGAGGGAGGGAGAGGCAGGGGGCCCCGGCGAGAAGGGTTTGTACCGAAGGGGTTGCATGTGCGAGAAATGCACCGCGAGAGAGAGAGAGAGAGGGAGGGGCGGAGGGAGTGATGGAGAGAGGGAGAGGGAGGGAGGGATGGAGGGGAGGGGGGGTAATGGAGGGAGAGGCAGGCAGGCAAGGCGAGCGAGCGAGAAGGAGGGAGAGAGGGGGAGAGAGACAGAGGGAGGGAGGGAGGGAGGGAGAAATAGACCCCATGTTCGTGCATGCGACCACGCCGATCCAACGGCTCTCTCTCGTTCAGCGACAAGTACCACTCATCCGTGCCACCCCCCCCATCCTCTACCCCGCCCCCCCCCTTTCCCTCTCCCTCTCCCTTCCTCTCCCCCTCCCCCAAAGCCGCTCCAGCTGTCTTTATTCAGAGCCCAACCAGGATTCTGAAGAGTCAGCGCCCTTGCCCTTACTTTTACTCTACAAATCACAACAGCGGTAACTTTTGGGGATTTCTACCTTGTGTGGAAACTTTGCCAGCAATGGAGCCAGGCGGTTGAGTAAAGAGAGGACCGTCTGAGAGAGAGGGAGGGAGGGAGGGAGGGAGGGAGGGAGAGAGTGAGGGAGGGAGGGAGTGAGGGAGGGAGTGAGTGAGTGAGTGAGAG
>Ga0315899_10004491_pt1 | contig 15080 bp, 12 predicted proteins | sample LakEriMetagenome_2_FD_203518 | JGI IMG/M metagenome (GOLD analysis project Ga0315899, IMG submission 203518) | Freshwater fungal communities from buoy surface, Lake Erie, Ohio, United States - Buoy 4 MA112 | ecosystem: Environmental > Aquatic > Freshwater > Lake | place: USA: Lake Erie, Ohio... | reverse complement strand
GCCACCAGCCATACCAGCAAGCGCGCCACCAAACGCAAATACGCCGGCATAAATCAAACCGGTGTTAAGGCCCAGTGCAGATGTCATGGTGGGGTTTTGAGCAGCGGCACGAACAATCTTACCCATGCGTGTGTGATTGAGTATTACCCACAGTACTAAGGCTATTAGTGCGGCAGCAGCAATCAGATACACATAAAACACCGGAACAACACCACCCAGGATAAATAGCGGTGGCGCCTGAAATTCATCGGGCATGCCCATGGATTGGAACTCTGCACCCCAGACGATTTTTACTATGTCGTCCATCATCAGCACGAGCGCATAGCAGACCAGCAACTGCATCAGCACATCGGCGTTATAAACACGGCGCATAAAAAAGCGCTCGAATAGTAATCCGAATAAACCAACGCCTATACCTGCAGCCACTATCGATAATGCAAAACTGCCTGTGACGCGGTAAGCAGTCAAAGCGACATACGCGCCCAGCATGTAAAACGAGCCATGGGCAAAATTAACGATACCCAGCACACCGAAAATGAGCGTTAAGCCAGCAGCGACCAAAAAAAGTAGCGAGCCAACGATTAAGCCGGTAGAGAGTTGAGTCACGATGCACGACATCGAACTGAGGCAATCAAGCAAAGCAGAGGGATTCAATCAGTGCTCCTGGAATACGAAACAGTGGGGGATTAACCGCACGCGATGTGACTGTCCCACCTGAGTAGGTGGGACAGTAGTTAAGACTTATGCAAAGCCTTTGCGTTTTTTCCACTCTGCTTCAAGTTCGGTAATCTGTTTCCAGTTACCTGGAACAGGATTAGCCATGAAGGGCTCTTTACCCGACAGTTCACCCCAGCCCAGTGCATAGTCCACCAAGGTGTGATCGTCTGCGCGCATGGTGAGTTTGCCATTGGCGCCAAACGGGGAATCGATAGTCAGGCCCGTCAGTGCAGCAGCGATTTTGCTGCCTTCTGCGCTCTTGGCTTTTTTCATTGCAGCAGTAAGAAACTGTATGCCTGCGGCGTTTTGCCAAGCCCAGTTCAGTGGTAAATCGCGGTATTTGGCCTGATAGGCATCTGACCAGGCGCTGTTACCAGAATTGCTGGGGAAGCTCTTCAGATAACGATTACCTGAATGCAGACCCAATGGCACAGATTTCACGTTATGCAGCACAGCGTAGTCCGCCATGTTGACACCGAAGAACTGCTTTTCTTTAAACAAGGCATAAATATTGGATTGATCGATGAACGAAGTCAGATCACCGCCCCACAAGCACGAATACACTGCTTGCGGATTACCTTGCAACAGACGCGTAATGTTTTCGCTGTAATCGGCTTGGAATAATTTTGGCCAGACATCACCCACGATCTCAACATCTTTATTGAATAATTTCAGGTGATCGATAAATTCAGCAGTGGTGTCGCGACCGTAGGCGTAATCGGGTGAGCATGTCATCCAGCGCCGCAGATTTTTTTCTTTCGCAATTTTGGCAGCATAGGCACCACCAATCACTGCATCATGGATACCTTGACGTGCGCAGCGAAATGCTAGCGGGGTACGTAATTTAGGATCAGCTGTTAACGCTGAAGTTTCAGAGCAGGTATGTATAACAAGCACACCCAGATCACGCGCGACTTCGTGTACGGCAAATGCGCCTGATGAGGCTTCACCGTCATAAATAATTTCGCAGCCTTCAGCGGTGACCAGTTCGCGGGCTACACGAGCGGCTTCTTGTGGCTGGCCTTTGGAGTCACGAATAACTAATTCAATTTTGCGACCACCTAAACCACCAGCGGCATTAAATTTTTCTACTTCCATCAAAGCGGCATTGGTCGATGCCTGTCCTAGCATTGCCACTCGACCTGACAATATGGTCGGCATGCCTATGCGTATGGATTTGTTTTGCGCCAGCGAGATATAGGGAAAGCCAAGGCTAGCCATACCGGCAACAGCCGTTGCGCCTTGTATCAGTTTGCGACGTTGGGGCTGTTGTGGTGCATTTTTATTTTTGATGCTCATGGTTGTCTCCTGTACTTAGCGCTATCCGTGCTCGCCTAAGCAGTGTTCAAAAAATTCGCGCAAGCGAAATTATGTTGTGGCGCAGCAGAGTTATCTCTGGTCGAACTCTCTGCGCGAACGACCAGGTGGGTTTGAGTATAAGGGATATGCCACCTACCACCATGGATAAAAATCGGGCATTTGGGATGGCTTGGAGGTGAAGTTTGGTTTACGCTTTTCGGTGAATGCCGTCACGCCTTCTTTGCCATCGGTAATGCTGGCGTAGAACATGGCAAGTGATTCCACCTTGTGCGCTTCTTCTGGATGACTAAAGGCGCTATTTCGGTAAATCATCTGGCGCGCCATGGCGGTTGACACAGGTGAGCGTTCGGTAGCGATCATGCGTGCCAGTTCGCGTGCGCGCGCTAGCAATTGATCTGCGGGCACAACCTCTTTGACCAGGCCGTGTTTATGCGCTTCATCAGCAGAAAAAATTTCGGCGGTGTGTACCCACTCCAGTGCTTTCGCGACACCGACTATGCGTGGCAAAAACCAGGTAGAGCAGGCTTCGGGAACTATACCGATTTTGCCGAACACGAATCCAAACTTGGCATGTTCAGAGGCTAGGCGTATATCCATCGCCAACTGCATAGTGACGCCGACACCCACGGCAGCACCATTGATGGCGCCTATGACGGGTTTTTTACAATTGAAAATCGCCAGCGAGACACGCCCACCGGTATCACGCACGCCTTTTACGATTGCAGGGTCATCCAGTCGTTCATTCATGTCTTTCATGGTGGGATGCTGAGTCTCATCCAACCCGAATACATTGCCGCTGACTGCCAGATCCATACCAGCACAAAACGCCCGTCCGGCACCGGTAACAATAATGACGCGCACATCATCATTTTCGCTGGCATCATTAAAAACCGAAATTAATTCATTCGCCATGGTGACGGTGAATGCATTGAGTTTGTCTGGCCGGTTTAGCGTGACCGTCAAAATATGTTCAGACAAATCGCAGGTCAGAGTTTCATGCGTCATTACGTTGTTCTCCAAAACAGGGGATAGAGTCAGCTACGCTGTATCAATTAATTTTCAGTGTACGTATCCAGCCATACGGATCGGGTGCACGGCCATACTGTATGTCGGTTAGCGCCGTGTATAAATGCGTTGCCACCGGTCCGGCTTTTTCATCATTGATGCGATATTCCTTGCCCTTGTAGCCAAACTTGCCAACAGGTGCAACGACTGCAGCGGTACCCACACCAAAGGCTTCGGTAATCCGTCCATTTTCTATATCAGCAAGCATCTCATCGACATCGATGCGCTCCTCGCTCACGGTATATCCCAGATCAGGTGCGAGTTGCATTACTGATTCGCGTGTTACGCCATGCAAGATGCTGCCTGAGAGAGACGGTGTAACTATGTGTTTGCCATCACGCACAAACATAATATTCATAGCGCCAACCTCTTCGATGTAACGACGCTCTATTGCATCTAACCACAATACTTGCTGATAACCTTGCGGCCTGACTTGCTCCGCTACAGAGACGGTACCTGCATAATTTCCGGTAGTCTTTGCTTCGCCGGTGCCGCCTTTGACTGCACGTACATAGTCATGCGATATGTGCACAGCTACTGGATTAAAACCATTCGCAAAATACGGGCCCACCGGACTAAGAAAAATATAGTGTAAGAATTTTTTCCCTATACGTACTTCCAGCGTCTCTTCGGTGCTAATAACCACAGGCCGTATGTAGAGAGTGCAGTTGGGCAGATGCGGTACCCATTCGTGCTCAAGTTTGACTAGGGATTCTATGTAATTAATGTGCGTAGCAGGATCGATCTCTGGCATGCCTAATCGCACTGCGGATCGATTCAAGCGCGCCATGTTTCTGTCTACACGAAACAAGTTGATGTCTCCATCCGGACGTCTGTACGCCTTAGTGCCTTCAAATATAGCCAAACCTATGTGTAAAACTTGAGCCACCGGATGCATAGGCAGAGGGCCAAACGCGCCTATGCGGGCGTCGTGCCAACCTTGCTCTTGAGTGTAGTGTTGCGTAAACATACGGTTGGTATATAAACGGCCAAAACCCGGGTTGTCGGGATAGATCGCAGGGCGAGGGTTTTGCAGTGTTTCTATTATCATTTTTAAAAACGTCTCAGTTTGGGTAGGTAATTCTAATCATCGTCTGACTGACGATAAGCGCAATTTTAGTGAGTCAGTTTACTTGTCTTCTGAATCCTTCCATGCAGCCATCAGCGTATTCGATGGCAATGATTCGTCGAGCAGTTTTTTGCCGGTTTCTATACCTGCGACAGGTAGTCCTTTGGGGTCGAGCTTACCGATTTGCACCAGCACGCTGGCCTGATCCCAATAAATATGTTCGTGATACAGCTTGTCACCGCGGAATTTAATAACAGCCAGTAGGGGGATTTCTACACGCTTACCGGTAGGCGGAACTCCCGGCAGCATCCACGGTATTTCACAGGTATGCGTAAAACAAAACAGCATTTCATCAACAACTTGGGTTGCACCTACTGTGCGCGAAATAGGGATCAAGGATGTATCAGGTGGATTGCTATTAACAAAGTGATGTTTATAAAAACGATGCAGCTGTTTATAGCCAACACCACCTGTCATGGTGGGAATATGGTTTACATACGGCTCAGCCACCATTGTGCTCATGGTGGCATCGACATCGCGTGTGCCGAATTCATATTCGCAGTGTTTATCCCACAATGCCGACAGATCAAAATTCGGGCCGATTTCTTCACGCAATGCAGCTACGCTGCGCTGATGCGCCATTAAGGCCGATGCTTTATGAAAGTGCTCACCATTCGGACGTGCAAATGCATGGTCAGCATCAGGGTAAATATAAATGTCAAAACCTTCGCGTTTACCTAAACGCTTTTTGATTTTTTCTTGGGCTTTTTCAGGGCAGTATTTATCTAAGCCAGCAATGTGCAAAACGACACGACATTCAATTTCATCGGCTTCGTCTAGCGCATCTTCTATGCCTACCCCGTAATAACCGATAGCGACATCCACATCGGTGCGGCAGGCTGCCAGATACGCCAGTTTGCCGCCCAGGCAAAACCCAAGTACTCCGACATCACCACTCACGCCGGGCATGTCGCGCAATGTTGTGATGGCATCTTGTATATCGTCCACGCCCAGATCTTGATCAAACCCCTGAAAATATGTAAACGCTTGTTGCCAGTCTTCAGGGGTGTAGCCGAGTTCTACGCCGGGTTTCTGACGCCAGAATAAATCCGGAACTAAAACAACATAGCCTTCTTCAGCGTAGTAGTTGGCAATCTCGCGCATATTGGCATTGACGCCGAAAATTTCTTGCGCAATCACCAAGCCAGGGCCTTTGCCCGAAGCGGGTTTGGCTAAGTAGGCGCTAAATTTTCCGCTGCCGTCACTGGCTTCAATTTTTATGTTGCGCGTTTTTACTGAGGTGGAGACTGAATTTTTCACTGGTTCGTCCTTGTTTGGAATAGATGGTTCAGATATTTCAAAGTCGGTTGTGCACGGGATTTTATGTTTACTAAAGCCCATTACGGTAGCATAGGCGTGCAAGACTATCCTATCTAAACAATAAGACAATAAAAGGAAAAGCAATGGAGATCAAAAACACAGTTGCGCTGGTTACCGGAACTAATCGTGGAGTAGGGCGCGCCATTGTTGAAGCACTGATCGCAGCAGGGGCTAGCAAAGTTTATGCTGCAGCGCGAGATACAGCTGGCGTAAACGATTTGGTGGCCAGCAGTGGTGGCAAAGTAGTAGCGATTACCTTAGACATCACCAATGATGCTCAGGTTGCTGCTGCTGTTGCCCATTGCGGTGATGTGACTTTAGTCATTAACAACGCAGGCTCAAATCATGCGTCAGGTTGCATAGCGGCCGACTCGCTCAAAGCAGCACGTGCCGAAATGGAAACGAATTATTTTGGCACGCTTGCTATGTGCCGTGCATTTTCACCGATACTCAAAGCCCATGGTGGTGGCGCATTAGTGAATGTGATTTCCATCGTCGCTAAAGCCACCATACCTGCGTATGGTTCATACAGCGCATCCAAAGCCGCTAATTTGCGCATGACCGAAAGCGTGCGTGCTGAGCTGGCAGCGCAACATACCTTCGTTCAGTCTGTGATGACAGGTGCCGTAGATACCGATATGGCCAAAGGCTACGATGGCCCAAAGAATTCACCGGCCGAGGTGGCGCAAGCGATATTGGCGGGTCTGGCCAGTGGCGAAGAAGATGTGTACGTAGGTGATATGACTGGTTGGATTAATGGTGCTTTGGCCAGTGATCCCAAAGGGTTAGAGCGTGAATTAGCTGCGTACCTTCCTGGTTAAACATTAATTAATACATGGTTTAATTTAAATTAACAACAAGTTAAATTCACGCTAAACTAAATAATAATCAATTTCATATTTAATTTATAAATCTTCTTTATAGGTTCTAAGCAAGGAGGCCGTGATGTTTACTTATTTAATCAAACGACTTCACGGCCTAGCCTTGTGTCTGTCTTTGGTTTCCGGCTCAGCGATTGCAGATCAAATCTCCGTTACTCACTGGGGGGTGCTTTTGTATGGAGCACCTTACGCAGTTGCCATGGAGCGAGGCTATTTCCGACAGGCCGGTATAGATATCAGCGGTATTTATAGTTCCAAAGGTGGTGGCACCACAGTTCGCAATATGATTTTGGGCGGCTTACCTTTTGGCGAGGTCGCACTCAGCGCGGCGATTGCAGCGGAGCGCGAAGGATTAGATGTTCGCATCGTGTGTGGCGGCGTACAAAATCTATCCGATTTGGTGTGGGTGACATTACCTGACTCACCGTTAAAAACCATTGCCGATCTTAAAGGTAAAAAGTTGGGTTACACCTCACCTAAGAGTGTGACGGATATGGTCACTACGCTGGTTCTAAACCATCAAAAAATTACGGGTGTAGAACGAGTTGCTGTCGGTAGTGTGGGTGCGCAGATGACAGCGCTACAGCAAAAGGCGATAGATGCGGCTTATCTGGGTGAACCGGTATACACCCAAAACAAAGCAAAGTTTCGTGTTTTATTTTTTGCACGTGATTTACTGCCTCAAAATAATTTAACGCAAACGGTAGGTGTAACTACCTCAGAATTTGCAAAAGCTAATCCTCAAAAAGTGAAAGCCATCATCGAGGGACGCCGTCGCGGTGTGGAGTTCATTTATCAAAATCCCAAAGAAGCGGCACTCATCGTGGCTAAAGCGTATTCGTTTGATCCCGTTATTATGGAGGAAGCGATGCTGTCATTAGCCAAAGCGAAGTACTGGAGCGCAGGTGAACTCGATCTTGCTGGTATGAATGCCATGGCCGAGGGACTTAAACTCACTGGTGCAATCGACAGTCCACCTAATTGGTCGAAACTCATAGACCGTAGTTTCTTAAAACAATAATGGCTGGGAAACTAGTTGTTAATCAACTGCAGCTGGTGTACAGCGGGGCTGATCAAGCCGACACGCATGCATTTGGCCCGGTCGATTTCTCGGTAGCGCCGGGTGAATTTGTATCTATCGTCGGCCCATCAGGATGCGGCAAATCCAGTTTGCTCGAATGCGTGTCCGGTCTGCTGCGGCCCACTAGTGGCGATGTAAGCCTTGATGGTCAGGTCGTTCGCGATCAGGTGCCAGCAGACGTTGGCATGGTGTTTCAGCAGGATGCGAGCTTCCCGTGGTTGACAGTATCGGACAATATCGCTTTTGGATTGCGTTATGGACGCGAATCTTTTTCTGCTGAAAAAATTCGACTACGCGTTGAAGAGGCGCTGTCGCTGGTAGGCCTGACAGAGTTTGCACAGCACTATCCCTCACAACTTTCAGGCGGTATGCGGCAGCGTGTATCCATGGCGCGTACCTTGGTAATGCGGCCACAATTATTACTACTGGATGAGCCGTTCGCAGCACTGGATCCGCAAACGCGACTTTTGATGGGTGAAGAATTACTTCAGCTGTGGCGGCAGAGCGGGGCGTCGGTTTTATTAATTACTCACAGTCTGGAAGAAGCGGTCATGTTGTCGGATCGTGTACTGGTCATGAGTGCGCGCCCGGGTTTATTCCGGCGTGAACTAATTACGGGATGGTCACCGGATCGCGGTGCCGATATCACTACCCATCCAGATTTTTCCGGCTATATCAATACATTGTGGTCTGTACTGCGCGATGAAGCGATTACTGCCATGCGCTCGCAAGCATGAACAGGCTGACTAATCTTTCGTATGATGTCATTCGTCTGCTACTTGTAGTCGCTTTAGTGCTGTTTTTGGAGTGGATATGTCGCATGGGATGGGTGCAGCCACAAGTGATTGTCCCACCCACGGTCATGTTAACTACCCTTTGGAAATTACTGCACTCAGATTCTATGCGGGCAGATATGGTTATTACATTTGGTGCAGCATTTAAGGCGCTAGTGCTGGCTGTATTTGTAGGCATGATACTGGGCTGGCTGATGCACAGATCTCAGCGCTTGCGAGCTGTTCTTTATCCGTTGCTCGCTTCCTGGTATTCCGTACCCGTGTTTGCTTTGTATCCTATGCTGATTGCTTTCATGGGGTTGAATCAGCGGCCAGTGATTGCTATCGGAGTGCTGATGTCGTTTGCTGCCATGGCGTTGAAAACGCTAAATGGTTTGCAAAGCATACCCGTAGTGTTGACTAAATCAGCACTCGCCATGGGTGTAGAAAAGTTTTCATTTTTTTGGCATGTACAGCTACCCGCAGCTCTACCTTCGCTCATGACGGGTTTTAAACTGGCTGCAACGTATGCATTTATCGGGGTCATCATGGCAGAGTTTATTCTCTCGCCGAACGGCCTAGGTCATGCTATCTCTTATGCCTACAATGATTTTGATACACGAACTATGTATGCGCTAATGGTATTGGTGATGCTGGCATCTGTCTCAGTGCAGTGGGTGTTGATACAAATTGAACGTCGCGTTTTAGCTCACCGCGCTACCTTGGGCGGTCTCTGATGCGTACCTATGCTGACAGAGCAATAGCTATTTTTTTGGTACTGGGTTTATGGCATTTCTTATGCCTATGGTACGGTACAGATGCTGTTGCCTCACCTGTAATGACCGGGCAGCGATTAGCTATGCTAATCAGCACAGGTAGCATCTTGCCCCATCTGGCATTTAGTTTATCTTCCTGGATAGTGGGACTGCTTCTGGCTAGCTTTATTGGTCTGTCTTTGGGTTTGGTACTGGGCTTACATCGCGCCAGTGGATTAATTTTTGAACCTCTATTTGTCGCCGTATCGACCCTACCCAAAGTAACGCTGTATCCCATGGTGTTGTTGATTTGCGGGCTGGGACAATCATCCAAAATTGCATTTGGTTTTATTCATGGCGTACTGCCCATCATGCTGTTTACTTTAGGTGCGGCGCGCGAGATACCGGTTCATTATGTAAAGACTGCGCGTACTTTGGGTTTGGACTACGTCACAACGATACGCCGCGTGATGTTGCCGGCTATGTCGGCTGGCATAGTTTCAGGTTTAAGCTTGGGTTCTTCACTCACGCTGTTGGGAGTAATCATCGGTGAGATGTTTGGTGCTCAGCAAGGATTGGGATTTTTACTGATGAACGCGATCGATATCAACGACACGGCGCAAATGGCCGCCGTGGCGTTGATATTGGTGCTTATGGCAGTGACACTGAGTATGTTGGTGCGCTTGATGACCTACGTATTTAACCGGCAAGCTCTGCGAGGTTTTACGCCCGTCTCGGGCATTTAAAACTATCTCACCACGGCTAGTTGTACGCGTTGTTTGTTTCTGAACGTGTAAAGCGTTAAGGCGCTATTTTTTACATCGCCTTTGGCATCAAAAGTTATCGAACCAGTGACCCCCTGATGTGTTGATGAGGCCATCACGGGCAGATATTTTGCGGGCTCAGCTGACCCTGCTTTTTGCATAGCGGCGATCATGAGCATCGTAGCGTCATATGCATACGGCGCATAGATTTGCACATTGCCATTGTATTTTTTACGATAGGCGCTACGAAAATCGTCCATCACTTTTTTCTGCGCATCTTCTATACCGCCGGGCTCTGAACACAAAACCACATCATCGATCAGTCCTTCACCAGCCAGCACGGGCATTTGCTCAGAGCAGACACCATCACCACCCATAAATTTTGCTGAGATACCCAGCTGTTTCATTTGACGCAGCATAGGGCCGCCCACAGCATCAATACCACCAAAGAAAATCGCATCGGGCTGCTTAGCTTTGATGGCGGTGAGAATGGCACTAAAATCAGTGGACTTGTCTGTGGTGAACTGACGGCTGACGATAGTAATCCCATTCGCTTTGGCAGATTTTAAAAACTCATCTGCCAAACCCTGGCCATAAGCGGAGCGATCATCTACCACTGCAACATTTTTTAGCTTCAGTGTTTGTGCGGCATAGCGCCCCATCACGCTGCCGAGTTGCGCATCATTAGCAACCACACGAAATGCGTTCTGGTAACCCTGCAGCGTATATTTGGGATTGGTTGCAGATGGCGAGATCTGGGGTACACCCGCGTCATGATAAATTTTTGAGGCCGGTATGGTAGTACCAGAGTTTACGTGGCCGATCACGCCCTGGATTTTTCCATCGACCAGTTTTTGTGCGACCAAGGTCGCTTGACGCGGTTCGGCCGCATCGTCTTCAGACACCATCACAAATTTAGTTTTCTTGCCGCCTATGCTGATGCCTTTGGCATTCGCCTCATCGATCGCCATACGCACGCCGTTTTCTGTATCTTTGCCTAAGTGAGCTATGTTGCCCGTAAGGGGGCCTGCATGACCTATACGCACTATCAGCTCTTGCGCATGGGCAGTGGAGAATAAAACACTCAGGGTTGTCACTGCTATTTGGGCGCAAAAATAAAAACGCATGGGATTGTCCTTTCCTAGTTAGTGGGGTGACTTTGCGGCTTAGAGTGGCAAGTCGTTTTTAAAAAGTTAATCTTTGTGACTGCTTTACGCATTTCCATGATCAGGTACGGCAGATTACCTTGATTGGCAGTAGTACATTCAAACAGCTCTTGGTAGCATAGCGAACTTTACAGAGAGACTTCAGGGTCGTTAGTACTATCTCTGGTTGTCAACGCCTAAAAACATACAACGACACCTTATTTCCATCGGAGACTTCATGGCAAACGTTAGTCAGCGCGCTCAAGGCCTGGGTACAGAAAACGCATTTATTGTTCTTGCAGAAGTCAACAAGCTTATACGAGAAGGCCACGACGTTATTTCATTTTGCATAGGTCAGCCAGATTTTCATACGCCTATGAATATTCAGGATGCTGGCGTGAAGGCAATACGCGAAGGTCGTCATGGTTATACGCCATCAGCGGGCATTGCCGAATTGCGTCAGGCAGTTGCTGATGATTTCACTCGCACTCGCGGTATCAAAGTCGATGCTGACGACGTAGTAGTAGCTGCAGGCGCTAAACCATTTATTGCGTACACCATACTTACCACCACAGATTATGGCGCTGGTGATGAAGTCATTTATCCAGTGCCAGGTTTTCCCATTTATGAATCGCAAATCAAAGCTAGTGGTGCAGTGGGTGTGCCAATTTATTTGCGTGAATCGCGTAACTTTAGTTTTGATCCACAAGAATTAGCCGACAAAATCACACCTAAAACCAAGTTATTGATTCTAAATTCACCGCAAAATCCTACTGGTGGCATCATTCCTAAAAAAGATATGGAAGCGATAGCTGAGATTTTACGCAAGCATCCCCAGATCTGGATTTTTGCAGATGAAATTTATGGTCGTTTGATTTACGAAGGCGAATTTGTGTCGATTGCTTCTTTGCCGGGTATGCAAGAGCGCACGATTATTTCTGATGGTTGCTCCAAAACCTGGGCTATGACAGGCTGGCGTTTAGGCTTTGCAGCCAACAAAAAATTGGCACCGTTCTTTACTACCTGGATTACCAATACCGAATCCTGTGCATCGCAAATAACACAATGGGCAGGTGTAGAGGCCTTGAATGGTCCGCAAGATGATGCTAATCGCATGCGCGATATTTTTCATCAGCGTCGTGAATTAATCGTTGGTTTACTAAACAAAGTGCCCGGTGTGACCTGCAAAAATCCTGGCGGTGCATTCTATGCGTGGCCGAATGTTACAGAGGCATGCAAGCTGACAGGCTGCAAAGATTCAGAAGAATTGCGCAAACGCCTGCTCAACGAAGCAGGTTTGGCCGTACTGGCCGATATACATTTTGGTCCACGCGTAGAGGGTGAAGGCCAGCACATACGTTTAAGCTATGCGGCATCCGATGACGCTATCAAGCAAGGTATTCAGCGTATGGCAGACTTCGTGAACAAGAACCGGGTTTAATTTTTTAAACTGTCGCGATGGGCGCAACCGGTGAGCCCACCGCGCCCGGTAATCGTAGTGGTGGCGCCGTCAATAAAAAGCGCGAACGCTGATGTGCGCGCAGCCACTGCGCCAAGGGTGTTAAATGCCACAGCTCACCCAAATGTATACCTAACTTGAATAGACAATGCTCATGCAAAGGCAAGGTGGCGCATGATCCGTTGTGATGTGACGCAGGGTGGGCTTCAACGGCGTAGTTATCGGCTATCAGCACGGATAATCCGGAATCACTAATCCATTCCAATAGCTTGGGATCACGACCTTCCAGCACAGCGCAACTGTTGGCAAGCAGTTGTTCGTCAGGCTGACGATTCATACTCAATAAAAGATCAGCAAACCCCGTGTGCAGGCACACCATGTCTCCCGACTCTATCGTGATGCCATCGTTACTTAGAATGTCAGACAGTACAGAGTAATCAACATGCACCCGTTGATTACCCAAGTGCGCATGCAGGTCTATCATGACAGCGCGACCTTGCACGCAACGTTCCGCCATTTTTTCTATGCCCAACGCTTGTGCGTTGGATGTTGAGCGAGTGCCCATCGTCGGCGCTATACCCGCATCAGATGCATCGCTGGGCCCGATGATATCGGTGCCTGCTCGGTAGCCATTGTAATAAACCGCTATCGCGTCACCATCGTCATTCGCATCAAACAGCGAGCCTATATGCGCAAGACTATCCCACTGCGTGCTGTACTGTAGATACATGATCGCTAAATCATCGCTCACCACATCGGTATGTTGAGGATTATCTTTACCCAAAGCGTAATTCATGTTGGGCTGTTGATTACGCAAAGTTGGTCGTAGTACCGGTGGATGGCGACGCGGATTTAATACATTCCCACCGGGCACATCGAGAGGTAGCGACAAATTAAAACTTAAGCCGTGGTGTACTTCAGCTATACCTTGCAGCACCTTGGCTGGGGTAATCAGATTGAGCCGACCTGCTTGATCATCGGCGCCAAAGTCTCCCCAATTCGAACCAGGAGGTCGTTTTTTCCAGCGAGTAGGTGATTGCATGACGACCTCCGTTAGTGAACGTTATGTTTAGTATCCAATAGCAGCGCCATCACTACGGGGATCGGAACCGCCGACACGAATACCACTTACGGGGTCTATCGTAATGCCATGCGCATGACCTGCTAGTTCATTCCAGTCTGGCCAGCGATTGAGTAAGTGCCCGCGTTGTTCTAGTGTCTTGAAGGTTGCATCAGGAAAGCGTCCTTCTATGTGCAGGGTATCGCGTGGCTCACCTAAAGCAAAGCGACCAGAAAGCCAGCGCGGTGCTTCTAGTGCTTGTTGTATATCGCAGCCAAAGTCCATCATCGCAATGTAGGTTTGTAATTGTATTTGCGGTTGACCATCCGCACCCATGCAGCCCACTACGCTCCACAGTTTGCCATTGCGCTTACCTATAGACGCGATCAAGGTATGCAGTGGAATTTTTCCAGGTTCCAGTTTGTTGGGATGCTGCGCATCAAGTGAAAAATAGGCGCCACGATTTTGTAAAACAATGCCGGTATCGCCAGCCACCACAGTAGAGCCAAACACGCCATACAAACTGTGAATCAACGACACAGCATTTCCTTCTGCATCAACTACTGCGATATACACGGTGTCGCCAGTCAGACTGCCATAGGACGGAATTTTGTCCCACGCCAAGGCATGTTCAGCGTCTATCAGTGCGCGTCGCTCATTGGCATATTCTTTCGAGATGAGCCTGTCCATAGGTATGTCAATGAACTTGGGGTCAGCTATATAACGATCTCTGTCGTGATACGTGATTTGTTTTGCTTGCACTAGAAGATGCACATGATCGGGACCAAGGAAACCAGTTTTTTTCAGATCCAGTGGCTCAACCAAGTTGAGCATTTCGATCACAGCAAACCCCTGAGTCGGCGCCGGCGTTTGATACAGTGTTAGATCGTGGTACTGACCCACCAGCGGCTGACCCCATTCGGCATGCTGGGCATGTAAATCGTCTTTAGTAAAAAATCCACCGCGTTGCTGCACATAGTTGGCGAGTGCTTCAGCTATCGGACCGTCATAAAAACCATGACGACCGTCTCTGCCTATAGCTTCGAGCGTATTAGCTAGTCCAGGATTACGCAGTAGTGATCCTGCTTGCGGCACACCATTGTTTAAAAAGATCGCCGCTGCGTCAGGTTCAGCGCGGAGTTCTTGTTCTGTTTTTGCTATCCATCCGGCGAGCCTCGCTGTAACTGGAAAACCATCACGCGCATAGCCTATGGCTGATTGCAGGTTACGCGCCAAAGGAAGCTTGCCGTACTTGGCATGCGCCTGACACCAGCTGTCAACCGAACCCGGTGTCGTTAAGCTGGCAGGCAAGATGCCGCGAAACGGAATTTCTGTCATGCCACGGCTAGTGAAATACTCAGAGGTGGCACCAGCGGCAGCTCGGCCACCGCCGTTTAAGAAGTGCACATCACCAGTTTTAGCGTCATGAATTAACCAGAAAGCATCGCCACCTACACCCACCATATGCGGATACATCACGGCTAGCGCAGCACTCGTCGCAATAGCGGCATCCACAGCAGAGCCACCTGCTCGCAACACATCGATGCCGGCTTGCGAAGCCAGCGAATGAGGACAAGTAACCATGCCATGCGGGGCCAGAGTCGCGGGGCG
>Ga0315899_10004490_pt1 | contig 15081 bp, 14 predicted proteins | sample LakEriMetagenome_2_FD_203518 | JGI IMG/M metagenome (GOLD analysis project Ga0315899, IMG submission 203518) | Freshwater fungal communities from buoy surface, Lake Erie, Ohio, United States - Buoy 4 MA112 | ecosystem: Environmental > Aquatic > Freshwater > Lake | place: USA: Lake Erie, Ohio... | reverse complement strand
CGCAACCGGATGGCAAGATGACGAGTGACGAAGCAATTGAATGCCTGAAAAAAGGCCCCGTTCTGGTGACGGGCAGTGCAGGCTTTATCGGCTTTCATGTTGCACGCCGCCTTCTGGAGGCAGGCTGCCAGGTCATCGGCTTTGACAGTCTTAACAGCTATTATGATGTGAAGCTGAAAGAAGATCGCCTCGCACAGTTGCGGCAACATCCTGAATTCATCTTCCACAAAGGCGATCTTGCAGACCAGAGCGCGGTGGCGCATCTCTTCGCCGCGCACAAGCCCCTGCATGTTGCGCATCTGGCCGCACAGGCCGGGGTACGCTATTCGCTGAAAGCGCCACAGGATTATATTTCCGCAAATCTGGTTGGATTTTTTCACATCATCGAAGCTGCACGCATAGCGCAAGTGCGCCATCTTGTTTACGCCTCTTCAAGCTCTGTCTATGGCGCCAATACGCGCCAGCCTTTCTCTGTCTCACATTCGGTCGATCATCCGGTCTCGCTTTATGCGGCGACGAAGAAAAGCAACGAGCTTGTGGCGCATAGCTATAGCCACATCCACAATCTGCCAACGACGGGCCTGCGTTTCTTCACCGTCTATGGGCCTTGGGGGCGACCTGACATGGCGCTCTTCATCTTCACCCGCGCAATTCTCGCGGGCGAACCCATCGAGGTCTTCAACAACGGAGAGATGCAGCGCGACTTCACCTATATTGATGACATTGTCGAAGGCGTGATCCGCACGCTGGCTCATGCTGCGGCGCCCGATCCGGCCTGGACTGGTGACGCCCCCAATCCCGGCTCCAGCCGCGCACCGTGGCGGGTCTATAATATTGGCAATCACCTGCCCGTCGCCCTGCTCGATATGATCGGGCTTTTGGAAAAGGCATTGGGCCGCGAGGCCAAAAAGACCATGCGTCCAATGCAGCCGGGCGATGTCCTTTCGACCTATGCGGATGTGGACGCTCTGCAGCAGGCGGTCGGCTTTTCGCCCTCAACCCCGCTGAGCGAGGGGATCGAACGCTTCGTGCGCTGGTACCGCGACTATTATGGCGTCTGAGGCCGGACGACGAAGAGTCGAAAACCCCGGTCTCCTCCTTGCGCAATGGGCCTCCTTGGTCCACATAGGGGGCGGGAGGTTGGCGGTGGACGCACCACTCGCCAACCGGGTCAGGTCCGGAAGGAAGCAGCCCTAACGAGACCGGGCGGGTCTCTGTCCAGCCTCCCACCCTTCTGCGCCCTGTGGCGCATCCCAAGGACGGCGCCCTGATGACGGATGAGCGAAAGCCGGACGCCGCTGGCGCCGGAGATGAGCCCTCGCTGGGCCTCGATCTGGGCCAGCCCGCGGCCAAAAAACCCACCGCCTATCGTGTCCTTGCCCGCAAATATCGCCCCTCCAGCTTCGAAGATCTGATTGGTCAGGAAGCGATGGTGCGTACCTTGTCCAATGCTTTCGAGCTGGACCGCATCCATCAGGCCTATCTGCTGACGGGTGTGCGCGGGGTGGGCAAGACCACAACTGCCCGCATTCTGGCGCGCGCCTTCAACTATGAACTTCCCGCCCGCAATGAGCAGGCCGCTGTCACGCGCCCAACCATTCACATGCCGGAACTGGGCGCGCATTGTCAGGCCATCATCGAAAGCCGCCATATCGACGTGATCGAAATGGACGCCGCCTCACACACGGGTGTCGATGATGTGCGCGAGATCATCGAGAATGCGCAATTCAAACCGGTTCTTGCCCGCACCAAAGTCTTTATTATTGACGAAGTGCATATGCTCTCGAAAAGCGCCTTCAACGCGCTGTTGAAGACACTCGAAGAGCCGCCGGAACATGTGAAGTTTCTCTTCGCGACGACCGAGATTGAAAAGGTGCCTGTCACCGTGCGCTCGCGCTGCCAGCGCTTTGATCTGCGCCGCATCGAGCCTGACGTGCTGATCAATCATCTCGCCGGCATCTGCGCGAAAGAGAATGTGCAGATTGAGCGTGAAGCTCTGGTTCTCATTGCGCGCGCCGCTGAAGGCTCGGTGCGTGACTCGCTCTCCATTCTTGATCAAGCCATCGCGCATGGTTTGAGCAGCGGCACGGAAATGATCCGCGCTGACAATCTGCGCGAGATGCTTGGCGTGGCTGATCGTGCGCGTGTGATCGACCTTTTTGAAGCCGTGATGAGGGGTGATGCCGCCACTGCGCTTGGCATCCTCAAGGACCAGTATGACATGGGCGCAGACCCCGCCCATGTGCTGACCGGCCTCGCGGAATTCATCCATTTTGTCACGCGTCTCAAGCTCGTACCGAATGACAAGCCCGACTCGTCCGTCAGCCCTGAAGAAGCCCGTCGCGGCGCTGAATTTGCTGCGCAGCTCACCATGCCTGTGCTGACACGCAGCTGGCAATTGCTGACCAAGGGCCTGCAGGAAATGAAGGACGCTGCGCGTCCGCTCGCTGCCGCTGACATGATTCTCGTGCGTCTTGCTTATGCAGCTGATCTGCCGACGCCTGATGATGTCATCAAGCGTCTCTCAACTGCTTCGCCTGCTGATACGCGCCCCGCACCGCGTGGCGGCGCGCCAATGGGGGGTGGTGGCGCCTCGGCTGCGGCTGTGGCGCGCCCGCTTGCCTCTTCACCCTCACCTGCCACGCATCAGGCACCTGTCGCGCAGGCGCGCGCCGATGCTGTGCCGCGCGTACAGCTGGCGCGTTTTGAAGATGTCGTCACGCTGGTGCAGGTCAATCGTGACATTCAGCTCAAGATCGCGCTTGAACGCGATGTGCGGCTTGTGCGTTTTGAACAAGGTTCGATTGAGTTTTCGCTCGCGCCCGGTGCCTCTGCCCAGCTTGCGCAAACCTTGATGCGCCGCTTGCAGGAATGGACTGGCATCCGCTGGATGGTGGTGATTTCACGAGAAGAAGGCGCGCCCACGCTGAAGGAACAGGCTGACGCGAAAGCCGAGCAGCAATTGACCGGTGTGCGCGCTCTGCCTTTGGTGCGCAAGGTCATGGAGCAGTTTCCGGGCGCTGAAATTGTCGCCATTCGTATGCCGGAGATGGAAGCTCAACCCACGACTGCCGCCATCACACCCGAGACAGCTGATGCTGGTGGTGATGATATCGGTTATGCAGACCAGATCTATACCGAAGACGATCTTTGAGGCGTTGCTATGAAAGACATCATGGGCCTTATGAAACAGGCACAGGCCATGCAAGCGCGGATGCAGGAAATGCAAGCCGAGCTTGAGAATACAGAGGTCGAAGGGCAATCAGGCGGCGGTCTGGTGCGTGTCACGCTCACCGCCAAGGGCGCAATGCGGGGCATTTCGATTGATGCCTCTTTGCTGAAGGCGGATGAGAAAGAGATTGTAGAGGATCTCATCCTCACTGCGCATGAAGATGCACGCAAGAAAGGCGAGCGACTGATCGAGGACAAGATGAAGGCCGTCACGGCCGGCCTTCCGCTGCCGCCGGGCATGAAGCTTCCCTTCTGATGGCTGAACGCGTTGCAGGACCAGAGATTGAACGGCTGATCCAGCTGCTTTCCAAGCTGCCGGGTCTTGGGCCACGTTCTGCACGGCGCGCGGCCTTACATCTCATCCGCAAGCGCGAGGAATTGCTCGCGCCCTTGTCTGATGCGATGCAGGTTGCACGGGAGCGCATTCTTACCTGCACGACCTGTGGCAATGTCGATACAAGCGATCCTTGTACTGTTTGCTGCGATACGCGTCGCGATCCGGCCACGCTGGTTGTCGTGGAAACCGTGGCTGACCTTTGGGCGCTTGAACGCGCCGGAGCGATCCGCGCGCGTTACCATGTTCTGGGTGGCACACTCTCGCCGCTTGATGGTGTGGGGCCGAAAGATATCAATATTGAACGTCTCGTCACGCGTGTGGCTGAAGGTAGTGTGCGCGAAATCATTCTGGCAGTGAATGCCACAGTCGATGGTCAGACCACCGCGCATTACATCACCGATCTTCTCTCGCATCTGGATGTCAAGATCACGCGCCTTGCACATGGTGTGCCGGTTGGTGGCGAGCTTGATTATCTTGATGAAGGCACGCTGGCAGCAGCCATCCGCCAGCGCACCGATTTCTAAATCTCAATGCATACTCTTGCCGCCATCCACATTGACGGTCTGGCCCGTCATGTAATCGCTCGCGGCTGACGACAAGAACATCACCGCACCCACAAGGTCTTCAGGATATTGCTCACGCCCCATGGCGCGGCCTTGTGAATGCACAGCGAGATAATTTCCTGATGAGGTTGCTTGTTGCGTCTCGCTCAACGTATAGCCGGGCGTAATCGCATTGACGGTTACGCCATGCTCGCCAACTTCCTTGGAGAGAGCGCGCGTAAAACCAATCACGCCAGCCTTTGACGTTGTGTAATGCAAGCGATTGGGCGCGCCTTCCCAGAAGCGGCTCGACGAGATGTTGACGATCTTGCCGTATTTTTTCTCGCGCATGGCAGGAAACACCGCCTTGCAGCACAGAAAGATGCCGCGCAGATTCACCGCCATCACCCGGTCCCATTCATCGACGGGAATTTCCATCCAGCTGCGACGCTGCAAGACGCTCATCAGTGAGGCATTGTTAATAAGCACATCAATCGTGCCAAAGCGCTTCAAGGTCGTCTGTGCCATCTCTTGCGTGCTTGCTTCATCGGCAACATCAACGCGCATGCCGAGTGCCTGACCACCAGCCGCATTGATCTCGGCAGCAACCGATTCCACAGCCTCGCCATCAATGTCAGCTGTCACGACTTTCGCCCCAACTTGGGCCAGCTCTTTCGCATAGACTTTGCCAATGCCCTTGCCGCCGCCCGTGACGATGACGACGCGATCAGTGAGATCAAAACGCGGATTAGCGGCCATGGCTACTTCCTCCCTGATTTGTTGTCAGGGAGCCTAAAGGACGAGGGCCGGGGGAATCAAGTTTTAGCTTTACGCTCACTGCGGCAGCGGTCGGAGCAATATTTCACCTCATCCCAGACGCGTTCCCATTTCTTGCGCCAGACAAAAGGGCGCCCGCAGGCAAGACAGGTCTTGCTCGGCAAATCACGCTTCTTTTGCATCTTGGCCAAGGCTACGCCCCTGTGAACTGTTCCGATGCGCTATGCGTAAACTTTACGACCTCACATTATCAAATGGATCAGTCATGGCGAGCCTGCGCCTTGTTCTCGGTGACCAGTTGTCACACAGTCTGTCGGCGCTTGAGGGCGCAGGCAAAAGTGATGTGATCTTGATGATGGAAGTAGTGGAGGAAGCGACTTATGTGCCCCACCACAAACAAAAGATCGCTTTCCTGTTCTCAGCCATGCGGCACTTCGCGCAAGAGCTTCAAGAGAAGGGCTTCAAAGTCGATTATGTGAAGCTCGACGATAAGAGCAATAGCGGCTCCTTCACTGGTGAAGTTGAGCGTGCATTAGAACGGCATAAGCTAACCCGCATCATCACCACAGAGCCCGGCGAGTGGCGTGTCCTTGAGATGATGCGGCAATGGGAGGGCCGCTTTGGCTTGCCCGTTGAGATGCGCGAGGATGATCGCTTCTTTTGTTCACGCGGGCGGTTTGCGCGTTGGGCAGAAGGTCGCAAATCATTCCGCATGGAGTTTTTCTATCGCGAGATACGGCGTGAAAGCGGGCTCTTGATGGACGGCGACGAGCCTGTTGGTGGCGAATGGAATTTCGATAAGGAGAATCGCAAGAGTTTACCCGCGAATGAGCGAGTGATGAAGCGCGAGCGCTTCATGCCCGATGCCATTACCCGTGACGTTATCGCGCTTGTTGAAAAACGCTTCGCCTCCCATTTCGGTAGCTGCGAAAATTTTGGCTGGGCGGTCACGCGCAAGAATGCGTTGCGAGCGCTAAAGCATTTCATCAGGGACGCCCTGCCGCGCTTTGGCGACTATCAGGATGCGATGAAACAGGGCGAGCCTTTTCTCTATCACTCGATCATCTCACCTTATCTTAATTGCGGTCTGCTTGAGGCGCGCGAAGTCTGCATTGAGGCTGAGCGCGCTTATCAAAAAGGTGCGGCACCTCTCAATGCGGTCGAGGGCTTTATTCGGCAGGTTTTGGGCTGGCGTGAATATGTGCGTGGCATTTACTGGCTGAAGATGCCCCATTACGCCACAACCAATGCGCTCAATGCGACACGCAAGCTGCCACCTTTCTTCTGGAGCGCAGACACGCAAATGAATTGCATCAAGCAGGTTGTGAAAGAGACCGGCGCTCATGCCTATGCCCACCATATCCAGCGCCTGATGGTGACGGGTAATTTTGCCTTGCTCGCGGGCATTGCACCGCAAGAGATCGAAGACTGGTATTTGAGCGTTTATGCAGATGCTTTTGACTGGGTCGAATTGCCTAATGTACATGGCATGGTGATGTTTGCTGATGGCGGCTTGCTCGCCTCAAAACCCTATGCCGCGTCGGGCGCCTATATCAACCGGATGTCGGATTATTGCGGCCATTGCTATTACAAGGTCGCACAAAAAAGCGGGGCTGATGCCTGCCCATTCAACATTCTTTACTGGCATTTCCTGATGGAGAATGAGAAGCAGCTTGCCCGCAATCCCCGCATGACCATGCCTTATCGTAATTTGAAGAACATGGATGATAAGCGCCGCAAAGAGATCCGGCGCGAGGCTGAGGCTTTTCTCTCTTCCATATATGAGGCGCCTGCAAAGCCCACGCAAACAAGCCTTGATCTTTGATCACCATGGGATTGTCTTGCCGTGATGATCAAAGAAGCTGCCATGATCGCTTGGCTGCAAATTCTCAATCACCTGCAACAAGCGTGCAGCTGATTGGTCAGGTGTCTGCACATCAAGCCCATCTTTTGCAAAAGGCGATGACAAGCCGGTATTGACTGTGCCGGGATGAAGCGACACGCAAATGGCATTTGGCCTGCGACGACGTGTTTCAATGGCGGCTGTACGCATGAGCTGATTGAGCGCGGTCTTGGAGGCGCGATAGCCATACCAACCGCCCAAGTGATTATCCCCAATACTGCCAACTCGCGCGGAAAGTGTCGCAAAGACGCTTTTGCCGTCGGCGGGCAGCAGCGGCAAAACATGTTTCATGATGAGCGCTGGACCTATCGCGTTCAGCGCAAAATTGCGGGCAAGTTTTGCGGCATCCAGATCGCGCAGGCTTTTTTCTGGTCCCTGCTGCTCATCATGCAGAAAACCCGTTGCATCAATGACAAGACGCAGCGGTGCTTGCGCTGCTGCCGCCTGCACGACAGCTGCAATACTGGCTTCATCAGTCAGGTCGAAGGCAGGCTGCGAATGTCGCGATGCTCCAATCACAGGTTCAAAAGTGCCACTCGTCACCAGTCGTCTTACAAAGGCCGCACCAATGCCGCCTGTTGCACCAAAGACCAAAGCTGCGCCGCCTGCAAAGGTCTCAAACATGCTCGTGCCTTTTGAAGAAGGTTCGTACAAGCCACGGCCGCACATGAAGCGTCAGGATATATCCACGCTCCATCACCCACATCATGCCGGGAACATGTCGCAATGTAGCGAGCCAACGCCATCCCGGCAACCGCATCCAAAGTGTCACAAAGGCCTCGGCACCCGAAACGAGTTTTCCATCCTCACGACGCACATACAGCCGTGCAAGCGCTGCATCGCGCGTGAGATCGGCCGGAAACTCCGTTGCCTCTTCGCGGGCATCGGCAAAACAGATCACGCGCTGCTCATCAATACCGCGATAATGGTTGATTTCCATCCGGCATATGGGGCACTCGCTGTCGTAATAGACGGTAAGCTTGGCATCAGCTTTTTCAGACATGGGCGTCAATGATCCTTTGCGCCATTGCCAGCCCACTGTCGAAAGCACATTCAACACGCGGGCCCAGGCACCAGTCGCCACAGGCACCAAGTTTCAGCTCGTTTTGCCACAAACATGGCTGGCCTGCCGTTTCTTCCACCAATGCGAAACGCCAGCGATGAGCTGACTTGAAACTGGGCAGCTGATCATCGCCAATCATGGCCGCAATCTTCGGCAATAATTCTGCAAGCACATCGTCAGGCTGCCACTCCAGATGAGTGCGTGACCAATGCGGGCCAGCATGAACCACCAGCGTCTCGGCGCCACTGCGACCGGGCTTTGTGCGGTTACGCGCGATCCATGCAATATCACCACTCTCAAAGCGCAAATGCGTCTGCGTCATTTTGAGCGGCTGATCATAACCCAGCATCACAGCCCAGCAGGGCGCATAGCGCACGCGTGCAAGTTCGGGCAAAGCAAAACCGCTGTCCTGCAAAACACGCTCGGCCTGAGGTGCGGGAATGGCGAGCACAACGGCGTCATAATCGCCATTGCCGCGTGCATCGACAAAGCCCGCCTTCGAATTGATGCGCCAGCCCGTCGCGATCCGCTCGAGCTTTGCGACCTCGCAACCACTCACCACCATCATGCCTGCTGCCAAGGAGCGCGCAGGTGCCGTCATGTTGGGTGCGCCGATAAGCGCATCATCAAACCAGCCTGCAACGACGCTTTCGGCTTTCCAGGCTTCGACCTGCATGCGGAAGGCATCGCCGCGCGCGGTGAAATATTGCGCGCCATGGTCGAATTGCAGATTGTCTGCGCGGCGCGTGGCCATACGCCCACCAATGCCACGGCTCTTGTCGAAGAGAATGCATTGATGGCCGCTTGCCTGAAGCTGACGCGCAGCCGCAAGGCCCGCCAAGCCGGCCCCGATGATGGCAATAGATGCCATGATGGAAACTCCAGAGATTAAACCGATTGAGCCACAAACTTCTCGTAGCCCTGCGCCCGCAACTGGCAGGCTGGACAGGTACGACAACCAAAGCCCCATGGATGAAGAGTTTTTCTCTCTCCAAGGTAGCAACTATGCGTATCTCGGCGGATCAGCTCAACAAGCGCATCGCCACCCAATTCTTGCGCAAGCTTCCAAGTTTGCGTCTTATCAATCCACATCAGCGGCGTTTCTAGGACAAAGCGTCGATCCATGCCAAGATTTATGGCAACCTGCAGCGCCTTGATCGTGTCATCACGGCAATCGGGATAGCCTGAATAGTCCGTCTCACACATGCCGCCCACAATGACTTTAAGCCCGCGCCGATAGGCCACACTTGCCGCAAAGGTCAGGAACAGAAGATTACGGCCGGGCACGAAAGTATTGGGCAATCCGTCCGCCTGCATCGCGACTTCGCTCTCGCGCGTGAGAGCTGTCTCGGAAAGCGCACCCAGCACCCCAAGATCAATCAGATGATCAGGGCCAAGCCTCTGGCGCCATTCATCTTTGATGAGTCCCAAACCATCGCGCAGGGTCTCCCGGCATTGCAACTCGACAAGATGACGCTGGCCATAGTCAAAGCCCAGCGTCTCGACCCGGTCGAATCGCTGCAGAGCCCAAGCCAGGCAGGTGGCTGAGTCCTGCCCGCCCGAAAACAAAACGAGTGCTCCATCCAGCGACATGCCGCTCCCTTAAACCGGAATGGCGTCTTGCCTCAAGCAAATGCACGTATAACATATTGATCACCACTTCGTGAAGAGGTAGGCGCTCAGGAGCGGGTCCGGCCGTAGTTCTCGGCAACTGCCCTGATCGGGCCAGACAAAAAACCTCCGGCGAGGAACCGGAGGTTTTTTGCATTAGACGGCCATCAATGTGCTGCGTGGTCCTTGGGCTGCCCATGAACGGGAAAGAATTCTTTCAGCCAGGATGTCACGACCTCATGCACACGGTGATTGCTTTCGGCAAACATGAAATGATCCGTGCCAGAGAACAGATGCATCTCCGCAGGATGTTTTGCACGGTTGAACATCGAAATGGTCTGATCAGTGGGCGTCACTGAATCAACGGCGCTATGCAGCAACAGAACCGGGCGAGGTGCAATCTTGTCGATCATCTCTTCGGCACGAAAATCATTCATGCTCTGCGCGGTTTCCACCGGCATCTGTACGATCGAGCCCTCAAGCACATGACCACGGAGCTTTTCAGGAATCGGCACGATGTCATAGCGCGACACCATCATGCTCTTGCCATGCTTGGCACGATACTCTCGCCCCTCTTCAAGCATCTTCTTGAAACGCTCATAACCGGCGCCATGCTGGTCCCGGAACTTCTTCTCGCCATTGCCCCAGCCTGATGCAGAGATGCAAGCTGCAAAGCGTGGATCACTGCCGGCCGTATAAACTGCCACGGCGGCCCCAAAGCTCGAACCCATAACCGCGATGCGCGCAGGATCGACACTGGCATTGAGCGCGAGCGTTGTCAGCGCATCACGCGTGGTGCGAACCTGATCGAGGCAGATCAGCAGGCCACGCTCGCCTTCACTTTCACCGCAACCGGGAAAATCAAAGCGCAGGGTGACATAGCCCATCTTGTTAAGCATGGCCGACGGGGTCAGCACATTGCCGGCATTCTTCGTGCTGCCAAAGCCATGCAGAATGATGAAGGCCGGACGTTTCTCATCTGCTTTCACATCATCCGGCACGCTGATCACGCCGGAGATTTTTAAACCACCTGAGATGAAGGTGATGGGCTGTTCCACACTCGCTCTCCTCAAAGATACATATTCTTCATATGCTCGGCACGGTAGCGCGTGCCCGCTGCAACACCATGCGGAAAGGCCTGCGCCAGAAAAGCCAGATCATCCGCTGTGAGATCAAGCTTTGCCGCATCTGTATTCTCGATCATGCGGCTAAAGGTCTTCGTTCCGGGAATGGGGATGATGTCACCGCCCTGCATCAGCAACCAGGTGAGTGCGACTTGTCCGGTGCTGCATTGATGGCGTTGCGCCACCTCCTCAAGATTGCACACCAATGCGAGATTGTGCTGCAAATTGTCCGCTGCAAAACGCGGATGGCGCAAGCGTTCATCGCCTTCCCGCAACGAGGCTTCACTCACCGCTCCAGTCAACAGACCACGGCCAAGCGGCGCATAAGGCACGAAGCTGACACCCAGCTCACGTGTGACTTGCAAGACTTCTTCAGCCTGCTCGCGATAGAGGATGGAATATTCGCTCTGCACTGCGCTAATCGGATGCACGCCATGGGCGCGGCGCAAGGTTGAAGGATTGACCTCGCACAGGCCAAGCGCTCGCACCTTGCCCTGTTCGACAAGACGCGCCATGGCGCCCACTGTCTCTTCAATCGGCACCTGCGGATCAATGCGGTGCTGATAATAAAGATCAATGTGATCCGTCTTGAGCCGCTTGAGACTTTCCTCGCAAGAAGCCGCCACGAATTCGGGGCGGCCATCTGCAATGCGACCGTCGCCCTTCCCGCTCACATTGCCAAATTTTGTAGCAAGCACGACCTGATCGCGGCGGCCTTCCAAAGCGCGCGCGAGCAGTTGCTCATTATGGCCGTCGCCATATTTGTCAGATGTGTCGAGAAAGGTAACGCCACGTTCGAGGGCGGCATGCACAAGCGCGATGCCCTGCGCTTCATCAGCAGGCCCATAGGAGCCTGATAGCGAAGCACAGCCCAAACCAATGGGAAAAACCTTGATCCCGGTGCGACCAAGGATACGCGGCGTGATGGACATGATGATTCCAGAAAGGCGCTGGCCAGAGAGGCCAGCGCCAAAGCCTTACTTGCGCCAGGCCGCGGGCTTCACAACCTGCGTCTCGATGACGAAATGCGAGTCATGATGATGCTTGGTCACATCGGTCGGATAGGACCAAGGCAGCTCGCTGTAGAAATTCATGCGCAAGAAGTTCGGGCAATCAACCGGCGTCGTGATGACACTGTGGCCGATGCCGCGAGGGATGACGGTGACGGTGCCCGGCTTGGTATCAGCATTACCGGTCTCGGACATGTCCAGCGCTTCACCGCGGAACTGAATGCGCACTTCCTCAGACCGCAGGGCGCGATGGAAGGCGAATTGCTCCCCGACAATGTTATAGACCTTGATCTCAAGATGCTTGCCGCGAATGACCGGCTTGGGCTCGCCGCTCGTACCGGCGATTTCCTTGAATAGATCGAAGGCGCGCAGCTTCGTGATGCCACTCTTCTTCTCGCGCGGGCTGGTGCTGGAGGCAGGCACCATGCTCGCATAATCACGCTGGAAGAGCGAAACATCATCAGGACGATCATCCCAGCAGATCATGCGCTCGGTCACGCGATCCTTTGGTGCGCTTCGGCGATCAGCTGGAATGGACCAGTTGGGACCATTCACGCGCGTCACCTTGAATTTAGTCTCGCTCACTTCATCTTCATTGGTCATGAATTGAGTGAAGGGCGAGTTGACATGCGCAAACCAGCGCAGGCTGTCAGCCGTACCGCTGGAGCGATGCGCAATCCCTTCCGGGATATGCATGATATCGCCGGGCGCCATGTGATATTCACCAAATTCTGTTTCAATCGTCGTCTCACCCGCGAACTGAAACAGCACCGTGTCGAAATCGACATGGCGGACAAATTCCTGCTGCGCACCACAGATGCTCTCAACACCGATGCGATGATCGTGATTGACAAGCAGTGTTGCGCGATCATTGGGCTTTGCCAGAAGATCGAATGCACGGAAGAGCGGCAGCGCCTTGGTGCTGGTGCCGCAATTCATGATGCTGGCTTTGTCACGCTCGGCCCAATGGGGGAGATAGGACCGCTCGGACCTGTGCCATGTGGTCATGAATTCGCGGGTCTTGCGCATCTCGGTCATCTGTTTGCCTCCGTATCTTTCTTATGGCGCTTGGCAATTGGCGCGACTTTAGCTGAAAATGCCCTCGCGCGTGAACTCCTCAATCGGCTTACGCGAGCTTGGCAGCTCTCGCGCCTGCAGATCTTCCGGCAAGATAGATTTGCTGATCTGCCGACCAACAGCGATCGCAACATTGATGTGGTAGTCCTCCGGGACCTTCAATGCGGCGCGCGCCGCTGCTTCATCGAAACCACCGATGGCATGGGTCGCATAGCCCATCATGCTGGCCTGCAAAGCAAGATGCGCCCAACCGGCTCCAGCATCAAAAGCATGGGCCTTCGAGGGCACGGGCTTCTCCGCCGCCGGCTGCATCCGGTTGGACAGGAGATAGATCAGCACGGAAGCATTCTTGGCCCAGCGCTGGTTGCGCTCGGCAATGGCGCTGAGAAATGTCTCAAACGGTGCCGTGCCGCGATGTGCGAAGAGAATGTGCCAAGGCTGGAGATTGTTGGAGGAGGGCGCCCAACGCAATGCCTCAAACAGGATGTTGAGGTCGGCCGGCGGCATGGCAGAGCCGTCAAAGGCACGGGGTGACCAGCGATTGATGAAGCATTCATTCACTGGATAAGCGGCATTGCGCGACGCAGTCATGTCCCCTCCATCTGCAACTGTGCAGTTCTTCTGTTCCTAGAGAGGGGGCGCCCGCAACGCAAGGGGGAGCCCAGGGAAACAGCCAAAGATAAGTGCCCATTTGCTTTGCGAATCAATGGGATAGAAATTTCGGTCCCGGACCTTGGGGAGATTGTTGCCACTAGGAATGTCCACAGTAAAAACCGACGATTTGTTAATCACAATTTAAACAAAATGACTCATATATTAAGAATAGAGCGTTCGGTGATTCGAGAATGACTGTGATGTCTCGCCCTTTTCCTTCTGCTTCCACCGCTGGAGCTGCGGCCCCGGATGAGGTGGTGCGTCTTCGGGAAGAGGTGGCCCGGCTTCAGGACCTGCTACGGGAACAGCAGGCTGAGCTTGAGCGCTTGAAAGATGCCCGCAACGAACGGCCAAAAGCCCCACTCGCCGCGCTCAGCGTGGAAGAGATGAATGCCGCCCTTCAGGCAGCTCTTGAAACAGGCGCTTTGGGCAAGGCGCTCTGATCAGCTTTTCCGTTTGACCTCGACCGACACGCGCTTTTGGTCACGCCCATGCGCAGACGTGCCGACGATGATGTCGATGCGGCCGTCATCGAGACGCGGCTCAAGATCGAGCCCAGGATAGCTCAGCTGATCTGCGCTCAGGGCAAAGCGGATCGTTTTCGATTGGCCGGGATTGAGGTCTGCTTTGGCGAAATCTTTCAGCTCAAGGGAAGGCCGCGTGACTTGCGAAACCGGATCATGAATGAAGAGGAACAACGTGGCCTCACCCGCGCGACCGCCTGTATTTTGCACATCAATGGATAGATGCAGTGTGTTGCTCTCGTCGATCACGAGTGGATCTGCTTGCAAGCTGCCTAGTTCGAAGCGCGTGTAAGAAAGCCCATCACCCAACATGAAGCGCGGAGCGACGGGAGCATCGATAAAACTGGTCGAGAAGCCGTTGTTAGGATCATGCGGACGACCGGTCGAGCGCATATTGTAATAGGCTGGAATTTGTCCTGCATTGAATGGCCATGAAATCGCCAGTCTTGCAGAGGGATTATAATCACCGGCCATGACATCGGCAGTGGCGCGGCCTGCTTCTGTGCCGCCAAACATGGCGAGCAAAATAGACTGCGAACCTTCGACAAGCCAATCAGGCAGAATCCAAGGACGGCTGGTTGCAAGCACAAGAATGACCGGCTTGCCCGTTGCAAGAATGGCACGCGCGAGATCCAGCTGGCACTCAAATGGTTCGGGTCTGGTGCGGCTTGCAGCCTCACCGCAATGCTGACGCTCTTCGCCCAGACACAGCATCACCACATCGCTCGCATTTGCCGCAGCAACGGCCTGCGCGACGAGCTGTGGCTCAATTTCGCCTTCCAACTGCGCGCCCTTGGCATGAATGATTTCGCTTTCAGCGAAGGCCTCTCGCAGGCCTTGGAGAAAGCCCACTGTCTCGCGCTCGTCGCCCGCCATACACCAGGGCCCCATCAACTCGCTTTGCCGGTCAGCAAGCGGGCCAATAGCGGCAATATGCTTGATGCTACGCGGCAAGGGCAAAAGTTCACCGCGGTTCTTGATCAGCACGAGCGAGCGTCTTGCTGCATCGCGTGCAGCGGCGCGATGCTGCGGCATGACGTCAGGTCCGGGCGACAGGGTTTCGAGACCGCGATAGGGATCTTCAAAGAGTCCCATCTGCTCTTTCATATGAAGCACACGACGCACGCAAGCATCAATCTCGTCCATCGAGACGAGACCGCGCTCCAGCGCCAGCGGCAGCCCATTCTCATAAGAACCCGCCATCATGTCGATATCTATACCGGCCTTG
>Ga0315899_10004487_pt1 | contig 15083 bp, 13 predicted proteins | sample LakEriMetagenome_2_FD_203518 | JGI IMG/M metagenome (GOLD analysis project Ga0315899, IMG submission 203518) | Freshwater fungal communities from buoy surface, Lake Erie, Ohio, United States - Buoy 4 MA112 | ecosystem: Environmental > Aquatic > Freshwater > Lake | place: USA: Lake Erie, Ohio... | reverse complement strand
TATACATACGCACATACATATATATATATACATACATACACACATACATATGTATATACATATATTTCTGGAGGACCTTGGGGGCCTTTGGTTCGTAGCTGCCCGGCCCCGGAGAAGGCTTCGCACTCGCAGCAGCATCAACCTTCGACGGGGGTACGAAGCGCTTGGATGTGGACCCTGTGTGTGTGTGTGTGTGTGTTTGTGTGTGTATTTGTGTGTGTGTGTGTGTGTGTGTGTACTTGTGTGTGTGTGTGTCTATATATACATACATATATACATCTATACATACACACACACACACACACTCACCCACACCCACACCCACACACACCCATACACACACACGCACACACACACACATACACATACATCTATACATACACACAAACACACACACACACACACAGGAACATACCAAAGTTACCACCGCGACTGAAGCGCTTCTTCGCAAGGAGCGCAACAAAGTTGAGCCGATTGGACTCATCATACTGGCCAGGACCAGGCAGCGCTGCACGCTCCGCCGCCGCGTCGAACCTGTGGAGGAGGATACATGCACGTCATATGAGGAGGAGGATACATGCACGCTCCGCCGCCGCGTCGAACCTGTTGCCAGTAGATAGAAAGGGCGCAGCATAGATTAGATTAGATTGATTGCATTGGATTAGATTAGTTTGACTGCTTTAGATTATATCGTCGAACCTGTTGCCAGTAGATAGAAAGGGTGCAGCACGTCGCGCCATGCGAACTCCGCCCCCAAGATTATCGAATGAAGAGCGAGCCTCCTCATAGGCGCCGGGGCCGGGTACTCGGGCCTTGCCGCCCAGCTCCAGTGTGCGTTTGCTTGTGCTCCCAAAGCATTGAAGAGTCTCAGGAACGGAATGCCGCACATTACCAAACGAATCCGGCAGCGTGTAGGCCCCGGGTCCAGGAACAGGCTTTTTGGCGTCGGAGTCTCGATTCTCAGGCAGCTGGTGCGGACGTAGGACCCGCGAGGCGAAGGTCGCTGTGGGCTTTTTCACAAAGGTGGGAAGCTCTTCAAAGGAAGGGGCCCCGAGTTCGTAGGTGCCTGGCCCTGGGTGTGTCTCCAGCTCTGTGTTAGTAGGTCTCTTTTGATATGTTAGTTGGTCTCTTTTGCAGTACCTGGGTTTGTCTCCAGCATGGCCCCCTGTGGAACAGCTCGGGTGATGGAAGTACGCGCAGATTTAGATCGGCTAAAGTCCGAACCCCGTGCGTTGGGGCGCGTGGGTGCCAGGGAGGGATCGTAATTTCCTGGGCCCACCACGTCGCCCTTTTCGCCCTTATAAATGTACAGCGGCGGCTTTTGCTTGACGAGCTGTCCGAGCGGCCCTTCCTCGTAGCCAAATGCCTGATCTTGCTTTGGAATAGATGGCGCCGACGGCGCCCTAAACCACACCACATGCCGGTCCTCCCGTCCCACCGCCTTATTGGTAGGGCTCGCCCCCGGCGCACCCGGTAGGCGTGTTTGCTTCTTAAACTCCGACTTTGCCTCGTAGGCGCCCGGGCCCGGTTTCCAGGCGTGGAGACTAGTTTGCCCGTCCTTGCGCTCCTGCCTTGACATGAACCCTACGTTGGGCGGCGCAGTCAAGAAGCGCGGCCCGCCTTGGTACCTGCATAGCGGGTTTAGTTTAGTTACTATATAGATTTTAGTTTACTTATTATTATATAGAGGGTTTTGTTTACTTATTATGTACAGATTAGGCCAGATTTGGTACCTGCGCCCGGTCACGTCATACGAGCCGGGCCCGGGAGTCGAGAACTCGGCTGGGCGCACCGCTCCGCCTGGGAAGAGATTCTAGAAAGTCAGTGGTCTAGCCTATTTACTGTACACGGGGCAATATGGGCGTACTTTTGAGACTGTGCCAGCGTCGCGGTCCGTGGTGCTCGAGAACGGCGCATAGGCATGCCCAACCTCCTGGTTGAAGTATGTGCCGTAGGAGCCGGGCCCCACCGTGGCGGGTGTGCTCGAGACTGCCTTTGCGAGGGTTTCCCTCTCCGCGCGGCTCGTGAATGCCATTCCTTACCTGCCGCCGGGCTTGCTCGCCAACTGCCGAGTGCACCCGCGCGCCAACTGCCAAGTGAAACCGAGGGCTCGCCGCGCGTCGCGGCAGGGCGCCCGCACCCCGCGTGCGGGGTCACCAGCCGCACCGCGTCCAAGCCCCACACTGCGCGCACACACCGCGCGCCACGCTCTCCTTCTTCCCCTGTCCTCTCCAGTCTGGAGGCTCAACGGATACGTTTTTTTTTTTGGTTTGTTATAAAACGGAGAGCATGTTCTTTCGTATGCTTCAATACAGCCCAAGCTACACACCGGTCGCAGAGGCAAATGAAGGGCTACGCGGCTGAGCCGGTTCCGCCCGTGCGCATGTGCTCCTGCGCACGGCGGCTTTTCTGCTTCGCGCGCGAGCGTGCTGACAGTTAGCGCCCCGTGCTCCGTGGGCAGCCCTACTACCAATCGCACTTGCCGGCCGCAGGCTGGAACAACGAGTCGGTGGTCGTCTCGCACCCAATCGTCATGGATCCGACCGAGGTTCGCTGCTTCCTCGTGCCATGTTCGCGTGTCGTGCGCGCGAGCTCTAAAAACTAAACCGGGCGCCGTACCTTGGTGTGCATGCTCGTGGTTTGGACCACGGCGTTACCAAGCGGCAGATTCGCAGAAAGCTGACGCAGCACCTGTGATGGCAGGGCGTGAGCCCGTACTGGATGCCGCAGGCGTAAGCGCGCCCTACAACGCAGCGGAGGCCGAGGATGCAAACACGCACGCACGCGCACGCACGCACATGGCCCGTGCGTTGTTGCTCACAGACAAACTGTGCGCTGTGTGACTCGCACAGACAAATGCACGTGCTTTATTGATTAACACACGCACACACATGCTTTATTCATTGAACTCGAACGACAGGGATCTTTTGGGGGTTAGGGTTTAGGGGCGGCGAAGCAAGGATACATCGAGTACCCTGCGGATATCTAACCATATGGATATATAGTTAGATCGGATAGACAGACAGACAGATAGATAGAGGGGCGGCGGCCGCCGGTAGGGCGGCGGGAAAACCAGGGGAGCAGGGGGTTTATTTGTTTTCAATGATACTACCTAGACGTATATTAGCGGTCCTGCGGACCTGAATGGGCGGCGAGGCATTCTGGGTCAGGGACTACGGGGGGGGGGGGGTCCGGGGTAGGCCGTCCTTTTGGCGCACGCCGATAAGTGCAGATCGCACGCCGGGTCCGGGGTAGGCCGTCCTTTTGGCGCACACCGGTGACCTTAAAATAAACACTTAAAACACACACCCCCTCTCGCGGCCCTGCGGTGATGGGGCTCTTTGGGAAATCTGGGCTGCAGGGGCTTCCCACGCGGGTGGCTCTTCCTCTCCGGGACGTTCAGCTGCGGCTGTCCCAGTGCGACTACTGGGGTCCCCCTATTCACAATGTGGGACTCTGAAGCAGGCCCGGGGAGGCTATACGCTGCAATGCGCGCGCAGACTGTTGGCAAACACGAGGAGGATGAAGAGAAGGGAGAAGGAAATGGCGACCAAGGAGAAGTTGAGACCGCTTTGAGGATCAAGCGCGCGAAGCGATAGCCACAAAAGAGAATTATATTATCTCAGTGATAACTCCGTTACCTCCGTTCAGTGACACAAGTGATGGGATGGAAAGAGTAGTGTGTACATAATGCTTGTGCAATCGCCAACCTTGATCATGGCGAAGCCACACGCGCTTACGGACCTGCTAGTAGGCGTCCATGCCTCGTGATGAGAGAGTGTGCCATACATTCACGGCGCTATTGCCCAAGGCTTCTCCGCCGACTCTCCGGCCCGAATTGTTTCCAGGCATTGGGGTTGTTTCCTGGTTATCTGCGCCAAACACCTTGGAAAAGATCTATTAGCACTGGCCGCCCCTCTCAAATCTCCTTGAGCCTCTTTCAGCCCTGCTATATTGTAATTGGAGGCATTACCGATGCATTGGCCACGAACACCGGCCACGAATTGTACTTTTTTGTACTGAAGAAGGGCGTTTTTGAGGTCGCATTTGGCCGTACACTGCTATAACACCAGCTGACATTCTTTTTGTCTTTTCTTTATTCAAATGCGACTTAATTTTACTACTCATCTACAAATGGTTTTAGACACTGTGTGTGGATGATCAGGTCCTAGCACCTTAAGGCGTATATAGTATGCCTTAGTGTACATCTTTGTTGCAGCAGCTATGTTTTCCTGGAAGTGGTGCACATTACCAACATTTTGGTACGTTGCAGCCACGTCCGGGTGGCTGTCGCCATGGACACGAATATCTATTTCGAACGATTTCGAATACATGTGAGCGCCTCCTGATATTTGCCCATGTTACTTAGTACCACACCCATATTACTACATGAGGCGGACACGCTCGGGTGGCTGTCGCCATGGACCCGAATGTCGATTTCGAGCGATTTCGAGTACATGTCGAGCGCCTCCTCGTACTCCCTAGTGACACATACACGTTACCAAGGCCTAAGTACGACGCGGCCACGCTCGGGTGCTCCTGGCCATGACAAGAGCTAGGAACACCCTGAGCGCCTGTTGGTACTCAACAAGCGCCTCTTCATGCTTCCCCATCCTACCCAGGACTTTGCCAATGCCGATTCGGCTATTGGCCACGCCCGGGATGCTCGTGGCCACGAGATGTTCGGCTACGAATACTGAAAAGGGGCGTTTTGAAGGTTGCCTTGTTGACATTCTTTTTATCTCTTCTTTATTCAAATGCGACTTAATTTACTACTCAAATGCGACTTAATTTGCTACTCATCTGTGTGTGCGGATGACCAGTAAGATTATGGTATGAGGTGTCTACATGCGGGTGCTCGCTCCCAAGGAGCTTGAGCTTAATCTCAAGACCCTTTTGGTGCTGAACAAGCGCGTTTTCGAGATCACCCATACGCATATACACATTACCTATGTTAGTACAGGACGTGGCCACGCTCGGGTGCTCGCTCCCAAGGAGCTTGAGCCGAATCTCAAGACCCTTTTGGAGGTGAACAAGCGCCTCTCTTCCCCATGTCACCCAGGACGTTGCCAATGCCACTTAGGCTTTTGGCCACGCCCAGGGAGTCTTCGCCGCATACGCGGATCATAGCTTCCAGGACGGACTTGTAGATTTCAAGGGCTTGGTCGTAGTGGCCTTGCTTGTAGTGAATATATGCCATGTTCTCTCGAGTCTGGGCCACATCCAGGTGGCTGTCGCCACCATAGATGTGGGTCTTGTTTTTGAGTGCTTTCGTGTGCATTTCGAGCGCCTCCTTGTACTTTCCTTGATCCTGGTAGATAACGGCAACGTGGATGAAGCAGTCGGCCACGCTCGGGGAGTCGTGGCCTTCGAGGCCACCGAGTAGCCCAGCGATCATGGATGCTTCAACAGCGCAGGAGCCGAGCATGTGGGTACCGTGGTGCGTGGATCCGAGGCCAGAGACGTTGAGGGTGATGAAGGATGTGCTATCGCACTGCACCCAGCACTTGGACGAGGCGCCCTCGCTCCACCTGGCCCTCTTCACGCTGCGGCTGCTGCGCGCCAATATCGTGCACCTATGTCAGGCGCTAGAATGCGCTCCAGTACAGGCCGAAGGATCTGCCCTTGTCGCAAACACCGGCCTGGCGGCAGATCTGGGGGCGCAAGCAGGGTCGGCATCTGCGTCCCGCTTGCTGACTGTGAGCGCGCAGGTGCCAAGCCATGTCCCAGTGCGACCTGGAGAGGAAGGGGCTGCTGGAGATGAAGAACAGACAACTGCGGCACACCTGTCGCAATGTCGCGAAGAGCTCTCGCAGCTGCGTGTGATCCTGCGGAACCTTCTTCTGACCGAAAAAGCACAGGTGTTGACGACGATCCAATTGGAATGCTGCCGGATTCTTGTGGAAGGCGCTTCCGTCTTTTCGCGCGACGACAAGGACCAGGTTGACGTGGTGCTTGACCTGCTCCACCGGTACACGCAGGACGAGAACATGTCCTCAGGCGAAAGACTGCTGACGATAATGTTCCTCGAGGCCGCTGCCCACAGCAAAGAGTGTGCCGCCCTGCCCATCCCCAGTCCCGTGGCGCGCGCCGGGACAGGCGCAGACGGTCCCAGTGCTGCTGCGCTTCAAGCAGATGCCGGAGGCGAGTCTGCGCATGCTGTTGCACACATCAACTCCCTCAAGGAGCTCGTGATGCTACTAATCAACATTCTGATCAAGGCAGTGGCGCCGGGACAGCCTGGCGCACGCACGATTCGTCCGATGGTGCCGCTGGCAGCAGATGTCTGCATGATTTTGTTGAAAGGCCTCGTGCGTGCAGTGCAAGAAGAGTGGGAAGCAGAGCGACTAGCCTCTGGCAGCCAAACCAATGAGAATCTGCTCCTCTCACACTGCTTGTGCCCTCTTTTCGAGTACATCTTCGAGGTCGCGGCGACGGGAGAGGTGAGGGAGGAGAAGCCCGAAGAGGTCTCGGACCAGAACGTACGCGAGGCGGGCCCTTTTTTCAACGTGGTGCTTCCCTGGGCTGTAACGGCTTGCTTCCTTTTGGTGACAGATCCCACCCTGCGGACGAGGATGCTTGCGCCAGCCACACGTCTTGCCGCCAGCGTGCCGCTTCAGTCCCTGCAGGGCGCGGCAGAGGCAGAGCAAGAGTCAGAAGCCGCTCTCCATGACGCGGTTGTTCTCGAGTCCTCCCATCCCTACCAGGCTTCGGAGCGGGAAATTTTTCACGTGACTGTCCCGGGAGCTGCGTTCCTGACGATAGAGTTTGACTCCAACTCGGACTTGGCGTCGGGTGATTACGTACAGGTCTTTGCCGACGATGTGTGTAAGCAGGCAGTCTCGGGAAAGCTCTCCTTCAGGCGCAGTTCCTCAACGGAGCACTCCTCATCCTTGCCTATACTGCTTGTCAAAGGGCCCTCCTGCAGCATTAGCTTTGAGTCCGTCAGCGCAAACCCGGGCCAGCGCTGGGGCTTTCGATGTCTGGTAGGCGGGCACACATGCAACATGGCCCCCACGCCGGCACCATGGCAATCATACGTCACAAGGGCGTCGCTCCTGCTTGCGGCGCACATTGCCGCAGCGCTCTTCCGGGAAAGTACCAGCTCGCATTCGCGCAGGACAGAGGTTGATGAGAGGTCTTGCAAGGTGTTTTCGCGTGGGATTTGTGATCTTCCAGCCTCACTTGTGCGTGACGATTTGATCCCGGGGTCGAATGGGGCTGTTATTGAAAAACTGGGAGTTACAGGTCCATCGGATTCGAAGTTGAGCACTCGGGGCATGCTGGACAGAGAAAACGACGTCGCTGTGCGTACGCTGCTTGTGAGTCTGGTTGGTCTCCGTTTCGATGGCGAGGATGACAATGGGCTGGAACCGCAGGTGCGCATGCGGCTCAATGCAATTGAACGCGCGCAGACTATTGTGTTTGCCGCCCTGGCATGCGTTGCAGGGCGTGAGCACTTGGAGGAGGTGTCTGCGGACGATTGCAAGCTGCTGTGGGCAAGAGCAGCAAAGATCCAGAATCACGTGGCGCATGAGCAGCAGCGCCTGAAAAGCGAATGGCTGGCGGCTGGCGACAAGGAAGACAGCACAGTTGAGCAACTCTCGCAGCGAGCGCTCGGTGAGATCCTGGAGGCGCTGCGTGCCAAGGCGCACCTCGTGGTCGCGTTGGCAAAGCGCACTGCCGGCAGAGATTTGCCGATGCAATCGCCGCAGCATAGCATGCAGATGGAGGAGGTCTTGTGTTTTCTGACCGCGCGCGTCGAAGCGCAACATGTTGTCGGCGAGATGCTTGCACGCCGCAAGATCATGGTGTGTCGGACCGAGGCCATGCGCGGCTTCTGCGGTGCCTTGAATTCCCCACGAGCCGACGACGATCTCCGGAGCGATGTGCTGCGGCTGCTCAGCGCGGAGATGGATAAAAACAGTCTGGAATCGGTCTGTCTGTGCGAGGAGAGCTTATGCCGTGGATTGCTGGGGCAGATGCAGGCGCTAGTGCAGCAGCAGTCGGACTTGCTGCGGAGGGGTTCTCGCAACCGCCTCAAGCTGTCTTACGCGGGCTTGCTCGCCAAGGTTTGCATGCACTCAGAGCCACAAGCCGCTGTCGATTTCGGCAGCGTCATCAGCGTCCTCTCCGACATTTGCGACTTGAAGGAGCAGGCGCCGCTGTTCCTTGACCAAGGCATGGCTGCCGACGGCGGCTACGAGGTCATCACCTTTGGCGAGTATCCAGCAGCAGGGGGTATCAAATTGGTTGGCCAATTCCTTTGTCGAGTGAAGGTGGTGCAAGTTCTCGAAAAGCAGCAAGCCACCGTCAAGATGACGGCGCCGCCGCACCTGGAGATACGTGAGGTCCATCTTTCGAGCTTCCGTGCCATCGATGAGCAAGAGGCCGCAAACGCTGATGCCCCGAAGCCAGTCCCAGGCAGCGCCGTGCAGGTTTACGTGATGCCGTTGGAGGCAGGCGTGGCGCAAGGCGAGTCGGAGGGTGTCTGGTTCCAAGGTGTGTTGGTGCAGTGGTTCGGAGAGGAGGCCGAGGTGGAGCTCATGGTGAAACAGCCCAAGAACTACAGGGTGCGCGTGAGATGCGACAAACTTCGCAGACCCACTGCGTGGCAGCGCCCGCCGTCTGTGACGGTGAGCAGGGATCTGAGCACCAAGGCCGCTCTCAGTGTGTCATCTGCGGCGGCGCATGCCTCCAAGCTATTGGACGGTAACCTCGACACCTACTGGCAGAGCGACGGGTCACGCCCGCACTGGATTCAATTTGCCTTTCCCAAGTCAGCCAAGGTGCAGCGTGTGCTGCTGTATTTGGACTACGTGAAAGATCGCTCGTTCACGCCAAAGCGAATCACCGTCAAGGTTGGCTCCACTCCGAGTGAGTTGACGCAGGTTTCTGAGTTCCACAACAGGCAGGGCACAGAGGGCGTCTGGGTCAATGCCCTGCAGTCGAGCGCGGCGGGCAAAGACTGCCAGTACCTCCGGATCACCATCCACGAAAACCACGACAGTGGGTGCAACAGCCGGGTGCGCGGTGTAAAGCTTGTGGCCTCATGGGCTGAGGACAATGGGACCTCAAAGGCGAGCATCAAGAGCTCTATGCGTGTTGCGTGTGCCGCGCAGCAAGTCTTGCGATTGGTATCCTCCCACGTGCTCGCTCAACACGCGTCGCCTGCGCCGTTGGACATGGCACCTTCAAGTGGCGTTGCAGCCATGCAGCTCAACAGCCTGGAAACTGCGTGCATGGATTGCATCTGGCTCAATCTCGCTGCCGCTGTCGGCATCCCTGCAGGGTGCACTGCCTCTGTGGCATCATCTGCGCAATCTACAACATTCTCTGCGCCATCTGTGGCCGCATCTGCGCCATCGCCGGCGGCATCTACAGGTCTGGAAGCAGGCTGGAACAAGGGGGGCATCGCCGATGAAAAGGCCTGCAGCGAGTGGCTCGAATTCCTCAAGTGTGCCAGTGCAAGCCACGTTGTGAGCAGCTACCTGTGTCAGGCCGGAGTGCTGCGGGTACTGCTGATCCTGGTCTACAAGGGCAGCACCCCGCTGCAGGTTTCAGCGCTCCAGTTTCTGCGGTCGCTGCTGCCGCGAGTGGTGTACTGCGAGGCGAGCCATCGCGATCTGCTCCAAGTCATTGTCAAGACCACTGGCGTCGCGTTGTGTTGCAAGGCCCTGCCTGTCAACACGGGTCCTCGCCCCTCTGACACCCCCGCGGCTTCCTCCTCACCAAAGCCCAAGCCCCTCCACTGGTCCGTGGGGGTGGAGGGCATCTACCTCCTGCGGGAGCTGCTCAACGCTCAGGCATGGAAGAGCGTGGTTGAGAGCTTTTTGGTGTCACGTCTCAAGGGTATATGTAGTCTAGAGACGAGCCGCGAGGGAGTGCACGACGCCGTCGCAGCCATTGCTGTGCAAGGAGTGCCGGTTGATCGGCTGCGCGTGGGCGCCCTAGTTGGCACAAAGGTGGTGCAGGAGGAGACCATGCTGGAGCCGGGCGAGGAGACTGCTGTGGGAACTGTGTCTGAGTACAGCTTTGATTGCGCGCTGGTGCACATTGCACCCTTCAAGTGCCCGGCGTCTGTGTATCAGGTGCACGTGTCGCTTGCGCACGTCATCGATACGGTGCCCTTCACGCCGTGTGCAGGCATGGTGCCGGCGCTGGCAGCAGCCTTCGAGGTCATTGACAGATGCTGGAACGCGCTGTCATCAGGAGAGACAAGCGAGTCAAACGAGACGGAAACGAGTGTGGGTGCCAACACTGCGAATGCTGAGTGGGAGATGACCTTGTCGCAAATGCGCCTCATGGCTGTAGAGGCATTGAGCGCGCAGGTGGCTCTAGCTGAGGGCGCAAGTGTTTGCTTGTCGGCTACCAAGGAAGGGCATGAGGCCATTCTCTACCGCCTTGTGGAGGCCGCGGGTTTGTCTCAGACACCGCCGTTTACGTGCAAGCTGTCGCCCTCATTCGACCTCAGCCGTATCGAAAGTGCGCTGGTGGAGAGGATCTATATGTGTGCGCTGCTCGGAGACGAGCGCATCGGAATCCGCCGGCAAGAATCCTCTGCAGACCACGAAGTCGCCGCACCCTCTAGCCGACAGAGTGAGGAGCAGCGCATAGGCGATGAGCAGCGCCTCGCAGTTGCCATGGACCTCATGGCGTTGGGATACAATCTGCGACTGTGTCTGGTGGCGTTGCGGCTTAACGGGGATGACCCACAGGCAGCAGCACCGTGGCTCCTTGACTCCTCGCAGCAGTACCTTGATAGCCACCCAGAGCTCTTGGTCGAAGATCCCGTGCCGGTGGAGGGAGATGCTTCTGAGTTGGCCGAGTCCGGAGATGAAGATAAGTACTGTCATGACTTCTTCGCCTTACGCCAAGTGGAAGGTGAGGGCGTGTGTGTGTGTGTGTGTGTGTGTGTGTGTTGTGTGAGTTGTGTTTGTGGTGTGTGTGCGTGTGTGTGTGCGTGTGTGTATACATGCACACACATATGGCGGAAGGTGAGGGCCCTCAGCATGTGTGTGCATGTATACACACACACACACTCACAACACAACACAACACACACAACACAACACACACACACACACACACGTGGTGGAAGGAGAGGTATTATTAGATATATATAAGATATTATTAGATATGTATACACACACACACACACGTATTTTGATATATAATATACAGGTGAGGGCTATGAGCCTGGGGAGCTTGCATCGCAGAGCGGGGGCACACGCTTGCGACAGGAGCACGTTCGTGTGGGACAGATTCTGCAGGTGCGTGAGGGCGAAGATCTGGGGGGTGCGGCACAGGCACAGGCAGCAGAACCGGGGCTGGGCGGACGCTGCGGGCTGGTAATTGCGATTGACAAAGAATTTAAGACAGCTTCTATGAGGTGGGGCATAATGGGCAGTTACGGGAGCCCACATCACGTGTCCTCGGTGCCTCTGCGCTCCTTGTGTAAGCCAGACGAGTGCAGCATCCGTTCGCTGTGCCTCGCCATGTCGCTCGCCGGCGACGACCTCTACACAGCGCTCACGCGCGTGCGGCACCGCATGTTCATGCTTGCGGCGCGCAAGGCTGCTGCAAGGATTGTGACAAACTACTGGGGCAAGGATGGAGAAGTGGCGCCTGTGGCCGGTGATCAGATTGCCGAGCGCCAGCACAACTTGTGTCGGGTGGTAGCGCTGCATGAGTGCAGGGCCGGCAGCAGCACCAAGCTCGACATACCCCAGGCACCCCATCAACTTGCCAGGCTGCTGTGCGGGAGCACGAGCAAGAGGGCCTCGTCCGGAGGCAAGGGCAACGCCGACGGCCCTGGCGAGGATGGACTGACGATCGCAATGCGCTCAGCGCTGACCCGGTCCCTGGCTGACGTTCTCGCTCAAAGCGCGGCGAAATTGGAGGACGTGAAGAGGGTTGAAGAGTCGTCGCACCCGATGATGGGCGAGACGGACAGCAACCTCAAGGCCGTGACGATGCCGGGCGACCAAGGCATGGCTGTGTCAGTCATGTTTGATATGCGCTGCCACCTGTCAGGGAACCAGAAGCTCCAACTCTTCCTCGATGCGGACTGCACCGACTTGGTCGCAACATGCAGCGGCAAAGGCTATGCCTCCTTCGCTCCCATCATCGTCCCCTGCAATAGCCTCTACATTCGTGTGACTGGAAACAGCAGTGAGTCATGTTGGGGATACCGCATGCTCCTCACACCGCTGACCCTCTTGGACGTGCGCGCGCTCGAGTGGAGCATGACATGTCTGGTGCGTCCGAGCCTTTTGTCAGCGCAAGACTGGAAGCACCTAGTATTGAGCCTCTTAAAATTCCTCACAAGCTGCAGAGACCCGTGTCCTGTGCGCATCGATGTCGCGCGCACGCTCGTCCGCGTTCTGCGCTCGAGCTCAGACCCTGGGTGCAAGTGGATGTCGGCATCTGCGACGGGGCTGGTAGGAGGCGACGAGAGCAACACTGTCGACGACTCAATGGTGCGGACGGCGGTCGAAGAAGTGGGGGCATATGCCTTGGGTGAGGTGCGCGCTCGCATCAGCAAGGAGGCAGAGGCAGGCAAGGCGCACTGTGTCATGCTGCAGGTGATGATGGAGGTGGTGGCCGCGTGCTCGGTGATATCCTGCGGGTTTGCCCCCAGTACAGACAAGGCGCAAGATCGCGTGTCGAGTGAGACGGGTGGTGACGGTGAGGCAGGCCAGCAAGATGCCAAAGACAAAGGGTGTTCGTGGGTCGACAAAGATGCCGACTTGAAGGCCTGCCGGGACGAGCTCATGGATCTTGCGAAGTTCGTGCAAGAGAGCGGCTTAAAGACGCGCGAAGTCCTGCTCCAGCCCCTGCCTCCCGAGGCGGCGAGCGACGAAATCGGGATTCTGCTCTCGCTCGCCATGGATTCCCTGACTAATCACAAGCCCATGCCGGCGCGTGTTGATGCGCTCCTGTGTGAAGCGTGGCTGGCTATGCATCACTCGTATGCGCTGAAGGAGAATGCCAAACACCCCTATCCCAAGGGCACAGAGGAGAGTGGCAGCGTCGTGTTCGAAGGCGCTGCGCGGCTGCAGGTCAGGATGGATGCTCCTAAACCCTAAACCCGAAAACTTAAACCCTATGCTCGATGTAACCCTAAACCCTAAACCCTAAACCCTAAACCCTAAACCCTAAACCGGCTGCAGGTCATGATGGATGCTCGCTGTGCAACGGACTCTGATGACTTTCTTGTCTTCTATCGCTCGGACCCGGGCGCCCCGCGGGAATCGGAGGCGGCCGCTGCTCAGGCGCAAGCGCCTGCAGACAAGGTGGCAAGTTTTAGTGGGCCGTTTGGTGCTGCACGAGGGGGCCTCGATGCGCGTCCACGTATCGTGGTCGAGGGCGACACACTCTTCTACCAGTTCTCGGGGAAACGCGCGTCGAATTGGGGCTATCGCTTCATCGTGTGGCCAGAGTATGCAGTCAAGGCCCGCGCGGCCCTGCTGCAGGACGACCGCCAGCTGCTGGAGCAAGCTGTTGCTGCTATGCCTGCCTGCACTCTGCAGCTCGACAAGGCGCTCATTCACCTCGTCAATCAAGATCATCACAGTAGGGGGCCAGGCTCCGTGGCTTGTCCGGTCTGCTGCTTTCTCCCGCACAAGTTTGATTTGACGAGTCTTGTGATGCCACCGGAGGACTGGCGCGCCCTGTCGCTGCAAAGCATGCGAATGACCCCGGCTCAGCAAGAGGAGGCCGGGCCCGCATGCAAAGTGCATGAGTTACCCGTGGCTCTTGTGAGATTCAGACTCTCGATATTGCTGGTCCTCAACAGCAAGCTGCTGCATCCCATGCTCCGTCTCATTGACTTTTCGCTGGCGCGTGTGCCGGGCACACTTGCCCACACACTTGCAAGCTGGCGCGAGCTCATTTGCGAGGATGTCAAGTACAGCCACCTCGAACGGCTGCTATCCATGTCAACCACCGCGCAGGAGAAGCTGCTCGTGGTGCTCGACCGCCGGGCTAAGCGCCCGGTGCTGGAGCAACTGCAGGTCCAGCTCGCGCGCGTGCATGCCTCGCGCCTTCGGCACCCCGACATGGCCTTCTTGGTGCAGTTCGTGGGCGAAGGCGCTGAGGGCTTCAACGGGCCCTATCGTGAGTGCCTGAGTTCGGTGTGTGATGAGCTGCAGTCTGCGCGTTTGGCGCTGCTCAGTCTGTGCCCCAACGGCTCTTCCGGCGGCACCGCGCCCAATCAGGACAAGTTTATCCCTCGCCCCTCTGCCGACACTCCGGCCAACATGGCCGCTTTCCAGCTCCTTGGACGCCTCCTCGGTGTTGCTATCTGGACTTCTCTGCGCCTGGATCTGCACATGCCTCCCTGCTTTTGGAAACCGCTCGTCGGCCAGGTTCGCCCCCTGATCCCTCACGCGTCAGTTTGTGTCTGCCTGCATGCCAATTTGCATGCCAATTTGTATCACATGTGCGACACGGGGTCCTGGATGTCGACGCCGCGCGTCTAGCGTGCGCGCAGCATGTGCGCGCATTTGCGGCCCTGTGGTGGTTGACCCTCGAGAGCCCGGGGGCATGGATATGTTGAGCAGCGGGTGGACGCAGAGGACTTGCGCCTCGTCGACACGCACGCTTTCCGTGTATTGCGGCAGCTTGCTGAGGAAGATCTGGGCGGAGGTGACGCCGCCGAGTCGGCGCTGCTAGTGGAGCAGCTGGCAGGACGCTTTGAGATTTCGCTCAGCGACGGCACTGTTGTGCCGCTGTGCCGCGGCGGCAGCGACCTTACGCTCACGCAAGAGAATCGCTTTGAGTATTCTCAACTCGCCCTCGAGACGCGCCTGCACGAGGGACGTGCGCAGATGGATGCCATCCGAGGAGGCTTGTCTTCGCTGGTGCCGCCCGCGGCTCTGCAGCTTCTGGACTGGCGTGAATTGGAAGCACTCGTGACTGGGCTGCCGGAAATCGATCTCGACCTGCTGCGCGAGCATACCGTGTGCCGCGGAGGCGACCAGGGGGAAGAGACCATTGTGGAGAGGCTCTGGGAGGTTCTGCCCTTCGATGCACGCGTGCTTATATCCGCACTTACTCGCACTTGGCAGAGAGAGAGG
>Ga0315899_10004485_pt1 | contig 15084 bp, 15 predicted proteins | sample LakEriMetagenome_2_FD_203518 | JGI IMG/M metagenome (GOLD analysis project Ga0315899, IMG submission 203518) | Freshwater fungal communities from buoy surface, Lake Erie, Ohio, United States - Buoy 4 MA112 | ecosystem: Environmental > Aquatic > Freshwater > Lake | place: USA: Lake Erie, Ohio... | reverse complement strand
TGACCCACTGCGTGTGTGATGACCTCCCTGACCCACTGCGTGTGTGATGACCTCCCTGACCCACTGCGTGTGTGATGACCTCCCTGACCCACTGCGTGTGTGATGACCTCCCTGACCCACTGCGTGTATGCACAATCAAAGGTCTGGAGAAGAAGAACGTTAGCAACACATTAGGAACACATTAGGAACACGTGTGTGCATAGTCAGAGGTCTGAAGAAGAGGGTCGGGAAACACGTGGAAAAACAAACCTCATGACGCACGAGAGATTGACTAGACCTAGAGGAGCGACACGTGTTCCTAATGTGTTCCTAATGTATTGCTAACGTTCTTCTTCTCCAGACCTAGAGGAGAGACAGTACGCACAGGGCCTAAAGAAAGTGAGGAGAAGGAGGAGAGGAGGCGGATGAGGAGGCTGATGAGGAGGCGGATGAGGAGGAGGGAACGAGGAGGAAGAGGAGAAGGGGAGCAGGAGGAGGAGGAGGTTGAGCGGGAGGCAGGAATATTTTTTGAAGACCTCAGGACTACTGTCACACGAGCAACACATGCCACAAGACCTGTAGGCGGCAGGGTTGGCGGCAGCGTTGTCGTTAGTAGGGTTGTGTTGCATGTGTTTGTCGCGCGAGATCAGGGCGCGCAGCGTCTTTTCTTTCTCCTCGAGCGACGTGCCCTGCTTCGCTGTATGTGTAGATATAGACAGATAGATTGAAAGATAAACACACACACAAACACACACACGCACAAGCACACACATTGCGAAGCACAAAGACATGCGCTCTTCTTTCCTCCTCCTTCCCCCCCCCCCCCCCTCCCCCCCATAGCACGCGCACGCATACGCACACGCTCTGCGCACTGAACGTCTGGCTCTGCACGACACACACACACGCACACACACACACACATACACACACACTATATATATATATATATATACAGGATTTACCAGGAGGAGCAGACCCAGTGTAGCCTGATTGATTGATATCCCCCAAAAACAGGGGAGCTTCGGCAGAGGCGGCATGGGCAGACAGCGTTGCGCGGAAGAGGCTGAGGAGCGACAAAGGCAATGGTGTGTTTGGCAGTGCTGCTGCCGACACGTGGGATGGCACCCGGTCTCCACTCTGAGACCGGGTGAGGGAGGAGGAGAGGCGTGGTTTCTTGCCGATATCCGAAGCCAAAAATCCTTCTCCGCTCCCTCTTCTTCTCTCTGCTCCTCCTCCCTCCCCTCCTTCACCGCCGCCGCCGCCTCCTCCTCTTTCTTTTGCTTCCACAGATGATGTTGCTTGCTTGGTCTGGGGCCGGAAACGAGAAAGGGGCGCCGACGGAGCTGCTCTGCTGTCTGGAGAGGAGGAGGACTCGTGGCCGTCAGTGCCGTCAAATGAAAAACCAGACGACGCCTTCCTGCTGATACTGCTCTCTGAGATGTCCCATCTTTCTTGCGCTGCCACCACCGCTGCTGTCATCGTCGGCGTACCCGCTTGTGCAGGAGCCTGCTCGGCCCAGCGCTGTGGAGGCAATTGTGAAGATGCGGGGTTAGGCCGAGTGCGCGGGGAGGTGGCGTGTGTGGTGGTTGAGGAGGGGGCACAGCGGGTTGACAGGGGCATTGCTGCGCGGGAGAGGGACTCCTGGCGTTGCCAGCGACGAATGGCCGCTTGAAGCTCCTCGCTCGAGAGATCTTCTGCCTCGCCTTGCTTCCCGCGTTCTTGTAGACTCTGCGGAGATGACCGCGAGATCAACCCTTCTGAGACATTGTGTGACGCATTGATGCCAATGTCGCACCTTCTAAGCGGCGTAAATGGCGTTAGAACGCCAATGTACGTCTCCCCCCGCCTCCCCGCTAGGCCTCCACCAGGGCCATTTCTCTGGGCTCCTCCACCACCACCATCATCACCACCACCATTTCGTCCTCCTCGTCGTCGTCTGATTCTACTGCCGAGAGGCGACGAGGAATTACCCTTGAGGGAAGGGCGAGAGGTTGGCGAGTCGCGAGTTTGCGCGACGGCAGAGGGGGCCCAATGCCGTTGGGCAGAGCGGGAGGCCGGCGATATGGACCAACGCGAGCGTCGTTGCTTCGCTTCCTCGCATGATACATCAGCGTATGAGGTGCGCACAAAGAGACTGCCTCCTCCGACACCTCCTCCGCCCCCCTGGCCCGCCTCCTCTGCATTTTGCATCCCCCGGTCAACTGAGCGGTTGGCGGGCGATTTCGGCGACGCCACGCGCCCAAAGGCCTGCTCTCTGGAGGGCTCCCTGGCGGCATCGAGAACGGAGTTTCGGCGCCGTGCTAAATGATCCTTGGCTATTTGTGCCCAAGAGAATGCTGCTTCAGCGGCGCACTTGGTGACATGGGGTTGCGGACTCTGCTGTCTCGAATTTTCTGCCATGTTGTTTTGCCCCAGTGAGGATGGCAACGGCGAGCGGGTGCGCCCGCGAGCAGGGTTGACCATTGGCGACATCTGCTGACCTTGTACTTGATCTAGCACCTCAATGATCAATCCGCGTGACGAGATGGTCGAAGGCAGAAGCCCTGCCCCGACTTGTGAGGTTGGCCGCACCTTTGTATACCCCCACAGAGGAAGGGGACCAGCGGCAGCTTCTTGTTTCACTGGCTTACCATGGCCTCCGGGAGATACACTTCGACGGGACCGCGAGAGAGGTGAACGAAACTGCCCCTCACCTCCGGTCCCCCCCGTTCCTTCTTCACGTCCTGATCCACCATCGTCGCGTTGCCTCATACCACGGGCAGAAGCAGCAGCTTCAAGACTGTGACCTTTTTCGAGGCATTCATCTAATTGGGAGCTGGTAAGCAGCAGGCTGGATAAGATCGTGTCCATGCGAGCAAGAGCCTCCTCCTGATTCCACAAACTATTCCCTGATCCTTGTGCTTGCACAGCAGCACCATAGCCAGGATTGCCTTCGCTTCCCCGTACATCCTCCAAACCTGCCCTCCTGCCTGCGGCCTCTCCGGGCCCGCCCTGTTCCCCTCCTTCTTGCCTCTTGCACCTGCTATTCACCTCCCCTGAGACTCCTCTCACTGACGCGGGAGAGTTGAACGTCAAAACCTTTGACGACATGGACAATACTTCGTTGATCTCCTCGGTGGATGCATGCGCGTTGAAGGCTGCTTCCAAGTCCCTGGCAATGTCCTCCATGACCACCTCTCCGTATTCTTTCACAAGCTTGCGCGACAACGTGCGATGCATCCAGACCTCAGAAGCAAGAGCATCACGCTGCTGCTTCAACAGAGAAACCATTGAGTCCTGCACCTTGGGCTTCCCTCCCCCCTGCACCTCCAGCCCCTCATCGCCTTCCCCCTTCCAGCTCCCGGAGGACCTTGAGACGGAGGCTGGATCGCAGCGACTGGCTCCTTCAGCACCCTGCCCCCCCTTGCTCGGTCCCCCGCCGCCATGTTCGAGGAAATGCAAGATAGCATCAGATTGGAACAGCTTTCTGCCCACCTATGTATATACACCTTATTTCTAAAACATTTATTAGATTATATATGCTAAAAATGAATCATTATGTTTTTAAGGTAGCATCTGATTGGAAGAGCTCTCTGCGTACCTGTGTTTCGGGTTCAGGGTTCAGGGTTTAGGGTTTAGGGTTCGAAGAGCTCTCTGCGCACCTTTACAGCGCATGTATCCTCCTCCTCATATGACACTTGACACATGCTCTCTCTGCGCACCTTTGCAGCGCAACGTGTTGCGTGTGTGTGCAAGGGTTGATCTCGAATGCGTGTGTGTGTTTGTATCCATCAACTTTGCAGCTCTGCAACACCCACCTTAGGGGCTTTAGGGTTTAGGGTTTAGGGTTTAGGGTTCAGGGTTTAGCAACCACCTCAGGGAAAGAGACAGAGAGGGAGATGCCGGCGGGTAGACACTCCTTAGGGGGAGAGACAGAGGAGGAGTTGCTGAGGCGTAGAGTGTACATGTGTAGAGGTTTAGGGTTTAGGGTTTAGGGTCTAGGGTTTAGGGTTGAGGATTTGGGGCTTAGGTTTTAGGATTTAGGTTTTAGGGTTTAGAGTTTACCTTAGGGGGAGAGACAGAGGGCGAGTTGGTGGGGTGTTGAGAGTGCATGTGTCTTATTTCGCTGGCGCACGCGCGTTGCAGAAGAAGGTGCTCCGTTAGTTGTGCCTGCCATACAGATGTGTCCAGGGGGGGACAGGGAAAGAGCGGGAGGAAAGGCAGTATGCGTGTTTGAGTGGGGAGGCAAATAGAGATTCTTCATCAAAGTCATCCTCTGATTGTAGGCGTGTCTTTCGGGTTTAGGGTTTAGGGCTTAGGAGTAGTAGGTACTGGGCCGTTTATAAAAAATTTCCCATGTAATCGGCCCAGTACCTACTACTTTTAGGGTTTAGGGTTTATCCTCAGATTTTAGGCGTGTCTTTCAGATTCTTTAGCTCCGTGCCTTCATTTTAGCTACCCCCAGATCACGAACCCGCTGGCATTTTTTTCTGATTTCGCACGCGCACGGAGCGAACCTTCATTTTAGCAGTTGCTTTAGCTACCTCCTGGTCGACAACTCACTGCAGGAGCTGCGTTAGTTTAGTGCTGTTTAGTTCAGCTCCGTACCTTCATTTTAGCTACCTCCTGGTCACGAACTCGCTGCAGGAGCTGTGTCGCCTCCTTCAAGTGTTCCCGCTCCTTTCGAGTGTGAAACTCTGCATTAGGGTTTAGGTTTAGGGTTTAGGAGAGGACTGACCGAAATAGAATTAAGCAATGGATACCCATCCCGTGACCGTTGGGTCACCCTCGATCTCTAGGTTCCACGAAATAGAGTTATCGTTAAGAAATGCATACCAATCGCACGCTCACGAGCGCTGGGGGGACTAGCACTGCTCTGCAATGCAGCCGTCTGACGGCAAGACGACGGCCTCTCTCTCGAACTGGACTTGTTTGCTCTCGAGAGTGGGGACTTGCTCTCTCTCGCCTTCATCTCTCTTGCCTTCCTGTCTTTCGATCCGGCCTTCTGCCCCGACGTCCGCCTCCTCTCGCCCTCGAAAACGCGCCTTTTCTGCTCGATGCCCGGCCACGACAGAAGGAGAGGGGCGCTGAGGGGCCGCGCACGTGCATTGGGCGGCGGGCTGGGTGTAGTATGGCTGTTATGTGCATTCTGTGAGGCACGGCCTCTGGCTTCTGGAGGAAGCGAGGGACAGCGCTTTTCTCGTCGCTCGCGCCCCCTTCGGAGGGCGTCATCTGAGGAGGCGCTTGGGCTGCTGTGTATATAAATTCCTATATCTTGACGTATACCCTATGTCTATACGTATGCTACGTAGACATCCCAGGTCTTAATCCTCCACATATCCCATATGTGTACGCATACTGCGCAGGTACACTTCACGTACACTCCATGACATGCTATTGGCATGTTGCGCACAGTTAAGGGTTTAGGGAGGCTGAGGAGGCGCTTGGGCTGCCGAGGTTTTCGATTCGCCTAGCTGTGTTGAGCTCAGCAAGGTTATGCGTATGCTCCTCAATGCTGACACACACACGGCAATCGCACCTGGAGCCCTCAAAGTGGCCGTCGGGGCCCTTGCTTTTGGCGTCCTTGTCCACTGACTTGAAGTCAGCGGACGCTTCCGTCGCTTGCTTGCAGGCGGCCAGTCGCACAGGCTGCTGCCTCTTGAGCAAGAGGGCATGCATTTGGGCTGCTCGCGTCACGTGGCGCTCTGACGACCCTCTCACGCTGCCACTGCCCTTCAGCCCTATGCTCGCAGGGGGGGCAGCGGCTGGTGGAATCGGTTGCGTCTCGGCACTTGCTTGGAGCATCCTCCGGCAAGGTGAGCCCTTGAGCGTGTACGAGCCCTGCGGCCTCCAGGGCTTGCCCCCCAAACGCCACTCTTCCTCCATCCTGCCCCGTGTTAGTCAGCTGGGGGGTTAGAGGAGAGGGAAGGAACTCTCGTTGCAATGGGATCATGTGTGTCACTGTGTGTTGGAGCTCGCGTTCCAATGGGATCAATGGGATTATGTGTGTGTGTGTGTGTGTGTGTGTGTGTGTCCTCACCGCTCGAGATCCTTGTCTCCGAGCAACACCGCCTTCTTGGTCGGAGTGATTCCACATTTGACCATTCTCAGAGCCAAGAGGCGGTGTGACCCAACAGGGCGTTGTGCTTACCGACCTTCAGTCAAACTTCGGGTCTGATAACGGCCGAAGGCCGTTTCCGATCGAATTCAAAATTTATAGGAGTCAAGGAGGAAGCTGGACCGGGCCCTTCGGGGAACAGACCACAGTGGTCTCCACGTTGACGTAGACCCCATACTATTCTGACCATTCACAAGCAGCTCAAACCATTGTAGCCCACATTGTCACCTCATCTTGCCTAACAGATCTATTGTTATGTGGGGCCTGAGAGGGTGGTACGCCAGCGGCGGCCTGCGCTACCTGCACCCTATAGATAGGGGAGCGAGCGGGGGGAACCCTGATGTGACCTCCGACCTGGGCCGCGTTCATCCTCCTGTATGCGTCTCTGGGCCTTGCGGATGAACACGTTACCATGATGTACATGAAAATAAATCCGAGAAAGAGAGAGAGACCTGATATCCTCGGCGCTAACTATATATATAGATGGTTGGAGGGGAAGCCTCGGAGTGGGCGGCTCATCGAGTCCAGCAGCGACACACCTTTTCGCGCGAGCAAGTGATTGGTACGCACTGTCTGCCTGATGTGCCGTTGTATCGCAGGAACTTGCGTGCTCGTGACTGCTTGCTGGGCCGTCATGTCTGCACTGAGTGTCTGACGCTGAACATATGATTCTAAGCAGCCAGCCCGCACTACAGTAAGTCCAGCGGCGTCTTACCCACGAGCCCGCGAAAGCCTGAGAAGCAAGTCGGCAGCAAGCGGTCCAAAAAGGGACAGCCTACGTACCGCACGCGCAATGCGACTGACTCAGAGGAGTCGCAACAGCACCACACGGGCGAGACCAATGGCCAAGCGGGCGAAGCAGGACCACCAGGTCTCAGCTTTAGTGAAAATGTGTGTTTCGTGGCGCAAGACTTGCGTTACCAAGCTATGCTCGCTCGCAACCCGAGGCCAACGCCGTACTTAGCGCTGAGCGTGCTCCACTAAACTTACACAAGTCCGGCGACCACGCAGCAAACGTGGACGTGAAGCGAGGAGACCCGGTCTCCGAGCCCTTCTTCAGCCCAAACAGGGCACGCGTGAGCGCAGAATCTCAAGTGCGCCGGCAGGGCGACACGTCTGTCGCCTCGCAGCCTCTCCAACCGCCTCCCCCTGCAGCAACGCCACGCTCGGGGAGGGCGCAGACCTATCAAGGCCACGCAAAGGACGATCACAACGGTCTGGTTCCCACCGCTTCGCCTGACGTTGATGGTGGATACAATTGCAACGGCGGCGGAGGCAAGGCAGAAGGCAAGGCCGGAGACGCGCAGCAGCCGCATCAGACAGCCGCAGAGTCCTTGAAGACCAAGCTGCGGCGGGATGCGCTGCGCACCAGGTTTTTTGCAGCCTCTGGGCATCTCTCCGAAGATCAGGTGCGTGCTTGTTGATGTGGTGAGCTGTGCTGTTCTGCGGCTTCTGAACATCTTTCCGGTGAGCAGGCGCATGCATGCTGCGTTTGATTGCAAACAATGCAGACGCTACACACAGAGAACTAAACCCTAAACCCTAAACCCTATGCTGCGCTTGATTGCAAACAATGCAGACGCTACACACAGAGAACTAAACCCTAAACCCTAAACCCTAAACCATATGCTGCGCTTGATTGCAAACAATGCAGACGCTTCACACAGAGCTAAACCCTAGACCCTAGACCCTAAACCATATGCTGCGTTTGATTGCAAACAATGCAGACGCTACACACAGAGAACACACAGAGAACTCAATGCAGACGCTACACACAGAGAACACACAGAGAACTCAATGCAGACGCTACACACAGAGAACACACAGAGAACTCAAAACTCTTTTGTACTACGCACGCTTCAAGTAGCTCACACACAACATACTACTACACACACAACATACTACTACACACACAACATACTACTACACACACAACATACTGGTGACCCACAAGTGCACACGGCAGGCACACGCTCGCTCTGACACGCATGTGCGCGTGCACGTGCGTATGGATGTGTTTGTGAGTGTCTGTCTATTGTGCCCACTGTGTGTGTGTGTGTGTGTGTGTGTGTGTGTGTGTGTGTGTGTGTGTGTGTGTTTACAGTGGACCCTCATCCTAGTGCGCCATTGCACGTCCTCGCAAGGAACAATTTTGTTCCGTGAGTTCCTGGCGGCCCTTCGCGCGGAAGAGGCGTTAACGGGCCTGACTTCGTGGTCTAACAAAGAAGTAGCGCAGGTTTAGGGTTTAGGGTTTAGTTCTCGGGCCTAACTTCTTGGTCTAACAAAGAAGTAGCGCAGGTCGGACTCAACAATAAATAAATAAAAAATAAGCCTCCACGCAGTGCACACACATGATCAGTGTGATCGCGAGAGAAAAGGATGTCTCTCTCCAGGGATGGAGACTCAAGGATGGAGACTCAAGGACAGGGATGGAGGCCTGTCCTTCAGTCTCCATCTCTCTCCTTGAGTCTCCATCTCTCTCTCTCCATCCCTGTCCTTGAGTCTCCATCCCTGAGACAAAAGCAAATCCCGCAGGGATGGAGACTCACTGCGGGATGGAGACTCAAGGACACCCTAACCCTAAAACCTTAACCCTCTGAATCTCTGTCTGCAGGTATGGCGGCCAATAAATTTTTATTGATAAAAAATAATTTTAAAAAACCTGCAGGTGTGGCGTCTAATGGACACAGCCTCAACGGGCAGCCTCGCCATTAGTTCCATCATTGCCTTCTTTTTCCCTCTGCCTCCTCCTCCTCCTCTTCTGCTTCCTCCTCCTCTTCCTCCTCCTTCTGCATCGCCCACTCAGTCTCCCCCTTCAACCCTTGAGGAGGAGGTGGCTCGAGGGAGCGGCGACGTGGGAGAGAACAGCAGGAGCAGCAAGGACCTCTACCAAGACGAGGTCGCCAATCGTACACTTGTGTCCTCTTTCTGTACACTCGTGTGCTTCTCCTGTACTCGGATTTCAGTTGCAAGTACTCTAGTTGAGAACACATTAATAAGAGTAGGCGTAATGTGTGTTCACAGTGCGAACTCGGATTTCAGTTGCAAGTACTCTAGTTTAGGTTAGAACACAAACCTCAATATTGTTGGCGGGCGACAGCGAATAATGTGTCTGTATATGGTGATGGCGAGATGTGTATGGTGGTGTGTATGTGGATGGTGGTGTGTGTGCTGCTGGTGTGTGCCGGTGTAGGCTCAAGAGGCGGCGGAGCTGGAAGAGGAAGTTCGTCTGCAACAGGTTGCATTTTTTCTTTAAACTCTGGCATACATTATGTACTTGCTTCTGTGTGTGGCATATGTGTATTCTTTGTCTGTGTATATGACAAAGGCATATGTGTATGTGTGTCAACACACACATGTGTATTCTTTGTCTGTGTGCCATGCCATATGTGTGTCTCTTTATGTACACGCAAAGACGTGTTTCGTTTCTCGATGCACAACGTGTCTTCTGGTTTCTTGCATGCGCGTCTCTTCATACATTGAAACGCTCTGACCAACGCTATACTTATACATGGACACACCCTCACCAACCCCCCCCCCCACACACACACAACACACATTTAACCCCAATATATGCAAGGCGGAGATTTCGAACCTTAAAAAGTCGGAAGGAATTGCGATGCTCTGTTTGCGAAGCCTGCTACGCTCTTCTTCTACTACCTCTCGCGAGGTACCTGCTGATGCTTGCGTGCGTGCGGTGGTTCGTGCGGGCATGCATCTGTGTGTGTGTGTGTGTGTTGTGTTGGTTTGAAGGGCATTTAGATACGTTGATGAGTTGGGTGAATGAAAATTTCAAATCGTGAATATAAAGTTCTTGTGCCAACACATGTGTTGTCAACGTTGATGAGTTCGTGATGGATGATGAGTTCGTGATGGATCACAACACATGGTGAATGCAAATTTCAATTTGGTGAATGCAAATTTCAATTTGGTGAATGCAAATTTCAATTTGGTGAATGCAAAGTTCTTGTGACAACACATGTGTGTGTGCGCGCACAGACAACCCATCACGCGCGCAAACTTGTATACACCCATTGACACACACATGTATACACCCATGGACACACACATACACAAACACACAACACAGGGAGATGCATCAACAGTCAGTGGTGCAAGGCAGGAGATAGACGTAGAGGGCATGTCACGCGATGTCTCTGCTGTTGCTGCCCATCTCCAGGTGTGCATGCGAGTGTGTGAGACAGAGAGAGACAAAGAGAGACAGAGAGATGGTTGTGTGTTTGCGCATGATGCAGGTGGTGTGTGTCTCAGAAGAGAGAGAGGGGGGGGTAGGTACGCGAACACAAGGTGTGAGTGTGAATGTACGAGAGACAGAGAGACACAAAGAGAGATGTCTCAGAAGAGAGAGAGAGAGAGGAAGGTACGCTAACACAAGTGTGCAAGACAGAGAGAGACAAAGAGAGATGTCTCAGAAGAGAGAGAGAGAGAGAGGTACGACAACACAAACAACACACATACGACACATACGCTCACGCGCACAGCAGGAGAATCATCGTCTGCAGCAGCAGTGGCTGACAGCGAAAAGAGAACTCCGACTTCTCCGCCACGTCACGAACCAGGTCTCACCCTCAACAACCCCAAGCATCTTGTCACAAACAGAATTCCTCACCCCTGCGGCTTAACGACAGCAATGAATCAAGCAATGAATCAAGCAATGAATGCGGCGCAAACGTCATGACATACGCTCATGGAACCCACATGTCATCACATACGCTCATGGTGCTCACCAGCGAGAGAAAGGGTAATGAGAGAAAGCGTCATCACTTGGCCTTGCACACTTTGTTCTTGTGTATGCAGGCGCTGACGGCACGGAAACGAGAGGAAGGCCTGCGGCAGAGCGGAGATCTCAATTCACAAGTCGGAGATCTCAATTCACAAGTCCTTGCCCTCACCCACCACGTCACCGGTTAGCTCCTCTATCCTCCACAAACGCCGATCCTGTATCCCCTACACGCGTCCCTGGCTGCGCATCTCCTACGCCCTTGCATGCTCTCAGCGAGTGATCAGGATGTATGTGTGTGTGTGTGCGCGCGCGTGAGAAGCACTGGTGCCCGCGGTAGCGGAGGAAACCAACAACACACAAAAGCTCGAAACCGAGATGCGGCTTGCCGCCCTGGCGCGTTCAAGCCAAGGGGAGGAGGTAGGAGGGGAGGCGGGGCATGTGCCAGAAGCGGTGAGCATCAAGGAGCTCAAGCATGGGCTCGAGGTCGCCAACACACGGCTGATGGACATGGAGCGCCACGTGAACATCCTTTCGCAGCGCATCGAACGGTCTTCTGCCCCCACCGCCGCGACGTTGTTGACGTCTGGTGAAGAGTCAATGCCGCAAGGCGAGGAGGGGGTGGGTGCCGTGAGGTGGGGTTCGAGGGAGACGGAGTTGAAGCAAAGGATCGCCCATTTGGAGCGGCTGCTAGTGGCGCAGTGCGAGGCCCAGCATGCCCACGTGCTTGCGGCGCGGCAGGTGCTGGTAATGGCGCAAGAGGCGACAACAGATGCATACTCTGTCGCCATTCCCACCGTCTTGCACGCTCCGAGTGGCGTGCCCAGAGCTCTCACTCCGCCTCTGCCGCACCCTCCACCCTCCATCCCAACCCAGGAGGAGGGACGTGGAGTGAGCACAGGGACAACGAAAGTTGGTGTGAGGGGGGCTGAAAATCAGGGTGGGTGCGCGCATCGGGTCCAGGTTGACCAAGGGGCGAAGCTTGGGGTAGCTAATGCTCCAAATGCCGCCAATTCTGCCGATGGTCACCGCTCTTATGCGCTCGCAGACACTGAATCAGACTCGCACAAAGAAGAGACCATCAGCAAAACTTCAGCAAGCCTGCACGTGGGCTTGATACGGGTGGGTTGCTTTCTTCTGTGGTCTGTGTGGGAGTAGTCAGTGAGGGAGTAGGCTGTGTGGAAGTAGCTTTGACCAGTGCCACGCCACTGCGAGCAGCTGACGTGCGCGGGTACTGCTTGCAGGCTCAACACCTCCCCAAAATGGACTTGTTCGGATCTGTTGACCCCTACTGTGTCCTACGCCTTGGCAACCAGGAGCGCAAGTCACGAATCATCAAGAAGATTTACAATCCAGAGTGGAAGGAAGATTTTTCGTTCAACATTACGGATGAGAAGGAGGAGCTGATGGTGTCGCTTTACGACTGGGATCGTACATCTCAGGACGAGCTAATCGGCGTAGCTCGTGTCAAGGTGACTAGACTATCGCTAGACGAGCGCTAGACTATCTTGCGCTCATCTGTTTACTTGAGGGCGCTCTACATTTGTGTGCGTTTGTGTTGGCGTCCCTGCGCTGTGTCCCAGCGTCCCCTGAATCTGCATGGTGCTCTCACTCAGGTGGAGGACATTTCAGGGAAGGCAGAGTGCGCGTTGGAAATTCCCATCATGGCTGTGACCTCGAGCTCCACTTCATCCCCTGCTCCCATTGCAGGGCACGACAAACAGCCAACCACCGTGACTCTTCTCATGTCATCTTCATCTTCCAAGCACGCCCCCGCCGCCTCCAATGCTTCCTTTCACCCGCCAACGATAGAGCTTGGCGTAGCTCAAGCTGTGAATGCCGGCGCTGGTCACCGCTCTGATGTGCACACAAACAATGTTGAGACGGTGGAGGCAGCCGTACAGGATGATGCGCTCCTCGTGCTGGATGCTCTTGAGAGCCAGGGGAAGGGACTAGAGAAGGAGAACGAGTGGAATTCGCTGGAGCAGCGCCTCGTCACCTTCAGTGCCTGGCCATTTTCTGACAACGCCCACTACCCTGAGGTTGATAACCTGCGTGTGGTACCCTCCGTGACACGCTTGCGTGTGTGTTTGTGTTTGTGCTTTGCCCGAGGGACGGAGGGGAAATGGGGGTTGGGGGTTGGGGGATTTAGGTGTGTGTCTGCTTTGAATGCTCACGGGGTGCATTCACAGGCCGCTACTCTCGCGGCAGCGGGCTTTGTTTTTACGCCAACGCCTGCGTCACAAGATCAGGTGCCTCTGTTCAGGGTTTCGGCATTAATTCAGCGGTTCTGGTTTAGGTTTAGGATTTATGGGTTTGACGCCGACTCCATGTGGGTACCAATGACCCACACACCCACACACATGAACCACACACCCACACACACACTCCCTCTACCCAGGTCATGTGCGTCAAGTGCGACGTGCGCATGGCGGCCTGGCAAGGCGTTAAAGACCCGCACACCATGCATCAGCTGGTGTGTGTGTCTTAGCATTAGAAATACTTACTGGTATTAGAGTATGTAACTAGTATTAGACTGGTTTAGGGCTGGTACTAGATGAGGCGTGCACATGTGTGTGTTTGTGCATGTGTATGTGTCCTAGTAGTGTTGAGGTTTGCACAGATGAAGCATAGGAGGAGCAGGAGGAGGAGGAGGAGTAGATGAGAGAGCGATGTTTTTAGGTATTCGTAGTTATAGGTACGAGGGTGCTGAACGGCGTTGTGATTTTGCTGTGTTGCGAAACCCAGTTCTTCGATGCTCGGTCTAGTACAAAGCTGATGCAAACGTGTCATACAGTGCAGATATTTAGCAGATATTTAGGTCTTTTAGAGCAGATACCACGTCATGTACATGATGATAGTCATGGCAAATACCTCGTCATGTCCTGCAATATCATTCAATGCCGCAGAAACACACGCATGCACACACACTCACAGACACAAATGATGTCTCAGGTTTCACCGAACTGTCCTCTTAGCCGTGCACTGCCCAACGCGCCCAGAGCGGCTGCTCGCAAGGCTCATCCCGCAGCAGGCCCCGGGGAAGGTGAGAGAGAGGGTCACACATACACACTACACCACCTGTACTCCCCGCGCGCACACATCCACACACACACACACACACACAGTCTTCGCTGCAAATGCGCATGAGCAAGTGTCTTCATCATGTGAAACGCCAACCCAAGGCACGGCGGCTGAGCCATCCCCGATCCCCTCGGCCGCCGACAAAACAGCGGGGCAACAGAGTCCCCGCAACAAAAACTCCAAAGCGCAATCTGTGGGGCAGCCCTCGGTAGAGGGCCATCTTTCGAAGGAGTGGTCATCGTCAGTGCAAGAGAATAGGTCGCAAGGAGGCGCTGGTGCCTCAGGAGGGGGGAAAGGGGCTGTGGCAAGAAGCCTGGGGAGCGGAGTGACAAGCGGGGGGTGGAGAAGTGCTGTTACTGAGGGTGCCCACAATTTCAAAACAAATTTTGAGGAGGTAGCTGGGAGTATGGTCTCGCCGGGGAGGAGTGTAATTGAATCTGGGCGCAACCTGGCAAGGTATTTGGCAGCAGCGTCTCGATCTCCTGATAGGTTTGGGGTTTCGGGTTTAGGGGTAAAGTATTTGGCAGCAGCGTCTCGGTCTCCTATTAGGTTTCGGGTTTAGGGTTTAACACATAAGCATATTTACACATACTTATATCTGCATGTGCACGCACACGCATCCGATCGCATGTGTCTCATCCACCCTTTTTTCCCTGCTCCAACCTCTTCCTTCTCCGCCCCTGCCTCCTCCTCCTCCCCTCCCCCGCACCTTCCACGGCGATCAACAGTGCTTCGCCGCATGTATCACCAGACCAAACTGGCAACAACAAAAGCAAAAGCAACTTCAACCACAGCAGCAGCAGCAGCAGCAGCGCCTCCAAGACTAGGTGTGTGAGCTGGTTGCGTGTGTGTCTTGAGCGAGGTGTATCAGCCGGGTGCGTGTGCGTCTTTGCGCTTCTACATTCGCGCGTTTGTGTTTGCTACACTGCTTCAGATGCGTGCACGCACATGCATACGAGATACTGCGTCTAAGGCTTTCATCCTCGCGCTCTTTCGAGTCTAGTTGCACTGGTGTTGCACTGGTATCTATCATTTCCACGCTTGTTTGCGCTCGCTGCATTCTTCCTCGCTCGCCCACGCGCTCACTCTGCTCGGCATACAAAGGAACACCTTCTACAACACCATGGCCAAGTCGCCAGATCTGTCCGTCATTGCTCCCGCCGCCCCTACCCCCCCCGCGCTA
>Ga0315899_10004484_pt1 | contig 15085 bp, 11 predicted proteins | sample LakEriMetagenome_2_FD_203518 | JGI IMG/M metagenome (GOLD analysis project Ga0315899, IMG submission 203518) | Freshwater fungal communities from buoy surface, Lake Erie, Ohio, United States - Buoy 4 MA112 | ecosystem: Environmental > Aquatic > Freshwater > Lake | place: USA: Lake Erie, Ohio... | reverse complement strand
GTCAGCAGCCGCTTCAACCTCCTGAATGACCCCCGTGTGCCGACCTCCCCTCGGCACCTTCCACCCCCTCACCCGGGTGGGTCTGATTTCGGCGCTCAGGTGGGTCCGTTTTACACGATCATTTCCATCTTGGATTCTCCAATGGCCAACCACTGGACGCGGATGCTGCATACGAGCTGTGGAACAACGCTCACACGGCGACGTTGGAAGACTACTTGTTGGAAGAAAGCCATTGTGTGGTGTACCATCCAAGCGTCAGTCCGTGAAAGGGAGACGAAGATGAATCGATTTCGACTTTACCTGTTGAGACTCATCCACACAAACGATGGTCAATTCAGTTGGTATCAGATTGAACGAGAATTGTCGTCCAAAGGAGTAGAACGAGAAGAGCACCTGATGCAATCCCTAAACGGTCTTGAATCAGACGGTTATATCATCCGCCACGTCGGAATGAATCCGTCACAACCAACGTATTCGATCACTGCCGCCGGTATCATTGCTTTGAACAGCATTCCGACTTCTTGAGTATCGTGGTGAGAGCGCGCCTCCCCTCAGTATTCCTCCAACCCAGTAACGAGGCATAAATGTCGACACTTTATCGAGGCCCACTTGGTAATTCCGCGTTGAATCCAGACTTCGCCTTTCTCCAGCCGATTGCAGCTGAGCCAGCAGGCTACTGGCAAACGGGTGGCGGCTACTCATGCCTTGAGACAAAACAGGGGTCGGGTACATATTCCCCAAACATGGTGGCTTCCCAACCATGTTCCGTAGTAGTTGTTGGCACACCTATCTATTGGAAGTCAGGCCAATGACCCGGGGGCAATTCGTTCTTCGACTCAGTTTAATTTGTAGTGTTGCATGCGTTGCGGCAACCGTCTACGCCCTAAGAACGTTCACTTCGCTGGATGGTCTCTCAGTAGCTGTCATAACGGGGGCGGTCATTGTCATCTTCTTTGCCGCATTTGCTTTTATTGCAACGAAAATCGGCTTTTAGATTTTGCCGTTTGGCCATGCTTGAATGGCAACCCAAGAGCCCTCGGGAGCGAAATGAATCTGGTGCCGCTTTACATACCCGCATCTTCGGCACAAACATGGCATTGTGAGGCACCGCAGGGATCCAATCGGTGGAAGTTGCGGCACTTTTGCTATTTCCCGCAGCCGCCCCGGTTTTTGACAGCCAGCGATGACAGGACTTTTCCTCCAGAGATGGAAATGGATGGAATATGTCCACGGCACCACAGTCTGGAACTTGCGCAGGGATGCAGGAGCCAAGCTACCTCTCAGTCGGCAGGCCACACATAAGCGGCTTTTCAGCCTCGGTTCAATTCGAATCTGATTGTCATATTCCAATCCCATCTAGACGCTGGATTTTCACAACCCGCCGATGAAGCCCCGACTCCGGTGGCAACTGACACCGCCGGGTTGTAAAACTACGACACATTAACGTCATCGGCTCGGCCGAGACGCTGACGACCACGGGCAACCACCCGTTCTACGACGTTGAGACCGGCCGGTTCATCCCGGCTCGGGAGCTGTGTCCCGGCAGCCGATTGGTCACCCTGACCGGCGAGTTGGCGGAGGCGGTCTCCGTCGAGCCCGAAACAGCTCCCCCCGGCGAACACTTCACCACCTACAACCCGGAAGTCGAGGAGGACCACACCTACCACGTCGGCACGGCCGGCGTCTGGGTCCACAACATCTCACCAGACGAATGCCTCGAAATCGCCAGACTCGCGGCGGAGGGAAACGAGGCCTCCCTCTCGAAACTCAAGCGCGTCTTCAAAAAGAACCCGGGTCTCCGTAAACAGGTCGATCTCACTCTTAGGGAGATTTTTGAACACGACGGCGACTTGCTGAAGAAGATTGATGAGGCGCTGGGGGGAATTGGTCCTAATTCGAAGTCTGGCACTCTCACGTTCAACCATACGATAAAACCGGGAAAGACAACCGACCTTTCCGCATTGCAAAGTGAGATTCAATTACATGTTGATGGATGGAACGAGATCTTGAGGAAGGAAGGCATGAAAGGGCTCAAGAGGCGTCTTCACCAGTGGGAGCAGTTTGGGGATAAAACTGAGGCAGCCGGACGAAAATATACGAAGAGCCTTGGCTCAGCAGATGATGGAAAAGTATGGCCTCACTATCCAGATATGGCAGCCGGCGGAAGACCCAAATCGGCTGTGGGAAGCCCTACACACAAACGATTGAATTCCATTATTGGCGGTCAGGCGAATGCCCTCCGTCAGGCGATACTTGAAATGGATGATGATGTGGCAGAGATCGTTTTCAAGCTCAATATCAGATAGGAGGCCAGGCATGAGCGACACCATTACCATGCTTCTTGACGAGTACACCACGTCTGACGCAGACCGCCGGAGTACTATCATTGAGACTCTGGCTGACTCGACAGACGAACGTGTCCACTGCCTGTTTTTTACAATACTGACAGACAAATCGGAGGAGGATTTCGTTCGTGTCGAGGTCTTGAAGTCAGTTCCGTTTCAGGACTACACAAATGAAGCCCGCAGACGTTTCTGCAATGCGATTTGCATGATCCTAAATGATAAAGATGATGATGAACTTGTGAGGCAATTTGCAGCTCTCGCCATGCGTCGATTCATCGATGTCGATGGAGTGTTGGGGTTGCTGGAAACCATTGTTACGAGCGAAGACGAGGATTTATCCATCAGATACAATGCGCTCGATTCGATCGAACGAAACGCCACTAGTCCACTTTGCCAGTCATCGCTGAAGAGACTTGTCTCTGTTCCTGAACTCGGTCGCAGTGCTGCACGCACGCTTCAGCGGCTTCCGAATTCAACGTGACCGAGTAATCGCAATGCCCCTGTAGCGGTCGCCCCGGTTCTGGTTTAGGGGCCCCACACTGGTCCCCCTTCAGGAACCCAATGACAGCGTGATCTTCCATTTCGTCGGGATGTTGAACGCGACGACCAGGGCGTATGTCTGGGAAGAAATCAATCTGACAGGAGACGAACGGGCCGATCTGGACGAAGCGGACGGCGAACCGGCCAGCCCTTTGTCAGCGGGCACCTCAAAACCGGCCACTCGGGGGCGCCCCAACACCAGCCAGCGGATTGGGTCTTTCGGACCGAGTGGTGTGTGCCCCGTGGGGCGTAAGATGTCGATCGACGGTGGACTCGGCGGGCCGGTGGCCCTGGGACCAACAGGTTGAAAACCTCTTTTACGGGCGTCCGGCGGCCGCTTGGTGGGGAGACACGTGACGATGCGCCAGGCGTGGTGCCGTGCCCTCTGGAACCCCTGCCGGGGTTCGGGCCGGGTGGGGGACGGCTGTCCGGGGGTACCGCTGTCGCGGAACCCCCGGCTACCTTCTTGAGCCCCTTCAGGGCCGCCACTCGTCGATCGAACGCCTTGCGCCCTGGCGCTGTCGAATTCCGAATTCCTGAGCCGCTGGGGATCCAGACCAAGGGAACCGTTCGATTGGACCCGGCAATCACGTGGCGGGAGCGCGGACCTCTGTGTCCGCCCCGTTGGGCGTGCGTCGGAAGACCCCCGTTCCGATGGGCCGAGAACAAATCTGGATCGGGTCAGCCCCCGTCCGTTGGGCGGCCATCCGAGCACACCGTGCGCCTGGGGCCAGAGACAGGGTGGCGGGGGGGCGGACCTCTGTGTCCGCTCCGCTGGGCGATTGTCCGCAGATCACCGACCCGATGGGCAGCCAAAAACCATGGATCGTCCAACAACCTCCGCTGGACGCTCAACCAAAGACACCCTCCCGCGAGGGCCCAAACACACGGTGGCGGGGGGGCGGACCTCTGTGTCCGCTCCGCTGGGCGCTCCTCCGCAGGTCACCGACCCGATGGGCAGCCGAAGACCATGGATCGGCCAACAACCCGCCGCTGGGCACCCAACCAAAGACACCCTCACGCAAGGGCCCAACCACAGGGTGGCGGGGGGGCGGACCTCTGTGTCCGCTCCGCTGGACGCGCGGCCGCAACACCCCCGACATCGGCCGCGCGCTGGCGTGCATCCGGTCCTTCTCCACCCCGTGGGGGGAGAAGGTCCCCGAAGGGGGGATGAGGGGGCAACCCGCGCGGCATGCTTTGTGTCACACCCCGACAAACCACCCGGCCCTTTCGCCCTCACCCCAACCCTCTCCCACAGTCACCCGGGTTCGGCTTCTCGGGCGTCGTTCCGTGGGAGAGGGGGCGACGCGCGGCGGTGCCGCTGGGCTAGCCGCAGATCTGATTCACCAACCGACACGAGGTCGGTGGGGTCTGGGGCGACGGTTCGTCGTGCTGTTGATCCACGCTTCTTTGACGAACAGGCTGATAAGCCTGTTCCACAACCGCGCGGATCTCTGTGTCCGCTCCGCTGGGCGCCAGTCCGAGGATCACCGACCCGATGGGCAGCCAAAGACCATGGATCGTCCAACAGTCCTACCGCTGGACACTCAACCGAAACACCCGTTCGCAAGGGCCCAACCACAGGGTGGCGGGGCCCTTGCGGCGCGGTGAGTGGAGGGCGCGGATTGGGGGTTACGATCCAGGCGGATGGACTGCCCATTGGGGCGTGGGTTTGCGGAGGAATGTCCAGCGGAGCGGACACGGAGGTCCGCCCCCCCGCGACCCGTTGGCCGGGCCCTTGCGGCGCGGTGTGTGGAGGACGCGGATTGGGGTTTTCCGACCCAAGATTTCCGGCCAACCAGCATTCGGTTTCTGTTCGATGCAGGTCCAGCGGAGCGGACACGGAGGTCCGCCCCCCCGCCACCCGTTGGCTGGGCCCTTGCGGCGCGTGGTGTGGAGGGCGCGGATTGGGGGTTACGATGCAGGGGGTTGGTGGCCCGTGGAGCGGTGTTTGTTCGATCCAGGTCCAGCGGAGCGGACACGGAGGTCCGCCCCCCCGCCACCCGTGGGTTGGGCCCACTCGACGCGGTGTGTGGAGGACGCGGATTGGGGGTTTCGATGCAGGTGGTTGGGCGGTCCCGGGGATCGGGCTTGGTCGACTCAGTCACTTCCCGGCTCTTCCGGCGGCAAGACCCGCAGGCGCCATCGACGGGTGATCCGCACCTCGTGTTCGGCCTGCTGCCGTGAGAGGCGGTGGCCGGTGTCGCGTTCGTAGGCCAGGCGCAGTTCCTCACGCAGTTGTGCGGCGGTCAGGCCACGCAGCATCCCCAGACCGGCGAACTGTTCCCCCGGCCCCGGGCCCTGCAGACCGTTGAGGGCCGTCCAGAGACCGAAGTCCCAGGGCAACCGCCGCCGCTGCCGGCTCGACAGCCGGTCCAGCCGGGCCTGGCAGCGGGGCCAGTAATCGTCGCAGTTCATGAAGCAGAATCCGTCGCCGGGCAACCAGGTCTCGGCGAGAGGCAACTCGTCACAGCAGTCGTGGATGAAACGATAGCCGACGTAGGGGTCGTTGGGAGGTGCGAACTGCCGATCCTGCCACGCCGGGGAACGAACCGACGCCATCGCCAGCAATTGACAGGCCAGTGTCGCCGTCAGGCAGTCGGCCCGCGTGCGCCCGGCCCGCAGGTTCCGCAGCAGTTCACTGGGGGACTCGGTCAGCGTCACCGGTCGGGCCGGATCGTTGAGCGGCGGGTCATCCCGGCGACGCATCCGGTGGTAAACCCACGTGCGATCTTCCCGCTGCGGTTCGGTGAAGACACTCGTCCAGCCCCGGCAGAACCCGGGACGCCCGTTCCAGCGGTCGGTGTACCAGAAATCAAAGCCCCCGGTGCGATATCTCCCCCGCCCATCCACCTGCCCCGTCTGCAGGAGCAACGCGAAGGCGGTCCGGCGCATCGCCACGTCCCCCCGCAGGTGCTCCAGACTGGTGAAGTTCCAGGCCGTTTTACAGGCCGACATCGCGCGCAGCACCCGCTGGCCGACGGGATCGGTCGGGAACACCTCGGCCGGTTCTCGCACCGGCCGGCCGGCCACACAGACGGTCGGGTTCATGTGGCGGGCTGGGCCGAAGAGTTGGCGGGGAGAGGCAGCGCGGCAGGAGCCGCATTCGCCTCGCAGACCCGCAGGGCATTCCCTCCCAGGATGCGGCGGATGGTTTCTTCGCTGTGACCGCGCTGCACCAGCCCAACCGTCAACAACGGCCAGTTCGTCCAGGCCAGACTGTTGGCCCGGGGCCAGTTGCCGCCGAGCGCCCCTTCGGGCCAGAGCGCCTCGTAGCGGGTGCGGGTCTTGGGGCGGGGAGGAATCTGCTTCGCGGCCGCCGCGTTGTGCTGCGACAGATGAGCCACATCGGTGCCAATCGCCACATGCTCGCTGCCAAACGCACGGACGGCGTAGTCGATGTGATCCAACAGCGCGGCGAGGTCGCCGGTCCCCTGCAGAAACGGCGCGATCCAGCAGATGCCAAACAGTCCCCCCGTCTCACAGATCGCCTTCAGCACTTCATCCGGTTTGGCGCGGATGTGATGCTGCAGGGCGGCACAGGTGGTGTGGCTGGCCACCATGGGACGGGTCGAGGCCCGCGCCGCTTCGAGACTGGTCCGCCACCCGCTGTGGGCGACATCCACAATCACCCCCACGCGGTTCAGCTCGGCAATCGCGGCCCGGCCCAGATCGCTCAGCCCGCCATTGGCCGGCTCGGCACATCCATCCCCCAGCAGGTTCCGCCGGTTGTACGTGACATGCATCATGCGGATTCCCAACTGATGAAACAGCCGGATCGACCCCAATTCCTCCTCGACCGTCTGAAACTGCCCGCGCAACGGCACACCGTTCCCCGTGAGGAACAACGCGTGTTGGCCCGCGGCGTGGGCGGCGATCAGATCGTCGGGGTGCGTGGCCCGCACCAGAATCTCGCGGAGGTTGTCACCCAGGTGGGTAAACCGCGCCAGACGCTTCAGCAGCCGGAGGGGATCCTGGCTTTCCTCCCCGGCGTTCTGGAACAGGGCGGTGACACCGCTGCAGGCGAACGCCTCGGCGAACTCCCGGCGTTCGGCAGGTTGGTGCAGCGCCCCCAGCATCGAGAGTTCTTCCGAGAGATCATCCAGTTCCGCGGGGGCCGCCCCCGCCTGGATCGCGGCGGTCATCCGCTCGACGTCGAGCGCCGCCCGGGGGGCGAAGCCATAGAAGTCGAAGACGAACGCTTCGTGATGAATGGTCAGTCCCTTGTGCAGGTCGGCCTGCGAGGGCTGCAAGACAGCCAGTCCGGCATCACGGGCGGCGGCGATGACGGGGTGATTGGTGATCAGCAGCGGATGCCGCTGGGGGAGAAAGGGCTCCCGCTCACCAGCCTGGGCCGGCGAGAGAGAGGTAGTGGGGACCAGACTGGCGGCGGCCAAAGCCGAGAGCCACTGGCGGCGGGGGAGCGCGGGGGAAGGCATGACAGCAATTCACCAGGGTGATCATGAATCGGGTCAGACAGGTCGCGGGGCTCATCGGCAGATGAACCCTCTGATGTCCTGAATGGCCAACACATGAGGGGGCATTGATCCCATTCCGGAATCCGGGAAGCGCACCGGACGGGTTGTAGTGACTGGACGGGGTCTGCATCGGGCAGTTGGAACGCCGGATCCATTTTGCCCGAAGAGCCACGACACCCGGACTCGCCAAGCGGTAACTTATGAGACCCCGCACGTCACCGCCAGTTTCCGGAGCAGAGTGTGTCGTCGTCCCTGGAGCATCCCCTGACCGATTTCTATCGGGCCCTTGGGCACCAGACGTATTCCGCCCTGGGCGTGTTGTGGATTGACGTGGGGCAATTTTCCCTGACGTGCGTTCCTTGCTCGACCATCATCGACGCCTCGCAGCAGGAGCTCGATGCATTGCTGCGGCGGTCCCGGCGGCTGGTCGCGGTGTTTCCGACGTCCGCCCCCACCGGAATCGAAGGCGGCACGCTGTGGGTGCGGGACCGCGCCTACGGACCTCAATCGCTGCAACGCCAGTTTCGTCAGCATGTGCGACGGGGAGAGAAAGTCTGCACGGTGCGGCCCATCGATTGGCAGACCCTGCGGACCCAGGGTTTGGAATGCAATCTCGACACGATGCGGCGGCGAGGAAACAGCGTCAGTCCGGTCCAGACCCAGCCCGGTTGGGATCGGGCCTGCGATGCCGGCGCGCAGGTGGAGGGGCTTGAGGCGTTTGGATGTTTCCGGGGAGAACGCCTGATTGCGTTTCTGATCGCCTGGAATCAAGGGTCCCTGTGTGCCGGCCTGGTCATGCACCGGTCTGAAGCGGCCGAAGAAGCGCGGGGTTCCCACCTGCTGTTTTACGAGTTCACCAAGACGATCATGCAGCGCGACACGATGACCGGGGTTAGCCTCGGGAGAGTGATGTTGCCGCCGCAACGCTCTCTGGAACAGTTCAAGCAGCATGCGGGGTTCCAGGTGGAGCCTGTGCGGATTGCGGCGGTCTTGCATCCCCTCGTGCGACCGGTGCTCTCGTCGTCCTTCACGCGCGGGCTGCTGCGGAAGCTCGGTCAATGGGTGGGGCCTAGGCTGCCGGTGTTGGACAATGTCGCGGTTCTGGACGCGGCGGCGGCGACCCAACTTCCCCACCGTTGACCTCTCGGGCGATCCGCCGGGCTCCCTGCTCGGCAATGACCAGCGCCATCGCGGCGGTGTGCCCCCGGGGAATGACCGGGGCAATCGAATTGTCGGCCAGCCAGAGTCCGCGAATGCCGTGCACCTCCAACCGCGGGTTGACGACGGCGAGCGCATCGGTCCCCATGCGGCAACTTCCCACCGGGTGATGGCAGGTGCTGGCGTACTGCCGCAGAAACTCATCGAGGGGCTGGTCTCCCGGCAGCAGTTCCAAGCCCAGTCCAAACCGGCGCAGCGCCGGTTGAGCGACGATCTCGCGGGCGGTCGCGACCAGTTGCCGCAGGGGGGCCCAGTCGGCAGGATCGGTGAGATACCCGGGATCAATCCGCGGCGGGCCCCAGGGATTGGCCGGATCAATCGCCACCGAGCCCCGACTGGCGGGACGCACCAGGGCGCACATCAATTCCACCGCCCGGGGGTGCCTGCGGGTCTGGAAGTGGGTGAAGATCTCACCGTCAGGCAACCCCGAGTCGGGCCCCAGGAAACAGCCTGCCTCGCAACAGTTCGAATTCATCACTCCCGACCTCCCCAGCAGCCACTGCACGGCGGCCGGCAGCCAGCGGGAGGGGCGACCTGGGGAAGCGGCTCGCGATTCGATCACAACGGGAGCCCCCACGTGGTCCTGCAATCCCTGCCCCACCCCCGGCAGGTCGTGTTCGACGGCAATCCCACATTGTCTCAACAGCGCGGCTGGTCCCACACCCGAGAGCTGCAGCAGCGCCGGGGTCTGCAGGGCTCCCGCCGCGACAATCACCCCGGCGGCCGCCCGCACCACGGTGGGCTGGCCTCGCGTCTGGATCTCGACCCCCACGGCCCGTTGGCGTTCCACCAGCACACGCCGCACCGTGTGGCCCGTCAACAGGCGGAAACGGGGGTGTTGCTCCAGCCCCACGAGCTGTCGGGCGGCCGTGCAGCGTGTCCCGTTTGCTTGGAACAGCGGAAACAGGCCGCAGGTCTGCGAGTGGTCTCCCGTGAAGGGTTCCACGTGCCGTAGCCCGATGGATTCACAGGCCTGCAGAAACGCCGTACTGAAGGGGGACTCGAACCGGCCTGGAGAGACGGGGAGAACCGGTTGGAAGAGGGACGCGCCCGGACTTTGCAGACTTGCGGCCAACTCGTCGGCACTCCACCCCTCGCAGCCGAGTGTGACCCATTCGTCGAAATCGGCGGGGGGACCTGGGGCGGCGACCATCGCGTTGACCGACGAGGTCCCCCCGACCACGCGTCCCATGGGAATCGGAATCTGCCGCTGCCCCAGAGCGGTCTGGGGCACGGTCTGATGCCGCCAGGACCACGGCTTCCGCAGCCGCAGTCCTGCCAGGGGAGCATCCAGCGCCCAGCCGGGATAGCGGGGCCCCGCTTCCAGCAACATCACCCGGGCCGAGGTCTGTTCGATCAATCGTCGCGCCACGAGGCAGCCGGCTGTCCCCGCCCCCACAATCACCAGATCGGTTTCAAGTGCGGGGGACATGCAGTCGGGGGCAGGTCGGAGTGGCGGGCCGGCGGGGTCTTGGAGAACGCCACACGAGCGGAGACGTCTAAGCAGACTTCCGGGGGGGGCTGGATGGTGTGGCGGCGTCTAGTTCAGTTTGACCCGGGGTTCGAACTCTGTCATGGCTGAAGAACTGATGCCGAGACAGTCAGCACATCCCGGAAGGAATTCCATTGGATCGTGAGGATTGTGGGGATTGCGGCGGGGACGAGTGTCGGGACGAGAGCCATCAGCAAAAAGTGAACAGGCCAAACCCTTCTTGCGGGCCGGGAATCACCCTGTCCGGTAGCGGCCGCCTGTTGAGGTACCCTCGACAGGGGAGTAGACTGATGTTTCGGGCAACGGACAGCGCTGTTGGCGAGTGGGTGCAGATCGCACCCGCTGGCTGACGGGGCTGGACATGGGTTGCCGTTGATGCCGCGACAGACACCTTCATGACCACTTCCACCGACCATCACTGGCTCGAAGCCGGCGGAGACGCACTCGACGTCTACCTGCTGGGTGTGGTCGATTTCGACGCGGCCCAGGTGCTGCAGCAGCAGTTGCTGGCGGAACTGCGGGGACGCGGCGACCGCCGGGCGATCTGCCTGGTGTGCGAGCATCCCCCGCTGATCTCGCTGGGGCGCGAGGGAAGCCGGTCGCACATCCTGTGCGAGCCCGAAGAACTGGCCGCGCTCCAACTCGACGTCCGCTGGATGAACCGGGGCGGGGGAGCCGTGATGCATGCGACCGGGCAGGTCGCCGTCTATCCGCAGGTCCCTCTCGACCGCCTCGGGCTGACCGTGGCCAGCCTGCGGGACCTGCTGACGCGGGTCGCCATCTCGGCCTGCACCGAACAGCGGCTGCGGGCCGAAGCGGTCCCCGGGACAGGCTCGATCGCCACTCGCGGCGGGCAAGTCGGGCAGGTGGGCCTGGCGGTGCGTTCGGGATTGTCTCGCCAGGGACTGTTTCTGAATGTCAATCCTTCCCCCCGGCTGTACCAGCTGGTCGACTCCGGTCTCGGCCGGCAGACGTCGATTGCCGAAGACCGCCAGCGCCCCATCCATGTCTCTTCCGTGCGGGAATGCCTGGTCCGCCGTCTGGCGCAGGAACTGGGCTTTTCCCGATTTCACGTCTTCACCGGGCATCCCTTGCTGCGGCGGACGCGCCGCATTGTGACCCATGCTTGAAATCCTCGATCAGACGCCCGCGGAACAGCCGGCTCCCCGCCGGCGGCTCCCTCCCTGGCTGAAACGGCCCTTGCCGCAGCCCGGCATGATGTTCACCAGCTCGGTCATAGCCGACCTCAAGCTGGAAACCGTCTGCGAAAGCGCGAAGTGTCCCAACCGGACCGAGTGCTGGTCGCAACAGACCGCCACCTTCATGATCCTGGGGAATGTCTGCACCCGCCCCTGCGGATTCTGCTCGGTCCCCAAGGGGAAAACCGAGGCGCTGGAGCACGATGAACCCGAGCGGGTCGCTGAAGCGGCCGAACGGCTGGGGCTGAAGTATGTGGTCATCACCTCGGTGACCCGCGACGATCTGCCCGACGGGGGGGCCGAACACTTCTACCGGTGTGTGCTGGCGGTCCGGGAACGGACCGGGGCCACCATCGAAGTCTTGACTCCCGATTTCCTGGGGAAGACCGCCGCCATCGACCGCGTGATCGAGGCCCGTCCCGAGGTGTTCAACCACAACACCGAAACCGTGCCGCGGCTCTACCACCGCGTCCGAAGGAATGCCGAGTACCAGCGCACGCTCGACCTGCTGGCGCGGGTCAAACAGCGGGCTCCCGACATGAAGACCAAGAGCGGCCTGATGCTGGGGCTGGGGGAGACCATCGAAGAACTGTTCGACGTGCTGGCCGACCTGCGCGGCGTCGGGTGCGACATGCTGACGCTGGGCCAATACCTGCAGCCCAGCCCCGCGCACCTGCCGGTCGAACGCTATCTGCCACCTGAAGAGTTCGACGAGATCGGGGCCCGGGCCCGCACACTCGGTTTCTCGCTGGTCGCGAGTGGACCGTTTGTGCGGTCGAGCTACCACGCCGGGGAGATGGCCGAGGCCGCCAGCCATTGAGGACGTTGAACGACTTCCCTCCGGCTGGGGAAGTGGCTGCGGGAACGAGGACCGACCTGAACCGCGCCAGGTTGCTCTCTCTGCAACAGGCGTCGCGAACCACGAATCACACTCACCACAGGAGAATGCCATGCGGAATCGTTGGGGATGGGGAGCGTTGTGCGTGCTCGCGGGCCTGGGTCTGGCGGGGGGGTTGAGTCCCCGGGCCACGACGGCCCAGATCGGGGGAAACCGGGGGTTCTTTGGCAGCCTCAAAGTCGGGGACATGGTCGAGACCGCCTACGACGCCGGCGGCCGGGTCGTGCTGCGGACCTACGACGACGACGCGAACCGCGCGAAGATGATCGCCCGCATCACCGAAGTCGGCGGCGAGTACATTGTGCTGGAAGTGAAGGCTCCCGATCCGACCAGCCGCGAGATGTGGTCGATCCGCTATCCCATGCACTCGATCGGCTCGATCTTTCACATCACGGGAGCCTCGGCCGGATCCACCGCAACCGAACCCGCGTCCGGACCGGGAGAGGGGACCAAGCCGAAGACCGGCGGCGGCATCAAGAGCACCAAGCCGAAGAAGTGAGCCGTGCCGCGGCCCCCTCGCTGGCCGGCCTGTCTTGCGCGGTGTGTCACTGGAGTCAACGAGGTGACTGACCAGGTCGGCGGCACTGGACGTTTCGCGAAGCGCCCGCTGGTCGGACGGTTTCTGTTTTCCCCGGGAGTGGTCTGATGACGGCGCTCGATCGACGTGGGTTCTTGCAGGAAACAGGGACTGGCCTCGCCGTGCTGGCGGGTGCCCGCGTGGCGGTGGCCGACGAGCCGCCGCGCAAGGTGGTGATCGCCGTCATTGGGACGGGGGGAATGGGGACCGGGCATGTGAAGGCCCTCGCTGCCCGGACCGATGTCGAGCTGGCCTGGGTTTGCGACGTCGATGCGAATCGCCGGGCCGCCGCGGCCGAACTGGTCGCCCAGGCGGGTCATCCGCGCCCGCGCGAGACGGTCGATCTCCGTGAGGTGCTTGCCGATCGGCGCGTCGAAGCGGTCTGGATCGCCACTCCCGATCACTGGCATGTTCCGGCGGCGGTGCTGGCCCTCGACGCCGGGAAACATGTCTACGTCGAAAAGCCCTGCTGCCACAACCTGCGCGAGGGAGAGGCGCTCGAAGCGGCGGTGAAACGCTCGGGGAAACGGCTGCAGGTGGGTACCCAGAGCCGCAGTACGGCCATGGTCCGGGCGGCGATCGACCGGCTGCGTGCCGGGGAGATCGGCGAAATCCTGGTCGCCAAGGCCTGGAACAGCCAGAAGCGGGGCTCCATTGGCAAACAGCAGCCCGCCGAACCGCCGCCGCAGCTCGATTATGACCTCTGGCTGGGCCCGGCCCCGCGGGTCCCCTACCGTCCCAATCTGCTGCCCGGTGTCTGGCGGTGGTGGTACGACTTCGGCTGCGGAGACATTGGCAACGATGGCGTGCACGACATCGACGTGGCGGTCTGGGGCCTGGGGGCCGACTCCCACCCCACCCGCATCGCCTGTCTGGGGGGGAAGTATGTCTTCGACGATGACATGCAGTTTCCCGATACCCAGTACGCGGTCTTCGAGTACCCCCGGGCCGATCATCCGGGACAGCGCAAACAACTGATCTTTGAACAACGCATCTGGTCTCCCTATGTCCAGGAAGGGTATGAAAACGGGGCGGCGTTCTACGGGACCAATGGCGTGCTGATCATCGGGCATACCGTTGGCTGGAAGCTGTTTGGCCCGCGGAACCGGCTGGTGGCCGAAATGTCCGGCCCGGCCGATCTGGTCGCCCACCACGACAACTTCCTGGCGTGTGTCCGCGATGAACGGCTCGCGCTGAATGCCGACGTGCGGGCGGGGGTGCTCTCGGCCGGGCTGGTGCATCTTGCCAACGTGGCCGCCCGGGTGGGTCGGGTGCTGGAATACAACCCCCAGTCGGGAGAGATTTCCCACGATACCGAGGCCACCGCCCTGCTGGGCCGCACCTACCGCGACGGGCACTGGGCGATCCCCCGGCGGGGGTGATACAATGGTTGGACAGGGAAGACAGCAGCCTCCCCCGGGATGTGGGGGCCCCACCAGTGGTTGATTCGCCATGCAGACCATCCAGACCATCGGCATCGACCTGGGAACGACCTACACCAGCGTCTCGTATCTGAATGACCAGGGAGAGCCGGTTTCGATTCCCAACCGCGAGGGAGAACTGGCCACGCCGTCGGTCGTCATGGACACCGGCGACGAAGTGATCGTGGGGACCGAGGCGCTGCGGTGCGCGCTGCTGCATCCCGACGATGTGGTCCGCGATGCCAAGCGGTACATGGGCGATCCCGACAAGACCTGGAGGCTGGGGGGGAAGGTCTACACTCCCATCGATGTGGCGACCCGGGTGCTGCAGAAGGTGCTGGGAGATGCGTCGCCGCTCGTGGGCAAGATTGAGCGGGCGGTCATCACCGTGCCGGCTCAGTTTTCCGATCGGCAGCGCCGGGCCACCATCGAAGCGGGACGCCGCGCGGGACTGCAGCAGGTCGACATCATCAACGAGCCGGTCGCGGCCTCGCTGTGTTATGTCTATGGCAAGGAGGGGCAGTGGTTCTCGGCCCTGACTGACGAGCAGCGGTTTCTCGTCTACGACCTGGGGGGTGGCACCTTCGACCTGACCCTGGTGAAGTATCTGCCCAATGACGTGCAGATCATCGCCTCGACCGGCGATCTGTACCTGGGGGGCATGGACTGGAACCAGCGGCTGATGCAGCAGGTGGCCGACCAGTTCCAGAAGGAGTTCGGCCTCAATCCCCTCAAGGATCCCGAGAGCAAACAGCAGTTGGCCCTGGAGGTGGAACAGTGCAAGCGCAGTCTCACCGTGCGGCCCAAGGCCGCCCTCATCGTGCAGCATGCCGGCAAGCGCAAGACCTACCAGATTGAACGGGAACAGTTCGACCAGCTCACGGCCGACCTGCTGCTGCGGACCCGCGAACTGACCC
>Ga0315899_10004483_pt1 | contig 15085 bp, 22 predicted proteins | sample LakEriMetagenome_2_FD_203518 | JGI IMG/M metagenome (GOLD analysis project Ga0315899, IMG submission 203518) | Freshwater fungal communities from buoy surface, Lake Erie, Ohio, United States - Buoy 4 MA112 | ecosystem: Environmental > Aquatic > Freshwater > Lake | place: USA: Lake Erie, Ohio... | reverse complement strand
GTACAACACCCTCAGGCCCCATTCGGCCCTCCAGGGGCGTACGCCCCTGGAGGCAGCTCAAGCGGCTGCTGCATGACCACCCACTCTCATTGCCCCTGGACCAATGAAGGGGGTCACGTCAGTTTCTGCTCGGGCGAGCATATCCTCAGCAGAGCGGCGGATTCGATTGGGTCGGCGCTCAGCATGCCTGTCTTCTGCACTGGGATCAGGACTGGCATCAGCTTGCGATTGATCGGGAGTCTTGCCTGAATCAGACCTCATGACGTTGCAGTGAGTGTGAGTTCAAACCATAGATGCAGGTGAGCGGATTCAATCGACCGCTCGGCGAGTCAATGCCGGAGATGCCGGGCGATGCAGGAAAGGCAGGTACCGCTCAGCCATACACCGGCAACGCCTTAGGGCGGCCAGCCTCAATCCACAGCGCGAAGACGGGCCTTCTCGGCCGGCACCAGCTGGGGATACCTGGCTGCCCAGATCTGAACCGCAGGATTGGCCTTGAGATAGGCGTCGTAGCTGCATTGATACGGCTTCAGCACCGGCGCACAGGACAGGGCCGCGATCCGGGCCTGCTCCGCGGCCTGGTTCTTGATCGCATCGATGCGATCCTGCAGCCCCTTGTTGACCTCGCCGATCGAGAGGCCCGTCATGCCCATCATCTCCATCATGAACTGATTGGCCGGCACATTGTTCTTGAAGCCAACGGTGGCCACCTGCGTATTGCCAGCCTCATCCACGTAATTGATCGTATAGACGTAATCGTGCTTCTTGGCGCCAAAACCGATCAGGCCGGGCAGTCCGAACAGAATCACGCCGCCCACCCCCATGCCCACGTCCGTCTTCGTGCCCGAACCACCCTGCGACCATGACAGCACCTGATCCTTGTTGATCACCACGCCGGGCAGAGTGATCCGCCCGGCACCGAGCAGGACATTGCAGTTGCCACCCCCGGTGCAGATGGCGTTATAGGCAGCAGCTTGCGTTGCCGCCGGCCAGAACAACAGCCCGGCCGCTGTGGCGAGCGCGAAGCTTTGAAATCCGTGGCGCCGCGATCCGTGGCGTTGCATGGTGTACACGCATAATCCACAACGCTATAACTGCATCGCTACCGACTGCAGCAGAGCTGGGCCAGTGACGCCAAACCTATGCAGCTCGTGCATAGCTGGCAATCATTCGTAGCGTTGGCCCTGCATCACACGCCAGCGCGGCGGCCGCCACAGGCTTCCCAGCGGTCGAGCATCCCGAACAGCTCGGCCTGCAGGCCTTGCAGCGCCACGATTTTTTCCCCGATTTCACCGGCCTTGCTGCGAATCTGCACTTTCAGCGCATCGCAGGTGCAGACCCCCGAACGACGTGCGTCGAGGATCTGGCGCACATCCTGAAGCGGGATCTCCATCGCCCGCAGGGTGCGGATCAGGTGGAGTTCATCGAACACGGCATCAGCAAACAGCCGGTAGCCGCCCTCGCTGCGACTGATCGGCTGGATCAGCCCTTGATCGCTATAAAAGCGGATGGTCTTGACGGTGAGGCCAGAGAGGCGCGAGACCTGGCCGATCTTGAGAGCGGAACTCAGGGGCGAGGCAGACACCACTGGACTCTCCACCTGGAGGAGAGTGAATGGTAGGGTCGGCCTGCTGCCTGCGTTCTCTCGATTCGCCCCTCTCGCGCCGTCCTGGCACTGTTCGGCCTGGTGGCGGTCAGCTCCCGGCCCGGGCACACCTGACGTGGACCCTTGATCCCCGCGCTCAGGCTGCCTGCAGCTCAGACCACACCTGGGCCAGGACTTTGGGGATCGCCCGCGGCTGGTAATCGCGCGGATCACTGGCGCCATGACGCAGCACCGCATTCACCACCACCGCCGGACGCGAACTGCGGTTGATGGCTCCATGGGGTACTCCGGGCGGAATGCGCAACCAGATCGGCTCATCCTCCCGGAGATGGATGCAACGCAGGCGGCGATCCTGCAACACGATCAGGTCCAGACTGCCTCTGATCACCTGCAATTGATCGGTTTGAAAGCGGTGGCAAAACAGTTCGCCGCGATCACTACTGCGCACTTCCGCGATCAAGGTTTCATCGCTGGCCAGCGGCTCAGAGAAAAATGTTGCGCCCGAACCGATGGAGCGGGCAGGCAAGAGCTCAATCGAAGCAGACGTGCGCATTGCAAGCAGGATTCTTCTTGAACTGTTGCAATTCAACAGGTCCTGAGATGTGCTTGTGGCATCATTTTTTATCCCGGGTCAGCAGATGCTGACCAGAGCTTCAGGCATCGCCATGACGACGATTGCATCGACCGCCACCTGATCGGCCTGGTCGACGCATGGAAGAGCCAGGGCCATGCGCCTGCGGTGACGTGTAACTCGCGCTACCAACAGGGTTCAGCTCAGGCCTGTTCGGTAGCCGATGACTCTGATGCAGTCATCGGCTGGAGGTCCTGAAGGAGCATCACCAGCGCCATTCCCATCAAGGCAAGAGCCGTACCCGTCTGTTCGCGCCCGACGAGTTCGAGTGTTCTGGCTGCGGCCAGGTGCTGACTCCAACTCAGGCGCATGATCAACCGATCGCTTCAATCAGTCCTAGCGGATGACGCGGGAAGCCGAGGGCCAGTGGCAGTTGTGTCACAAATGGTCATCGTCCTGTGCTGCTGACAGAACGCGTATTTGGTAGTCAAGATGACGTTCCTGGACCAGGCACACCATAACTTCATCGCGTCCAATCGCATCCAACCGATGGCCCTGATCGAGCTCAGCATGGCGCAGACGTTTGAGGTCGAGCGGCTCAAACGGGATATCGAAGCTCAGAACGACCCCGAAGTCCTGCGTGCCCTGGTGAAAGATCTGCTCAGGGCGTGGTTCAGCGAGAAAGCGAGCACCAATCAGGCCATTCAGCAGCAGCTGAATGGTTGATGGCCTTCAAGCCTGTGCATGGCGCAGACGGCCGCGCTCCATACGCCTGCTCTTGGCGCTCACCTCAGCAGCGGCTCACCGAGCCGCACCGCTGACGAATCTGCTGAGACACAACAGCTGGGACCTCGCCCCCTGTTCGCGGGTCTGCCGCCATCGGCTGTGCGTGTAGAAGGATGGTCGCTTGGTGCACAGCTGGTGTCATCCCAACCAGAAGCCAGCCCTGGCAGCGCCGATCCGGCTGCAGGGCCGGACCCCTGTTCTGCGACGTCCGGGGCAGCCCAACCCCCTTCAGCCCCGCGCTGCTCCGCCCGCGCTTCCCTGGATGACACCCGGCCATCGCGATGTCGGTGAGGGGGTGGCGGGCGGCTCAAAGAGATAGCCGCCGCTCTGCGGGTGTCGGTGCACGACCGTGCAGCGGCTCGCCACACGCCACAGGGCGAGGTGGATGGGAGTGGAATCGACCCGTACCAGATCTGGGAAGCGTTGCCTCAGCAGGGCGGTGGCCTTCCAGGCGTTGTAGTGCGGAATGCGTGAGTTGATGTGGTGGCAGACGTGCGTTGAGCCGATGCCGTGATGCAGCAGGTTCAACAGCGGCCCGTAGGGGCGATCGACGGTCTGCAGCGCACCCTTTGCCCAGCTCCACTCATCTGTTGAGAAATGGGGGATGTCGGTGTCGGTGTGCTGCAGCCAGGTGTAAGCCACCAGCCAGGCATTGATCACCAGGTAGGGCAGGCCGTAGACGCAGAGCACCCGTGGCGCCGATGCGTGAACTGCTGCCAGGCCGAGGAGCAGCAGCATCGCCACGAGCCCGAGGTTTGACAGGACCATCCGACCACGCATCGACCGGGGGAACAGGGGCCGCTTGCCATTGCGGAAGGGTTCACCACTCCAGAAGTGCGAGGTCGGCCAGCCGTGGTCCGTACCACCGGCGAGACCCAGGAAGAGATAGAGAGGCCAGCCCAGCAACAGATAGAAGACAACGGTCAACCCGCCGAAGAGCGTGGGGCCGAGCCGCCGTCGCCAGGCCATGACCCGCCGGCCTGCGGCTGACTCTGCGCGCAGCGGAACATGGGTCTCACCGCCTTCCAGGTGGTTGCAGTGGGCGTGATGCACCGCATGGCTGTGCTGCCAGGTGAAGTAGGGAACCAGCAGCAGGCTGTGCAACACGAACCCCACTGCGGCTTCGACCCGCCGGTTGGGGTGGAAGGCGTGGTGACCACACTCGTGAGCAATCACCCAGCAGCCCCCCGCCACGGTGCCCGTGACGACGGCGTACAGCAGCCAGAGCGGAGCCGCGTTGAGCTCCAGTGGAATCTGCGTGCCGAGCGCGTAGGCCGGCAATGACAGGCCCAGGGAGAAGGCCAGGCTGCCCCAGGCCTTGCGCGGGTTGAAGCGCAGCAGCTCAACGGGCAGAGCGGCCAGCAGATCAGCCTTGCTCGGGTTCACGATCGTTGCCGGGGCGCTGCTTGCGGATGCACCCAGGGAAGTGGGCTCAGGCCGCCCGACCAACGACCGGGCTGGGATGGATGCGGAATGGATCAATGCAGCTGCCGCATGTGGAGGCGTGAACAGATGTGAAGTTTGTTGACCTTACCGACCTGAGCCGCAGCGTCTGCCATGCCGACACCAAGCCGGATGGACTGGGTGTTAGGCGGCACCCGTTCCCTGGTGTTGTCAACAACGCGTTGGCCGCCCATCAAGGCAGCTGCCGCAGACGTGGCAGGCGCGAGTCGTCAGCGCTGAGCTCGAGAGCGGGAAACGTCATCGCCTGATCCTGCAGGAGGGTGACTGCAGCCCGCCCTGGGGCATTCAGTGGCTGACAGCCTGGCGCTGCTCCTCCTGCCAGGCGCGCAGCAGGTCGATCCGGGTGATGCGGTAGCCCAGGCGCCGCGCCGCCAGGATCAGCTCCTTGCGGGAGCGGCAATGCCGCAGGGCACGTTGCAGCGTTGCGTCCGCTTCTGCGTCATCCACCAGGCGCTCCAGTTCCTGCAGGCTCATCGGCGTAGCTCCCGCTCCCGCTCACCATGACGCTGCAGCCCCGATCGCGCCACAGGTGACCCATCACGCAGGAAGGCGTCGGCGGTGGCGCCTGGCCCGGTTCTGCCGCTCCTCCATGCTGAGGACCAGACAGAGCAGCCGATGCCCCTGACCACCCCTGAGCGACCCGCCGCCCTGCTGGTCAGCAGCGCCCCCAGGCCGGAGGAGCGCGGCCCGCGGGCCGAGGCCGAGCCGAAGGGATTCGGGGGCGGCAGAGCGGCGGGCGCCGGCCGGCGCAAGGGCCGCAGCAAGCGCAATCCATCGCTCAGCAAGGCCGACTGGGGACCGCTGGGCAAGCATCCCGATCTCGAGGCGATCGTTGCCCGTCAGCGCCTGCAGCTGCCGCGCTCCGGCCGGCTGACGGTCGTTCAGGTGAACCAGGCCTGGAAGCGCTGCGCCGCTGAGCACCACCCCGACCGCGGCGGCGCCCACGACACGATGCAGCTGGTGAATGGGGCGCGGGATCTACTGCTGGGTCGCAGCCTCGGCTGAACCGGAGCGTCACCTCCTGGGGCAGGGGTCAGGGGGCGATCGGTTGGGGAGTGAGTTTCCAGATCCGCTCCGCATAGTCGGCAATGGCGCGGTCGCTGCTGAAGAAGCCGCAGCGCATGGTGACGCTGGCCCCATCCGGGGTGAGCTTCGGGGACGGAGCAGGTACCACTTGACTCTCCACCTAGAGGAGAGTGGATGCTGAGGAGAACCGGCTGTCCCCACCCTGTGATGCGCCCCGTTCCCGCCCGCCTGGCGCTGTTCGGCCTGGCGGCGGCCACAGCCCTGGGCCCGGGCCCTGCCCCGGCCCAGGTGGATCCCCACCAGGGCCACCATCAGCACCACCCGATGGGCCACCCGGCGCCGGCTGCGGCGCCCGTCGATCACGGCGCCCACATGCACGAGGTGGGCCCTGCCGGGCGCACCTACGACCTGCGCTGGCTTGACGCGATGGTGCAGCACCACACGGGGGCGCTGCGCATGAGCGAGTTCGTGTTCGACATCGGCCAGCCGGGTGTGGGTGCCCTGGCCAGGTCGATCTGGAGCGACCAGGCCCTGGAGATCAGGGCGATGGGCCAATGGCGCAAGGCCTGGTATCCCGAGGCACCCGTCCACCCCGTGGCCCTGAAGCCCAATGGCGATCCCAGCCGCATGGATGGTCTGGAACGCATGGGCGCCGATCAGATCCAGGCGATGCAGATGACCGGCTCCACACCGACGCCGGACACCCGTGTCACCTGGTTCCTGGAGGGGATGCTCGCTCACCATGGCGGTGCTCTGGTGATGGCCCACGACGCGCTCCGGAAGAGCACCAACCCCACGATCCACAGGCTGGCGCGCGAGATCATCGTGGCGCAGCGCCGCGAAATCATCGAGCTGCGCCGCATGCTCAACCATGACGGATTCAACAAACCCATCTATCACCAGTTCGATGCGCTCTTCTCGTTCTGAGCAACGCCTGGGGTTGGCAGCTGTGGTGCTGTGGCTTGCGTCGATGCAACCCCATCCGGTTCTCGCCCACACCAAGGGGCTCTACAAAACCCAGGCCGAGGCGGAACAGCGCGCCAGGGAGCTGGGCTGCAGCGGCACCCACCGGAACAATGGCCTGTGGATGCCCTGCAGCGGTGAGGCGATGCTGCACAGGGGGCTGAGGCAGGAGTGAGGCCAATGCCGCGAGCCCTGAATGCCCGGTTCCGCCGGGCCCATCGCCTGGTGGTGCCCCTGGCAGCGGCACCCCTGCTGCTCACGGCAGCCAGTGGCTCGCTGTACAGCCTGCTGCTGGAGCGCGGCATCGACGCCTTCTGGCTGCTGAAGATCCACACCGGCCGGTTCGGTGCGATCAACCTGCAGCCGCACTACTCCCTGCTGCTGGGTCTGCTCACCCTCGTGTTGATCGCCTCCGGGTTGGCCCTGCTGTTCAGCGGCGGCCGGCGCCGGGCCTGAGCACCGCCCCAAAGTCATCCGCTTCCAGGAGCGGAGTAACCTCAACAAGTCGCTTGATCCGGCGCTGGTGGGCCCAGGTGGTGATCAGCCCAGCGATGGCGCTCGGAGCCGGCGGCAGCGCAACGGCAGCACGCCAGGCAGCGGTTAAGACCTCACGGCGTGATGGGCTGAGGGTGCCGATGCTGGCCTGCAGGGCTGCGATCGCTGCCGCGTTGAGGGGGGCGTCGGCTGCACAGCAGGCCGCGCTCAGACGATCCACTCCGCTGCGGTGTGAGGAACGCTGCTCGAGCATGGCTGAGCTGGCGACTAGTGCGGAACACCCGCAGCGAGCAGCTGCCGCTTCGACTGGCTCATCTGGATCGGTTGCACCGAGAGGTGCGCTGCCTTGCGCCAATCACTCGACGAGGTGGGCGGCGATCGCCTGGATCGTCTTGCGGCCACTGATCGCCTCCATGGCGACCCTGGCCTTGAACGCGGGGCTGTGGGTGCGGCGCTTGCTCAACACCTTCGGAGAAGGCTGTGCCAACGGTGGGAGCCCCGCTCAGGGGCGATGCCCCGCCTTAGATGTAACAATAATAGGCTTAGAAAGAAGCTGGCCAGAATAACCAAACCACGCCCAAACCTGATTGCGCTCGCTTAGGCGGGTGCGATTCCCCAGAGGCTTTCTAGAAACTAACCTCGAATACCCGGTGAGCATCGGGACGAAGCAGAATCGAATACAGCTGTTTTCCATCCCTTGGGATGCAGGCCTTGCTTTGAACATCACAGAGACTGACTGCCTGCCTCACGCCTGAAGGAAAGCGGAACTGAAACCTACCACCTTCTGGCGAGAACGCATACAGAAATGCTTTGTCACCGGCTTGCTGCTGACTAGCTTCAGAATAGACTCTGAGCATGAGAAGTGGACGCGCATTCCAACGGTCGGGAATCGCACGCAGAAAGATGGTATTGCCGTAGCGCAGCACGGGGTTCTTGCGGCGAAGTCGAACGAAAGTTTTCGTGGTTTCAAACAAGGAATGATTGAATCCACTCTCACCTGGCCAAATCATCATTTGGCGATTGAAGGGGTCTCCACCCAAGCCATTTAGCCCGTTGTTGCGTGGCAGGGGAGGGACAGAGATGCCGATCTCGGCACCGTAATTGATCATCGGAACGCCACGTGCAACGAAGTGAAAGGCGATCATGGCTGCGTACTGGGCATCCGTCATCTGATGCCGGAAGGTGCGGATACGTGGCGCATCATGGGTCTCCAGAGATGTAATCCAACTCTTGGAAGCCGGATAGTTGATAGGAAACAGCGTTGTCGAATTCTGCACACCTGTCAAAATCCTCGCTGGATTCGAAAACCAGTTAGGCGTAAAAGTTGAAAGGTCCTGAGTCCTAATGTCACCCAATGATGATGCCTCGACATTTGTACGATTCCCTATCCAGGAACGATCACCAGAGAAATAGTACCGAATACTATTGGTAAAACTGAAGTCGATGGTGCTGATGTCTCCAACGGCCGCAAGGATGTCAGCCGTAGTATCTGTCTGCGATCCACCACCGAAGTCTTCGGCAAAGATAACTGCTTGAGGATTGATGCGTCGCGTTTGCTGAACAAGCTGGCGCACGAAACCAGCGTCTATGTGCTTAATGGCATCAATACGAATTCCCGCTACTCTTGCCCCACTAGGATTTGCTTTCATCCAAAACTCGGCAGCCTTGAGAAGATATTCTCTGACAATTGGATTACCATGGTTTAGGGTTGGAAGACCTGCATCGATTTGGCACGTCGTCAGCATCTGTGCCGTTGGTCGTCCGTAGTCCATTTGGCAGGGTGGATAATACCACTCTGGCCGGGAGTTCACATTGGCGAGTATTTGCCCATTCTTACGTACTTCGCCAAGGGCTGGAAATACATTCAGGAACGATGAATCGGCACCATGCGAGCCTGAAGTGGCTACTAGTGATGTATGGTGCAAAGTGAGATCAAGGATTACTCCAATGTTATGATGATCAGCTTCATCTAGAAGCCGGTTGAAGGTCTCCAGTCCATCAGGATCCACTTCGCTGCGCATCCGTGGATCAAGGCGAAACCAATCTCGAATCCAGTAGCCATGGTAGTTCGCAAGTAGATTCGAACGTCCAGTCTTATCGCTTGTGTCGTCACCATTGTCAAGGTACATGTTCACTCCCCGACGCACCCTGAAGCCAGGGGCTCCTTCTTGAATGGGGGATAACACAATCTTGGTCACTCCCAACTCGGCAAGATAGGGCAACTTTTTGCGCACCCCTTCCAGATCGCCACCAAAATACAGACCGAACAAGCGATGACTGGGATCATAGACTGCATCAGATAGCTTTTGCTCAAGCAGTGTTGCCTCAGAAGATCCATTCAAGGCAGGGTTTACTCTGGGGCGATTATTGTCCTTATCGCCGTCATAGAAGCGGTCAACAAAGATATAGTAGAGTACATCATTACCTAGTTTTCCTGAATAGTTTTGCCAATGACGTGAACCCTGCTTGGACTGGCCGCCAGTCCCGCCAGCGGAGACATGCTTCTGATCGAGAAAGACAGTCTGAAATGGAGAGCTGCTTAGGCCAAGATTGACCTCGTTGCTAGGAAGTCTTGATACAAATGCATAGGCGAGTGTGGCTGTGAGCGCCGCAACTGCTGTCGAGACAAGGACGGGTAGCCGTAGGACGGGTTTGCTCATTGATTGATGGCTTTATAAGGCCCTTTTCTGAACTGCAACTCTAGGCAGCTAATATCACAGTCCAGGCGAAGCGGTTTGTTTGACTCCCATTGAGGTGGAGATCCGTCAAGAGAGATTGACCATTGGTCCTGAACCGCATTGATTCGAGACGAAACCGCACCGACGGCCTTCCAGGCTGTCGTCAGTTCACCGACCAGAATCGGCAGCATCAAGGTGACGGCGACAGTGGCGAGTACCTGCTTGAACTGTGTCGAGAGAAAGAGCTTTCGACTCCATAGTGGGATCGTGGCCCTTAGGGCAATGATCTTCAATATCTGTTCAACGAGCGTGAACATGACTGCATATCCGAGATAGACCGAGAGATAGAGGCTACTCATCGTTACATGGGGAAATACGTAAAAAGCCGAGAAGCCTAGGCCTCCATTTGCGAACAGAAAGAAACCAACTGTGTAGGCCGACCAGGTAATCCACATGGCACCATAGTCAACCAATAGCTTGGCGATAACCATGCCTCCACTCACTTGGCTGATCGTGACTCCCATCTCTTCGTACAAAAGTTTAGATCCCAGGTTCTTCCACCAAGTCGTGCGGATTCGTTTGGGCTTGTTGAGCTGTTGGCGGCGAGCAAGATTTGCCAGAATGAGCTTCTGTCCAACCAGATAGTAGACTACAAACTGCAATAGTGTATAACTTAAAAGACCGGAGAGCGTGAACGCTCTTAGCCAGCTTCCGTATTGAGTGACAATAAGGAAGAAGCCGAGATCGCATGCCAGCTTCCACACGAAAAACCCCTGCAACCGCTGGAAGCCGTTGACCCACTCCTGCGCCATGGCAAGCTGTGACTTGACCGTACAACCCGGAGATACTCTGCGACAGATCGGCATCAGCCTCTGCGGCGTGAGGATTGATGATGTGGTGATAAACGCTAACTGAGGCAGAAGAATCTGCATGAACTTGGCGACGCCAACGCCTACTGTGATTGAGGAGATCTGATCAAAGCCGCTCGCCTTTAGATCGAGAGCTTGCTGATAAATTGTGTAGTTAGCGGGCATGGATCGGGACCTCAAAGACGATGGCTTCGTAGCCGTGCAGCGGGCGATTCAGCAGATAGTGACTTGCCGAGCCTTGGCTTCGGGTCAATCGCACCGGGATGTGCTTTTCAGCGAAGAGAGGTGGGGTATGGGCGGTGAGGCAGGTAGGGTTGTTTTCCTGTTTCCAACCTGCAGAGCTGAGATCAATCTCGTAGATGGTTTGCTCGGTAGCCTCCACTGGGCTCAGGTTCACAAGCACCAAGACAGGGTTGGGATGGTCCCGTCCCCAACGGACAAATGCTGCCAGGCCCGAGTGAACGTCTCCATGCACCATTCGCAATGGCGCTCCCAGTGGATTCCGCTCGGATCGCCCGATGCGCCGAAACAGATGGTTGGCTGCTGCCACATGGGCACGGGCGCTGTTGATCAGAGCTTGCCGACAATCCTCCGTCAAGCCTGCTGCCGGAAATAACCGTCTGGATAGCGTGCCCGTCGGTGACCAGGGAAACTGCCAGTGCAGTGGATCATCGAGCCTGCCTTGATCGAGACTAAGGCAGCCGCTCGTTTCCATCCAACGGCTGAATGACAAGGCCAAGCCGAGTGTCCGAATGAGGACGGTCAGCGCCACTGCCATCTCCAGGCGTGTCGTTGGTTCGATCCACCCCTGGTCAATCAGGTTGTCGATCCGTTTCATGGCCAGCCCCATTGGCATGGCGCCATAGGCCCATGGAGTTTGGGGTCGCCCCCGGCTGAGCCAGTGGTCGCACCAGCATTCATCATGAAGCTGGCTGTAGTTGCTTTCGGCGTGATCTTGGTCGTTGAAACAAGCGATGAGCATTGTCAGACCATCGACGGTATCGCGGGTGGCTACGGAACAATTCGGCGCAGAGGTGAGAAGTAGATCCAAGAGGCTGAAAGCACGAGGTGCGTAGATTGAATCAATAAGATCTCGAACAGCGGGATCGCCTGCGCTTTGAAATGCTTCTCCGATTATTCGAACTCTTGGGCAGTCTTGCTCCAGTCGCTTCCTGAGCTCATGCAGTAGCAGGGCTCCATGATTAACCGATCTCTGCTCTGATTGCATGAGCAGCCCATCGATGTAGTCAACCCGAAGCGTATTAAAGTCGAGTGTCAGGATCGTTTCCAGGATCTTGTCGACAATGATCTGGCGGACAATCGGGTCTGCCAGGTTGAAGTGCCATGTTCCGTAGTCTCGGAACAGAAAGGGATCAGGGTCTTCGAACGGTGATGGAAGTCCAGTGAGCATGCTCAGGTCGTTGTTACTTCCCGGGTACGGGTTCTTCACCTGATGCACAAAAACCAGATCCGGTACGAGTTCAATCCCACATTCACGGAATCGTTGCACCAGCAGTCGCATGCTTTTGGCCGTGCCCAACTGCCAGTCGACAGACAGATTATAGACAAGGTAATTAAACTTTGGGTCAAGATTGCAGCGATCAGCCACTGATGCAAACAACGGGAACATTATTTCGGTGTAGCCGAGGTCGCGTACGGCTTCCGGAATCTTGGTCTGCAGAATCCGATCGGCCACGCTCCAGGCCAAGAGCTCTTCGATGGCATCAGTAAAGTACAGACCCTGCTCGTAATCAGCCAGCAGCCCTTCCAAGGTCTGCTCTAGTAGAATGTCCATTCCCGTGCTTGGCCTGCTGGCTGCGTTGTCAGTCCTCACCGCGTGAGGTCGAAGCCAGTCTGGGTGATAATCCGGTACACGGACTACCCCGTTGACCACATCTGACTCACCCATCGGCACAAGTGGTATTGATCGTCCGTCATCAAGATCCAGGCGAAAGAACAGAGCTGTTCCTGGCCTGATACGCTTCAGAAGTAAATCCCAGAAGTTTCCGCTTCTTGTTGCATTGAGGCGCCAACGGCGCGGAATGAGCTCATCGGTTGTACACTTCACTCGCAAGACTTTCTCACCAATCAAACGACCCAGGTAAATCCGCACCTGGTAATCCACCAGTCCCCCTGGATGTCGCTTGACCACTTGGCTAATGGCTGCCATGACGAGTTAATGGCGTTCTAAGGGCGCTCTTGATGTTTGATTATGGGCAAGTCAGGAATGCCTGACATCAGAATGCATTCGTCTTCGCTAGTTTTCGTTCGTCTAGTAGTAGCCCAAACATGATCCTCTTGCTTGTCAGTCGCAGAGGTCTCTGACCAAGGTCCTGAGCGTCGCGAACCGATGGCAAATCTTGTGATGCGTTGAAGCGAAAGGGAACTGGCACGACCCCTCCAGCTGAAAGCCAATTCACTTCTAGCAGATTGTCGGCGATTGCGCCCACTGCCCTGGGTCTCCAGCTGTGGCTGAAGGAGCGACGCATTCGGAGCGGGTGTCGCGAGGGGGGCAGGCCAGGATTGGCCGATGAGCACCACCCCCCACCTCGACCCAGGCGACTGGCGGCGCATCCGCAAGGCTCTGCGCTACCTCGGCCGTGATCTGCACCACCGATCCTTCTCCGTTTCCGCCGATCGGCGCGCGCTGCTCTGGTAAGAGATGGACCCCTGCCAGGCCCTGGCCGATCGACTCAGAGAGTTCTGCGGCCCAGAACAACAGGCGCTACGGCCGCAGCAGAGCAGGCACCACAAACAGAGGACGAGGGTCGGGCCCCCTTCGCGCCGCTCTCTGAGGTGGGTGCCTTTTACTGGACAGCTCCAGCCCCTGACATCGTTAACCCCGGACGGGAGGAACAAGGTTTGGCCTCAGTGTAGACCTCATGGGGAGTTCTGCCTCCCAGCCATCGCTGTAGGCGTGCAGGTACACCTCCTCATGCGTGATCGTTGACCACAGCCTCTCCACCAGGATGTTGTCGTAGCAACGCTTTCGGCCTGACCAGCTGATCCTGATCTCCTCAGCCTGCAGCTGAGCACATGTCTTGAGAAGAGACCGACAATCATCATCAAATAGAGGAGACCCTTCTGCAGTGGGATGTAGATGATGTCTGTGGCCCACGCCTGATCCACGGCTATGACAGTCCTGACATCCATCAGGCACGGAAACCGCTCCGAGGGAGCTCCTGGAATCGTGGTGCGCGGTTTTTGGGAGATCGGCCGTAGGCCCGTGCGGCGCTGGAGGTTTCGCGCCCGCTCACGGCTGATCGGGATCCCGTCTCGGGCCAGATACCCCACCATCCGCCTGCTGCCGCTGCAGGGGTCTTCCAGATAGAGAGCATCGATCCTGACCATGCTCTGCAGCATCGATTCGCGTACTGGTCCTGACTGGTGGCTCTCAGACGTCAAAAACCCCCGAGCAGCGCCCGGGGGTCATGAATCAATCACGAATAGTCCAATGACAATCGTCTGGTGAAGCTGCTGGCGATGGCGCCTGGGGCCGAACGTTCCAGGTGTGGGGTGGTTGGCTCTCCGGAGGGCACCTGAGGCGGTGCAGATGGAGTGTCGATCAGTCAGGCGAACGAGGTGAGAGCCAGCGACGAAGGCTGCTCTCCTGCCCGGCTGAACGACCCGCCCACGGTTGGGTGAAGACTGTTGGAGCAGGGGCCTGCAGTCAGCGGTGCTTCTACTCAGTGCTGAGGCGGAGTGTCAGCCATCGGTGGCTCCTCCCTGGGTTGATGGACTCAGATTCGCGCCGCCGGCAGACCAGGGCAATCGGCGATTACACGCATTGCCTCGGGGCGCGGGCAGGAGCAGCGTGGATGGTTTGGCGTGCTCCAGCCACCCACGCAGGGCCAGATCCAGCTCGATCAGGGCCTGGGGCTCCAGCCCGGCATCCGGCAGTTACAGGCACTGCGGGGCTTGCCCTGCTGCTGGGTGAGCCGATCGAGCTGCCGCTCCAGCTCTGGCTCCATCCGCAGGCCGATCACCATCAGACCAGTCGTTGAACGCTTCGTGCAACAAACACGGCCATGGGGCCAACCCGGTGCAACAACGGCATGAACTGCGGTTGCGAAGAGCCGCTACAACGCTGAACCACTCCCGAGCGGCACTGCTACAGCTACTGCTACAGCTAACGAGCAAGGAGCATGTCGATGGCCAAGGTCGTAGCTGAACCGTTCAGCTGTCACCGCGATGATGCAACGACGCGCCTTCCTTGCCGCCGCCGGCGCCCTGGCCGCGGCCACCCAGATTCCTTTCGCCAAAGCCAAGGACAAAGGGACAGCGAACGGGACTTGCAACCCACCAGTCGTTCCCTCATCCACCAAGTCGCGTTTTGCCCCACTGATCAGCGGCAAGACGCCAGGAACATTGCTTTCAAAGCAGGAGATTGAGGCCTCAGTCAACGGAGCCCGCGCCTGGAAGGTGCGCTACATCTCCAAAGACGTCAATGGCGTGCTCAACGAGGTCAGCGGATTGGTGATCGCGCCGACAGCCACCGGCAAAGACCGCAAGCTGCTGACCTGGTGCCACTGACGTGACCCCCTTCATTGGTCCAGGGGCAATGAGAGTGGGTGGTCATGCAGCAGCCGCTTGAGCTGCCTCCAGGGGCGTACGCCCCTGGAGGGCC
>Ga0315899_10004482_pt1 | contig 15085 bp, 12 predicted proteins | sample LakEriMetagenome_2_FD_203518 | JGI IMG/M metagenome (GOLD analysis project Ga0315899, IMG submission 203518) | Freshwater fungal communities from buoy surface, Lake Erie, Ohio, United States - Buoy 4 MA112 | ecosystem: Environmental > Aquatic > Freshwater > Lake | place: USA: Lake Erie, Ohio... | reverse complement strand
ACTTCAAAAATGGTCATGTTGAAAATCTAAAATATGCAGGAGCCAAGAAATACTCGTCCACGTAGGACATTATATAGCTCGTGGCTATTCTGCATTGAAAACATGAGCAGATTCTAACTCCCCCTTTACAAACTACCATGTACACACGTCTCAGTTTGTCTGTGAAATCAAAGGAATTACCCCACCCTAACCCTCCCCTTGCAAAGGAGAGGGAACAAGATTTCTAGTCTTCCTCCTTTGCAAGGGGGAATTAAAGGGGGTAATTCCGACTTGTGTGTATACGGTAGCCTTTGTAAGTGGGAGTTAGAGGGGGTAAAAAACTTCTCAAACAGGCTCTTAGACAGTAGTAACTAAAACCTAAATGAGAGCTGCGGCGCAAAGCGCCGCAGCTCTCATTTAGGTTTTATGAATATTTTAGCGTTTTTGAAAATTGGTATAAAATTTTGATCGAGCACATTGAGAAAATGTAATGAAAGCCAATATCAAAAAGAAATTCAAAGCATTATCAAGTCCCAAATTTATTGGCTATGCATTGATTGGCGCGATCGCAGCTTTGAGTGCGATCGCGACGGGCTTGGAGCTAAATGAAGTCCAAAGTCTCGAACGACAGACCCAATCAGCATTTTTTAACTGGCGTGGTCCGATTGCTCCACCTAAAGATATTGTGATTTTGGCGATCGACGATCTCTCATTACGTCAAGGCGAATTTTATGATCCCAAAACCCATCCATTTTTAGAACCATTTCGCACGACTACATGGAAACGGGTAGTTTATGCCCAAGCTCTCGAAAAACTGGTTAAAGCTGGCGCTAAAGTCGTTTCCTTCGATATTTTATTTGTGACTCCTGGAGATCATGGGGCTGCTGATGATGGTAAGTTCCAATCCGCGATCGCGAAATACGGCGAGAGAACAGTATTTGCAGCTAGTTATGAATTTACGCAAATTGGTGAAGCGAATATTATGCAGCTTGCCTCACCTGAAGGGATTTTTCAATTAAAGCCAAATACACTAGGACTAATTAATTTTCGTCCTGAAGTTACTGATAATATTCACCGTTTGGGCGTGCAGCCGCCAGCAGATAGTGGGTTACCGATTGTGCCAACTTTCGCTGCCGCAAGTCTAAATGTAGCGAAGATTAGTTATCCTAAACCCAAGGGCGATGGAATTTATTTCTTTGGTGGTGCGGATACATGGACAAATGCTCGACAACAGATTCCCTTTTATTATGTGATCGATCCATCCAATTGGAATAGTGAACAACTTCAAGGCGGCAAATTTTTTAAAGATAAAATCGTTCTAATTGGGGCAACGGCTGCATCAAAACAAGATATTCAAAACTCAGCGATGGGGAGAATGGCAGGAGTAGAAATTCATGCCAATGCGATCGCTACGCTCATGCAAGGAAAAAGCATGGCTGGGTTATTTGCTAACCCAATGCAGCAAGGTATCTTTACGTTGCTATTTGTCGGTATATCAGGTGTTATCCTCTGCCGATTCAAGCGACCAACTACCCAGATATTAACGTCTTTTATCATTGCGATCGCTTGGTTTGGGATTGGATATGTCAGCTTTATTTACACTAGTACGATTTTGCCTGTAGCAATTCCTGCAATCGCGATCAGCTTAAATGGAATAGCACTTTTAACTACAGGGTCGATCGCGGCTCAAATTGATAAACTATTGCTACGACGCACTCTAGAGCGCTATGTCGCTGCACCAATTGTCGAAGAAATTATCAATCAGCCAGAAGGTTTTCGAGATTTACTTGAAGGTCATACACTCAAAGCAGCCGTTCTCTTCTCAGATATTCGTGGCTTTACGACCCTCTCTAGTCGCCTTCCCGCAAAATTACTAATCCAACAGCTCAATACTTATCTTGGCGGTATGGTGGATGCGATTTTGGAGTATCAAGGCACAATTGATAAATTTATTGGTGATGCAATCATGGCGGAATTTGGCTCACCTGTCTCACGGGGTGAGAAAGCCGATGCGATGAATGCGATTAACGCAGCTCTAAATATGCGATTAGCCTTAATGGAACTGCGTAAGGTCTGGCAAGCTGAAAACAAAATCCCTTTCTCAAATGGAATTGGCATTAATTACGGAGAAGTAACTGTTGGCAACATTGGCTCTTCGCGCCGACTCGAATATGCGGTAATTGGTGATACGGTGAACGTGGCAAGTCGTGTCGAAGGGATGACTAAGGAGCTTGAGACAGATATTGTCATTACTGGTTCACTTTACGAAATTGTTAAGGATGAAATCGATGTTGTTGATTTTGGCGATCATGCACTCAAAGGTCGGGTTGGCAATGTAAGGCTTTATGGTGTGATTGGTCTAAAGGGTAGCGATCGCCAAATTTATGATCAAGTCCACAACGATCTAAAGCGACATACTACGGTGATCGACATCCTCAAAGGAGAGCCGCTACCACCATTGGGTTGATTAAAAGTGTTGCTTCGCCACACTTTTAATCAACCCAACAATTTGCGTGATCGCATTAGCATCTTCGCTCTTGTTCATATTCTCGATATACTCGTCACGCCGACTATCAAGCTCAGAGATCGCCGCTAATAAGCTTTCACTAGTCAAATCTTCTTCAAACAGAACTGCACTATAGCCACGAGCTTGAAAAGACTTCGCATTGAGGATCTGATCGCCGCGACTGGATAATTTTGATAGAGGAATTAGTAAATTTGGCTTTCGTAAAGTCAAAAACTCAAATACGGCATTTGCTCCTGACCGCGACACAACTAAATCAGCGATCGCTAAAACATCCGCAAGTTCTGTTCCTAAATATTCAAATTGCTGATAGCGTGGATGTTCTTTGAGATTGCTATCTAGATTCCCTTTCCCACAGGCATGAACAACTTGATAATTTTGTGTAAGAATACCTAAAACTGAACGGACTGCTTGATTGATTTTCGCAGAGCCTGTACTGCCGCCAACTACAAATAGAACTGGCAAATCGGCATTAAATCCACAGAATGCTCTTCCCTTCTCTACATTCCCTTGGAGGATTTCTGAGCGAATTGGTAAACCAGTGTGTTTTATCTTTACAGCGTATTTCGCCAGATGTTTAACAGTCTCAGGAAATGTGACACAGACTTTGGTGGCAAAGGGAATTGATAGGCGGTTAGCTAAACCTGAGGAAAAGTCTGACTCGTGGATAATTACAGGAATCCGCTGTAGCCAGCTAGCAAATATAACAGGAACGGTGACAAAGCCACCCTTTGAAAATACAACTTTGGGCTTGATTTTGGCGATCGCAAAATAAGCATCAAATATGCCTTTAATTACTTTAAAAGGATCAATGAAGTTCTGCCAAGAAAAATAACGTCTTAGTTTCCCAGACGAAATACCATGATAGGGAATACCAGCTTCAGCAACTAGCTGTTTCTCAAGCCCATGGTTAGAGCCAATATATACAACTTCCCAGCCATCTGCTTCAAGACTCGAAGTTAAAGCAAGATTTGGGCTTACATGACCAGCCGTGCCGCCACCCGTCAGTACAATTTTAGGTTTCTTTGCTAATTTCTGATTAGTTGCGCCCACAGGTATTTATTGTCTCAAGATATTTGATTATTGAGAATACTGATAGGACTTACGCAAAAATGGCTTAAAATGCGTATTTCGTCTTTCATCTTTCATCATAGGGGCAATTCATGAATTGCCCCTACATTTCGTTCTTTTGCGTAAGTCCTAACTGAATTATTCATTGCAAGTATTGTAGCGATTTCATGGCAATTTTCCAATATACAGTGCCATGCGCTTCTTCAACCCGAACGAATAAACTGTTTGAAAGTGTTGCTTCGCATCACTTTCAAATAATCAAATCCAAAAGACGAGCGGCGGCGCTTTGCGCCGCCGCTCGTCTTTTGGATTTGATTTAAGCCAAATCAAAAACTAAAATTTCAGCGTTTGCTTTACCAGTCAATTTCAAATCACCAATCTGATCGCTAGAAATAGCATCGCCAGCATTTAGCAAGCGATCGCCTACTAACACAGAGCCTCTGGCGACCTGTATCCATGCATAGCGATTTTGACTTATTGTATGTGTTACCTCAGCGCTATCTTCGAGAATAGAAGCATAAATATAGGCATCTTGATGAATAGTGACTGAGCGATCGCGTCCATCGGGTGAAGCAATCAGCCTTAACTGGTTAAGCTTTTCCTCCCGTGCGAAAGAGATTTGTTCATAACTTGGCTTTACGTTTTCTTGATTTGGCAGAATCCATATTTGTAATAAATGAGCTGATTCCGTTGCCGAAGGATTAAACTCACTATGGGTGATTCCAGTGCCTGCACTCATTCTTTGCACATCGCCAACATGAATGACTGAGCCGTTGCCCATGCTGTCTTTATGCTCTAAAGCCCCATCAAGCATGTAAGTAATAATTTCCATATCGCGATGGGGATGTGTTCCAAATCCTTTGCCACCAGCAATCTGATCTTGATTAATTACCCGCAATGAGCGAAAAGCCATATGCTGCGGATCGTAATAGTTAGCGAAGGAGAAGGTGTGATAGCTATCGAGCCAACCGTGATTGGCATGTCCTCTTTCTTCTGATTTACGAATAGTCAACATAATTTTTATCTTTGGTAGTTGTTTTTCATAATTTGCAGCGCCAAAGGCACTGCAAATTATGAATTAAAGTTTTGTATGCGCTCCATCACAGAATGGCGCATTGCCTGTATGTTTGCATAGACAAAGTGCAACTTTCTTAGTTTCGGTCACTTCAAAGGCAAGAGGTGTAAATTCTGTTCCTTTATGTGCGCCATTACAATATGGTTGGACGTACTATATGCAGTTTTCATTTGAGTGCGTCAAAAAAACGTAGTGGCAATTCATGAATTGCCACTACGTTTTTTATTATGAAGAAAGCGCGATCGCGCTTTCTTTACTTGCCGCCTTTTTTTAGAGCCAAGATTACTTCGACTTCAGCAGTGTCTGGATTAGGATAAACCGCAGTTCCAGCTAAGCCACGGATAGATTCAATCAAAGCTTTTGCCTCAGGAGGAGTTTTTGCTTTCTCGGCAGGGGGGATGAAGGTTTGGAAAATACTCCAAGCGCGATCGGCATCAATGTAGAAGTACCCAACATTGCTAGTAGGTAGAGTGCTAACTACAGACTTAAAGGTAGCATCAGCGTCGATCGCAGTTGCAGGCTTCGGAACGAAGAGAGACACGATAGGAGATGCAGTAATGAAGATTGTGTCTTGTTGGCTCCATCCGTGAGAAATGATCGCGCCAGCTCCAGCCGCCGACCATTCTGTAACTGATACTCCACCGACATCTTTTTTGGCTACCGTTGCACCATTCTTGGATGCAAAATCATCCAGTTTCTTAAACAAGGATTCAGCAGCAGCACGGTTTGTGGTTTGTAGCATTAATAGAGGTGCAAGCCCTTGGGATTGAGCCAAAATTCCTTCTGGCTTTCCAGATACAGCCGTGAAAGCAAATTCGCCGTCCATCCAGCCAAAGATATCTTTATCAAGATCGATCGCCAAGGGAGAAGACTTCAGTTGCGCTCTAACTTCGTCGATACCCTTCTTGACTTCAGGGGTATTATCGGCTGACTTGACAAATTGCTCCCATGAATTCTTAATGTTAAACCCAGTAGTTAACATAAATGCTTGGGCAGGAATTTGACTAATAACCTTATTTGGTGAGTTCTTGAGAACAGCAATGGCAGCAGGATCAAACTTACCAGTTGCTTTAAAGCGAATGCCTGCATCATCGATGCCAAAACCCATATTGACAGATTTAATCTTTTTCAACTGAGCCAAAGTCTCTGGGGGAATTGTCTCTGCTTCAGGATTTAATGCGGCAAGCTCAGCAATCGATCCACCAAAGTTAGGGATATAAAATTGGACAACAGGATTTTGGATCTTCAGATCGTTGACACTTGCGGCACTTGCTAACGAAGCTTCACCCTTAAAGGTGTCGATCGCCATTTTAACGTCCTCTTCACGAGGACTAAGGATTAGGAAGTCGCCAACCATGGCAGTTTTGCCAGCCTTAGCACCTTCCCCATATTGTGTAATTTGTACGCCTTTGTAATCAGATTTAGTTTCTTTGCCGCCTGCTTTGGTCTTCACCTTGTCAGTCAAAAACTTCTCAGCACCAGCCTTGTCTTTGACCTCAATTACGATCAGTCCATTTGGTTCTGCCTTGACTTTAGGAGCGTCTTTGTCCTGAACAAACTGAATCGAGCCTGTGTCGCTCATTGGGACATAGCGATTTTGAATGGCTGATTGTGATTTGCTAGGTAATAAGCTAGCAGTTTTTCCAGAAGGCAAAATAGCGATAGTTACACTTTCGCCGATCCAAGGCTTTACATCTTTTTCGTAGTCAAAGTCACTTGAAGCAAGCCCTTTCTTGGCATCAGCGATCGCTGTGTCGTAAAGCTTTTTAGTTTCAGGAGACAAGAACTGTTCAATTTTGGAGAGAGCAGCACTGTCGGTTGATATAGAAACTGCTACCAATGACTGTTTAGGCACGACCGCCAATGTTCCCGCAGTGCTACTACCTATAGGAGGAATAGCTGGCTTATTGAGAAAGAAATAAGCGCCTATGCCCCCAGCAACTACTACAGCCGCGCCACCAATAACTGGTAGTAAATTTGGTTTTGTTTCAGTCATAAATGCATACCTCACACTTGTAAATTTCAATATGACAGTATAGAGCTTAACTTAGAGCTACCTATAGACCCGATTCACTCATATATTGTGAGTTAGCTCACATCAACCTCGCCTAGAGAAAAATTTTAAGGATCTGTTAAATCCTCTATTTGCCATTGGTGCGACACTTTCTAGCAGCTATTTTCATCGCAAACTAGTTACAGCAATTACCGATCAAACGATCTACAAGAAAAGTTTTGAAAGTGTTGCAAAGCAACACTTTCAAAACTTTTCTTGGTTTGGTATTGAGTTCAAAGCGCTGTAATAGGAAATTGATAGAAAATCTCTCCAAAGGATGAGGCTTAAAAATTCAGCAATCTTAAAAAATATTTTGAAGAGATTTGATTGATGTGGAGACGCATAGCCCTCCAACATCGCTCAAAAGTCAAGCCATGCTGGGATAATTTGCCATGCGTGGTTAAGAGATTTATCTAATATTTTGTAATTTGGTTCAAACTTACTGACTAATTTCCAGAATTTATCTGAATGATTCATATGAACTGTGTGGCAAAGCTCATGGATCAATACATATTCAACTACATTGGTTTCGAGGAATAGTAACTTGTAGTTGAGGCTGATATTGCGGTTGCCAGAACAGCTACCCCATAAAGTCTTTTGACTTCTTACTGCTGTAGTGCGATAGGGCAACTTAGCGCGGACGCTGACTTTGCGTAACCAACTAAACAAATGTTTCTCAGCCTTTTGTATCAGCCATTGCTTCAGGAAAAACTTGCAAGCTTCGACATCAGCTATATTGCCATTTACAACTAGCTTTAGCTCAGACTTCTTTTCTTGGATCGCGATCGCTCTTGATTTAGTAGGAGTCTCACGATACTCAATCTGCCATTCTTCACCTAGCGATCGCAGATTGATACTGTCAGGTAACTCATGGGGAGCCTGTGATTGAAAAAAAGCCTCGCGCTGTTCGAGTTTAAGCTGATTACGAATAATCCAATCGCGCTTTGTTTGGACAAGCTCAGGAACTTTCTGGCGATCGTAATCAACAGGAATAACGACTTCTAAACCAGCTTCTACAGAAAGAGAAAGGCGAACAGATTTGGCGCGATCGCTTACACGTACTGTGTAAGCTGGTAAATCAGCATTAATTAAAGATTTAGAACCAGATGCCATAGATTTAATCTTGAGCTTTAATCTTGAATCAAAATTGTGCCAGCAAATCGGGCATTTAAGCGATCGCGCTCACGGTGGGCATTACTGCGGTTCGTATAAGTCCGCACTTGAATATAGGATTTCCCTTTAAAAATAGTCACAAAAGCATCGGGTGCAAGTTCACGTATCTGTTTGACGGTGTTAGCGCTTACATTGGGAACTAGCACACGATAAACCTTAGCAGTAGAAGTAGGTTTTGAAGTTGGATTGGAAATTGGGACTGAATTTGTGGGGACAGAACTTGTAGAGCTTGTTGCTGGAGAAGCAATCAAAGATGCCCCAATTACTTGAGCTGCTAGCCCTTGCCCTCGAAGCTTTGTCGCGATCGCACTAGCACTCTGTTGACTTGATAGTGGGGCAACTAAAAGTACCGAACGATTGTTAAATGTTGCTAAAACTGCACTCTTTCCAGATAGACTCTGTACCTGTTGAATTGCCATATTTGTTTCTTGGTTGAGTTCCACTAAAACTACGGCAGCTTGTAAATTAGCAGGAATATCATTTACTTTAGCTGAGAAGGAATGTACAACGGCTTCTAGCCCTAATGCTCGTAATTGATTTGCTCGAAATGAGGAGGACTGGGCATTATCAAACCCACCAAAAAAAGTCATTGAAGCATTGAGGTAACCACAGGGTACTGCGGCAATCGCGAGAAATTCTGGTAACTGGGGTAATTGATTGGCTGGACGATCCAGTATGACGACGTAACGACGATTAGTTAGTTGTTGACAGGTTAGAGATCCTACAGACTGCGCGATCGCTGGATTACTGAGGCTGTTAGTTAAGGCAAGGCAAGTTAGAAAAATACTACTAGCGACAAAATTGGTGGCAACTGCCCCCGAAAATCTGCTGCTAAGTTTTAACGGTTTCATGCTGTTAAACCCATTACCTTTGGAGCCACTATTTTGATCATCTCTTTGATGACCAATTGCTGACCAATTTGCCATAGTTGAGATATACCACTATATGCCGTGAATTGTCATGACTAGAGCAAACTTTTTCGGTCTTGATACACAGATTATGACATTTTTTGTGTGCAATGGTCTTACTGGGAGCTATTTAGGCAGCTTCACCTATACTCTCGATAAATGTGTCATGGCAAAGGTGGTAAGCCAAGCACCTTGAGAAACTCGTTATGCTTTTTGGTTGCTTCATCAATTTTCTGCTTCACTTCCACTAGAGAGGAATTCACTGCTGATAGATCGACTTCTTCTTCGGTTATGGCGGTGCTGATATAGCGAGAAATATTTAGGTTGTAGCAATTAGTTTCAATCTCTTCCATGTCTACAATCCGAGAATAACGCTCCTCTGATCGGCGGAATTGGTAGGTATCGATAATCTTGTCGATATGCTCTGGTAGTAGGCGATTTTGGCGCTTGCCTTTCTCGAAGTGTTCGGTGGCGTTGATGAATAGGACATCATCGGGCTTTTTGCATTTTTTGAGTACCAGAATGCAAACTGGGATGCCTGTGGAATAGAACAGGTTTGCGGGTAAGCCGATTACGGTGTCGATGTTGCCATCTTTGAGCAGTTTGGTGCGAATCTTTTCTTCTGCACCGCCTCGAAATAGTACTCCGTGGGGTAGCACGATCGCCATTGTGCCTTCTGGTTTGAGGTAATGGAATCCATGCAGTAAAAAGGCGAAGTCGGCGGCGGATTTTGGGGCTAGTCCGTAATTTTTGAAGCGCACATCACCACCCAATGCTTCGGTGGGTTCCCATCGGTAGCTAAAGGGTGGGTTGGCGACTACGGCATCAAAGGATGGCTTTTTAGCGGGGTTGGCTTCTTTTAGCATTTCCCAATCGTTGGGCAGGGTATCGCCGTGGAAAATCTCGAATTCGGAATCTTTGACTCCATGCAGGAGCATATTCATCCGCGCTAGGTTGTAAGTGGTGATGTTTTTTTCTTGTCCGTAGATTTTGCTGATACCTTGGAGTCCAAGCTGATGGCGCACGTTGAGCAGTAGTGAGCCAGAGCCACAGGCAAAGTCAAGTATGCTATCGAGACGTTTCTTTTTACCTGTGGTGGGGGCTTGACTGTCGAGGGTGACGATCGCTGACAAGATGCTAGAAATTTGTTGAGGTGTATAAAATTCGCCTGCTTTTTTGCCTGAGCCTGATGCAAATTGTCCGATCAGGTATTCATAGGCATCGCCGAGGGTGTCGCTGTCGGTAGAAAAATCCTCTAGCCCTTTGGCGATCGCTTTGATGATGGTACAGAGTTTGGCATTGCGATCGCTGTACTTTTTGCCGAGTTTTTCTGAGTCGAGGTTAATTTCTGAGAATAGTCCTTGAAAGGTGCTTTCAAAGGATTCATTTTCGATGTATTTGAAGCCATCGTTAAGGGTTCTCAGTAGTTCATCATTCTGGGTGCGTGCCATTTCCGCAATGCTTCCCCAGAGGTGTTGCGGTTGGATTACATAATGCACTTTGCGGCGCATCTGTTTTTCAAATTCGGCAATGTCGTCTGGATTTTGGTCATACCAAACTTGAAGCGGCGTAGAGACCACCCCGTCAGGCTTTGCCTGCCACCCCTCCAGAGGAGGGGAATTTTTCTGCTTATTCCCCTCCTCTGGAGGGGCAGGGGTGGTCTTTATTGGATAGTCTGACCCTAGTTCTTTTTGGGCGGCGGTTTCGTAGTTGTCGGATAGATAGCGCAGGAATATGAATACCAGCATATAGTCGCGGAAGTCGTCGGCATCCATCGCGCCGCGCAGTTGATCGGCGATCGCCCAGAGGGTTGTGCCTAGTTGTTTTTGATTTTGTTCAGTCATGATTGATAGAGCGCTTATTTGGTTGATGAAACACTTTTGTCATTAGGTGTTGTTATCATTCGGAGGCAAAAGTTTAGTATCCTTTGCTAGTTTTTTTTCTGCGGACTTTACTCGCCGTTCTAGTTTTTTTAAGTCTTCTTCGGGAGGCAAATTTTCTGGTTGAATACCGCGCTGTCCTAGCATATCCCTCACACTGGCGTTATTTTGCATATGCTCTTGGGTAATGTCGCGTTCACCCTGCAAGTTAGTCTGCTCCACATTATGATTTGTCATTTCAGTGGCAAGATTTTTGGCAGCGATCGTCAATGTGGGCAAAAAGTCGGCTAATGGACGGTTCTTAACAATGCCGTAGCGATCTTTCATGTCTTGGGTAGTGTAACCGCCAAATAGTGCTTGATCGCCTTTTGATCGAATCCGACCAAAGCCAGCATCATCTACGCCACGCTCAAAGATATTTTGGGACAGGGCTTTTTCTGATTCTCTTAATCGATCGCGAGCCTCTAGTCGGGCTTGCAAACGCATATGGTCTTCAATTAACTCTTGTTTGCGGGTTTGCACGGCAAAGTAGCTTTGAGCAAAGGCAATTTCTGGTTTACGCGGATCGCCGTTCTGTGCAATTAGGTAGCAGGCATAGCGGGTGAGTATGAAGTCATCAATTTCGCGCATACCACCTTTACCCACCTCGATCATCTTCGTGACACCACGAAAATGATCAGACACCTTGTACCCCGTAGCTTTACAGGATTCTGTAGCACGTTGGATTGCGGTCTGGAAATTTTCCCATCGGGCATAGCCTAAATGGGCTTGTAGATCGCGGGCAAACCAAAACTCAATTCCCTGTTCGTCTGTTCTTTGGGCGGCTGCTTCTAGTTTTTGTTGCAGAATTTGCAGTTGTTTATCCATTGATTTAGATCCTTTGATTATGCAAGAGATAAGAATAATCATAGCTATTTCATCCTCTCACCTCTCAAGCAAATGTCTTTCTCGCTTTCAAATTTCTACACAGTGTGTAGAGAATCGTCAACACCATTCACCGATGATCGCGCTTTGCTCCGTGCCTGTTCGAGGATGCTTTTAATGTCTGCGTGAAATGCGGTCAAGTTGCTCATCTTCTTACCTCCTCAACGGATGGGAATAGCTGCTGCATTAGTCCTTTTTTATGCAACTTCAGCAGGTCGATCGCTTGACTTTGTGCGGCGATCGCTTCGTTAATAGAAGTAAGGCAATCAGCAATTTTTTGTTGTTCTTGAATTGATGGAATTTGCAAGTTAAATTTTCTTTGTGTTGTGATAGGAACCTGATTTCTCGTAGATTGAGACATCACGCTAGTATATTGTTTTACAAATGAAGGACTGGAAAGAGCAAACTTAAGGAAATCATTTATCAGATATTTTTGATTGCATCTGAAATATGTAGCGGTTGTACTTAAAATAACAAATTGGAAATTTGTGCTTAATTTAGCTACTGGACCGACAGTCGCATTGTGTGCAAAAAGAATATCACCATCTTTCGCTACTCCTTTTTTAAATTGCAATGCCCTTTGCACTGAAATATATTTGCATCTATTAAAGTCAATGTGTCCCGTTATAAAATCATTAGCTGAAATATACGGAACTCCTTCTTTAGAAAATTCCTCTGCTCTCGGATATAATGCGCCATGATTTCCATCTAGGTGACCAATAATGATCTTTTTATCGATTAAATCTTGAATACTCTTCTCCTCCCATTCTCCTGACTTATGAAACTCAGGGAAGCGTAATTTTGGCAGGGTTTCACCTTCTGCGGGAAAAAGCTGCTGCATTAGCCCTTTTTTGTGGGCTTTGAGGGTGTCGAGTTTTTGGGTTTCTGCGGTGATGCGATCGTCAATAGATGAGAGGCAATCGGCGATTTTTTTTTGTTCCTTTAGTAATGTGTGTGGCAATACTGTCTTATAGACAATATCGCTGCTAATGTTTTGAACAATTCCCCCTGCTGAAAACCTCTCGTATTGGCTTTGCATATACTCAGAATTGAGCAATTGAAGTAAAAATTGTTTGTCGAAGTATTTCTCATAATCACGTAGAACAAACCATCCATCATAGATATATCCGTCAATTGCAACCTGATATGTTTTTCCATAACTCATTGAGTTGGCTAATATCAATTCACCTACGTTTACCTTTCTTGATTTCTTTGCCCCTTCAGGTGTTATTTTTTCTTCAACTTGACTTATGACAAAATTCTTAGCAGATTTTGTATCACCAATCTTTATCCAATTTACCCCACTGCTATCAATTGATAAGTAATTTTGAATTGGACGTGGAGAACTGCCTCTATACAACACAATATATTTTGAGAATTCTTTAATTTCCCACTCTCCCGCATCCCGAAAATCAGGAAAACGCAACTTAGGTACACTCATAACTCACCCCCATCCTGTGATTCCCTACTTTCTAGTAGTTTTTGCAATTCCTGCTCTAGCTGTTTTCGGTCAGGTAAATAAAGTTGATAACGGCTCACAAATAACTGATTAGAGATATTTTGGGTAGCGTACTCCATCAGAATTTGATCCTTATACGCTTTTAGGATTTCGCAATAGTAGCTCCAACTCAATTTTCCAGACAGTGTCTGGATTTTTGGGACTCGCAAATAGAGTTGTTTGCATAGAAATTTTCTTCCCTCCGCAACGGTTGCAGCGATCGCATCAACAAGAGATGAATAGCTTTTTTCTAGCTCAATTTCACTCATAGCTCACCTCTATACATTACCCCGTCAGGCTGTGACTCGCATTTAGAACCACCCCCTGCCCCCTCCAGAGGAGGGGAATTAGACAGTCCAAAATTCCCCTCCTCTGGAGGGGTGTCCCACAGGGACGGGGTGGTAAAAACTACATGCCCCCGTAAAAAATCCATAACACCCGCCATATTATTTTTCACATCGAGATCGCGCAAATGAATCACCGTCAAATCCAACCCCATCAAAAAAGCATCCCGAATTGCATCATATTCCACCTTGTCATCATGACTACTACCATCTACCTCAATCACCACGGACTTTTCCGCACAATAAAAATCAACAATATAGTTACCGATGATTTTCTGGCGATCGAAATCTAGCCCCAAAAACTGCTTTCTTTTGAGTTGATTCCATAGCAAAACCTCAGCCAAATTTCCAGCACGCCGCAACTCCCGCGCCCGTTCTTTTAGGGCTGGGTTATAGGGGAGAGACATATAGTTTTTGGTGTCGCGCATAGCAAAATTAATTGGCTTCGTTTGTAAGTTTTACCACCCCGTCAGGCTTCGCCTGCCACCCCTCCAGAGGAGGGGAATTAAGAGTGCATTCATTCCCCTCCTCTGGAGGGGCAGGGGTGGTCAAATTCCCCCCCCTCCTCTGGAGGGGCAGGGGTGGTCAAATTCCCCCCCCTCCTCTGGAGGGGCAGGGGTGGTCAAATTCCCCCCCTCCTCTGGAGGGGCAGGGGTGGTCAAATTCCCCTCCCTTGGAGGGGTGTCCTGAAGGGACGGGGTGGTCTCTTTACTACTCATAAGCCTTCAACCCCGTAATTTCTCGCCCCTGTGCCAGCTTGTGCAACAACGGAATTAAATCCTCCATCAAAGCCAACTCCTTCTTGGTGCGAGCCTTCCAACCCAACTCTAAAGGAGCCAACAAATCACCGAGTTGCTCACCATCAAAAATCATCCGCCGCAAAATACCATCCACAAAAGTTTGTAGCGCCGCAGCTTCTAGCCCATGTTTATTAGCGATCGCCGCCAACTCACGCGCATTTTTCTCAGCTTTGAAGCGTTCATACCCCTGACGGATCGCCCTTTCGTCTAAGCCTTTCCCTGCTGGCAGTGTATCAATGTAAGCAATCATATTCTCGTGATCGTCCAAAAGCTTAGCATCGGACTTGATCAAGCCAATCAACTGCTCACGGGTCATCTTCTCCTTACTCGGTGCGTCCTGCTTAAAATTAGCAATCAACCCCATGATGTAGTCATAGTCAATCACCGCCGAAGCAAACAACACAAATTCAAAATCTAGTTGTTCCACTTCTGGACTGGTGTTGCTCTTGCCCTGCTGCACCTTGAGCCGTTGGGCAGTCTCAAGATATACACCCCGAAAAGCTTGTAACTGCTCTTGGGGAATCACTTGCGCGATCGCGGTGGTATTTTCTGTCGTCAGGTCAGTGTATTGGTCGAGTTGCGTCTTGAGACGTTGCACCTCCTTAAAGAGATTGACAAACTGACCCCGCGCCGCATCGCCCTTGAGATTCGGTACTGATTCAGGAGCATAGGCTAAACCTTGTGATTGCATAAACTCATCGAGTTTTTTAACCGCCACTTCGAGTTTAGCGATCGCCACAGGAGCAGGATCGACTAACCAAATTTCTTTAGCTCGGTCTTTATCTTCACCAGAGAATAGCTTGATCGCTTCATCAACAGCGCTTTGCTGTTGGCGAAAATCGAGAATATTGCCATA
>Ga0315899_10004478_pt1 | contig 15093 bp, 10 predicted proteins | sample LakEriMetagenome_2_FD_203518 | JGI IMG/M metagenome (GOLD analysis project Ga0315899, IMG submission 203518) | Freshwater fungal communities from buoy surface, Lake Erie, Ohio, United States - Buoy 4 MA112 | ecosystem: Environmental > Aquatic > Freshwater > Lake | place: USA: Lake Erie, Ohio... | reverse complement strand
TGAACGGCGATTTGGACTCTGCACCAGAATCTGTAAACGGCGACCCCTATGGTGCTGGTTGGATGGTGAAAGTAAGAATGAGCAACCTTGCTGAAGTAGATGGTTTGATGAGTCATGCCGACTACGTAGCCATGGTTGGTTAATTTTATGATAACGTTTGTCAATAAGTACAAGAAAACATTAATAATTCTTGTACTTATTTTATTTTTTTGCTTAGCTCCCTTTCCGAGTAATACTTCTAATTTTCACTTAACTAGTAAGTTAGGACTTGATAAGTGGTTTCATTTCCTAATGTATTACAGTCTTTTTGTGATTTGGGCCAAAGAAAATAAACGCCTTTCCGAAAGGGTGTTATTATTTATAATTTTGAGTGTTACATTGGGTGCTTTGGTTGAAGTGTTGCAGGGTATCGGACCCTTTGGTAGAAGTGCGGAGTTGGCGGATTTTTTTGCGGATTTATCTGGGATCTTGTTTGGTTATTTTGTTTCAAACCAAAGAAAATAATATTTTTCATTTGCAGGCCACGCCCTGCACAAAATCCTCAATAATCCTTACCTCGGCCGCCTTGTTGCTACCATAGAACCCCGTAAAATCAGCAACAGTAACCGTACTTGCGTATGCTTTTAGATATTCAGATGATAGCGGGATGTACGACCAATGCCAGGCCTCCGGCTCGTAACCCGCCAATCGCCCCGTGCTTCTAGGAGAATATACTTCGCAAAATCCGTAGTCCTTTGCGTGCTTCCTCAACCATGTGATCTCCGCCAATCCCCGACCCATCTTGAAATAACCCGGCTCCAAAGAATTGATGTCCAAATCAGTACCCCAATGATGCCTGCTGCTACCCGGCATGCTGCTGTAAAGTAAAATGTGCCGCGCATTGCCGGCCCCCGTGCCATATTGGTTCACATTGGCCGTCCATTTTCGTTCCCAAATCGCCTTCTGTTCCCAGAAATTTCGCGTACCTGAAATGATTTTTAAATCAATCCCCGCCAACATTGCCGCCCTACGCATCGTTTGAAATGCCGTGATGACATCTTTTTGCAGGTACATGGCCTTGCTCGACATCCCCGCGGGAACGAGGCCAAATCGTGCATCCTGAGCCGCGAAAAACTTGCCCATCAAAAAGGCTTTTGTGATTTGACTATCGTTCTGATTGAATGCGGCATGATTTAATTCGTTTTCTAATTTTGTGTTGCTCCAAAGCTGTTTGATGCTCGGCTGCTGTGTAAAACCAAAGACCAATACGGTTGCAAACCCCAAAATCAAACCAAACTTGCCGCGATTCATGGAAGCAAAGTAACAACATTTTCAATGTATGCCCTTAAATTCGTACGTCATGAGGGTACAAGATTTTCGCAAAGGTGCGATGCTATTTTCGCTTTTCGTATTGTTGGCAACCACCGCGTTTTCACAGCAATCAGCCATGGAACACGGAGCCACCGCCCGTTGGCAATGGGAATTGAAGCGATTGGCAGATCCCGAGACTGGACAAATTCCATTAAATATGCGTCAACGCGAATTGAATTATGTATCCACCTTGCCCAAGAATACCGATGTGAATCCCATCGCCCGAACATCAACGGGTTGGAAACATAGGGGACCATATTTTATTGGAGGAAGAACCCGCGCCATCGGCATCGATGTGGCAGATACCCAACGCATTTTGGCAGGATCCGTCTCGGGCGGAATGTGGCTCACCACCAATGGAGGAAAAACATGGAACGCAGCGCAAAAAACCAATGAACTCCGCTCTACCACGTGCTTGATTCAAGATATTCGTCCCAACCACCAACACATTTGGTATATGGGAACGGGGGAGGCATACGGACAGAGTGCAGGCGCTCGTGGTGCCTATTATTTGGGCGATGGATTGTTCGTTTCTGAAGATTCAGGCAAAAGTTGGTCGCCCATAGCGAGTACAGCTGCTGGTAACCCTGTTTCTTTTTCAACGGGATGGCAATTGGTGTGGAATCTTGCCCTCGATCACAGTGCCCACGATACCGTGCAGGAAATGTATGCTTCGTGCTATAACCAAGTACAACGCAGCTTCAATGGTGGGAAAACATGGACCAATATCCTGGCCGGTGGGTATTTTACCGATGTGGCTGTGAGCAGTAAAGGGATTGTGTATGCGACATCGAGTTCTGAAGGACAAAAGAAAGGCATTTTTCGCGGTGCTGACAATGGTGCCCTTGTCAATATCAATCCAACCTTTTTAGGTTCTACGTACAAACGCATTGTGATTGGTATGGATCCCAATAACGAGAATGTGGTGTACTTCCTGCTGAATACGGAGAATTTTGGCAAATCATTGGCAAACTTTCGCGGTGAGGTTGAATGGAATGCGTTGTATCGATATACCTACCTCGGTGGCGATGGTACCGGTGATTCTGGTATTTGGGAAGATCTGTCAGCGAATTTACCTGCGGGTTCTGCATTTGATCGCTGGAACGTGCAAGGGAGTTACAACATGCTTGTGAAAGTGCGTCCGGGCAATTCTCAACACGTGTTCATCGGCGGAACAAACTTGTATATGTCAACTGCGGCATTCTCAGATTCCACACATACCCAGAAAATTGGGGGCTATAAACTCAATGCTAAATGGCCCGATGTGGGCGTGTATCCCAATCACCATCCCGATCAACACAATCTGGTGTTTTATCCCAATGATAGCAGTAAATTCCTCAATGCCAACGACGGAGGGGTTTTCCGATCAACCAATATCAACGCATTGCCTTTCGTTTGGGAATCGCTCAATAACGGATACCTCACCACGCAGTTTTATACGGTAGCGTTGGATCACGCATCGCCCCAAAGTCCGCTCTTGGTGGCAGGAGCCCAAGACAATTGCCAAGTGATGACCGTGTCGGATGCTTCAAATGCCACATGGACAGAGACTTACTTTGGTGACGGTTCGTATTGTGCTGTGGAGGATGGTGCCAAGTTGTTTTATTTCTCGAAGCAGCAAGGCAAAATGATCAAGGCCACGGTAGATGCCAAAGGAAATCGTACGGCCTATGCGCGCATCGACCCGATAGGTGGTTCCAAATACTTGTTCATCAATCCATATGTGTTGGATCCGGTTGATAACAATGTGATGTACTTGGCCGGTGGTAAATACCTGTGGCGCAACAACCAATTGCGGAACATTCCGCTTCTTAACAACAACGATAGCATCACTCAGGGATGGGTGAGGGGTACTGATTCTGTGGTGATTCGCAATGAATTTGTATCTGCATTGGGCGTAAGTACCAAGCCGGCTCACCGTCTGTATTACGGCACCACATTGAAACGATTGTACAGGGTTGATAGTGCACACCTGAGTACCAATTTGAAGCCGAAAGACATCACGGCAACTGCATTCCCATCGGCCTATATTGGCTGCGTGGCAGTGGATCCCAGAAATGCCGACAAAGTGATGGTCTCGTTCAGCAATTACAACGTCTACAGCATTTTTTCATCCGAAGATGGCGGCAAAACATGGACAAAAGCGGCAGGTAACTTGGAGCAGTTTGGTACGGGTTTGGGCGATGGTCCTTCTGTGCGATGGCTTTCCATTTTGCCGGTGGATGACGGTACAGTGTATCTGGCAGCAACCAGCGCTGGGTTTTTCGCTACCGATACCCTGCAAGGATTGAATACCAAATGGGTGCAGCAGGCCAGTGGTGAAATTGGTAACATGGTCTGTGATATGTTTGATGTGAGGCCTAGCGATGGAACCATTGCATTGGCAACCCACGGCAACGGGGTTTATACGGCCAATATTGTGAAGAAAGGCGATATTTTGAATGCCGAAAATATTGAAAAGTTGGCTGTCTTAAGAGCTGTAATCTCCCCAAATCCAGCGTCTAATTTGATCAGAATTACCGGAAATTGTGAGAGTTTACAAAAAAATCTTACACAAAATCAACTTTTGACCAATAGCAGTATCACCCTTGTCGACCCCTTAGGAAGGATCGTAAAAACGCAACCACTCACAACGTCAAACTTCCTGCCCAACAAGGGTTTTGAGGTTGAACTATCGCTTCAAAATATACCTGATGGCTACTACTATGTGCGCATAAAAGTTGGCAAAGCGTTGAAAACCTTGCCTGTTTTCGTGACAGCCAGCAGATAAACTGCCTTTGTAAACCCTATCTTTGTGTTCAAGCATGAATCAAATACGATTTGAAGGCAGAAATGCCCAATTTTTTTCGACTTTGCGTGCGCGGATCGACGCGTACTTTACAGATAACAACATCAAGTCCTCAGGGAACTGGAAGCTGTATAGCAAAACCATCATTTTAGGGCTCACACTGTTGGCCCTCTATGTGACTTTGGTGTTCTTCACTCCTGCCACAGCTGTTGCTGTGATTTTGTGCATATTGTTGGGTGTGAATTTCGCCACAATCGGTTTCAATGTGATGCACGATGGGGCGCACGGAAGTTATTCTACCAAGCCTTGGGTAAATAAAATGATGGCCCACAGTTTAAATCTGATGGGTGGAAATGCCTTTTTCTGGAATCAAAAGCACAACGTAGCACACCATTCATTCACCAACATTGAAGGTGCTGATGAAGACATCGATATCAGCCCATTCATGCGTGTGAGTTCGTTTCAACCCAAATATTGGTTTCACCGTTTTCAACACATCTACGGATTGTTGTTGTACTGCGTAACCTATTTGATGTGGATTTTTTATCAAGATTTCGTGAAATATTTCACAGGAAAAGTGGGCGATCGCGACATGAAAGTGAAATTCACGACCATCGATCACTTGACCTTTTGGGTAACGAAATTGGGATATATTGCTGTGTTCATTGGCTTTCCAATGTACTACGTGGGGTTGGCGCCAACGTTGGTTGGATACACGATTGTAAGTATGACAACTGGTTTTGTCATTGCTGTTGTATTCCAATTGGCGCACGTGGTTGAAGATGTTACGTTTGTTGAGAAAACATCCCCAGTTACATCCGTTGAAGCGGATTGGGCGACCCACCAAATTCAAACTACTGCCAATTTTGGCACCAAGAGCAAATTTTTGGCTTGGATGTTGGGCGGATTGAATTTTCAAGTTGAACATCACTTATTTCCGAAAATTTCGCACATTCATTACCCCAAGTTGAACCAAATCGTGCGTGAAACCTGCGAGGAATTCAAAATTACCTACAAAGAATTCCCAACCATGTTGAGCGCTGTCCACTCTCATTTGCTTCACTTGAAGCACGTAGGAGCGTAATCCTCCCATGAAAAGTTCCTTTGGTCCGTTTTCGTTAAAAGTTAGCACGCTACGCAGCGATTACTCAGTGGTCGTTAATGCGCAAGGAGCGGCCTTAAAAACCCATTTGCAAGGCGAGTTCATCCCTTGGCCTACTGATGTCGCTCAATTGCTCGCCAACGACTTAAACGCATTGCCACAGCACGCCGATTTGCGTGAGAGTTTGGTGTATTGTTTACTCAGTACCTTTTGTGAAGAAAAGCAGCCGCAATTCGAGTTGTTTGTGGAAGATGACCTTCAGTGGGATGCCGCATACCGTTTGTCTGATGACGACGAAATCGCCGCCTTGCAATACGAGAGTATCGCACCGCTAATTCGATTTTTGAAAGACGATTGGGTCACGTTGCCCGAAAATACCTGTCAGACCGTTGAGGAAATGCGCGAGGCAGACATCGACTTTGTACCTGGAGAAATTGTGAATGGATTTTTGGACTTTACCCAAGGGTATAACCAGTTTCAAAAGTACTCGGTGGAATTGCTTCAAAGTATCTTTGGCGGTATTCATTTGTCCATGATTTTATTGTGGGTGTCGCGGAAAGTCTCCTCCGAAGACCTAATGAAGTCTTCACTGTTTCTGAGCTGCAGCAAAGAGGATCTAGAAAATCGTAAATTCAGCAAATCCGAGCGCGAGGATATAGAATCCTTCTCCGCCAAATTGGATGCCTTGAAGCAAGCTTTGTATTTGCTTAGATCGAAAGATTAAGGTTCTACAACCACAGACGCTGTACTCATCCCGTTTTGGGTTTCAATCCGCACAAAATACACCGACAATCCCGCTTGCTTCTGTTGTGCAAATTGGCTGAAGTCTAAGTTGATTTCTTTGCTTTTTACAGTCAATGACTCCGCAAAAACTATTTGTCCCGCTGTATTGAACACAACTACGCGTTGAATGTCGTCTTCCCCGGTGATGGTCGCTTTGCCTCTCGTTGGGTTTGGGTAGCAGTTTACAGTTGTTATTAAAGGTTGAGCGATGGGTTTTACGCTGGCGAAATTTTGATCTAACCACAAATCTTCAAGAAATATCTGACTTACCGCATTGCTGGCATCTTGGAATGTAGAATCGGTGAGGAACACGCCCACGGTGGCTTTGGTAGGGGTGAGGGTGAAACGACTATCCCAAACGATGTTCTCTGCGAACAACATATAATTGCCAGGAACGGTATTTTTTGAATCTTGAGAAAACATGCCCGATCCAACTAGCGTATCGGCATGGAAAAAGTTTACCATCACCGTGGCCCTATCGCCCCCAGTAAGAGCACCTTTCCAATAACCACGAATGCTGTTGTAACGCTGGCTTACGGCAAACGAAGGCGTGCCCATATCGGCATAAGACAAATTGGTGTCTCTGGTTACCATCCAAGCGGGAATGATTTCTGCGCCAGTTGATGTATTGATGCTGCGCTGTTTGAGCAGTGCCGCCAATCCCGTGCGTGAATCGGTGGAGCTTAAAATGTATTCCTGTAGGCCGTTCATTTTGCCCACGCGCTCCTCAAAAGCGTCCAAAGAGGTAAGCCATTGGTTGGGTTTGCGCACGAGCAAATTGCCCCATGATTCGATGTTCAAGTTTCCATTCGATGATGTTTGTCCGCCAGGAAAAGAAATGTCATAAACGGCAATGCTGCCGTTACTGTTGGGCGCGAGGCGACGCAAACTACTGGCAATGTATATGAAACCCGAATCAGCCACCAATCCTGCGGTGGGACTGGAGTATGTGAGTGGAACGGTTATGCTGTTATCACCCATGCCGTTGGCATCCGGTAAAATAAAAAATTCTTGCAACACCATGGGAATAGGATCGGTTCCTTTTGTGAAGCCCACAATGACCATCGCAGTATCGTTGCCCAATTTCTCACTGTTGTAGTTGATTTTGATGCTGGTGGGTGTGCCAGAAATGCTAAATCCGCCCGTTAGAGGGTCAGGGTATTTCGATCCCACATTCATTGCAAAACTCACGGTTTTGGATGTGATGTCATTGCTCAATCGAAATCCAGCCACGTTGCCCAAGGTTTTGGAAATGTCTTTCGACGTGTTGCCGATCATCATCCATTTGTTGGGTACCTCGTAAGTCTGCGTATTCCAATTGTTGAATCCCGCATTGGGGATGGGGTTTTGTGCCAGGGCGATGTTGGCCAAACTTACAAATATGGTAACGAGGGAATAGTTGTTTTTAGTCATTGGGCTTGTTTGCGATCAGATTTTAACAATACGAATCTATTTATTCAGCACAAAGCCCCTGAATATTTGTGTTTTCACAACATTCAGGGGCTTAGAAAAAGTGTTTAATTAATGGGCGATGACCGTTGAAATGGTCTGTGTGCCATTCGCGTTTTTCAATACCACGCGGTAGTTTCCTTCGCTCCAGTTAGCAGTCTCAACATAAGTGAGTTTGTTGCCTTTGCCATTTGTAACTACCTGTCCAGTGGTGTTGTAAACCGTATACTCGGTACCACCAGTCAAGTCTAAATAGAAACCTTGGTCTGACGGGTTGGGGTAAGCGCTACCTTGCAATCCTTGAATCGATGTTTTTCCGCGGGTCTTCAATACTTTCACAGTGTAGCAATACACATTTGAGCAATTACTAACAGTATCATATGCGGTTAAGCAAACCACATAGGTTCCTGAAGAAGCAAACTGGTGCAATGGGGTTTTGTCGTTGCTACTTGTGCTATCTCCAAAGCTCCATGAATACGCATGGGCACCTGTGCTTGTATTCTTCACATACATTTTTCCGTTGGCAGAAACACTATCCACTTGGAAGCTGGCCTTGGCCTTACAACAATCTACCTTCACGGATGCGCAAATCAAAGTGTCACAACCTTTGCAAGAATCGTAATACTTGATACAAACATTATAAGTGCCATTGGCAGTAAATGTATGTGTTGCTGTTCTGGATGTGTAAGTTTTTGAGGCGCCACTGTTACCGATAACGATGGTGTATTTGATGCAGTTTCCGCCATTCAAGTTCAAGTTTTTGCCTTCGAATACATAGGTATTACAACCCGTTTGGTTGCTGTACGATAAGTTAGCACCATGGGCCGCCCAATTGCATTTGGTACCGGTGCCCGAACCAATTGTAACAACAATCTTTCTGCAGATATAGACAAAACACTTCTTTTTGGTATCGTAAATCTTCAAACACACTTCATAAGTGCCTGATTTCTTGTAAACATGCACGGCATCCTTTCCTGTTGAAGTGGTGCCATCGCCCCAATTCCAGAAATAGGTGGTTCCTGATCCGGTATTTGAACTTGCAAAGAACTTCCATGTAGTGTCGTTGGTCTTTTTCCAGGTCATGCCGCCGATGATGCCGCAAGGGTTACCAACAGTCACAGTTTTGCAAATCTTGATTTTGCACTTGCCGGTTTTGTCGGTGATGGTCAAACAAACTGTGTAAGTACCTGCTTTGGCATATTCATGGTAAGGATCGATGCCCTTGCCAGTTTTGCCATCGCCGAAATCCCATGAGTAAGTATGTCCTGTGTTGCTGCTCGCTTTGAATCGGAACTTCCCACCTGTATTTACGAAGCTAAATTCACCTTTTAATTCACATGGCTTGCCACAGCTTACTTTGATTTCTTTGCAGAAAGTGGCTGTACAAGTTTTGCCTGTTGAATCAGTCCAAGTGGCAGTAACGCACACTTTGTAAACGCCTTCCGACAAATAACTCTTTACTGGATCAATACCGGTGCCGGTTGTTTTATCGCCAAAGTTCCAAGTATATTTGGTGCCAGTTTGGTTGGAAGAAGCCTTGAATTTTACCTTTTTGCAATCATTCGTGAAGCTGAACTCTGTCGTCAACTTACAATCGCAACTCACTACAGTAATGGTTTTACAAATGGTTGTGTCAAATTTGGTGCAAGCGTTGTATAATTTACCACAGACGGTGTAGGTTCCCGCAGCAGGAAAATTATAAGTTGTCTTGGGTCCATAGGCATAGGTTGTTGAACCATTCCCAGTAATAAACCATTTGAATTGTGCACAAGAGTCATTCAACAATGTTCCCTCAGCTGTAAAAGATCCTTTCAAACACTGACTGCTAACGCCTGTGGCCAATCGAACTTTGGTTTGCGCATTGGCTGAAATCGAGATTGTTCCAATGAAAACCAATGCCAAAAATTGTATGAATTTTTTCATAGTAAATTGCTATTTCAAAAATAGACCAAAAAGTTCCACAAAACGTTGTCCTGTCGTTGCTTTTCAGGTGAAAATTGGTTGTTTTTGACTCGGTGATGACCTCAAAACAAGGAAATCATCAAGAGGTCATCAAAAAGTGCGATTATTTATTGAATGACAAAGGTATGACAGTCCTCGGGATTGGATATTTTCCAATGTTGCTTCACCGTGCCATAAGTCACATGCAAAAAGTGGGTCTGTGTCTCCAAGGTTTCATACAATGCGCGATTGCAAACGACCAGACTTTTCCCTTTGCCCCGAATGCTCGATTCAAAATAACACCAAACGCCCTCTTCCTCAATGTCATAGCCCAACATCGTCAAAGGCAAATGGGTATTGCCCCAATGGATCTTCAATTTCGACAATAGGTAGTTTTTTAATAGCAATTGGTCTTGGGGTCTCTTCGCCGATAGGTTGATTTTCTGTCCCGTTTGTTGAAAAATGGCCTCTTGCACATCATCCACGAACAACTTGCAACTAACACTCATGTGCTTGGATTTGGGTTCGATCTTGATTTCTGTAACCCCAACAAAATAGGGGTGCATAGCGGTGATTACCACAAAACAAAGGGCGAGTAAACAATGGACGGCAAAGCGATATCGCTGCACAAAAATCCGACGACTCGAGGGTGTCTCCGCTAGTGAGTTCAACCCAACAAATCCCTCGTTCAACCCAAACTTTTCGTTTCTTTGCACGACTCAAAGTTACTCAACACTTGGAAGATTTTACATTTTGGTTGGAAATGGGCCTGTTGCACATCCTCGATTGGCAAGGGTACGATCACATGCTGTTCCTGCTGGCGCTGTGCTGTGTCTTTACCTTTGGAGATAAACGATGGGTTTGGTTGGTGTCGGCGTTCACCATTGGACATGCGATCTCATTGGCATTGAGTGTGTTAAATGTTGTTCGATTGCCCTCATCTTGGATCGAGACGATGATTCCCGTTACCATTGCCTTCTCGTGCATTCAGCATTTGTGGCCCCTGCTGAAACCTGGAAAATACGTATTGACTGAAAAGTCGGTTCTGCCTACTGTGTTGGCTTTCGGTCTCATTCACGGACTCGGGTTTTCCAATTTTCTCCGTTCGATGTTGGGCAGTGAATCATCCATCGCATTTCCGCTTTTTTCATTCCATGTGGGCTTGGAACTCGGGCAAATACTCATCATTTTGGCGGTTTTGTCGGTCACTACCGCCATGGATAAAATTCTAAATATCAATCAGAACAAGCGCATTGTCCTCTTGGCATCGCCTGTTCTGTTGCTGTCGCTTTGGATGTTGGTGTCACGATTGATGATGCTGTAATCGTCCAATTTTAGAAGTAATGAATAGCCCTAGGCCCAACTTTGTCGGCATTTGGGGGGATTTCCTTATTTTTGTTGACTTCGACATTTGTGATGAACCCCTGTAAATCGAACCACGTGAAAAGTTTGTTGGCCTCAACCGCCCTCTTCGTTGTAGCCACCGCGCCTAGCATCGCCCAGAATCTTCAGAACAACCCAACGTCTAATCATGGCAATAAATTTGAACAATTGGGTACAATTCTTCCCGATGCAAACTCCTATCGTACGGCTTCTGGTGCGCCTGGACATGAATACTGGCAACAGCGGGCCGATTACCAAATTCAAGCAACATTGGATGAGAAGAAGCAATACTTGCACGGCGAGGAAACCATTACGTATTTCAATAACTCTCCTGATGGATTAACGTATCTGTGGCTGCAGTTGGACGAAAATGAGCACAATCCCAATGGCGAGAACAATAACTTCAATGAAAGCGGAAAGAGTTTGCCGTTAACCCCAGGACAGATTGATGGCATGGATGTAAAGGCTCGTTTGGCGGGTTATGGCGTGAATATTCTGAGTGTGACCGATGCGGCTGGAAATGCGTTGCCGTACACCATCAACCAAACCATGATGCGTGTGGATTTGCCAAAGGTCTTGGTCAGCAAACAGAAATATGTATTCAAAGTAAAATGGAATTATAAAATCCCTGAACGCATGAAAATTGGGGGTAGGGGTGGTTACGAATACTTTCCCAAAGACGGGAACCATATTTTTACGATATCGCAGTGGTATCCCAGGATGTGTGTGTACAGCGATTATCAAGGTTGGAACCACAAACAATTCACCGGTAGAGGAGAGTTTAGTTTGATTTTTGGCAATTTCGATGTGAAAATGACGGTTCCAGCCGATCACGTGATTGCGGCAACCGGGGAATGTCAGAACTATGGCGATGTGCTTACCACTGCCCAAATGCAGCGATGGAATCAGGTATTGAAAACGCCGGTTCCATCGGCCACTACCGTATTGGAACCAACAGAAATTGTTACCCTTGAAGAGGCCAAATACCGTGAGCAAAACCGCGATACCGTTCAAACCAAAACTTGGCACTACAAAGCCACCAATGTACGCGATTTTGCCTGGGGCTCATCGCGCAAGTTTGTTTGGGATGCCATGCCGGAATTTGTTCAAGGCAAACGCATTCAATGCATGAGCTATTACGGAAAAGAAGCCTACGGACTCTATCGAAAATACTCTACCAAAGTGGTGGCCCATACCATCAAAACCTACAGCAAATACACCACGCCTTACCAATACCCTGTGGCCATCAGCGTAGAAGCTTCCAGCGGAATGGAATACCCCATGATCTGCTTCAACTACGGCAGAACCGACGATGATGGTACCTACAGCTCACGCACCAAATATGGCATGATTGGGGTGATTATTCATGAAGTGGGTCACAATTTCTTCCCAATGATCATCAATTCCGATGAGCGCAACTGGTCTTGGATGGATGAAGGATTGAACACCTTTGTACAATTTTTAACAGAGCAAGAATTCGATAACAACTACCCATCGCAGCGTGGACCGGCCCACAAAATCGTGGACTACATGAAGATGCCCAAAGAGCAACTCGAACCCATCATGACCAACTCGGAGAACATCATCAACTTCGGACCCAATGCTTACGCCAAACCCGCTACGGGATTGAATATTTTGCGCGAAACCATCATGGGGCGCGAACTGTTCGATTACGCTTTCAAAGAGTACTGCAACCGTTGGGCTTATAAGCATCCGGCTCCCGCTGATTTCTTCCGCACCATGGAAGACGCTTCTGGGGTGGATTTGGATTGGTTCTGGCGTGCTTGGTTTTTCGATATCCAGCCCGTAGATATTTCCATGGATTCGGTATTGGCTTACCGTCCGTTTACACCTGAATCGATGCCGGTGAAATTGGATTCTACCATGCGTATCGGTCGTGGTCGTGGTTTGGCAATGAATCGAAACCGAGGCGGTGCGGCCCTCCCAGCCTCAGAATTTCAACACGTGAGCAAGCTCCGGAACAAAGTCGCAGGCATTGATTTCGCCGTGGATCGCGATACATCACTGCGCGATTTCTACTTTTACTACAATCCCGCCAAAGACACCGTGGGTAATGCTGCAAAAGCGGCTATGGCGGCACAAGGACAGCCGAAGCCGGACAACTCTGTGCGTGACTTGTATAAAGATTATACGTTGCTGACACCGGCGGAAATGAAGCCCTACGAAAATGCCTACTTGTATGAAATTACCTTCAGCAACAAAGGCGGCTTTGTGATGCCCATCATTTTGCAATGGAATTACACAGATGGCACCTCAGAAGTGGAGTATATCCACGCTTACATTTGGCGCAAGAATGAGCAGAAAGTAACCAAGAACTTCCTCAAGCGCAAAGAAGTGGCGAGTATTTTGTTGGATCCGTTCAAGGAAACTTCGGACATTGACGAGAGCAATCACACATGGCCCCGCTCCGCGGAGCCTTCGCGATTTGAAATATTCAAAAACAAACCCGTACCCGCGAACGAACAAGTGGAAATGACGCCCATGAAGCGCGCCCTTCGCAACAAATAATTATTGATCGCCAGCGGCCGATTGGCTTCGGGTGAAAATTGTTTGCTCAATATCCCAACACGGTTAGAGCCTGCCTGCGATGATTTCATCCACCACAGTTGGATCCAAAAGGGTAGTGGTATCGCCCATTGAAGCCAATTCTCCCTCCGCGATTTTGCGCAGAATCCTACGCATGATTTTACCAGAACGGGTTTTAGGTAGCCCTGAAACCACCTGTATTTTATCGGCCTTGGCAATCGGCCCGATGGTTTTGCTCACCATCTCATTGATTCCCTTCGTCAATGCCTCGAAATCGCTCACATCCCCTTGGTAAATCACATACGCGTAAATTCCCTGTCCTTTGATGTCGTGCGGATATCCAACAATCGCACTTTCCACCACGCCCGGGAATAAATTGATGGCATTCTCCACCTCTGCTGTTCCGATGCGGTGCCCACTGACGTTCAACACATCGTCGACCCTACCTGTGATTCGATAAAAACCATTTTCATCACGCAGCGCACCATCGCCGGTAAAATACAAACCAGGATACGTGCTAAAATAGGTCTGCTTGCAACGTTCGTGATCGCCCCAAGTCGTCCGCAAAATGCCCGGCCAAGGTCTGCGAATACACAAATTTCCCGACACGTTGTTCCCTAAAATCTCAATGCCATATTCGTCGACCAGCAGCGGTTCCACACCCGGCAATGGCAATGTTGCATAAGTGGGTTTGCTCGGGGTAACACCTGCCAAATTGGTAATCAGTATACCCCCTGTTTCGGTTTGCCACCAGGTGTCTACGATTTCGCACCTGCTTTTTCCAACTTTTTCATGGTACCAATGCCAAGCTTCCGCATTGATGGGCTCACCCACGGTTCCTAAAACTTTGAGCGATGGCATGGCATGACGGTGAACCCAATCATCGCCGGCACCCATCAAACTGCGAATGGCCGTAGGAGCTGTATAAAGGATGTCGACCTCATGCTTCTCCACCACTTCCCAAAATCGATTGGGACTTGGGTAGGTGGGAATCCCCTCGAACATCAAAGTGGTAGCACCTGCACACAAGGGTCCGTATAAAATGTAACTGTGTCCAGTAATCCAACCGATATCGGCCGTGCAGAAATGGATCCATCCGGGTTGGTATTGGAACGTCTGCGTAAATGTATAGTTGGTCCAAACCATATAACCCGCGCAAGTATGTACCACGCCTTTGGGTTTGCCGGTGCTGCCGCTGGTGTATAGAATAAACAAGGGGTCTTCGGCTTCCATGGTCTCGGCCGGGGTTGATAGCGCTTGGGCGATATTCACTGCGTCAATCGAGTCAGACCACAAGATGTCTCGGCCGGGTTGTATACTGATTGCGGTGTTTGTACGCTGGTATACCCATACTTTTTTCACGGAGGTACATTGGGTTAAGGCTTCGTCGATCACCGATTTTAGGGCGATGTCTTTGGCGCCTCGATAGGCTCCATCGCAGGTGATGATGGCCACTGCTTGGGCGTCGTTTACACGATCCGACACACTTTGAGCGCTAAATCCACCAAAAATGACCGAGTGGATCGCGCCGATACGTGCGCAAGCCAACACCGCAATGGCAAGTTCTGGTACCATGCCCATATACAAACAAACGCGATCGCCCTTGGTAATGCCTTCATTGCGAAGGGCTTGGGCGAAAATGCAAACAGCTTCGTGTAATTCCCGATAAGAGTATGATTTACTGGGCTCAGTGGGGTCGTTCGATTCCCAAATCAAAGCGAGGTCTTCGGCTTTGTCAACCAAATGCCTG
>Ga0315899_10004477_pt1 | contig 15094 bp, 11 predicted proteins | sample LakEriMetagenome_2_FD_203518 | JGI IMG/M metagenome (GOLD analysis project Ga0315899, IMG submission 203518) | Freshwater fungal communities from buoy surface, Lake Erie, Ohio, United States - Buoy 4 MA112 | ecosystem: Environmental > Aquatic > Freshwater > Lake | place: USA: Lake Erie, Ohio... | reverse complement strand
GTGGCGCAGGAGGGGGTCGACGATGAAAAGCGCGCCGCCGCCGAGCGTCTTGCAGCGGCGCGTCTTCATTGCCTGCTCGAAATTCTTTATGCCACGGGACTTCGCGTGTCCGAGCTCGTGTCCCTGCCTCGCAGCGCCGCGCGGACGCGCGAGCCCTTGCTGGCCATTCGCGGCAAGGGCGGGCGCGAGCGCCTTGTCCCCTTGTCGGAGGCGGCTCGCGCCGCCATGGCGCGCTATCTTGCCCTGCTGGCTGAATTACGCCCGGCTTTGGCAAAATCGGACTGGCTGTTTGCCGCCGACAGCGAAACCGGCCATCTGCCGCGCCAGGTCTTTGCCCGCGAACTCAAGGCCTGCGCCGCCGCTGCCGGCTTGCGGGCCGATCTCGTCAGCCCGCATGTCCTGCGCCACGCTTTTGCCAGCCACCTTCTCCAGAATGGGGCTGATTTGCGTGTCGTGCAGGAATTGCTCGGCCATGCCGATGTCTCGACAACACAGATTTATACCCATGTTCTCGATGAGCGGACGCGGGCCATGGTCCGCGACCTGCATCCCCTGTCCAAGGGCTAGCTTGCCGCGGCGCTTGACTTCGCTCGGCGGAATCGACAGTTTCCGCCGTCCCAGGCGGGCCTCTCCCGACCTGTCCCGAGGCTCCTGAACTCGCGATGAGCATGCGTTCCTACCTCGATTTTGAAAAACCCGTGGCCGAACTCGAGGCCAAAGCGGATGAATTGCGCGCCCTGAAGACCGATGAATCGGGCGCGATCGGCGAAGAGCTCGCAAAAATCGAGGCCAAAGCGGCCAAAGCCCTGACCGACCTTTATCTGGCGCTGACCCCTTGGCAGAAAACTCAGGTCGCACGCCATCAGGCCCGGCCTCATTTCACGCCTCTGGCCGGTGACCGGAAATATGCCGAAGACAAGGCGCTGATCGGCGGCTTTGGTCGCTTTCGTGGCCGTTCCGTCTGCATTATGGGGCAGGAGAAGGGCTCCGATACCGAGGGCCGTCTGCGTCATAATTTCGGAATGACCCGGCCTGAGGGCTATCGCAAAGCCGTCCGGCTGATGGAACTGGCCGATCGTTTCGACCTGCCGGTCATTTCGCTGGTGGACACGGCCGGCGCCTTTCCCGGCATTGATGCCGAGGAGCGCGGCCAGGCAGAGGCCATTGCCCGCTCGACCGAGGCCTGCCTGGCGCTGGGCGTGCCCAATGTTGCCGTCGTTGTCGGTGAGGGCGGTTCGGGTGGTGCGGTCGCCATTGCCACGGCCAATCGCGTCCTGATGCTGGAACATGCCATTTATACGGTGGCATCGCCCGAGGCCTCGGCCTCGATCCTGTGGCGCGATTCCGGCCGTCGTCAGGACGCTGCCACAAATATGAAGATCACAGCCCAGGACCTTTTGAGGTTCGGCATTATCGACGGCATTATCCCCGAGCCTCCAGGCGGGGCCCATCGCGACCCCAAGCGGATGATCCGCTCCACTGGAGATGCGATTGAAAAAGCGCTGTCCGGTTTGCAGGGCCTGTCGCCCGACCAGATCCGCGACCTGCGGGCAGAAAAATTTCTCGCCATGGGACGGAAAGTCTGACCGATCCTGGCCTTGCGGCAGCCACAGTCAGGTTTTATCCTCAATTTGAAGTTGGTAACCAACCCGTAAGCATAATGAAATAGGACTGGTTGCGTAGTCGCCTGAAAGGCGAGTACCTTTTTCGAGGAGCGGGTTTCGTCAGCTCATGAAAACATCCGGCCGGAATTTCTCCCGTTTCACCGCGCCCGCCTCGCGGATCGCCGCCGTATTGCTGGCTGGCGGATTGCTCGCAGCCTGTCAGCAGACAAGCAGCGTCAACAAGGCATCGCGCTCGATCCCCTCCGATACTCTGGCTCTGATGGAGAAGAAGGGAACGACCAAAAGCTCGCCCATTCTCATTCGGGCCTATAAAAAAGAAGCTGAGCTCGAAGTCTGGAAGATGAAGGGCGACGGCGAATATGTGCACATCAAGACGTTTCCGATGTGCCGCTGGTCGGGCCAGCTTGGTCCCAAGCGCCGTGAGGGCGATCGCCAGGTGCCGGAAGGTTTTTATGCGATCACGCCGGGTCAGATGAACCCGAATTCGCAATATCACCTCTCATTCAATGTCGGCTATCCCAATGCGCTCGATCGCGCTCAGGGCTTTACCGGCGGCGCAATCATGGTGCATGGCGCCTGTTCTTCGGCCGGCTGTTTCTCGATGACGGATCAGCAGATCGAAGAAATCTACGCGATCACGCGCGAGGCCTTTGCGGGCGGTCAGCGACAGATCCAGATGCAATCCTATCCCTTCCGCATGACGCCGGAAAATCTCGCCAAGCATCGGCTCGATCCGAATATGGCTTTCTGGCGCACGCTGAAAGAAGGGTCTGATCGTTTCGACGTGACCAAGCGCGAGCCGCAGGTGAGTTATTGCGGTCGCCGCTATGTTTTCGATGCCACATCCGCCAATGGCGAGGCATTGTCGCCGGGCGCTGTTTGTCCGCCGCTGCGCCAGGATCCGCAGATTGCCGAACTCGTGGCCGAAAAAGCGCGGGCCGACGATGCGAAAGTTGCCGAACTCATCAGCCGCGGCGTGCAGCCGGTCAAAATGGTTTATCACGACGGCGGCCAGCATCCGTCCATGGCGCATGTCATGGAAGTGAGCCGGCCGGAGGCCTTGGTCGAAGCGCCGCGTCTCATCCCGCTTGATCCGCAGGGCCGTCCGATTCCGGCTGCCGTTCAGGTTGCCGCCGCACGGCAGGCCGATGTGCCTGCCCCTGTCGCGACTGCTCCGGCGCGTACTGCTGTTGCACCGGCTCCTGCTGCACCGGCTGTGCCCGTCGCCCAGGCTGGCGGCGAGGCCTCCATGGTTTCGCGCCTGTTCAGCTTTACCCCCTCCATCCCGTCGCTCTTCGGTTCAAGCGAAGCCGTCAAGGCGACGGAAGCCGCCGCGCCCGTGCCGCTGCCGCCGCCGCGTCCGCGCGCCTTGCTCGATGCCAAGCCGCAGGCCTCGCTGATCACCGAGCCGCCGGTTCGCATGGTTGCCCCCGTGCCCGCGCGTCGCGTTGCAGGTGCGGCGCCGATCCTCGGCAACGGGCTTTCGCAAAACTGATTTTTTCACAAAAAGACCCCGCCGGGCGGGGGGCGTCCCGACGGGGCTTCGAAACCCGGCGCGATGATGGCGCCGGGTATTTTTATTCGCAGACCGTGACGATGCGATAGCCGATAAAATCGCCCCAGCGATTGAAGGCCGGACGCTGCTTGCGGTAGCAGAAGTCATAGGTCTGGCCGACATAGACCGGCGCGGCATAGGTGACCGGGCGCGAGTAAGAGTGCGAGTAATAACGCGGCGCGCCATAGGACGGCGAAGCATGTGCCGCACCCGCAGCCAGCGCACCCAGCGCAAGACCGCCGATAATGCCCGCAGCAATCGCGCCGCCATTGCCGCCGCCACGGTGGCGGTGGCGCTGACCCGCTTCCGCCGGCGTGACGGTCGCGGCAAAGGTCGCAGTGAGCGCCAGAGCAGCAATGGCGCCGGTGAAAATCTTGCGGGTCGCATTCATTTCCATCTCCTCCGATCCCGTATCGGGATGTTGGAGGACACTTTATGCGCGCATTTCTGAACGAAAGCTGGCTCGGCCGTTCAGCTGGCGTTCATCCTTTGGGGAATTGTTTGAGGGTCGATCTCAGGTTTAGCTTTCGGGTGCGGGGCATTTTTTCCCACAACGTCATTTTTAAAAAATATTGGAGAAACCTATGCGCAGAGGATTTCTTTGGGGGGCCATTTTCGTCCTGGGGTCGTTCTTGCTCGTGTCGGGTCAAGCACAAGCAGCATGCACCAGGGTGGGCTACAACAAATACGACCCAGCCAAGGGGCTGGGTTCGGATTTCACTTATGTCTCGGATAATGGGAGCTGCACCGTCACGCATGGAATCGAGGGTCGTCAGGGCGCTTACCGCTATACGGAGACACGTGTTCTGGAGCCTGCGAAAAACGGTACCGTCAAATATCTGCACCTGACCAAATGGACCTATGTGGCCAAGCCCGGTTTCTCGGGGACCGATACGTTCAAGCTTCACGTTTGCGCTGAAAGTACTATTGGAAAAGGGTGCGCCGTCCTCAATTACCAGCTGCAGGTGAAGCGCGGCTGATGGAACGCGAAGAATGTCAGAAAAAAGGGCCGCAAAAGCGGCCCTTTATGTTTAGACAAGCGCCCCGTGGCAGTGCTTGTATTTCTTGCCCGACCCGCAGGGGCAGGGTTCGTTGCGGCTGACGCGGCCCCAGGTTTCGGGATCTTTCGAATCGCGCGCCGGCGCTGCATGGGGTGCCGCCAATGCGCCCGCCGAGAGGGCGCCGGATGCAATCTGTGCATTGATGGCGGCAATGGCGGCCTGTTCGTCGGCGCTGATTTCTGCGGGTGCTTCGGGCTGCTGGAAAGAAACCTCGACGCGCATGAGCTGCTGCGTCGTCATTTCATGCCAGCGCGTGATCAGGCTGTTGAAGAGCTCGAAAGCTTCCGACTTATATTCATTCAGCGGATCGCGCTGCGCATAGCCGCGCCAGCCGATCACCTGCCGCAAATGATCGAGCATGATCAGATGTTCGCGCCAGAAGTGATCGAAGACCTGCAGAACAACCTGCTTTTCGACATAACGCATCACATCGGGCGTATTGCGCTCGGTGCGTTCCGCATAGGCGGCGTCAGCGGCATTGTGGATGCGCTCGGCCATTTCCTCAGAGCCGATGCCTTCTTCCTTCGCCCAGTCGGCGACAGGCAGATCGACGCTCAGCAATTCCCGCACGGCCTCGGAAAGATCGGCAATCGCCCATGTCTCGGGATAGGAATCCTTCGGCATATGTTTGGCGACCAGATCGTCGATCGCATTGGCGCGCATATTGGCGACTGTTTCTTCGAGCGATTCCTGCGCCATCATTTCGCGGCGCTGCTCGAACACGACCTTGCGCTGGTCGTTCATGACATTGTCGTATTTCAGAATGTTTTTGCGCGTATCGAAATTGCGCGCTTCCACCTTCTGCTGGGCTTTTTCCAGGGCCTTGTTGATCCAGGGATGGACGATGGCCTCATCTTCCTTGAGCCCGAGTTTGACGAGCATCGTTTCCATTCGGTCGGAACCGAAAATGCGCATCAGATCGTCTTGCAGAGACAGGAAGAATTTGGACCGCCCCGGATCGCCCTGACGGCCGCCGCGACCGCGCAGCTGGTTGTCGATGCGACGGCTCTCGTGGCGCTCCGTGCCGATAATGTAGAGGCCTCCCGCTGCGAGCGCCATTTCCTTGAAACGCGCCACTTCCTCGCGGATTTCGGCTTCCTTTGCCGCGCGCGCCTCACCTTCGAGGCTGGCGCATTCCTGCAACACGCGCATTTCGACATTGCCGCCGAGCTGAATGTCGGTGCCGCGACCGGCCATATTGGTCGCCACCGTAATGGCGCCCGGCACGCCGGCTTCGGCCACAATATAGGCTTCCTGTTCATGGAAGCGTGCATTGAGAACGGCAAATAATTTTGACGGTTTTCCCGAACGCGCCGCCGTATAGAGTTTTGTCAGCGCGGAGGGCTGCGAAAAGTCGATCTGCTTGTAGCCCTTCGAAATCAAAAACTCGGCCAGCTGTTCCGACTTTTCGATCGATGTCGTGCCAACCAGCAAGGGCTGCATTTTTTCGCTCGCCGTCTCGATCTCGCGGACGATGGCCTTCAGCTTTTCGCCGTGCGAGCGATAGACTTCGTCATCCTCATCGAGGCGCTGGACAGGACGATTGGTCGGAATTTCCACAACGTCCAGCCGATAGATTTCGGCAAATTCATCCGCTTCGGTTGCCGCCGTGCCGGTCATGCCTGCCAGCTTGGAATAAAGGCGGAAATAATTCTGGAAGGTGATCGAAGCGAGCGTCACATTTTCAGGCTGCACCTGAACCAGCTCTTTCGCCTCAAGTGCCTGATGCAATCCTTCCGAATAGCGCCGGCCCGGCATCATGCGGCCGGTGAATTCATCGATGATGACGACGTCGCCATTGCGGACAATGTAATCCTTGTCGCGCTGGAACAGTTTGTGGGCCTTCAGGGCCTGTTGCACATGGTGCACGATCGTGACATTGGCTGCGTCGTAAAGCGAGCTTTCCTGCAACAGCTTCGCATCCTCGAGCAATTGCTCCATATGCTCGTTGCCGGCTTCGGTGAGATTCACCGTGCGCTGCTTTTCGTCGAGCTCGAAATCGCCCTCCACGAGGGCCGGGATGAGCTTGTTGATCGAATTATAGAGTTCCGACTTGTCGTCCGAGGGGCCGGAAATGATCAGCGGCGTGCGCGCCTCATCGACAAGGATCGAATCCACTTCGTCGACGATGGCAAAATGATGCCCGCGCTGAACCATTTGCGCGAGCTCATATTTCATATTGTCGCGCAGATAATCGAAGCCGAATTCGTTGTTCGTGCCATAGGTGATGTCGCAGCCATAGGCTTCGGCGCGCTGCACATCATCGAGCCCGTGGACAATAATGCCGACGCTCAGGCCGAGAAATTTGTAAACGCGGCCCATCCATTCGGCATCGCGACGGGCCAGATAATCGTTCACCGTGACGACATGCACGCCATTGCCGGCCAGCGCATTGAGATAAGTGGCAAGCGTGGCGACAAGCGTCTTGCCTTCGCCGGTGCGCATTTCGGCGATGGCGCCTTCGTGCAACACCATGCCGCCGATGAGCTGCACGTCGAAATGACGTTGGCCGAGCACACGGCGCGCCGCCTCGCGCACAGTTGCGAAAGCGGGGACGAGAATGTCGTCGAGCGTCTTGCCCTCGGCGAGCTGGGCGCGGAAAGCGTCCGTGCGGGCGCGCAGGTCCTCGTCGCTCAATTTCTCGAGCTCAGGCTCCAGGGCATTGATGGCCTGAACCTTTCCAGCATAGGTCTTGAGCCGACGGTCATTGGCCGAACCAAAAATCTTTTTCGCAATGGCAGCGAACATCCATGGACCTTTCTGAACCGGTCGGGACCGCTGCAGGAAACCAGCCGAACCCGATCCGTTCCCGGCCATGCGCTGGGCCGGGGCCTATTGCCAGGCGCGCCGCGCGCCTTGGCCCTGCCGGGCCGCGAGAGTCCAAATCGCCTGAATGCCGGACCTTTGGGCCGATTTTTCCTCAGACGAAATGGCGGGAAATACCGGGCCGAGAGATAAGATCGCCCCCCTGCAATGTCAATGTGAAGGCGGGTTTTCCTCGGGCCGGATGCCATTTGGCTCCATTTATGGGCCGGCTTTTGTTCTTGCCCTCGGTCGGGCTTTCCACCAAGTTACCGGCCGATTTGCGGGGCCACCTCCCGCGCGGCGCCCGAGGGCGCATTTTGGAGCCTGACCCCATGAAGAATCCGGTTTCCGGCCTCGCCACTGCAGCCTTTCTGACCATTGCCCTTTTGGCCGGGGCTGCCGTTCCCGCCGATGCCAAAGTCCTCGCCCGCGTCAACGGGGTCGAAATCACCGAAGACGATCTCAAGATCGCCCTGGAGGATATCGGTCAGGGCCTGCCGCCTCAGGTCGATGGTCAGGAGCGCGATGCCTATCTGCTCGATTATCTCATCGACCTGAAGCTGGCAGCGCGTCGGGCCGAAGCCGAGAAAATGACCGAAACCCCCGATTTTGTCCGTCGCATGGCCTATCAGCGGGATAAGGCGCTGATGGAGGTCCTGTTTGGCAAGATTGCCAATGAGGTCACCAGCGATGCCGAATTGCGCAAGGTCTATAATGAGGTTGCCGGTGCACAGGGCCCTGAACAGGAAGTCCGGGCCCGACATATTCTTGTCGCCAGTGAGGATGAGGCCAAAGCGGTCGCCCGCAGGGTGAGGGGCGGTGAGGATTTCGCCAAAGTCGCCGATGCCGTTTCCAAGGATCCGGGCTCCAAGGGGGGCGATCTCGGCTGGTTTACCCGCGAGCGCATGGTTGGCGAATTTTCCGAAGTCGCCTTCAAGCTCGGGAAAGGACAGATCTCCGACCCGGTCAAGACGCAGTTCGGTTGGCACGTGATCAAGGTCGAAGACACGCGCACCAAGCCATTCCCAGATTTCGAACTGGTGAAGGATCAGGTGCGCAGCTATGTCATCCAGAAGTCGCAATCCGACCAGATCGCAAAATTGCGGGAGAGCGCCAAGATCGAAAAGCTCGATGCGCCGGCCCCCGCGCCATCCCCTGTTCCCGCGCCGCGTCGCTGATCTGCACCATATTTTTTGAAATAACCTCGCCCGCACATGCGGGCGAGGTTTTTTTTTCACATGGCTTTGCTTAAGTGGGGCCGCTTCCGACTCAAAAGCTCAGGATCGAATATGGCCAAAGCTGCCCCCCTTTCACCGCTGGCGCCGAAAACCTATCCCGCCTGCCCCGATGTCGAGGGCGTGCGTTTTGCCACTGCGGAGGCGGGGATACGCTACAAGGGCCGAACCGATGTGATGCTGGCCCTGCTCGACAAGGGCACTCAGGTCGCGGGCGTTTTCACAAAATCGAAATGCCCCTCCGCGCCGGTGGATTGGTGCCGCTCCAAACTCAAGGGCGGCAAGGCGCGCGCGCTGGTTGTCAATTCCGGCAATGCCAATGCATTCACGGGCAAGAATGGCGTGGCTTCGACCAAACTCACGGCACAAATAGCTGCCAAGGCGACCGGCGCGCCAGCCGGCGAAATTTTTCTCGCTTCCACCGGCGTGATCGGTGAGCCGCTGGATGCAACGAAATTCGAAGGTGTGCTCGACAGGCTTGTGACCAAGTCTGCGCCCGGCGGCATTCTCGATGCTGCGCGCGCCATTATGACAACCGATACTTTTCCGAAAGTCGCAACGGCCAAGGCCTCGATTGGCGGCGTCGAAGTCACGATCAATGGCATGGCCAAGGGCGCCGGCATGATCGCGCCCGACATGGCGACCATGCTCTCTTTCGTCTTTACCGATGCGCCAATTGCTGCGGCTGCGCTGCAGGCCATGCTTTCGAAATCCGTCGCGGGCTCGTTCAATTCCATCACAGTGGACAGCGACACATCGACCTCCGACACGCTGTTGCTGTTTGCAACCGGCGCGGCGGCCAAGCGTGGCTGTCCGAAGATTGCCGCCGCAACCGACCGGCGACTGGCGGCGTTCAAAAAGGCGCTCGACGCGCTTTTGCTCGATCTGGCGCAGCAGGTCGTGCGCGATGGCGAAGGTTGCCGCAAATTTGTGGAAATCCGTGTCGATGGTGCAGCCAGCGCAGCAGCAGCGAAAAAAATCGGCCTGTCGATTGCAAATTCGCCCCTCGTGAAAACGGCCATTGCCGGCGAGGACGCCAATTGGGGTCGTATCGTTGCTGCCGTCGGCAAGGCGGGAGAGAAGGCAGACCGCGACCGTCTTGCCATCTGGTTCGGTGACTTCCGCGTCGCCAACAAGGGATTGCGCGATCTCTCTTATGACGAGGCGAAAGTCTCCGCCTATATGCAGGGAGAGAAAATCGACATTCGCGTCGATGTCGGCGTCGGCAAGGCCTCATGGACAGTGTGGACTTGCGATCTGACGAAAGAATATGTCGCCATTAACGGCGATTACCGCTCTTGAGCGCGTTCGTCATTGCAAGGAGTGTGAGCTCTTTGTAATGACGCCAGACCCTTACAAGAACGACTGCGGATCTACATCCACCTGCGTGCGTACGCCGCCGCGATCGGCTGGTGCAGCGGCGAGCAAGGCGCGCAGAAATCCTTGAAGATCGGCGCTGCGCGGCGCCTTGACGAGCAGGCGGAAACGATGGCGCCCGCGCACGACGGCAATCGGCGCCTCGGCAGGGCCGAGCAGCATGATATCGTCATTTTCCGGAAAGCCGCCGAGCGGCGCCATTTTCCATTTGTCGCTCGCAGGCAGAGCATAGGCCGCACGCACGAGCGCGCGCGCTTGCGTCTCGGCCGAGGCGCGATCATTGCCTGACACGATGATCGCGGCAAGCCGCCCGAAAGGCGGCAGGCCGGCAGCGAGCCTTTGTTGCGTTTCTTCACTGTAAAAACGCTCTGCATCTCCTGACAGAAGTGCGCGGATGACGGGATGTTCCGGCTGCCAGGTCTGCAAAAGACCACGGCCGGGTTTTTCTCCGCGTCCGGCGCGGCCAGTCACCTGCTGCAGCAATTGGAATGTGCGTTCGGCGGCGCGCGGGTCGCCATTGGACAGGCCGACATCTGCATCGACGACGCCGACCAAGGTCATCAGCGGAAAATTATGTCCTTTGGCGACGAGCTGCGTGCCGATGACAATGTCGCATGCGCCTTTGGCAATGTCCTCCAGCTCGCGCCGCATTCTCTCGGTCCCGCCAGGAAAATCGGAGGAGAGCACGAGCACGCGCGCCTCGGGAAATGTCTCCGCCGCTTCTTCTGCGAGACGCTCGACGCCCGGCCCGCAGGCGGTGAGCGAATCGACCTCTTCGCATTGCGGGCAATTGTCGGGACGGCGTTCAATATGTCCGCAATGGTGGCAGACAAGCGACTTCCGGAAACGATGATCGACGAGCCAGGCCGTGCATTGCGGGCATTGGAATCGATGGCCGCAGGAGCGGCATAAAGTCAGCGGCGCATAGCCGCGACGGTTCAGAAAAAGCAGGGCCTGTTCGCCGCGCGCAATGGTTTGGCGCACTTCGTCCACAAGGCGGGGCGCGATCCATTTGCCGCGCGGGGCTGCAGCCTTGCGCAGATCGATGCAATCGATCTGCGGCATGGCACGCCCGCCAAAACGCGATTCAAGTTTCAGATGTTTGTAGCGGCCCTGTTGCGCATTGACGCGCGTTTCAATCGAGGGCGTGGCAGAGGCCAGAATGACAGAAGCATTTTCGATGCGCCCACGTACAACAGCCATATCGCGGGCATGATAGGAAACGCCGTCATCCTGCTTATAGGCAGCTTCATGCTCTTCATCGACGATGATGGCGCCCAGATTTTCGAACGGCAGGAAAAGAGCCGAGCGAGCGCCCGCTACAATGCGCACCGAACCGTCTGCAACGCCGCTCCAGATACGCGCACGTTTACGCGGCGCAACGCCCGAATGCCATTCGGCAGGGCGCACGCCAAAACGCGCGGCAAAGCGATCGAGGAATTGCGCGGTGAGCGCAATTTCAGGCATCAGAATGAGGGCTTGTCTTTTGTTTTCGAGTGCGGCGGCGACCGCTTCGAAATAAACTTCGGTCTTGCCCGATCCCGTCACGCCTTCAAGCAGGTTGACGGAAAATGTCTGCGCAACGACCGCGGTGCGCAATTCATCGGCCGCCGCGCGCTGGTCTGCTTCGAGCGGCGTCACGGCATGATGTGGATCGGGACGATGAGCAACAGGTTCGGGCGGCAGCGCAATGGCTTCCAGCGTGCCTTCGTCAATGAGCGAATCGACGACGCCCTGCGAGACGGCGGCCAGTTCCGCGAGCGCCGATTTGGGCCGCGCGAAAAAATCTTCTGCCGCCTTGATGACGCGGGCGCGCGCCGGCGTCATCCGCGCGGGCAAATTGATTGCACCCGGCGCGCCTGAAAGCCGTACACCGATCCGGATCGGCTCGGGCCCTGCCGCATCGGGTGCGCGAATGGCCATGCGCAAGACCATTCCGCGCGGCGCCAGCGTCCAGTTTGCAACCCAGTCGATGAAGCGGCGCAAAGGCTCGCGCAAGCGCGGCAGATCGCGCTTGTCGATAATCGTCTTGAGATTGCTGCCGCCCCTGTCCTGCAGGCCCCAGACAACGCCTGTGACTTCGCGCGTGCCCAGCGGCACGGTCACGAAATCGCCCGGCGCAAGAGAAAGGCCGGGCGGTATTTTGTAGGAATAGGCAATGTCGACCGCGACGGGAACGAGGACGTCGGCGACCGACGCCTCCTTTTGCGGCGCGTTCGTCATTGCAGAAGGACTAGCAGAAAAGTCCCTGCTGCCGAAAGCCGATCATTTGGTCGCCAGAATCTGGATGATCCGCGCCTTTTGCTCCGGCGTGACATCGGCGACGACCGACATGGTGCGCTTGCGTGTCGTCTCGGCATCCTGGAAATCGATATAGCGCTGTGTGCGTTCGCCCTCGGCGACCATGTCCGGATCGACGAGTGTCTTGCGAACAGCCTCCTGCATGAAGGCAAGCCGCGATGCGCTCATGCCCGGCGGCACAACGAGAATACGACCGAGATCCTCCACATTGGCGCGGAAGTCGATGAGCCAAGCCTGTTCGGGGCCGAGATTGGCGGCCTCGAAAATCGTTGGCACATCGGGGAAGAAACGCGACCTTTTGCGCGAAATAGCCGCCACCGCGCGGTTTTGCCCCGATTTCACATAATTATTGGCGGATGTATCCGACACATAGATCGAATCCATCTCCCCCTTGGTCACGGCAAGGGCGGCCTGATTCGAGCCGCCATAGCCCATCACGACGCGGCATTTCATTTTCAGCGCCTCGCAGGTGAAGGCGGCGCCATCGGCCAAGCCGTCCATCGGGCCGCTGGCTGACCACATAATCTCCCTGCCGAGGTTCAGCGCATCCTGCGGGGTCCTGATTTTCGAATCGGGCGCCACAAGCCAAAGCCAGGGCGAGGCGGAAACCGTGCCCAAATGTCCCAGCTTGGCGAGATCGTAGCGCACGCCCGGCGAGCCGGTCAGCTGGGCCATCGCAGCGCCGTTGCCACTGACGATCATCATGTGCAAACCGTCGGGTGCGGCGACCGACGTGCCGTTCAGCGCAGTAATGCCGCCGGCACCGGGCTGGTTTTCAACGATGACCGTGGCGCCGAGTTGTTTCGACAGATGCGGCGCAATCATGCGCGCATAGACATCATAGCCGCCGCCCGGCCCATAGCCGACCGTCAGCCGCACATTCTTGCCTTTGAAGAAGGCTGCTTCCGCCTCCGGGCTTTGCGCTTGCGCAGCGCTCGTCATAAGGGCGCAGATCAATGTTGCGCCGAACCGCCTGATCCATTTATCGCGCAAAGAGCAAGCCATCATTGCCTCCCGGAGTGTTTTTATGCGCCTGAGGTTACGGGATCGCAGAAGGAGTTCAAGCCCCGTCCGGGAGGCAGTCGATCAGGCTTTCGAGATCTGGACTTGCCGCGACCCTGACATTCGGCGCATCGCCCAGAGTTTCGGCAGCGCGAGGGGAAATGACAATCTGGAGCGGCTGAAGCGCTTGCGCGATCATGCCGGCGCGCAGTGCGCACGCCCGGTAAAGTGCGGCACTGCGCGGCGAAAAATGCATCACGGCATCAAGCATGCCCGTGCGCCATTCCTGCACGAGGGCCGAAATATCTTCGGTCTCGCTGGTTTCATAGACGATCCAGGGCGCAACCGCATGGCCGAGTGCGGCAAGCGAGGCTTCGAGCTCGGGTCGCCGCTCACGACCGGCGAGATAGAGAAAAGTCCGCGCGCGGCTTTTTTCTTGAGCGATGGCGATGGCCAGGGTTTTGGCATCGGGCGCCACATGGACAATCTGGGTAAAGCCCTTTTCCCGCGCCGCCAGAGCACTGCGCTCGCCCACCAGATAGAGCGGCAGGTCGCGTAGATGCGCAACGTCTCCGGTATGAGCTTGAAAAGCATGCGCGCTCGTTGCGATCAGCCCATCGAATGGTGGAGCCGGCGCCGGCGTCTGTGTGGCGACAATCTCGAACAGCGGGCAGATCACGGCTTCATGGCCGAGCGTTTTGAGGCGCCCGGCCGTTTTTTTTGCATCCGCCTCGGGCCGGGTGAGGAGGACGCGCATGTTTCAATGCGCCAGAATATCGGCGGGTGCACGTGCGAGCAATTCCTGCCCTGCCTGCACACCCAGCCGCTCTGCATCGTCGAGCGAGCCTTCGCGCTTCGTTTCATAAAATTCCGAGCCATCCTTGCGCAGGATGAGGCCGCGGAAATTGATGCGGTCGCCTGCGATTTTGGCATGGCCTGCAATCGGCGTCCGGCAGGAGCCGTCGAGCACGCGCAGGAAAGCTCTTTCCATGGTCAAGGCAAAGCCGGTGGCCGGATGCAGAATGGCGCCAAGCCGCACGCGCGTCTCATGGTCGTCGCTGCGCACGGTAATGCCGATGGCGCCTTGTCCGACGGCGGGCAGGAAATTGTCCTCGTCGAGAATTTCCGTCACGTGATGCGTCAGGCCAAGGCGTTTCAATCCAGCCAGTGCGAGAAGCGTCGCATCGCAATCGCCGCTTTCCAGTTTGGAAAGCCGGGTCTGGACATTGCCGCGCAACAGATCGACGCGCAGATCCGGGCGCAGTTTTTTCACCATCGCCTGGCGGCGCAGCGAGGCCGTGCCGACAAGCGAACCTGGCGCCAGCGTCATCAGGCTTTTGGCGCGCGGCGAGATGAAGACATCGCGCACATCCTCGCGCGGGAGGAAGCCGGCAATATCCAGCCCGTCCGGCAGAATGGTTGGCAGGTCTTTGGACGAATGGACCGCAATATCGACTTCGCCGGCAAGTTGGGCGAGATCGATTTCCTTGGTGAACAGACCTTTGCCGCCGGCCTCGGAAAGGGCGCGGTCGAGAATCTGGTCTCCCATCACTTTGATGATGACGATTTCGATTCGCTCTGCGTCAATGCCATGCGCCTGCGCCAGAAGGCTCCGGGTCTCGTAAGCCTGGGCCAGGGCCAGCGGGCTCCCGCGCGTGCCAATTTTCAACCAGGCCCCCGTCCCCATCATGCCCTCGATATTTGCATTGTCTTCGGCGCGGACTATAGGGTGTCGCGCCGGGGCGCGAAAGAGCGGCCCTTCTCAAGTCAGGGCCAGAATCGACCGTCCATGCGTGTTCTCGGGATTGAAACGACCTGCGACGAAACGGCGGCGGCCGTCGTCAGCCTGTCGCCGGGCGGGCATGGCGATATTCTCTCCAATGAGGTGATGAGCCAGATCGCCGAGCACGCAGCCTATGGCGGCGTCGTGCCAGAGATTGCGGCTCGCGCGCATCTCGACGTGCTCGACCGGCTGGTCGGACGCGCCCTTGCCAATGCCGGCCTGAGGCTCGATCAGATCGATGGTGTTGCGGCGGCGGCGGGGCCTGGCCTGATCGGCGGCGTCATTGTCGGGCTGACCTTCGGCAAGGCTTTGGCTTTGGCGGCCGGCAAGCCCTTTATTGGCGTCAATCA
>Ga0315899_10004474_pt1 | contig 15095 bp, 11 predicted proteins | sample LakEriMetagenome_2_FD_203518 | JGI IMG/M metagenome (GOLD analysis project Ga0315899, IMG submission 203518) | Freshwater fungal communities from buoy surface, Lake Erie, Ohio, United States - Buoy 4 MA112 | ecosystem: Environmental > Aquatic > Freshwater > Lake | place: USA: Lake Erie, Ohio... | reverse complement strand
AGCATCCTCCTCCCCGCCTCCATCCAGTGCAGCCACGTTGGGAAAATATGAAAGAGCGGCCTTCCAGCTGATCTCGTGTGTTTCCGGATGCATGCACTTAATTTGGAACTCGTAACGGCCGAGAAGGATGTGATTGTGGCGGTTAGAGCCCTTCTCCACGTCCTTCTCCACGTCCTCTTGAAGGGCGTCTTCGAAATCAGAAGCGACTTGCCGGAGCACCTTTCCTGTGGACCTGTCCACCACGTAGAACTGCGACACCTTTGAGGCCACGTACAGACTCCCGTCGTCGGCCATGAAAGGCGAGGCTGACACCAGCTCTTGCACAGAGACGGGCACGCGTTGCACAACACCGGCTGCCGTCGTGACGTACAGCGACCCGTCCGTGTTGGGCACGATCATGCTGCCGTTGAAGATGGTCTGATTTTCCCACGAAGAGAGCAGCGGACCGCCGAGGTCAACGGACCACAGCTTGGAGCCGGTGGTCGCCTTGACCGCTGTCACAGTGCCGTCGACTGTCGCTATCAGCACAAGTGGCACCTTTTTGGGTCGCGGCGGCCGCGGCGGCGGCTGCGTCGCATGCGCTGTGTTGCCTGTCTTGCTGTGGGGCACGACATCCCCGGCCTGCGCATCTACAGCGCCCTGTCCGGTGTTGATGCTGCAGGCCGCGTGCACGAAAAGAAGCAAATGGACGGCCGCCAGGAAAAACAGGGAGTTCAGGCTCCTGGGCGTGCCTGTCCGCGACTGCAGCCGGGGCGATTGCTCGAGTGCAACCATCGCGAAGGAGGGCACTGGTGCCCTCACTGGCTCACGACTCACGTCGCTCAGTCTTCAATCTCTTTCCAAGCCACTGAATTCGGTGAGGTTTCGATTGCGAGGTACTGGAGCACCTGAAGTGGGCAGAGGAGGCGGGCACGGAGACACGGAGAGGGACGGAGAGGGAACACCGTCGGGTGCCCTCGCCGTCGTGCCCTCGCCGTCCCGCGCCGCGCCCGCCCCTCTCCGTCACGGTGCCGGCCTCTACCCAGCCCACTTCTGGTCTGAACCCCATTCTGCGCGGTTACACTCACATCGTTTTTCTTCTCTTCCCGGCGAGCTAAGGTCTCGAGGACCCGTCCACCTGCCCGCTCCCACCCCTCCTCGGGAAAGGAGTGCATGAACTCGCCTACGACCTCGGGTAACCTCGCTTGCTTGGCACAATCGCAGACCGCGCGGGGCTTCGTCAATCAGCCGCAAGCGAAATCCTGGCAGTCGTGCAGGGACGAAACGCACGGATTACACTGAGAGGTGCCGCTTCGTTCCGTGATTCTAGTTCGAGACGGCAGGATTTTACTCGCTCGGTGCAAACGCTGGGTGTGCACGCGCGTGGCCGTCGCGGTCCTCTCGTGCCTTGAGTGTTTATTGTGCGCAGAGAACAAAACCTTGCCTCATTCGCCCACGCGCTCTCAGACATCTCCTTAAGTAGCTTGCCCCCGTACTTTGCGGTCACTTTATTGTACGTACATCTATTGGATGCATTACCGTCCTAATGTACACTTTTTTTCAACACCATACACACACAAAAACCCACACCACACACACACAGAGCAACTTTGCAAGCGCAAGTGGTGTGTGCAGGCGAAGATTTCTGTAGGCCAAGACTTCTGTATGTACATTGGCAGAGTCTGGTAGGATCGTGCGCAAACGCGACATACATGTATACTCCTGCTCTTCCCTCTTCTAGTAAGAGCGCGACATATATGTTTCCTCCTCCTCCTCCTCCTCTAGTAGGATCGGGCGCAAGCGCGCACGTACACGCTCGCACATAACGCACTTACACACAAAGACCGCAGCTAAAAGGTTAAGTCGAAGTCCTTCTTCTTGCTACAGCGCGGCAAAAAAAAAAGGATCAGTCGAAGTCTTTCTTCTTGCTACGGCGCGGCCGCTCTCGGAAGCTACGTCCCTCGCCCGTCTCTTCTAGATCATCGTCGTGCACTTCCTCAAACCGAAACCCACTGTGACTGGCCATTTTCTCCTGCTGGACACATGCAGACAAAACAAGAAAAAATAAAAGTGTGGAAATCATAAAAAGATCCACAGGGATGCTGAAACATTTTGCGAGTTTGCGGTTGGAAGAGAAATAAACGAACGAGAAATGAACGAACTAAAAAGATCCAAATGATATTTTTAAGGCTCTCGCTCTTGAAAAGGGACAGATTGCTTTTCATCTAAATCTGGACACCTGCAAACAGCAGCAAAAAATTAAATTAAATACAAAGGGAAACATTGCTTTTGATCTAAGTCTCGACACTTGCAAAAGGTGGAATAAAAAAAAATCTCGGGCGATACCATGGACCATCAGCAGACCCACAAATACACACTCACACACACAAATACACACTCACGACACGTCACACACGCGTGCCCATAAATGAATACACACACACTCACACACACACATACACACACACGACACGTCTCACACGCGTGCACATCAATGAAATCACACACACACACACACACACACACGTGCAGCACAATACACATTCCTTTGATATATGTATCCTCCTCCTCCTCTACACACCTGGTGAGTTTTTCTAGCATGAGATCTTGAGATTTGGATATATGTATCCTCCTCCTCCTCCTATGATATATGTATCCTCCTCCTCCTCCTCTACACACCTGGTGCTGGCCAGAGAGTTTTTCTAGCATGAGATCTTGAGATTTCGATAAGGCCATGGCGATGGTGTTCGCCAAGTAACTTGCTATCACACCTGCAGCCCCTGCTGCTTTGTGCCGTGCCTGCGATTTTGATTTTACATGACTTTTTTGTTCGCCAAGTAACTCGCTATCACACCTGCCGCCCCTGCTGGAGGGAGGGAGGGAGGGAGGGAGGGAGGGAGGGAAGGAGGGAGGGAGGGAAGGAGGGAGGGAGGGAGGGAGGGAGGGAGCGAGGGAGGGAGGGAGGGAGGGAGAGAGGGAGGGAGGGAGGGAGGGAGGGAGAGAGATAGACCTGTGCCTTGCATACGGCGAGACTATGGTCGATGTCGGACTCGTGTTTGTGAAACACCTCGTCTACAAAGTTTTCGTACACAAACTTGGCGCCCGAAAAGTTGGAGTGCACCAGCCACAGCAAAAGAATAATCTTTGTCTCAAAGTAGAAAGGGAGCCATGCCATAAAGAAGTCCAGGAAGCACTCCGCGAAGGTAAACAGCCTACACCAAAAAAAAATAATGTCTGAAAATAGAAAGGGAGCCAGGATATTAAGAAAAATTTCAGGAAGCACTCCGCGAAGGTAAACAGCCTACACCGCACCACCCGTGCTGTCACCGCGCTGAAGAACTTCTCACACACGCTGCCAGTGAACGCAGGGCGAGCTGAGAGGAAAACGCCTGTCCGCGCCGAGTCCGACGCGGCAAGGGCGGGGAATCCGCAGCCGAGGGGCGGAGCAGCAGCGCAGCAGGCAAGCGCCGCAGGGGAGACGAAATGAGCACCCCATCACAGCCCAGTAGGACAGAATTCGTCGCAGGTCGTCGAGCTGCGATTCGGTTAGCTCGCTAGGTTCGTCGGAGAGTTTGAAGGATTTGAAGGTCTTGTACACCTGCACCGCGCAGATTGCGAGTGCAAAGGGGCCAAGTGCGCAGCAGGGCAGCAGGCCGCGCGGCGACGCGGCGCTCAGACAACCGCGCGCACACACATCACAGGGCGCATCGGGAGGCCAGCGCCTGAGGCGATGCGCGTGTCCGGCGCCACTCGGTGCTTTGAACTTTTTTGAACTGGGGCCAGCGACAGTCACGCATGAAGTGCCAGCACTGGTGCAGGGCCCGCGGATGGCAGCGGAGCACGGCGACGGGGGGCGGGGGGCCCAACCGGATAGACGTGTCCGATCACCACGCAACCCAGGCGCGACAGCGTTGATCCGATCATCCCCCGACCGCAAACGCCAGCCGCTGCAGAGAGCGTGTATAAGAGATTTTGCACAAGACGTAGGCCGGGGTCACCTGGTATCGTGCCGAGAATTTGCGGAAGCAGAAGCGGGGTTTTACGTCTCTTTTGGAGACTCCGTAACACAAAGTGTGCTGCTTTGATCTTCCGGCGACCTTCCGGCACGACAAGTTGTTCAAAGTTAATATAAAATTTATTATCTAATACAGTTTTGCAAAACGTTGGAAATCAATAGGTCTTGGTTTGGGGAAGGGCAAGGCGCGAAGTCCATAAGTCCTGAACATGGGTGGGGACAAGCAGGAGGCGACTGGGCCGGCGGCCAACAAGTCCGAGCAGGACGAAGAGTTTCAACAGGGCTTGAAGCTCATCAAGGAGCGTAACTGGTCGCAGGTGCTGGCCCTGCCCGTACCCTCCGCCTCCGCGCTTCGTCTCCCGTCTGCGTGCCCCGCTTGACTCTCTGTTTGCGGCGGTGGGTAGGCGTCGAATTTGCTGAGTGCCGTGCTCGAGCGCTTTGTGAGCGCGTACGGCGAGCTCGCGCCAGAGTGTGCCGACGTCTACATGCAGGTGCTGCGCTGCGCCCCTCCACCGCCTGCCTCCGTGCGACGGCTTGCTGCGCCTGAAATAAAAGACACGGCAGAGCTCGCCGCGCATGGAATTGCTGGTGACCTGACTGGTTTGCGGCCGTTGCTGCTGGCGTCGCACGAGTCTTTGCCCCCTCATTCTCCCACCTCCTTTCTTCTTCCGCCACCTGCGCAAGTTGTCTGATGCGCGCGGGCTGGTGAGCAGTACGGAGTCGCCCTGCTGCGCGAGGTGGAGCAACGCGAAGAAAACGCAGACGTTTTAGGCGACTGCGTCCCTCGTGAGATCGCCACCAAGGCAGCGCCCGAGGAAAAGGGAAAGAGCGAGGGCGAGGGCGAGGGCTCTTCTTCGGCCGCGGCCCCAGACGCGGGAGACCAGGAGGAGGGCGAGGGAGACGAGGATGGGGGCGAGGAGGACGGTGAGGAGGACGAGGGCGAGAGTGAAGACGAGGGCGAGGGCGAGGGCGATGGTGAGGGCAAGGGGGATGCGAAGGCGGCTGGAAATGCGCAGAGCGAAGGGGGGGGCGGGGAAGGCAGCGCGACCGCGGACGATACAGATGACTTGCAGATTGCATTTGAGGTGCTTGATTGCGCCCGCATCATCATGACAAAGGAGGACGACATGTCTCAAAAGCTCGGCGACGTCTATTCATACTTGGGCGATGTCAACTTGCGCAACGAGCAGTTTGAAGAGGCGCTTGCAGACTACACCAGCTCCCTCAAAATTCGTGAGGAAACGTGCCTCAAAGATGATGACCGCATCATTGAGTCGCATCAACAAATTGCCACGGCGTACCAGATGGTCGCAGGACAGAAGCAGAACGCTCTGGCTGCGTTGCGCGAGGCATTAGAGTCGTGCGAGCTTCGCCGCACGAATTTGCGCACGATGCTTGCTGGAGAGGAGGAGACGGTGCAGCCGCCAGAGGGCAGCAGCTTGAAGCCCATGACCAAGCCAGAGATAGACGCCAAGCTCATCGAAGTTGAAGAGATCTGTGAGGAGTTCCGTGCTCGCATCGAGTCCGAGGAGGTTCCCGACGGGACTGAGGGGGGGGCTTCAGGCAGCAGCAGCTCGGGTGCTGCCGCGTCACTTGGCCTGGATGCTGTAAAAGCGCTAGCCGAGCAGAGCGGTCCGTGCCCAGTTTCTGCATTCATTTCTGCCCGAGTGGCACTGTTTTGTCCTTCCGCGTGGCCTCTATCCTTGCACGGAGAAAGTTGACGTGTATTCTAGACTGATTTCTAAATGTTCGTGGTTGCAGGTCTTATGGGCGCGCCCGCAGCGGGAGGCAGCCGAGGGTTTGTGAACGAGGGCTTCGCGGGCGTGCCCGAGTCGGCATCGGTCAAGACTCTTACCGTCGTCAGCAAAAAGAAGAAGGCGGAGATGACAAAGACGGAGGGCAAACGCTCTGCGGAAGACTCAGCAGAGGACACGCAGGGTTGCGCCAAAAAGGCCAAGGTCGACGGCGCAGACGCGTCCGCAGCACCCACTCCCGCTCGTTTGGATGCGGTGCAGGCGTGAGCCGCGTGTGGGCTACCGAATGACGGGCTGCAAGACCGGGGGGTTGCTCAACGCGTTGCCAGATCGCTTGGCACTGCAAACAGTCTATTCCTTCCGAACTCAATTTGTGCGTGGGCTGCCGAATGGCGAAGGCGCTGGCGGGGTGCCAAAGTTGGGGGAGCACTGAACACGGTGACAGATCGACCGCTGATCGCGTGACACTTCAAAGCATGCACTTGTGCTATATGTATTGCTTCTTTAATGTTCACAACCTAGACGCTGGGTTGTGGTTCCGTGCGTGCGGAAGTGTGGTGGGGATTAAGGCGGGGAGGAAGGGGCAGAGGTGAAGAGTCGATGGGATGTCCGATCGCGCATCGCGGCATCCACGCTCCACTCAAGAATAATCTGTCAGGAAGGCAGTAGATAAACATGAGTTTGTAGTATCATGTGGGTGTCGGCGTGCTCTCGCGGCCCTCTGTAAACCCCTCCATGGCAGGAAGCTTCTCCCGCGACGTGGGTCGGTTTACAATGGGATTGCGCTCCAGCTCGTCTAGCCGAGTCCGTAACCTTCGGATTTCCTCGCGCTGCATTTCGATCTCTTTGGCCGCCTCCACCGATGAGGTGACGGCACGTGAGCCTCTGCCGCTTGCAACTTGAGGCGTATCCTTGCCGTTGCCGCCGGGGGCGGGGCCACGCGGGGCTTGCTTGAGCGCCTTGATCTCGCGGCGCAGCTCGTTGATCTCCTTGATGAGTGCCACGTTTTCTTGCATGATACGCATCGAGTCTGTCTTGTGGAGATCCATGTCCCTAGAAAAAAAAAATTCTCAAAAGTCAGTGCCCTTGTATAAAAATTCTCAAAAGTCTGTGCCCTGGTATATGTATTATGTAAAGCCACGACAGCGAGCGCTTTTGAGAATCTCTGTGCGTACTTGCGCTTGACTCTATGGGCAGCTGTGTGTGTTCATATGAGGAGGATACATGTGTGTTCATATGAGGAGGATACATGTGTGTGTGTTCATATGAGGAGGAGGATCTGTGCGTACTTGGACAGCTTGCGCTTGACTCTATGGGCAGCTGTGTGTGTGTTCATATGAGGAGGAGGATACAGGTGCGTGTGTGCATATGAGGAGGAGGATCTGTGCGTACTTGGACAGCTTGCGCTTGAGCGAATCCACTGTCTTTTCAAAAAAAATAAAAAAATAAAAAATAAAATACTTGGACAGCTTGCGCTTGAGCGAATCCACTGTCTTTTCCAGGTAGTCTCGCTGTCGGTTATACTCCTTTTGGATGTCAACGTCCACCTGCGCCCCCTGCGGGGGCTCGAGCACGTGCTTCTGATACAGGGCCTTGACTGCCTCCTTGAGCTGCTTGGGCTCAGTGATGTATTGGATGACGGCGTGCAAGTCGTTGCAGTAGCGCTTCAATGTGTTTTCCACCTGCGTTTAGGGGTTAGGGATCAGGGTTTAGGGGTTTGTTGTTTTAGGGTTTAGGGTTTAGGGATCAGGGTTTAGGGTTTGTTGTTTTAGGGTTTAGAGTTTAGGGTTTAGGGTTTAGGGTTCAGGGTTTGTATTGGATGACGGCATGCAGGTTGTTGCTGTAGCGCTCGAGCGTGTTTTTTTTCTTTTTTTTTCACCTCCGAGATCTGGCCGCGCTGCTTGAGCCTGAAATTCTCAGAACTAACTTGTCGTCCACTATCCTCACTCTGAAGGTTTTTTTCTTTTTTTTTTCACCTGCGAGATCTGGCCGCGCTGCTTGAGAATTTCGTGCTGCTGCCCTTCGAGCTTGAGCTTGTTGTCGGAGATGGTGAGCTCCAAGTTGCTGTAGAATGTGTTCTCTCATTAGAATGTGTTCTCTCATTAGATAGATGACGAGACTATCGGCGACAAGGCCAGTATTAGCATGTGTTCTCTCATTAGAATGTGTTCTCTCATTTGGTGAGCTCCAAGTTGCTGTAGAATGTGTTCTCTCATTTGGTGAGCTCCAAGTTGCTGTTGGTTTTGTGGTAGCACTCATTAGCAACACATTAGCAACACATTAGCAACACATTAGCAACACATTAGCGAACACCTGTTGGTTTTGTGGTAGCACTCATTAGCAACACATTAGCAACACACTAGTAACACATTAGCGAACACCTGTTGGTTTTGTGGTAGCGCTCTAGCTCTCATTAGAATGTGTTCTCTCATTAGAATGTGTTCTCTCATTAGCGAACACCTGTTGGTTTTGTGGTAGCGCTCTAGCTCGTGGTCCATCTCCTTGATCTGCTGCTTCATGTCTGCGATCTCGAGTTCGCGCGGCTCGATCTGCTTCTTCAGCTCCTTGATCTTGTAGTCCAGCACGAACTTGAACTTTTCAAGCTCCTGGTTCTTTTTCTTCAAGTCATAGATGCGTTTCTCCTGCCAAAGGCTCTCAAAAGTCAGTTCCCTAGCATATTTCCTAGGTAAAGCCACTATATAGAGAGGACGTTTGAGAAATAGGTCTCTTTTGACACTATACTAGGTCTCTTTTGACACTATACTAGGTCTCTTTTGACACTATACTAGGTAAAGCCACTATATAGAGAGGACGTTTGAGAAATACTGGCCTTAGTAACATGGTTCAAAAGTTTGTACCAGTAGTATATCTGCGGTATTGAAAGATAAAGAGGACGTTTTGAGAAATGCTGGCCTTGTCGCCGATAGTAACATGGTATAAAAGTTTGTACCAGTAGTATATCTGTGGTACTGAAAGATAGAGGACGTGTGAGAAATACTGGCCTTGTCGCCGATAGTCTCGTCATCTATCTAATGAGAGAACACATTCTAATGAGAGAACACATGCTAATACTGGCCTTGTCGCCGATAGTCTCATCACGCTCCCGGATCTCCTTCTTGAGCCCGTTGATCTCCTTCTCGAGCATCGAGATGTTGGCATACAGCTCCTTCTGCTTGGCCGCCAGGTGCTTGTTGTCGTCCTTGGCGTCCTCAATCTCCTTGAGCTGCGCGTGGAACTTTTTGCGCATGATGCCATTCTCGCCCTTAAGGCGCAGGTGCTGGTCGCGCTCTGCCGCGAGTTTTACCTCATACTTCTCCTTGAGCTCTTCAATCTCCTGATCTGCATCCTCCTCAACCTGTTTCCGCGTCTCCTCGAGTTCGCGCATCAACTCGTCCTTCTCGTCCTTGATGCGCTGCAACGCCAGCTGCTCCTCCTGCAGCTTGTACTCGTACTCATCCGTAAGTTCCTGCACGAGGCGCTCGTGCGACTCGACCAGCAGCGAATTCTGCTCATCCCACCGCTCGTTGAGCAGCTCCTTCTCTTCCATGAGCTGCTGGTACCGCTCGACTTCCGCCATGATTTTGTGCTGATACTGTGCTTCCATTTGCTGTGTTGCAGCCGCATGTCGTTCGTCCATGGTCTTGATCCGGTCCTCATACTCCATCTCCATGTCGTTCTTCTCCGCCGCCAACGTCTCATACCGCTGTTTCTCGCCGTCAAGCTCGGCGGTGAACTTGTCGGTGAGCTGCGTGATCTTGTCCTTGAGGTCTTTGTCCTTTAACCGCATCTGGTACCCGTGGTGCGTCCGCATCTCCTCCACCTTGTAGGACACATATATAGTAAGAGGACACATATATAGTAAGAGGACACATATATAGTAAGAGGACACATATATAGTAAGAGGACACATCATCTCCTCCACCTTGTTGGTCAAATCGCTCATCTGCGCAGTCTTTTCATCAAGATCACTCTTTGTCACGAGAATCTCCTCAGAGAACGCCAACATCTCTTTGTCCCTTTTCGCCGCGCGGATCTCTTTGTCTCGCACGTCGATGATCACCAAACACCCGTCGTCGGACACGGTGAAGAGGTGCGTGTCGTCGTAAGTGATGCACATGCGCGTCACGGCCCTCGAGTGACATTGGTATTCTTGGAACTCGTGCGAGAGGGGGAACTTCCATGACTGAACAGTGCCGTTTTCGGCACCGGTGAAGAGCATGCGGCCAGAATGCGAGAGAATGACCTGAGGAGGAGGATGCATGCATGTCATATGAGGAGGCCTCATATGACATAAAGGAGGAGGATGCATGCATGTCATATGAGGAGGCCAGAATGCGAGAGGATCACCTGTGACATGAGCTGCGCGCCTGCCTCGTATTCCTTGACAATGTTGCTCTCGGAGATCTCCTTGATCTTCTTGTCGGTGCCCACTGCAAAGGTGGTCTTCCCGTCCGGGGTGCACACGGCCGAGGTGTAATTGCAGCTCTTCAGGACGCTCTCGCCCACCCTCTTAAAGTCCTTGAGGCTCCACTCGTAGGCCGCTCCATCCATACCGCACGACACGAGCATCGTGTCGTCGGCCGACCAGCACACCGAGCGCACCTTGCCGTTGTGCCCGCGGAGGTTGCCAAGGTTTTCGCAAGTATAGGTCGCAAAAATGTTGACCGTGTTGCCGTTAACCGCCGCAAACATGTGCCCCCCGTTGCTGAAGCGGCACTCCCGGCAGGCTTTGACAGCGAACTCCTTGAAGGGGCGGATGTCGTCCATGACCACGTTCATCAGGCGCATTTTGTCACTGAAGCCTACGAGTAAATGCAGCCCCTGGCAGAAAGCCTCAAAAGTCAGTGTCCAAGTAAATTATCATTTACACAGGAAATTATTATTGACATAGGAGAACCTGGCAGAAATCCTCAAAAGTCAGTGTTCAAGTAATATTTCTGCTATGCAAAAGGGTTTAGGGTTTAGGGTTTAGGGTTGAGGGCTGAGGATTTATGGCTTAGGGCTTAGGTCTTAGTATTTCTGCTGTTCAAACTAAAGCCTCTGTAGAGAGTAATTTTTCTTTTTTCTTTTCTTGCCGAGGGGAGGAAGGCATCAGAATGAGCCTCCTCCTCGTTGAAATACTTTCGTAGAGAATACTTTTTGTTTTTCTTGCCGAGGGGTGGAAGGCAACAGAATGAGCCTCCTCGTTGAAATACTTTGAAAGCTCGAGGGTCTTATCGGCGTAGTTCCAGATCCTACCAGAAAAAAAAATCTCAAAATTCAGTGGCCTAGTATATTTAGCACATAAAACTCACTATACAGAATACTTTTCAGAATTTGTACCGCACGGACTTGTCGAGCCCGCAAGTAGCCACCAAGGGTTTGCGCACGCACGTGTCCACGCCCGTTACCTGGAGGAGTGGAAGAGGATACATGCATTTTTAGTTGGCAAATTTTGAAAACCGTGAAGCTGGTACCAAAAGAAATTTGAACGCAAGGGTTTGCGCACGCACGTGTCCACGCCCGTTACCTGGAGGAGGATACATGCATGTCATATGAGGAGGAGGATACATACCTGGCCCGAGGGGAAGGAGGTGGCAAGATAGTCCAAGTTGCAGTCGATAAAGGAGGAGGATACATGCATGTCATATGAGGAGGAGGATACATACCTGGCCCGAGTGGAAGGAGGTGGCAAGATAGTCGAAGTTGCGGTCGTCCGGCTTCATAATATCAGCGTTGGACAAAGCGAATGAAAAGACGTCCATTAGTTAGTGTCAAAAGAGACCTACTATAGGAGCAAAAGAGACATACTATAGGGGCAAAAGAGACCAACCTTCATAATGTCAGCGTTGGACAAAGCGAATGAAAAGAGTTGGTTGTTTTCCGTGGCGCAAATAAGCTGTTCCTCGGTGTGTGAGAGCGCGAGGTGCCGAATTTTAACGGCATTGTTGTCGATCGTGAACACCTTAGAGCGTTTGTACAGGTCTTTCTCGTCAGACTTTTCGTAGATGGCTATCTGCCCGTCGTCGCTGCCAGTGACTAGACCTTTTGAAAATCCCACAATGGACTCGATCGAGTTGGAGTCAGAGGGCGAGCGCGGGATGAAGGCCTTGAGCTCCACGCCATCTATCACCAGCAGGTCGCCCGTGTCTGTTCCGACCACCACGCGGTCGTCGGAGAGCCAAGCATGACACTGGTAGTTTTGCGCCTCGCGCTTGTTGAGCGCGTTGGGAAGCACCTTTAGGTTCGAGTCCACGAGTTTGAGCTGCTTGAAGACGCCGTTGCCCGTGACACAAATCATGTTGTTGTCTGTGGGGCTGAAGCTGCACTGGTAGATGACCGAGTTGGGTGTGGCCGCGGTTTTGATCGCCGCCATGAATTTCGCCTTTTCCCACGTCCAGATCGTGAGGCACCAATCGGGCGCCCCGCCCTGGGCCATCAGCAACTTCGAGTCCGGCGAGAAGGCTAGCGACACGAACTCCCTCGAGTGCGAGTCCGTCGACGTCAGCAGCCGGCGGCGCTTGAGCGAATGCAGGTCAAAGACGGTAATGACGCCCTTGTCCGACTTCTCGGCCACCGCCACAAACTTTTTGTTGGGGCTCACGGCTATCGCTGTGATCTCCTCAGTCTTGTCGGTGCCCGGGAGGAAGCGCTGGATGCGCTGCTCCAGGTTGAAAATGCATGTGTTGTGCCCTGCGGGGTACAGCACCGTCTGCTCGTCCACATACGCAACGGGCTCGCGCACATCGCCCTTGACGCCGAAAAAGTGCCGGTGGAGCAGAGCGGCCATCGACATGGTGCTGGCGCGGGCTGCCGCCCTCGCTCTTTGCCGGCGCTCTGCGCTCTGCGCTCTGCGCTCCTCACTCCCGCTGGCCTCTCTAGATCCGTTTTGATCAACGGCTGACTTTCAAGGAAGCTCACGAACGCATTGTTCGTGGTCTGGGATTTTGTTTTTTAACCACCGACGCAATTTGGGACATATATATTTACCCCACTGAAATAGTACCGGGTCCAAACAGGTGCGGAATATATATGTCCGTTGACGCCCCCTCCGCTTGCAATTCCTTGGAACGGATTAATGAAGGCAACGCAGGCTCTATCGCGGGCTCTAGCTAGGGCGCACACGATGATGCACGTGGCGCGTGCGGCGTCGGCTCCCGCGGGCGGCGTCGCGCGGCAGCCAGGGCCCGTCGTCGTCTGGGCCCGCGTCCGCTGGTGTTCGCCGAGCATTAGTTCACGTCGCTCAAAGCCGCCGCGCGAGTGCGCCCCGACCGCGATCGACCGCTCTCGCTTTATCTTTACGGTGCGCGCCGCGTCGCTTATGCGCGCAGATGGTTGCGTGCGGACGCGCGGTCGCGCAGTCTGCCATGCCTTCCTTACGCTGGGGCATCGGCAGAGCGCGGCGCGGGCGGTAGACGAGAACGCGCCCGACGCAAAGTCGCCAGCACCGCTGACCCGCGAGCAAAAGGTGCGTTAACGTGCGCGTGAGCGGCGCATGTCGCCCGGTCCATCCGCGCATCATATCCTTCTTTGCGCTCGGCCTGTGTTCAACGCAAAGGGCGCGGAGAGAGGGGGAGAGGGAGAGAGGGGGTGACGATGTTCTGTTTTGTGGAGCGGCGGATGCCTTGGTGTGGGCAGCAGAGCCAATGGTCGGGTTTGGTTGCACGATATAGAATGGGCGCCGTCGGCGCTGTAACCGCGGCCGCGCCGCCTCGGTCGCCGCACTGCCATGCCCGCTCCTCGGCCGCTCCTGTGTTGAGAAGTAGGATAAAACGACCTCGTGTTTTCACATAGAATGTGTTCTCTGTAGCGGATCCTCTTCGTGTCGGCTGCTGTGCCAATGATCGGATTTGGTTTCATGGACAACATGGTCATGATTACCATGGGTATTTGTAACTTCATGTGTCGCGCATCTCTCTCTCTCCCTCCCCCCCGCCCCTCCCCCTTTCAGGGTTTAGGTTTTGGGTTAGCACAGATGCAGGCATTTGGCGGTCGAGTTAGTGAGTTGGCGAATTGGTGCAGAACGCAATCTCTGTTTTAGGGTTTAGTAGTGACAGTAGTTAGTTGAACTAAACGTATACACTGACATAGTGACAGTAGTCTGTTGGTGCAGAACGCAATCTCTGTTTTAGGGTTTAGCACGCGCCACGAACTGATGCAGGCGACGTCCGGACAGGATATGCATATATATGTATATCTATCTGTCTATCTGTATATGTGTGAGTGTGTGTGTGTGTGTATACATATATACCGGACAGGATACACACACACACACACACACACACACACACACACACACATACCAATTTGTGCGTGTGTGCGTGTGTGCGTATGTGCGTGTGTGCGTTTGTGCGTGTGTGTAGGAGAATTCATTGATGCGACGATGGGTGTCACGTTTGGGCTGAGCACCCTCACTGCTGCAGGGTTTGGGTACGTTTTTTTTTTATTTTTTTGTTCATTTTATTTTGGGGTGTCATGTTTGGACTGATCACCCTCACTGCACAGGGTTTGAGTTTTTTGTTTTACCTTTTAGTTTTAATTTTTTTAAGCGTGACATGATTGGGTTTCTGTGGTTTTTTTCCTTTTGCGGCTTTTTATTGTCTTTTTATTATTATCGGCTTTTTATTATTAAAAAGAAGTTTGAACCCTAACCACACACACACACACACACACACAGACAAATTTTCTCGGACATTTCGGGGATTTGCTTCGGCGGGACTGTTGAAGGTAATTTTTGTGTAGCAAACAATTTTTGTAGTAATGCACTCCTTATTTTTTTTACTGTACACAGAATTACTGTGTGTAGTAAACAACTTTTTTTTTACTGTACACAGAATTACTGTGTGTAGTAAACAATATGTGTAGTAAAGCACTGACTTTTGCTCCGGACTGTGGAAGCTGTGTGCACTCGTATTTAATTTAATACTATAGAGGCAAAAGAGACCTACTATAGAGGCAAAAGAGACCTACCCAGCACTGACTTTTGCTCCGGACTGTGGAAGCTGTGTGCACTCGTATGACACATGTATCCTCCTCCTCATATGACACATGTATCCTCCTCCTCATATGACACATGTATCCTGTGGAAGCTGTGTGCACTCGTATGGGCCTCCATAGTAGGTCTCTTTTGCCTCTATAGTAGGTCTCTTTTGACTTTTGCTCCGGACTGTGGAAGCTGTGTGCACTCGTATGGGCCTCCATAGTAGGTCTCTTTTGCCTCTATAGTAGGTCTCTTTTGACTTTTGCTCCGGACTGTGGAAGCTGTGTGCACTCGTATGGGCCTCCCTACACCCAAGCTTACGAATGCCCAGGCCGCCATGGGCCAGGTATGTGTTCTCTCTACATTTAATTTAATACTATAGAGGCAA
>Ga0315899_10004473_pt1 | contig 15096 bp, 9 predicted proteins | sample LakEriMetagenome_2_FD_203518 | JGI IMG/M metagenome (GOLD analysis project Ga0315899, IMG submission 203518) | Freshwater fungal communities from buoy surface, Lake Erie, Ohio, United States - Buoy 4 MA112 | ecosystem: Environmental > Aquatic > Freshwater > Lake | place: USA: Lake Erie, Ohio... | reverse complement strand
TCATGTGCGCAAGATAAGGGCTCAATCAGTTTTTCATGACGCGCAGGCAGTTACCATCATTCGTTTGGAGAATATAAATTCCCGATGGCCAGCGGGATGCATCTACGGAACGGGTGTTTTTATGCGCTTCGATGAGCTTGCCGCTCAAGTCAAATACGTTGAAGTCTATCGCGCGATTGAAAAATAGGTTGTCGTTTGTTGGATTGGGGTATGCTAGAAGGGAAGCGGTGGAGCTCTCGATGAGGTTAATTGTGCCTTGGTTGTTGCTTGCTTCCGGAGTTGAAACGATGAACAGTACCCATTCGTCAGCACCGTCGGTGATACGACCGAGTGATGTGTCGGGTGCGATGTAGTTCCATTGAATTTCGTCGGCTAGTGTATAGCCATCCGGGCCGGCGAGGCTGAGGTATTCACCGTTGTTGGATAGGCGAAAATCTGCATGCAAAACTCCTTGTTCAACATCAGCGTCTGCCCAGAATAGAAGCCAGCCGTTTGCGGGAACAGTAACACTGTCCGGAAAGCTGGATGAAACCACCCATTTGTTGCGCACCTCTGGGTCGTCGCTGAAGTAATAGCCGCTCAGATTGACAGGGAAGTTATTTGGGTTATAAATTTCAATCCAGTCCTCAAGTTCTCCGACGTTATCGGTAATGCCGTTTTGATTGGCCGAAAGCAATTCATTGATGAATACGTTGGCGGGCTGAATGACGAAGAGTTGGTTGGTCACTGTTGGCGTTGGAGAGCTGAACTCGATGCTGTTGCCGGCACCATCGCTTGCACGGCCCCAGCTGTGGTCGGCAACAGTGGCGGGGTAGGTGTAATTATCTATAATGGCAGCTCCGGCCGGGCCTATCAGTTGTATGGAGGCGCCATCCGTTGGAAGTGTTAGCGGACTGTGATTTACATCGTCGGCAAGATCATTATCACACCATATTAGTAGAAATCCGCCCGGAGGAATGACTGTGCGTGCAGGCCGTGTATTGGGTATTACCCATGGTGTTCCACCATTGATGCTCAAGCTGTAATTCGCGAGGTTGACTTGGAATGAATTCGGGTTGTAAATCTCGAACCACGGATCAAATTCGTTTTCCAGATCATCGTAGGTCGATGTGTTGATTGCTTGCACTTCATTGATCAATAGCAGATTGTTATTCTGAATTTCGACGTTGTTGTCGTCGAAGGTTACATTGTTGAAGTATTGCCATTGTGGGCAACCATCGCATGATCTTCCCCAGCTTACGTCGGGAGCCATTTCCGGGTATGAAACGCTATCAATAATGGTTACGCCGTCGGGTGCAGTTAGCAGGAATGTTTCGCCTTCGCTGCTAAGCACGAAGCCGGCATTGTGGTCAGCACCCTGTGAGTTCATGTTGTTGAAATCATCGTCAACCCAAAGCACAATGAAGTTGTTAGGTAGAACGGTTGTAACACCCGCGTCGATGGCAGGTATTTGCCACTTGGTAAGCGTATCGGGGTCGTCGCTGATGTAGTAGCCGGCGAGGTTCGTGATAGGGCTTCCGGGTGGATTGTATATCTCAACCCAGTCGTCATACTCGAAGAAATCGTCCATCACAGTTGTCTGATTGTTGGTCAGAATTTCGTTGATGCGTAGGTTGGTGTTTTGCGCGCGGAGTTCTGTTGTAAAGCACAACAGGATGATGAAAATGAATAAAGGTGTTTGCATAAGAGAGTTGTAAAGTTAAGAAGATTTGGATTTTGGCGGAGGGCTAGACCCGAGCTGCGCTCGGGTGAATTGAAAGTGAAGCCCTGCGGGCTTCGGGGTTGGTGGCCGGGGTGTGCGGTGCGGTGGTGGGGGTGCTTTCGAGCTGCGCTCGAAGTAATTGAAAGTGAAGCCCTGCGGGCTTCGGGGGTTGGTGGCCGGGGTGTGCAGTGCGATTTTGAGGGGACTTTCGAGCTGCGCTCGAAGTAATTAGAAGTGAAGCCCTGCGGGCTTCGGAGTCTTCAGAATCCAAGGGAGTTAGGTGATTAGAATAGGTTCTTATTCGAGCCCTGTCGAAATTGGATGGTTGTAAATCCATTACAATGAAGGGGGGGGTATTTGTCGTCCGGTCATCAGAAAAAGCGGTGAGAAAATGTTACCTGTATGAGGTTGACCTTGTACTATCTTTAATGCCATGCCTGAACGCGCAATAATGCATATGGACTTAGACACGTTTTTCGTGTCGGTGGAGCGCTTGCTCGATAGCAGGCTAAACGGCAGGCCTGTGCTTATAGGTGGCACCAGCGATCGAGGTGTGGTGGCTTCGTGTAGTTATGAGGCGCGTAAGTTTGGTATTCACAGTGCCATGCCGATGAAAATGGCCAAGCAGTTATGTCCGGAGGCAGTCGTCATACGCGGTAACTCTGCCAACTACATGAAGTATTCCGACATGGTGAGCGAGATAGTGCGCGAAGCGGTGCCGTTGTTTGAGAAAACTTCAGTCGATGAGTTCTACTGCGACTTGTCGGGTATGGATAAGTTTTTCGGATGCTATCAATACGGAACCGAATTGCGTGAGCGAGTTATTCGTGAAACAGGGCTGCCGATTTCGTTTGGATTGTCGGAAAATAAAACAGTGTCGAAAGTGGCAACGGGCGAGGCGAAGCCGAATAATCAGCGGCGCATTTTATTGGGTGATGAGAAGCCGTTTTTGGCTCCATTATCGATTCAGAAGATTCCGATGGTGGGTGATAAAACGTACCAGACGTTGCGCAACATGGGTGTGAGTAAGATTCTCACGGTGCAGGAAATGCCAGTGGAGTTGATGGAAAATGCGTTTGGCGATAATGGTGTCACCATTTGGCGTAAGGCCAACGGTATTGATCCGTCGCCGGTTATTCCTTACCAAGAACGTAAGTCGATATCGACCGAGCGCACCTTCGATCGTGATACAATCGATATTGTAAAGCTGCGGGGCATCTTGCTGGCCATGGCCGAGAATCTGGCCTTCCAGTTGCGCCGAGGCGATAAGCTGACTTCCTGTATTACCATTAAGATTCGGTATTCCGATTTTCAGACTCACACGCAGCAGTGTCGTATTCCGTTTACTTCTGCGGATCACCTCATTGTACCACGGGTGCTTGAGTTGTTTGATAAGATTTACAATCGACGAATGCTTGTGCGCCTCATCGGCGTGAAGTTTAGCCATCTCGTAGGTGGTGGATATCAGATCAATTTGTTTGATGATACTGAAGAACGCATCAATCTTTACCAGGCCATGGATAAGATGCGTGAGAAGTACGGCGATCGTGCTGTTGTAAGCGCCGCCGGAATGATGGCAAAGTCCATTGGTCGCTGGAATCCTTTTAATGGCGATGCCCCACCGTTGTTGGCCAATCGACGTCAATAATATCTACCACTGTGCTCAACAATCATTCGTACTACTCCCTGCGCTACGGCACACTCGAACCTACGGCTGTGTTGGATTTGGCAGAGCAGTTGGGATATCACACGCTAGCGCTTACCGACATCAATTGCACGGCAGGTATCATCGAGTTTTCACGTCTCGCACTGAAGAAGGGAATTAAACCGGTGGCAGGAATCGACTTCCGCAATGGTGTGCAGCAATGTTTCGTGGCTTTAGCCAAGAACAACGACGGTTTTGCTGCTATCAATGAATATCTGTCGAGTCGCTTGCATGCAATGGAAAGTATTTCTCTTAAGGCTCCTGCATGGAACGATGTGGTTGTGATCTATCCGCTTTGTCATTTCCTAGAGGGCAGCCTCAAGGTAGATGAGTTGAGTGAGAACGAGTATGTCGGAATAAATCTTCGCGAAGTAGGGAAGCTTCGTTTTGCGAAAATCACATTCAATAGCAAGAAGCTTGTCTATATGCATCCCGCAACCTTTGCTACGAAGCGCGATTTCAACGCTCATCGCTTGCTCAGGGCCATTGATAACAATACGCTGTTAAGTAAGTTGTCGGTGGAGGAACAAGCCGATGCAGAGGATCGACTTTATGCCAAGGAACATATTCTGGAAGTGCTCGACGAACTTTCATTTGCATTTAAGCAATCGGAATCCATACTCGAGTCGTGCTCGATTGATTTCGGATTTAAAAGTGATACGCATAAAAATTTGCTGCACTATAGTTCAAGTGCTGAGGAGGATGAGTCGCTCTTGCTTTCACTGTGCAAAGAAGGTTTGTCTTACCGATATCCGAATGCAGGCCCTGAAGTAATGGCCCGCCTGGAGAAGGAGTTACATCTGATACGTGAAAAGAAATTCGTTTCCTACTTTCTCATCAATTGGGATATTGTCAACTACGCACGCAGCAAGGATTATTATTACGTTGGAAGAGGTAGCGGAGCAAACAGCATCGTTGCATATCTCTTGCGTATTACGGATGTAGATCCGCTCGAGCTCGATTTATACTTTGAGCGCTTCATCAATTTGTTTCGACAGTCACCACCGGATTTCGATATTGATTTTTCATGGAAGGAACGCGAAGACATCACGCGCTACATTTTTGAGAAGTTTCGCAATGCCACCTTGCTGGGCGCATTCAATACATTCCAATATTCAGCGGTAGTGCGAGAGTTGGGAAAGGTCTTTGGCTTGCCCAAGTCGGATATTGATATGCTGAGTGATGGGAAATTCAACTATCAAGAGCTCGATGCGATGCATCAGCAGGTGTTGCGCTATGCATCCTACTTGAAGGATTTTCCCAACTACATCAGCATACACTCTGCGGGTATTCTCATTACCGAGCAGCCCATTTATTATTACGGTGCGACCTTTCTTCCTCCGAAAGGTTTTCCTACTGCCATGTTCGATATGCATCAGGCAGAGGATATCGGAATAAACAAACTCGATATTCTTTCTCAGCGAGGTTTGGGTAAAATCAAGGACACGCTTTCCATCATACGCTACAATCAACCGGAGAAATCTGAAATTGACATTCACGATATAAACCGATTCAAGAACGATCCCAATTGCAATGAAATGTTGCGGCGAGGTGAAGCTCTGGGTTGCTTTTATGTTGAGTCGCCGGCGATGCGAATGCTGTTAACCAAATTGCAAACGCATAATTATATAGGATTGGTTGCAGCTAGTTCTGTAATTAGGCCCGGTGTTTCATCATCGGGAATGATGCGCGCATATATTATCCGTGAGCGAATTCCTGAGCGTCGGAGTGATGCGCCTGAACCGCTTATGAAGCTGATGCCTGAGACGCACGGAGTGATGGTTTATCAGGAAGACGTTATCAAGGTCGCACACGAGTTTGCGGGGCTAACATTGGCTGAGGCGGATGTGTTGCGCCGTGGTATGAGTGGAAAGTTTCGTGGACGAGATGAGTTTGAGCATGCACGCAATCGATTTCTGCAGGGCGCTCTGGAGAGGGGGCATAGCGAAACGTTGGTGCGCGACATATGGCGTCAGGTGGAGAGTTTTGCGGGCTATGCATTTGCAAAGGGACACAGTGCGAGTTATGCGGTTGAGAGTTATCAATGTCTTTTTTTGAAAGCATACTTTCCATTGGAATACATGACAGCAACCATCAACAATTTCGGTGGTTTTTTCAAGACGGAAATCTATGTGCACGAAGCGCGCATGCATGGAGCGACCATTGAGGCGCCCTGTGTGAACGATTCAGGCGATGAAGCGGTGATTCGGGGAAATCTGATAACGCTTGGTTTGCAAATGATAAAGGGGCTGGAGCATTGCATACGCGAATCAATTGTGCAGGCGCGCGTAAATGGTCCATTTCAAACTCTCGACAATATGCTCGATAGGGTAGCTATGGGATTGGAGCAGGCCACGTTGCTTGCCCGCGCTGGCGCCTTGCGATTTACCGGTATGGGTAAAAAGGAATTGCTCTGGCAACTGCACTTCAAGTTGAGTGGTTCTGCTGGTGCAACTTCAGACCAGCTTTTATTCAATACGAGAAGAGCCGACGCTAAGCTTCCGACGCTCGAGCATCATTGGTTAGAGGATGCCTACGATGAACTCGAGTTGCTCGGTTTTCCGTTGTGTCATCCGTTTCAGTTAATAGATTCTGCTCTTCTGCCTGAGCATACCTATGTTTCTACCGCACAGCTAAAGGAACATTTACACAAGGACATTCATATTATCGGATACAAGGTGGCGCTGAAGCCCACGGGAACCAGCAAAGGTGAGGGTATGTTCTTCGGTACTTTCCTGGATGAGCAAGGGAACTTTGTCGACACCGTTCATTTTCCTCCGGTGGCGAAAGCATATCCGGCAAGCGGTTGGGGACTGTTTCATATTCATGGGAAGGTTTCGGAAGAATTTGGCGCATATACAGTGGAAGTGAAATCAATTAAGCGTTTGGATTTATTACCCGATCCTCGCGTAAGTGACGGCCCAACCCATCCGGCGCTACTGCGCAAGGGGAGTGGCAACGACCGATGGGTGAGTCGCACCCTTCATGGCAAGCCTAAATTGAAATGAAAAGTCCCGCTCGGTGGCGGGACTCTTCGTGGTGTGGTTGCAATACTATCTTATTGCTTGATGAATTTCTTTTGCTGAATTCCTTGCTGCGTTTGTGCACGAACGAAGTAAACTCCAGAAGCCAGATGGCGCACATCGATGCGCTGCTGGTTTGCACCAATCGATTCAATTGTTTTTCCGCTTACGTCGAGGATACTCACGTTGGATTGCGTTATGCCTTGAAGGTTCAATATGTCGCTGGCAGGATTTGGGAATACGTCGAAGTTCATTTCTGATACTTCATACACATTCACAATATTTTCACCCTCGATAATAACCAGGTTCTGGTTGATGCCCGGAGCAATGATGCGATCGGTGATACCCGAAGGCCAACAAACACGAATGCTGTCGATTTGGGTGTCTTGACCAATTCCGAAATGTCCGTTGAGTGAGCTCATATAGCGGAAGCCTTCACCGCTTCGGATATCTCGAATCTGCTGTCCGCTCGGCGTGAAGAGCGTAATGCGTGCACCAATGCCGTTCTTATTACTTTGCACACCGCGCATATTGAGCGTGATATAGTTGTTGCCATTGGGTACGTTCATGTATGCTGTTCCACCGGTTACAACATCGATGAAACCGTCGTTATTGAGATCGCCCATAGGCCCAACCCCAAAATTGATTGGGCTTGGCGAGAAGGTTAAATCTCCGTTGTTGACCATCACAGTATTACCTGCTCCGATAACGTCTACAAAACCATCGTTATTGAAGTCGGCAGGAGCCCATTCGACACCTGTGCTTGCAAATACATCAAAGCCTGAACCCGCAGTTAGATTGGTGAAGTTTCCAATGCCATCATTAATCATCACCTTGTGACCGCCGTTACTGAAGGAGCTGGCTCCAACCACTACGTCCATGTCACCATCGTTATCGTAATCGGCCCAGGCTGATGACCACGTTTGCACATTGTCGGCTAGACCGATTTCTTCACCTACTTCGGTATACGTTCCATCGCCGTTGTTGCGGTGCATCTGGTTGATGTTGGCAGGCGTATCACCTCCACGGCACTTAGCAATGAACATGTCTATATCGCAGTCGTTGTCGTAATCAATCCATACAGAACCATAGTTTCCACCGTCGGGAGTATCTCCCAAGCCGCCCTGATTCCAATCGAACAGTTGCGTTCCATTGTTCATATACCAAACGTTTGGAGCAACGTCGTGACAAACGAAAGCATCAAGGTTACCATCGGCATCCATATCAACGAGGTTAGAACGCTGGCAGAAAATGTAGTTTCCATCGCTCGTTTCATTGTACGCTGTTCCATCCGCATTGGCCCAAATGAAGCTTGCGCCACCGCCTCCGGCGAAGAGCAAATCATTGAATCCATTGCCATCCAGATCACCACCACAAATGCTCCATGACGGAGCGTTCGCAATGTCATCCGAAATCGGTCGGCTTTGGATATCAAAATTTCCATCTGGAAGCTGATAAGCAATCGAAATTGCTTGTGATACAATTACCGCATCGGTAGCTACTAAATCATCCAAGTAATCTCCATTCATGTCCATTACTGCTTGTACTTGAGTAGGCACAGTTATGGGGTTAAAATTTAGCAAATTCACTATTGGATCGCCAACAGATAAGCTAAAGGTGAAGCCGGAAGCAGTCCAAAAGTTGTCCCATACAATGGTGTAGGTCACTCCGGCTTCCACATTCATAGAGGCTATTGAGCTGTAGCCCGGGCCACTGTCGTCGTCGCCTCCCACACAAGTGAGATTACCGCATACACCGGTGTAGATGTGCATGCGTGTATCGGTAGGACTTACACCTTCCACATTTGAGCTTACGGTCATATAATAATCTGCGTCGGGTGTATACGTATACCATTCGGCTAATTCGGCTCCACCCTGAGCGCCCGAGCACGTTACGGCAGGCAATTCTATTCCATTTACCGCATCAACGATATAGTAGCCTGGCACAATGGATAGTGCGGTAGAACAATTGTCCTGCGCAATGGAAGTCTGCGTGAGCAAAGTGAATAGAGCAATTAAAAAGTAGAATTTCTTCATAATGAGTTGGTTTTGGATTTTATGGACAGGTTGGAGATAATGAGTTGATGTATGCTTCGAGCAAGTCTACAGCTTCTTCATGAATAACCGTGCGACCAAATAAGGGCATACGGTATTGTTCTGCCGTAGTGTTGAGTCGGTAATGCATCATGGAGCGATCGACGTTACTTCGTGCAATGATATGGGTAAGTTGCGGAGCAACAAATTCTTCCGGTGTAATGCAGATTCCCAGGTTGGCGGGGTCAGAAGTTTCGCTCCAGGCAAGGCGCAAGGGGCGGTAGTCGCAATGGCTACCCTCACGATGGCAGTGTGAGCAGTTCATGTCAACGTATGCGCGCCAGCGATTTTCCAAAGTTTGCGATTCGTCGGTCCAGTCAACGACTGTCTGAATGTCGGATGGGTAATCACTGCTCAGATAGCCGACCTCCGACCATTTCTGCAACTGGTTTTTTATGCCGTCTTCATAAACAATCGATTTATTCAAGTTCTGTGGCTTTGGACCAATAGGCGTTGCCGTGTCATTGAATTTGTGGCAGGTGTAACACTCTACCTCACTTGGAATTCGGTAATGAACAGAATGTTGCTCACCCGTATCGTCCACCCACTCAATGTCCTTGTATGCGCCATCGAGCGAGAAGGTAGCTTCCGTTTGTTCTTCATTCCACATATAATCGGCGAACTTCCATTCTCCATTTTTTTTATAGAGCAGCCGAGTTTCAATCAATTTGCGATTTCCCGTAGGTTGAACGTTGTCGTAATAGAAGTTTTTGATCATCACGGTGCCATCGGGGAAATCAACTACAGCTGAATCTCCGGCGTATTGCGCGGCACTTCCCGTCGGCATCCAAATGAATCTTTTCTTGTGGGCGTAATCAGAAAAGAGAGGCGTGATTACGTCGTACGGGAGTACCCGCTCGTTGGGTTGCAACAATGCCATGGAATCAACAAAAAACCTATAGTCGGAAAGCAGTGCGTAGGGTACTTCGTTTAAATTGAATCGTACGTCTGTACCTGCAATTGGGGCCGAATCGTCGGCGGGTGGTTGTTCAATGTATTTTTGGCAAGCACCCAACACAATCGTGAACGCAATGGTAACGACAAGTACGCGTGATTTCCACTTCATGGTTGATTTTCCTTAAAATTGCAGGAGTCCAAATGTATTTCAAAGACAGCGTTTTTATCCAAAAGGTTGTTTGGGAAATTGGAATCCTAAAAATCAAATGGTAAGCTTTGCACACGCTATAAAATCATTCAACCGGGGGTTGATTCTTCAGAATCGATTACCCCAAGGAGTCTCAGCCTTGAATCCATTTCGGGATAATGAGCAGGTGTTCCAATGGTCGGATGCCTTTTATGACATGTTTTATTCGGATGTTCATCAGCGAAGACTTCTTCTTGGAATCAATCCCGGTCGACTCGGTGCTGGCCAGACGGGTATTCCATTTACCGATACCAAACGTCTTTTTGAATATTTCGGATTGGGTTCGCCGGCGAATCTGACACACGAGGCGAGCAGCGCGTTCATCTATCAAATGATAGATGCTTATGGCGGGGCCTCTACTTTTTACAGCCAATACTTAGTGTCTTCTGTTTGTCCGCTGGGTTTTGTCATCCATCGCAGTGGCAAATCCGTAAACTATAATTATTACGACAGTCCTGCACTTTATAAGGCCGTAACACCATTCATTGTTGAGATGATGGAAAAACAGTTGCAGTGGCCCATCGATCGATCGGTAGTGTATTGCCTGGGAACAGGAAAAAACCTGAAATACTTGAGCGAGTTGAATAATAGGTATGGTTGGTTTGGGCACATTGAGCCCTTGGAACATCCCCGCTATATTATGCAATACAAATCAAGCCAAGTGGAATCTTACATTGTGAAATACCTCGAAGCGTTGCGCGCATTCTAACTTTTTTCGAATATGCTTGTTTAGCAGATGTAATTTTGCAACCATGGGAAATGAAGGCTCAACGAGGAAATTAGACAACATTGCAGAGGCGCTCGAGGATATTCGCGATGGTAAATTGGTCATTGTTGTTGATGATGAGGATCGTGAAAATGAGGGCGACTTCATTGTGGCCGCTGAAAGGGTGACGCCTGAAACGATTAACTTCATGTCGAAGCATGGTCGTGGATTGATTTGCGTCGCGGTGACGGACGACATATGCCAGGCGCTTGATTTGGATATGATGGTAACCAACAACACAGATCCCCACAAAACGGCATTTACAGTATCTGTTGATTTGCTCGGACATGGCTGCACAACAGGAATCAGCGCGCATGATCGCGCTAAGACGATTCAGGCGCTTGTAAGCCCCGATTTTAAACCGTCCGATTTCGCTCGACCGGGGCATATTTTTCCTTTGAAAGCAAAGAGTGGCGGGGTTTTAAGAAGAACCGGCCACACGGAAGCGGCGGTTGATTTGGCTCGACTTGCCGGTCTTGCGCCTGCAGGTGCCATTGTAGAGATTATGAATGATGATGGCACTATGGCCCGACTGCCTCAGTTATTTGATATAGCCGATCAGTTCGGATTGAAGTTAATTTCCATTCGTGATTTGATTGCATACAGATTAAGTAAGGAAACGCTTATCGAGGAGGTCGCAACTCAGCAAGTTTCAACGGTATACGGCGATTTTAAGCTTGTGGGGTTCCGCCACACCATCGAGCATCTGGAGTACCTCGCTCTCGTGAAGGGGACTTGGGAGAAAGATGAGGCAATTGCCGTTCGGGTGCATTCATCGAACATGATTGGTGATATATTCAATTTGAGGCGTGGCTCGCAAGGTTCGCAACTTGGCATGGCTCTGCGGTTAATTGAACGAGAAGGAAAAGGAGTTTTGGTTTACATCAATAGGATGGACTCAAAAGTCGGTTTGTTGAATGAGATGCAAGAGATGCTTTCAGATGGTAATCGAGTTTCGAAGTCAATGGATAACCGTGACTATGGCATCGGCGCTCAGATTTTGAGAGCGTTGGGTGTTCACAACATGAGGATTATAACAAATCATCCGGAACAACGCAGGACAGGACTAGATGCTTACGGACTTCAAATTATCGATACTATTTCGTTGAGTTAGCATTTTAAAGCTATCGCACAGAAAAACGAGAAGCGTGCAGGTAATGGTCGTTTTTCAGTATGAGCGAATACACGCCTGAGGGTATATTTTCCACCGCAACACGGTCTTCTAATTTTCCGTTCCGAATGACGCTTTCACTTTGGTGTACGATTTTTCCGGTTTGATCTATAATCTGAATTGTGACGCTGCCGTTGGTGCGATCGGAGGTTTGAATCTGAATGAATTCTGATGTAGGATTCGGAAAAACAATAAGCTCTTCAGAATTGTTACTAGCGTATATACCAACAAAATCAGCAAGAGGATACATAGCGCCCTCCGGTTCAAGTGCCCATAGCTCCATTGCTTCGCCACCGCTGTTATTGGCCGGTTGACGAAACCCGGTGCTGATAAGCAGAATAGATTGGTTCTCCCAACCCAAGGTGTTCACAGGAAGAGCATAGTTGCCATAACTAAATTGAGTCGGCGCATGTATGATTTCCACTCCATAGTCGTTTAGGGCCCACAGACTTTGCATTTCAGACATCTCTCCATTTTGAACAGTTGTAAAAAAGGGAACTATAGGCGTGGATGATTCATTTACTTGAACGCTACCTAGATCGGTTGCTGCATGGAAAAAACGAATATCGGAGTTGCCGCTTGTTATCGAAGTAAGTGGAGTGTTGGAATCAATATGCCATTCCAGATTAGGAGCCGGATTATAGTTGGGCGTATTTAAGATTCCCCAAAGAATGAGACGGTGTGTTTGATTTGCGGCGAGCTCGAGCGTGTCGCGATGCAGAATGTTTTCAGGATGATTTGACCTCGTTATTCGCAATTCAATCGGCTCATTGCATTGCACGGAAAAAAAATCGGAGGCAGATTCGAATGAAATGGACGAATGCATCAGAGAGTCATTCATCCAGACATCGATACTTTGCAATAGCGTGTCTGCAGAAGCATGAATGAGCTGAACTGCGCAGAATGCAGGAGTTTCCGGAACAATCAAGGTGCTGAGTCGATTCATAGGGCCGCCGTTTTCAGTTGAAAGCCATAGTTGCGGCAGGCTATCATACGATGTGGAGAAAGTGAGTGCGGTGACATTTTTCTGCCATAAGTTCAACGTGTCTACTGGTGCATGGAATGCAGTGAGACTGTCGAAGGCCGAAAACAGAAGCCACTCCTCATTTGAAATAGTCATGGTAATGGTGTCGCTCATACTACTGTATGTCACATTCTCAATTATTGGTGTTTGACTGATGGTGTCAGCAAGAATGCTAATCGGATCATAGTGGTAGCTTCCATTGAAAAGTCGCAAAAGAAGTTGATCTTCACCCAATGCTTCATTTTCTTCCCATGGGCGGATGAGCAGTTGCGCCGAATTATCTGAAGAGCTTCCGCCATGCCAAACAAGTTGGTAGTTGCTTCCGCTTAATAGATGAAGAGTATCACTCCAAATGACGTCCTGCGGGCTTTGGAGTAAATTGGAGTGCATAGTCATAATAACTTCTTTCCCGGCGGGGAAGGGAAGAAAAGAAGTCGCTTCATGAGCCTGGATATTTACTTGCCAGTTCGAACTGTCTATTTCAATTCGGATGTCTTCAGACGCAGCAAGACTCGAGTTGTGAAGGAATTGAACGTTAGCGGTTAGATTCCACTGCAGAGCTTGAAGGGGGATTAAGGTTCCTCCATCGCGTGTCGTGGCCCACATTCCTAGCGGTTGACCGCCATTATTTATCGATTGATTGATAAAGCCACCGGTAATAATGGTTATGGCTTTACCGGCCCAATTGAGTTCGGTTACGGGAAGGGCGTATTCACCCAATGTGCTATCGTTGTCCGAATTGAGAATGCTCCAGCCGTAATCGGCTGTAAATAAGTTGACATAGGAAGAGAATGAACCGTAAGGGAGTTGTTCGAATGCAGTTAGTTCGAATAACTGTGTTTCGGCTATATCGGCGGAATCCAGCTCAGTTGCGCCCTGAAAGAAAATGACATCAATGCTCGAGGGTGAGGAGCTAATTTCCAGTGCTTGACTATAACGAGCAATGCCCAACTCTCTACCGGGAGAGTATAGTTCCGGGCTAAGATGGCCATGAAGAACAAAGATGTTTTTGCTATTCACAGCCAATGAGGCCTGCACTGTTAGATAGATAATTGTTGAATCGTATGTATTCCGAATTTCAATTTGTACATTGGAGCTTGTGTCAGCCGGTTGCATAGCCGTGGCACTCAGGTAATCGATTGATTGGGCGAAAACTTCACCATTTATCCATAGGTCAACGGTCGGAAGAGTTACATCGGGGCTATTATGAATAAACTGCACAAGTGCGGTTTGACCTTGAGCCCTTGTTGATAGAAATAGGGTGATGACCAACCAAAGTGTTTGCAAACAACGAAACATGCGGTGAAGATAGGTTTTTATTAGGTAAACGTGATTCCGGGAGTGATGGTTTTTTAACTACTGCGGTCGGTTTTAAAAGGTTGTTGGAAGCCTAACTGAACTTTTATCGACCTCTTGTTGTTACTCAGTATATAACAACTATCCAAATGCAAGAATTCAGCATAAAAGACCTTGAAAGCTATACCGGCATTAAGGCTCATACTATTCGCATTTGGGAGCAGCGATACGGTTTGCTAAAACCAGAGCGAACAGACTCCAATATTCGAAAGTATTCAGATCGTGAGTTAAAAATGCTGCTCAATGTAAGTCTCCTAAACAATCGCGGACATAAGATTTCTGAAATCGCCGGGATGTCGGAAGATGAAATGGCAAAGCTGGTTGAGCATTATGCTACCTCCACTCAAAATGATGATACACTCATTGGCACCCTGAAACTTGCCATGTTGAACTTCGATGAGACTTTGTTCAACAGTATTGTCGACCTAAGAATCGCTTCTCAAGGTTTAGAGCACACTTATCTAAATGTTTTGACTCCGTTCATGCACCAAATAGGTGTTATGTGGCTTTCAAACGCGATTTGTCCGGCTCAGGAGCACTTCATTTCCAATCTAATACGTCAGAAACTTTACACGCACATAGATCGACTCGGTCCCGATTTGGTGGTTCACCAAAACAAAACATTTGTGCTTTATTTGCCTGAACTTGAGTTCCATGAGCTTTCCCTGATCATGTTGAACTTTGCACTAAGGTCACGCGGTTACAGGACAATTTACCTTGGACAATCTGTTCCCATTGAGGATTTGTACCAGGTCTACCAGCGAATAGGGGATGTTCAATTTATTTCTCTTTTCACTACACAACCGGTCTCTGTGTTGCTTCCCAGCTACCTGAGGAAATTAGTAGAACAGTTCTCCGGGTCACAGTGTGAGTTCCACCTTACAGGGGGCGTTATTCAAGGAACAAAGTCGCCAGAACTGGGTTTGGTCAACATTTATTCTGACCTTGGCCAACTGTTGAGCGCAGTGGTTGCTTAAGTGAAACAAATTCCACCGAAATGATATGAAAAGAGCCTTTGGGCTCTTTTTTTTGTAATTAGCCATGGCCGAGCCTCCTGCTGCACTCAAGTGGGTTGGTGTTATCCTTTGATAATGAGCGTCTTGCGGAATTCG
>Ga0315899_10004471_pt1 | contig 15099 bp, 12 predicted proteins | sample LakEriMetagenome_2_FD_203518 | JGI IMG/M metagenome (GOLD analysis project Ga0315899, IMG submission 203518) | Freshwater fungal communities from buoy surface, Lake Erie, Ohio, United States - Buoy 4 MA112 | ecosystem: Environmental > Aquatic > Freshwater > Lake | place: USA: Lake Erie, Ohio... | reverse complement strand
CTGGAGCCTTGGCGGCGCGCGGACAGGAGCAAGCAATGGGCGGATGGATCGTTCTGGGACTGCTTGCGGCCGCCGCCATCTGGCTGATCGGCGCCTATAACACCCTGGTCGGCCTGCGCCAGCGCACCCATCAGGCCTTCGCCGACATCGACGTGCAGCTCACCCAGCGCCACGACCTCATCCCCAATCTCGTCGAGACCGTGAAGGGCTACGCCGCCCATGAGCGCGGCACGCTGGAGGCCGTGATCGCCGCGCGCAATTCGGCGATCGGCGCCGGCGCGAGCCCGCACGAGAAGGCGCAGGCCGAGGGCTTGCTCACCGGCGCGCTTGGCCGGCTCATTGCGCTCGCCGAGGCCTATCCCGACCTCAAGGCCAACGCGAATTTTCAGGCGCTGCAAAGCGACCTGTCCGACATCGAGAACAAGCTCGCCGCCGCGCGCCGCTTCTTCAACAACGCCGTGAGCGAGTACAACGCAGCTTTGCAGGCTTTTCCCGCGCTTCTGTTCGCATCTTCGATGGGCTTTCAGCCGCGCGAGTTCTTCGACGTGGGCGAGGACGGGCGCAAGCGCCTCGAAGCGCCGCCCGCCGTGAAGTTCTAAACCCGCGCCGACGCGAGGCCGCGCCATGACGACGGCCAATCCTCTCTCGCTCGCCTTCGCCCCGGCGTTCGGCCTCTATACGCATATTCAGGCGAACCGGCGCCGGTCGATCTTTCTCCTCGCGGCGCTCTTCGCGCTTTTGCACGCGCTCTCCTTCGCAGGCGCGCTGATCGCCGTCGCATTGTCGCGCGAGGGCGACCTCGCCCATCTTGTGGCCGACGCGCGCGACGCAACCCTCCTCGCCGCGCCTTACGTCACCGCCGGCGCGCTGGCGTGGATCTGGATCGGCTGGGAGTTCAACCGCCGCATCATCGCCCTCGCCGTCCCCGACCATCCGCTCACGCGGGCGGACGCGCCGGACCTCTATGACATGGTGGAGACGCTGTGCGTCTCGCGCGGCATGAAGACGCCGCGCCTCGCCATCGTCGAGACGCCTGAGCCCAACGCCTTCGCCTCCGGCGTCAACGAAGCGCAATACACGATCACCTTCACGCGCGGCTTGCTGGATCTGCTGACGCCCGCCGAACTTGAGGCGGTCGCCGCCCATGAGCTCACCCATATCCGCAACGGCGACGTGCGCATGATGGTGGTGGCGATGATCATCGCCGGCGTCGTCACCTTTTTCGCCGAGATGATCTTCCGCCTCATGGGCGACGCGCGCGGCTGGCGTTTCGCACGCGGCGCAGGAGACAGGCGCGAGGAAGGAGGCGGAGAGCGCGGCCGCGGCGGCGCGGCTGCGGCCATCGCCCTTGCGCTCATCGTCGTGGCGGCGGCCTGGGCGCTTTCGCTCATGATCCGCCTCGCCCTGTCGCGCACCCGCGAATATCTCGCCGACGCAGGCAGCGTGGAGCTGACGAAGAACCCCGACGCCATGATCTCCGCCTTACGCAAGATCGAAGGCAAGGGCGAATTGCCGGGCGCGCCGTCGGGCGTCATGGAGATGTGCCTCGACAATCCGCGCTCCGGATTCGCGGACCTGTTCTCGAGCCATCCCTCCATTGCGGATCGCGTGGCCGCGCTCGCGCGTTACGCCAGCGGGCGCGACGACGCGGCCGCGCAGGAGGACATGCGATGAGCTATGATTTTTTCCCCGGCTTCGCCTCCCACTGGATCGATACGGACGCGGGCCGCGTCTTCGCACGCGCAGGCGGCGAAGGCCCGCCGCTCCTTCTGCTGCATGGCTTTCCGCAAACCCATGTGATGTGGGCGCGGCTTGCGCCCGCCCTCGCGCGCCGCTTCCATGTGGTCGCGATGGACCTGCGCGGCTATGGCTGGTCGGCGGCGCCGCGCAGCGAGGGCGGCGCGCTCTATTCCAAGCGCGCCATGGCGGCCGACGCGGTGCGCGTGATGGAATCGCTCGGCCATGTGCGCTTTCGCCTCGTCGGCCACGACCGCGGCGCGCGCGTGGGCTACAGGCTTGCGCTCGATCAGCCCGGCCGGCTGGAGAAGCTCGCCTTGCTCGACATCCTCCCCACGCTCAGCGTCTGGCGCAACATCGAGGCCGGCGTCACGCCCGCCGCGCACTGGGCCTTTCTCGCGCAAAAGGCGCCCGCGCCGGAGCAGGACATCGCGCGTCAGGGCGCGGATTCCTATTTTGAGCACCTCATGGCGTCGTGGACGCATGAAGGCGGGTTGCGCGCCTTCGACGCGCGCGCGCTCGCCGCCTATCGCGACGGATGGGGCGACCCTGCGCGCATCCACGCTTTCTGCGAGGATTATCGCGCCGGCGCGACCCTGGACCGCGCAGCCGACGAGGCGGACCTCGCCGCAGGCCGCGCCATCGATGCGCCGACGCTTGTTCTTTCCGGCGCGTTCTTTCTCACGTCAGGCGCGGCGCCGGCGCTCGACGTGTGGCGCGCGACCTTCGCGCCGCAGGCGCAAGGCGGGCAGATCGCCGACAGCGGCCATTTTCCGGCCGAAGAAAATCCGCAGGCGACGCTGGACGCCCTGCTCGCCTTCCTTTAGGGCGCGATGAGCGCCTTAGCGCGCGCCACCACGTCCGGCGGCGAGGCGTACAGCGTCTCAATGAGCTTCTGCACTTTCTCGCCCGACGAAGGATTGACGTCGATCTTCAGCCGTTCGGCTTCGGCGAGGAAATCCTTGTCGGCGAGCGCGCTGTCGAAAGCCTTGCGCAGGATCGCGATGCGATCAGCAGGCACGCCCGGCGGAGCGATATAGGAGCGCAGGAACACCTGCTGCGAGAGCACCAGCTCCACCGCCTTGCGGTCCGTCTCGTTCTTAATCGCGGGCCAGATCTCCGGCACGCCGCGCGCGGCGAGTTCGGGATGAGGCTCAAGCGCCAGCTGCAGAATGACGTTGAGCGATCCGTCGCGCAGCCAGTCGCCCTTCTGCGCCTTCAGGCTGTTCCAGTCGAGCCCGCACATGGCTTCCGCCTCGCCGCGCTCCATGGCGAGGAAAATGTCGGCCGATCCCTTGTAGCCCGACACGACGCTGAACTGCGCGCCGATCGCCTTGGCGACCATGAACGTGTAATCGCGCGTGGCGCCGCCGGCCGCGGAGGCGCCGACGATGGTCTTTTCTTTCAGCGCGTCCGGCAGCGTGCGCGCCTTCGCGGTCTTGTAGGTGATGCACACGCGCGTTCCGCTGTCGGCGCTGGCGAGATAGATGAATTTCGAGGGATCGAAATTCGCCTTCGCATTGTCGCTCAATATGCGGTCGAGAATGGCGCCGGGCATGAGCGAGCCGATGACCGAACCGTCCTTGGCGGAGACGTTGTAGAGCTGGCCTGCGGCCACCGCGCTGCCGGCGCCGGGCATGTTGCGCACGACGATGGTGGGCTGGCCGGGAATGTGGCGCGGCAGGGCGCGGGCGAGCGCGCGGCCATAGACGTCGTAGCCCCCGCCGACGTCGGCGCCGATGAGCAGCTCCACCGACTTGCCGGCGTAGAAATTCTGGGCGGACGCTGGCGCGGACGCGCAGGCCATGGCGGTGATCAGGATCGCCTTGCAGGCGACGGCGCGCGCGGCGCGGGTCATGGGCTCCTCCCCGGTGATTTGCGCCGAGGATAAAGGCGCAGGCCTCTGGAGGCAATGCGCGCGCCCTACTCCACCGTAACGCTCACTCCACCGTAACGCTCACTCCACCGTAACGCTCTTGGCGAGATTGCGCGGCTGATCGACGTCTTTGCCCATGATGACGGCGGTGTGATAGGCGAGCATCTGCGCGGGCGCGGCGTACACGATGGGCGCGAAGTCCGGCTCCATCGCTGGCATGGTGACGACCGCATGAAAATCAATCGCCGCCTCGTCCGCCGCGCGGTTGTCGGCGATGAGGATGATGCGCCCGCCGCGCGCCGCCACTTCCTGCATGTTGGAGACGGTCTTCTCGTACACGCCGTCATGGGGCGCGATGACGATGACGGGCATGGACTCGTCAATGAGCGCGATGGGCCCGTGCTTCAGCTCGCCCGCGGCGTAGCCCTCCGCATGAATGTAGGAGATTTCCTTCAGCTTCAGCGCGCCTTCCATGGCGAGGGGGAAGCTTGCGCCGCGGCCGAGATAGAGCACGTCGGAGGCTTTCGCGAGCGTCGCGCTCACCTGTTCGATCTTCGCCTCGCGTTTGATCGCCTCGGCGAGCAGGCCCGGCACGGCGATGAGCTGGGAGACGAGCGCGCTCTCGCGCTCCGCTGACAAAGCGCCGCGCGCCCGCGCGATGGCGATGGCGAGGCAGGCGAGCACGGCGAGCTGACAGGTGAAGGCCTTGGTGGAGGCGACGCCGATCTCTGGCCCCGCCAGCGTCGGGGCGGGCGCGTCGCATTCGCGCGCGATGGTGGAGGTCGGCACGTTGACGACGGCGAGCGTCTTCTGCCCGTGCTCTTTCGCGTAGCGCAGGCTGGCGAGCGTGTCCGCCGTCTCTCCCGATTGCGAAACGACGATCGTGAGGCCGCTTTCGTCAAGCGGCGGCTCGCGATAACGGAACTCGGAGGCGACGTCGATCTCAACCGGAATGCGCGCGTAACGCTCGAACCAGTATTTCGCGACGAGGCCCGCGTAATAGGCCGTGCCGCAGGCGACGATGGTGAGACGCGTAAGCTTGCTCGCATCAAACGGCAGATCGAACGGCAGGCGCACGCAGCCCTGCGACATGTCGAGATAATGGGCGAGCGTGCGGCCCACGACTTCGGGCTGTTCGTGGATCTCCTTCGCCATGAAATGGCGATGGTTGCCCTTGTCGATGAGAAAGGCGGAGGCCTGCGTGCGCAGGCGCGCGCGCGTCACCGGCGCATTGCGCGCGTCGAAGAACTCGACGCCGTCGCGCGTCAGCACCGCCCAGTCGCCGTCCTCAAGATAGGTGATGACGTCGGTGAACGGCGCAAGCGCCAAAGCGTCCGAGCCCAGAAACGTCTCGCCCTCGCCATAGCCCACGGCCAGCGGCGCGCCCTGCCGAGCGGCGATGAGGAGGTCCTCCTCGCCCTCGAACAGAAAGGCGAGCGCAAAGGCGCCGCGCAGACGCGGCAGAGCGGCGGCCACCGCCTCGCGCGGAGCCTTGCCCTGATCCATCTCGTCGGTCACGAGATGGGCGACGACCTCCGTGTCGGTCTCGGTGCCGAACACATGGCCGCGCGCGGCCAGCTCCTCGCGCAATTCGCGAAAATTTTCGATGATGCCGTTATGGACCACGGCGAGCCGTTTGGTCGCATGGGGATGGGCGTTGTTCTCGGTCGGCCGGCCATGGGTCGCCCAGCGGGTATGGCCGATGCCGATCAGACCGCGCAGGGGCTCGCCGGCGAGCCGCGCCTCCAGATTGCGCAGCTTGCCCTCGGCGCGCCGGCGCGCGAGGCGGCCGCCTTCGAGCGTGGCGACGCCTGCGGAATCATAGCCGCGATATTCCAGCCGCTTCAGCGCCTCCACGAGACGCCCGGCGACCGGCTCGCGCCCGATCACGCCAACGATGCCGCACATGTTCCGCTCCGTTCTTGCCGGCGGGCGCGCCGGGGCGCTGCGCCGCGCCGCAGGCCTAGCCCGAGGGGCCGCGTCCGCTCAACTCAAATTTCGTTACCCGACGTTACGCGCCGCCCCGTGGGGCCGCTCACCCCGGGGCTTTGGGCTTCTGCCGGGCGCGGAACGCCGCCGCCCAGCCCGGCTTCTCCACCTGTCGCCCGCGCGCGACCGCCAAAGCGTCCGCCGCCACGTCCTGCGTGACGACGGAGCCGGAGCCCACATAGGCCCCCGCCCCCACGCTCACCGGCGCCACGAGAGAGGAGTTCGAGCCGACAAAGGCGCCCTCGCCGATGGCGGTGCGGAATTTGTTGAACCCGTCGTAATTGCAGGTGATGACGCCGGCGCCGATATTGGCCTGCGCGCCCACCTGCGCGTCGCCGATGTAGCTCAAATGGCTGACCTTGGCGCCCTGCCCAAGAAGCGAGGCCTTGATCTCGACGAAATTGCCGACCTTCGCGTCCGCGCCCAGTTGGGCGCCGGGCCGCAGGCGGGCGAAGGGGCCGACATTGGCGCCGGGCCCCACGCGCGCGCCCTCCAGATGGGAGAAGGCGTGGATCGTCGCCCCGTCTTCGATCTCGACCCCCGGCCCGCACACCACATGGGGCTCGATGAGCACGTCGCGGCCGATCTTCGTGTCATGGCTGAGGAAGACCGTCTCAGGCGCAATGAGCGTCGCCCCGGCGCGCATGGCGCTCTCGCGCAGGCGCTTCTGCATGACGGCCTCGGCGGCGGCGAGCTGAACGCGGTCGTTCACGCCCATGGCCTCCTCCTCATCCACGAAAACGGCGGCGCAGGAAAGCCCGCGCGCGCGCGCGGCCTGCACGCAATCGGTGAGGTAGAACTCTTTCTGCGCGTTGTCGCAGCCGATGGAGACGAGCAGCTCCAGCGCGCGCCGTCCGTCGAGCGCCATGATGCCGGCGTTGCAGGCGCGCACCGCCTGTTCCTGCGCGCTCGCATCCTTTTGCTCGCGAATGGCGACGAGCTCGCCGTTCTCCATCAGCAGGCGACCATAGCCGGTCGGGTCGCGCGCCTCAAAGCCCATGGCGGCGACCGCCGCGCCCTCCGCGATTTTCGCGCGCAGCGCGGCGAGGCTTTGCGCCCGCACGAGCGGCGTGTCGGCGAAGACGACGAGCACGTCGTCATAGCCCTTTTCGAGCGCGGCGCGGGCGGCGAGAACCGCATGGGCCGTGCCGCGCCGCTCGCTCTGCACGAAGACCTGCGCGCCGGGCGCGGCCGCGCGCGCGCAGGCGGCGGCGTCCTCGCGCCCCGGCCCCACCACGGCGGCGGCGGCGGCTGAGCCGGAGCCCGTTCCGGCGGCCAGCGCCTGATCGAGCACATGAGAGAGCATGGGCCGGCCGGCGACCTTATGCAGCACCTTGGGCGTGGCCGATTTCATGCGCGTGCCTTCGCCGGCGGCGAGGACGACGACGAGAAGCGACCGCTGCGCTGGGGCGGGCGCGCCGTGCTGCGTCATGAACGAATCTCCGGGCTCCAGATCATGGTTAACGATTAGCCGATGCCGGCCCGCCGGTCAGCGCAAAACGCGCGTCATGCCCTTGCGGCGCCTGAGCGCCCGCTTCGCACGGCGCGCCCGGCCCGCCGGCGCCGGAAAGTCGTCGCGCCCTCGCCGCAATCTGCTATACACTCGCGCCGCGCCACAGTCAGACGGCGCAAGCCGGGATGCAGCGCCTCCATGTTGTTGAGACGAGACTTGTTGAAGATCGCGGTGGCCGGGCTCGCGACGCAGGCGCCGTTCGCCCCCGCCCTCGCGCAGACCACTCCGTCCGCCCCCGCTGGCGAGCCCGATCCGCGCGGCCCGCGCTTCGATCCTGCGCAGGTGCAGGAGGCCGCCCGCGCGCTGGCCCGCCAGCCTTGGCGCAAGCCCGCCCATGACCTGTCGGAAGCGCTGGCCACCACCAATTTCGAGCAATATTCCTCCATCCGCCGCAAGCCCGACGCCCATGTGTGGGACGCGCAGCAATTCGGATTCTCGCTCGAACCGACCCATCGCGGATTCATCTTCACGAACAATCTGCAGATCAACGTCGTCGAAGACGGATATGTGCGCCGTCTCGCCTATGACTCCACCGAATTCGATTTCGGCAAGGCGCCAACGCCCTCCGACAAGCGCGACGCAGGTTTCGCAGGCTTTCGCCTGATGCAGCGCCTGCCCAGCGGCGAATTGCGCGACGCGATGCTCTTTCAGGGCGCGGGCTATTTTCAGACCGGCGCGCGCAACCAGCCCTTCGGCGCCGCGGCGCGCGCGCTCGCCATCCGCCCCGTGGATCTGAGCAAGAACGAAGAATTTCCCTATGTCGCCGCCGTGTGGATCGAGCGGCCCGTGCTCGCGGCGAATGCGGTCGTCATTCACGCGCTGCTTGATTCCGAGAGCGTGACGGGCGCGTTCCGCTTCACCCTGCGGCCCGGCGACGTGACCATCGTCGACACCGAATGCACCCTCTTCACCCGCGCGGCCATCGACCATATCGGGCTCGCGACCGTGCAGGGCACCTATCTCTTCGGCCCCATCGAGCGCCGGCGCGGCGACGACGTGCGCCCCAATGTTTATGACGTCGCCGGCGTGCAGATGCTGTCGGGGGCTGGCGAATGGATCTGGCGCCCCGTCGGCAATCGCGCGACGATCCAAGCCTCCGCCTTCGTGGATGAGAATCCGCGCGGCTTTGGCCTCGTGCAGCGTGATCGCGACTTCAGCCATTTCCGGGACGATGACGCGCACTGGGAAGCGCGCCCCACCGTGTGGACGCAACCCATCGGCGACTGGGGCCCGGGGCATGTGACGCTGCTCGAAATCCCGGCGGAATCGCAGGTCAATCAAAACATCGTCACCTATTGGCGCCCGCGCACGGGCCTTCCGGCCAATAGCGAACATTCCTTCGCCTATCGCCAGTTCTGGACATGGACGCCGAGCGAGCGTCCGCCGCTCGCCGTCGCCGCGCTCTCGCGCACCGGACGTTCGCCCGGCGCTGCGCCCAATGCGCGCCGCCGGCGTTTCCTGATCGAATTCACCGGCGACATGCTCGCCGATGCGCCGGAGATTTCGGCCCGCGCCCACGCTTCAAACGCTCAGATCGCCAACGTGCGCTGCGTGCACGTGCGCCAGCAAAAGGCCGCCCGCGTCACCTTCGACGTGGAGGCCGGCGCCGATCCCAACGTGGAATTGCGGCTCATTCTTGAAGCCGCCGGAAAGCAGATCAGCGAGACCTGGCTTTACAGATGGACGCCGTAACGACAAACGCGCCCGCAGGCGACGACGCCAATCCCCACGCCGCGCGCGCGCAAGCCTTCCGCACGCCCCCGGAAGCGCGCCTCGACATGCCCGCGCAATCGCTCACGAACTTCGATCCGTCGACGTCGCGCGCGCGCGCGCCTGATCCCCACGCGCGCCGCACGCTGGCCGCGCGCGTCTTCGTCTTCGGCGGCGCAGCGGCGCTCACGCTCTATGGCGGGCTTGAGATGTACGGCGTCGTGAACGTCGGCCCGATCACGCCGCTGAAATGGGCCCTGCTCATTCTGTTCGTGCTCAACTTCTCGTGGATCGCGCTCGCCTTCACGAGCGCCATCGTGGGCTTCGTCTCGCTGCTCACGGCGCGGCGTGAACGCGCGGCCCTGCCCCCGCTCAAAGGCAGGGTCGCCGTCGTCATGCCGATCTACAACGAGGCGCCGGCGCGCGTCTTCGCCGCCATGGCGGCGCTGCGCGAGGAAATCGAGGCAAGCCAAAGCCGCGCGCAATTCGATTACTTCTTCCTCTCCGACAGCACCAATCCCGATGAGTGGCTCGCCGAGGAGCGCGCCTTCATCGCGCTTAAGGAGAGCCTCGGAGCGCAAGCGCGCGTCTATTATCGCCACCGCCCGAAGAACGTGAGCCGCAAGGCCGGCAACATCGACGATTTCATCACGCGCTGGGGGGGCGCCTACGAGTACATGCTGGTGCTCGACGCCGACAGCCTGATGACGGGCGAATGCGTGCTTGAACTCGCCGCCGCCATGGAGGCGGACCCGGACGCGGGCATCATCCAGACTTTGCCGCTCATCATTAACCGCAACACGTTCTTCGCGCGCCTCCAGCAATTCGCCGCGCGTATCTACGGCCTCGTGATCGCCGCAGGACTTGCGGTGTGGTCCGGCCGTAACGGCAATTACTGGGGCCATAACGCGATCATCCGCACGAAGGCCTTCGCGCAAAGCTGCGGCCTGCCGCAATTGCGCGGACGACCGCCGTTCGGCGGCCATATCCTCAGCCATGACTTCGTGGAAGCGGCGCTGATGCTGCGCGCGGGCTATTCCGTTTACATGTTGCCGAGCCTGCGCGGCAGTTACGAGGAGAGCCCGCCTTCGCTCATCGACGTGGCGGCGCGCGACCGGCGCTGGTGTCAGGGCAATCTGCAACATCTGCGCGTGATCGGCGCGGCGGGTCTGAAACTCGCAAGCCGCCAGCATCTGGCGACCGGCGTGATGAGCTATCTCTCTTCGCCGATCTGGATGGCGAGCCTCATCGTCGGCATGTTGCTCGTGGTGCAATCGGCCTATATCCGGCCGGAATATTTCACCCACGAATTCGCGCTTTTTCCTGACTGGCCGCGATTTGACTTCGAGCGCGCCCTGCAATTGTTCGGCGTGACGATGGCGGTTTTGCTCGCGCCGAAGCTGATGGGCCTGCTCTACGCGATCTTCCGCGCGCCCACGCGGCGCGCTTGCGGCGGCGCGCTGGGGCTTATCGGCTCGGCGCTGGTGGAGGTGGTGTTCGCTGCGCTCATCGCGCCGATCATGATGGTGATTCAGACCGGCTCGGTCATGCAGATCCTGCTTGGGCGCGACACGGGCTGGACGCCGCAGCGGCGCGATGACGGCTCGATCCCGCTGCGCGACATCGTGCGCCGGCACTGGAGCCATGTGGCTCTGGGCGTTCTCACTCTCGTCACAGGGCTGATGATCTCGACCTCGCTCGTCGCATGGATGTCGCCGACGATCGCGGGACTTTTGCTCGCGATCTTCTTGTCGGCGCTCAGCGGGGAATTGTCCGTGGGGCTCGCGCTGCGCCGCATGGGCCTGCTCGTGACGCCGGAGGAAGGCGAGCGTCCGCGTGTGGCTGTTCGCGCCGAGCAGATCGCCGCCGAACTCACCACAGCGTCGCAGGCTGAAGATCCGCTGCTTGATCTGCGCGCCGACGCGCATTTGCGCGCGGTGCACGAGGTTTTGCTGCCCTCCGCCATGGTGCGCAAGCGCGGGGAGATTTCGCCCGAACGCGCGCTGGCGGAGGCCAAACTCATCGATGCGCGCAGCGCGCGGGAAGCCGCATCCTGGCTCAAGCCCCGCGAGCGCATGGTGCTTTTGCACGACCGCGCGCTCATCGACATGTTCTGCCGCCTGCCGGCGGAGGACGCGCAAGCAGCGTAATCCGGACCACGCGCGTAACCTTCCCCTGAACGGGAGGGAGGGCGCTCTGCTTTTCAAAGTTTAAGCGCTTCACGGGCGCCGAGGGCGCGCGCCCTTACGCAAGCGCGCTGTAGGGCAGGAAGCGCACGACCTCGCCGGGCTCGACGCGCAACACGTCCTCGCCCAGAACCACAAGCCCGTCGGTTTGCGTGAGCGAGGACAGGAGCCCCGCGCCCTCCCGCGCGAATTTGCGCGCGACGAGACCCTCCGCCGTCTCGATGAGGCTCGCGCGCACGAATTCGCGCCGCCCCGCCTTCTTGCGATATGAGAAATCCGCGCGCACCGGCAGGGCCAGCGGACTCGGCGCCTCAGCGCCCATCATCGCAAAGACCAGCGGACGCAGCACGCAGGCGAAGGTCACGAAGCTCGCCGCCGGATTGCCGGGCAGACCGACGAACGCCGCGCCGTCGATCACGCCCATGGCCACAGGCCGGCCGGGCTTCACGGCGATGCGCCAGAAGACGAGGGATCCGACGCTCTCAACCGCCGCCTTCACATGATCGGCCTCGCCGGTGGACACGCCGCCGGAGGTGACGATGAGATCGCACTGCGCCGCAGCGGCTTTCAGCGCAGCGGCGAGCGTGGCGGGCTCATCGCGCAAGGGGCCGAGATCACGCGCCTCGCAGCCAAGGCGGCGCAGGAGCGTCAACAGCATGACGCGGTTTGAATCATAAATCTGCGCGGGCCCGAGCGGCGCGCCGGGTTCGGCCAGCTCATTGCCCGTCGAAAAGACGCCCACGCGCAGCCGCCGCACCACGTCCACATGCGCAAGGCCGAGCGCGGCGGCGAGCGCAAGATCCTGCGGACGTAAGACGACGCCCTCGCCAAGCGCGCAGGCGCCCTGCGCGACATCCTCGCCGGCGGGCCGCAGATTGGCGCCGCGCTTGAGGCCCGCAGGCAGAACCGCCTCGCCCGCCTCGACGCGCACGTCCTCTTGCATGAACACCACATCGGCGCCGGGCGGCGTCGGCGCGCCGGTGAAAACGCGCGCGGCCGCGCCCGCGGCCAGCGGTGCGGCGACCGCGCCCGCCTCCACGCGGCCGATGATGCGCAGACGCGTCTCGCCCTGCGTGGACAAATCATCGAAGCGCGCGGCATAGCCGTCCACGGCTGAATTGGCGAAGGGCGGCAGCGGATGTCCGGCGATCACGTCCTGCGCGAGAACGCGACCGTCGGCTTGCGCCAGCGCGACCCGTTCGCGCTCGCTGACGGCGTTCAGGCGCGCGCGGATGAGAGCGCCCGCCTCCTCCACAGTGAGCATGGGCCCGCCGAAGGCGAAACAATCATCGCTCAATTGGGCCATGGAAAGCCTCGCCTCACGACTGCGCGCGCGCACGCGCCTCAAGCTGGGCGCGCGCCTGCGCGAGCGGCGCCGCCGCCGCCAGCATCAGATCGGCCGCGCCCGCCACATCGTCGAGCCCCACGCAGGGCGGAGCCCCCGCCCCCGGCGCGGCATCGCTCGCAAGGCCGATCACCTCCGCGTCCTCGGGCCAGAGAAACGGCTTGCCGTTTGCGGCGCGATGGACTTCCAGCTTCGGATGCCCAGCGCGCTTAAACCCTTCGACGATGACGAGATCCACAGGCGTGAGCTTGTCGAGCAATTGCGGCAGGCTCCATTCAGGCGCGCCGCGCAATTCATGCATCAAAGCGAAGCGATTGGCCGAGGCGACAAGCACCTCGCTCGCGCCGGCCTGCCGGTGGACCCAGGAATCCTTGCCCGGCGTGTCCACGTCGAAAGCGTGATGGGCGTGTTTGATCGTGGAGACGCTGAGGCCGCGCGCCTTCAGATGCGGAATGAGCTTCGACAACAGCGTCGTCTTGCCCGCGCCGCTCCAGCCCGCCAGTCCGATGATCTTCATGTCCCCACGCATCGCGCTCTGAAAATGACGCGCGCACCATAGCGAAAGGCCTGCGCGCCCTCAAAAGAAAATGGCCGGGGCGAGCCCGGTCATTTCAAAGCGTCCTCTGCGAAGATCACTCCGCAGGCACGGCCGCCGGGGAAGCTTTGCCCGCGGCGCGCTTCTGCTCCTCCAGCCAGAGCGAGTGGTGCTCTTTCGCCCAGTTCTCGTCCACCTCGCCGGTGCCCATGGCGTCGAACGCGCCCTCCATGCCAACCGAGCCGATATAGGCGTGGGCGAGCATGATCGCGATGAACACCATGGAAAGCACGCCGTGAATGTTCAGCCAGAATTGCTGCTCAGACACGAAATGCCCGTCGCTGAACGGGAACAGCAGGTGCCAGCCGGAGACCGACATCACCACGCCGCCGGCGATCACGACCCAGAACACGCCCTTCTGGCCCGCGTTGAAGCGCTTCGCAGGCGGATGGGCGCCCTTCACGAAGAGGCCGCCGCCGGCCTTGATCCACTCGAGATCGAGCTTGTTCGGCACGTTGTCCTTCACCCAGATGATGAACATCAACGCGACGCCCGCCATGAAGGGGAAAGCCAGATAATTGTGCGCGATCTTGCCGTAGGCCGCCAGCGACGCGAAGGCCGCGTCGCCGAACAGAGGCGCCACGATCGACTTGCCGAAGGTGAGGTTGAGGCCTGACAAGGCGAGCACGATGAAGGTCGACGCCGTCACCCAGTGCACGAACCGGTCGAACCCGCCAAAGCGGGTGACCGTGCGGCCGGAGAAGCCGCCGTCGATCGTGACGCGCCCGCGCACGAGGTAGAAGATCGCGAGCAGGATGAGCATCCCCAGCACGGCGACGGCGCCGATGGTCGGCAGCGTCGACTGATGGAAGGCGCGCCAGGTCTGGCCCTGCGGCTGGATCAGAGTGCTCGCGTGCTGGTCAGGAATGGTGATGCGACCGCTGACCGCCGAACCCGGCTTCAGCGCGTTGAGCAATTGCTCTTCCTTCACCGATTGGGCGGTGGGATTGGGCGCCTGCTGGGCGCTGGCGGGCGAAGAAGCGCCGAGCTGCGCGGCGGCGAAGGCCACGAGCAGCGCAAGGGCGCCGGCGCGAAGGAAAGTAAAGGCCGTTTTCATCGGCTTGCTCTCTGTTGTCGATTGCACATGCGGCTGGGCCGCAGGATCTTCTCGCAAGATCATCTTGAAGAAGAGCCGCGCGACGCCTGCGCCGCGCGGCCCCAGGCGCATCACAGCGCGACGCCGTCCTTATAGGCCGTCTTCCAGCCCCAGGCGCCGGAGCCGTAGCCGCGCCGCGTCACGCGCTCCTTGTAGATCTCGGCGATGATCGCGCCGTCACCGGCGAGAAGCGCCTTGGTGGAGCACATTTCCGCGCAGATCGGCAGCTTGCCTTCCGCCAGACGGTTCGCGCCGTACTTGACGTATTCGGCCTGCGTGAGGTCCGCCTCCGGTCCGCCCGCGCAATAGGTGCACTTGTCCATCTTGCCGCGCGAACCGAAATTGCCCACGCGCGGATATTGCGGCGCGCCGAAGGGGCACGCGTAGAAGCAATAGCCGCAGCCGATGCACAGGTCCTTCGAGTGAAGCACCACGGCGTCGGCCGTCGTGTAGAAGCAATTCACCGGGCACACGGCCGCGCAGGGCGCGTCCGTGCAGTGCATGCAGGCCATCGACACCGAGCGTTCGCCCGGCAGGCCGTCGTTGATCGTCACGACGCGACGGCGGTTGATGCCCCACGGCACGTCATGTTCGTTTTTGCAGGCGGTGACGCAGGCGTTGCACTCGATGCAGCGGTCGGCGTCGCACAGAAATTTAACACGAGCCATGTGTCGCTCTCCTTACGCTGCCGAGATTTGGCAGAGGGTGACCTTGCCTTCGTGCATGCCCGTGACCGGGTCATAGCCGTAGGTGGTCACCGTGTTCACGCTTTCGCCGAGCACGATCGGATCCGTGCCCTTCGGATAGTTCCCACGCTGATCGACGCCCTGGAACCAGCCGGCGAAGTGGAACGGCATGAAGGCCACCCCCTTGCCGACGCGCTCCGTGACGAGCGCTTTCACGCGCGTCTTCGAGCTGCCCTCGGGGCCGGACACCCACACCCACGCGCCGTCCTTGACGCCGCGCGCAGCCGCGTCCGCAGGATTGATCTCGACGAACATGTCCTGCTGGAGTTCGGCGAGCCACTTGTTCGAGCGGGTCTCTTCGCCGCC
>Ga0315899_10004470_pt1 | contig 15101 bp, 15 predicted proteins | sample LakEriMetagenome_2_FD_203518 | JGI IMG/M metagenome (GOLD analysis project Ga0315899, IMG submission 203518) | Freshwater fungal communities from buoy surface, Lake Erie, Ohio, United States - Buoy 4 MA112 | ecosystem: Environmental > Aquatic > Freshwater > Lake | place: USA: Lake Erie, Ohio... | reverse complement strand
GCGCGCCGTCTGCGATTGATCGGCTCCCAGGTGGGCCATGTTGCGCCTGCCAGGCGGGCGACGACGACCCATGCCCAGAGGCTCGCCCAGGCCCTGGCGATGCTGCTCGATCAGCGCTACGATCTACTGATTGGACCAAGCATCGGGTTTAAGGAACTGCCCACCGCCCTGCCGATGCTGCTGCAGGACAACCGCGGACGACCGCATAGTGTGGTTGCGTACTGATCAGTCCGGAGCCGCGGATGTACAGCTTGGCCGTCAGCAATCATTTCATGATTGCCCATAGTTTTTGTGGCGAGGTTTTCGGTCCGGCGCAGCGATTGCATGGTGCTACCTACGCGGTCGAACTGGAGATCCAGTCCCCGGCTCTCGACGCCCATGGCCTGGTCGCTGACATCGGTCGACTGGCGGAGATGCTGACGGCGATCCTTGAGGTGCTCAATTATCGCAATCTCGACGACGAACCCGCCTTTGCAGGGGTCAATACCACCACCGAGTTTCTGGCAGGAGAGATCTGGCAGCGCGCACATAAGGCCATCGCCGCAGGCGCTTTGCAGCCTTCACCACCGCCCGAGATCATGAAGGTCACGCTGCGCGAATCACCCACGGCCTGGGCGGCCTACGCAGCACCGCTGCGCTGAGCCGAGCGTCCTGCGAACATCTGCCGCTGGCATTATGACCGTGTTTTCATCCGAGTGGCTGGCGCTGCGCGAACCCTTCGACATCGCCGCCCGCGATGACGGACTGGCGAACCTCTTTCTGGCGCAAGTGGCGGAAGTGGTGCAGGAAGATCAGGATGCGCAGGCTGGCCCCGTTGTCGATCTAGGGGCCGGTGCGGGCTCCAACATCAGCCGATTGCGCAGCCTGGCGGCGGCGGCGGGCCATCAGCTGAGCTGGCGCCATGTGGACAACGATGGCGATCTGCTCGCGGTGGCGCGTGAGCGCTTCAGCGGCGATGCCACTGTGAGCTTCGCGCAGCTCGACATCTCCCTTGCCCTTGAGGATTCCCTGGCGGGTGCCGCAGCCGTGACCTGTGCCGCGTTGCTCGATCTGGTCTCAGAAGATTGGATCAACAGACTGGCCGATCACCTCGCCCGCCAGCAGTTGCCCCTGCTTGCGGTGCTCACCTACGACGGACGCATGCAATGGAGCCTTGCCGATGGCGCTGATTCCACCCTGGCCCAGGCCTTCCATCGAGACATGCTCAGCGACCAGGGTTTTGGCCCGGCCCTCGGCCCTGCCGCCGCTTTTGTGCTCGACGAAGCCCTGCGGGCCCGAGGTGCAGCAACCCAGCTCCGCGATAGCTATTGGCGCATCGCCGCCAGTGACAGCGCCATGCTCACCTCCATGAAGGCCAGCCTGAGCGCAGCGGCCCTGCGTGCCGCCAGCGACATCGAACGCACCGCCATCGTGGAGTGGGCGGTCCGTCGCGCCCGGCAGATCGAAGCCGGCGAAGTCTCCTTTGTGGTTGGCCATCAGGAGCTGCTGGCCCTCTGGTCTTAAGGCGCCTTTGATACCCAGGACCCGATCACACCAGTCGCAACAGCCGCCGTTTCATGTCGGCCAGCACCGCCGCTGCGCCATGGTCATCCAGCTGCTGTTCGATGTGAACGCAGCTGAGGCTGTGCCGATCGCTGAAGCCCATGGCCCCCAGCACCGCCAGGGGCCGGAGTTGCCGGAATCCAGCAGGCATTTGGCTCGCTCTGGACTATTCAGAGCAACGCCAGGCACCGCAGCGGCAGCTTCCACACTTCTACAACAGAGGTCCACAGGCGCATCAGCTAGCCGGTGGTCGGCGCATCACACCGCTCTGTTCCGCGTCAAGCCCCTTGGCCGCCGGCCAACTTCATTGTCGGCGGACACCAGTGGGAGGTCGTCAAAATCCGCCAAGGCGGGGAAGCTAGGACGTGCTCCGAGCCAACCCGGATAAGACACCAGCGGCCATGAAGAAACGCTGAGGGTTCTGAGCCGTGGTTGACAGCTTCGCCAGGCCTGGCTAGCTGAAGAGCAGAACAGTCCTCTGCTCGGTCCTACTCGAATGAGCGCCACGGTCACGCCCGGCACCAGCCCGCCCCTTCCGGGGTGGCCATTACCCAATCTCAGCGACAGGCGACCACGGAAGCACGTCGCTATCCGTAGCGATCGCTACGGATCGCAAGCCTGATGGCCACCGTCAGCGCTGTGCATGACGTCGCCTCCGCAATCGTGGCGACCCTGCGCAGCAGCTACGGCGCGCTGACGGAAAAACCGGTTGAGGATTGCAGTTTCAAGGTGGCTGGCAGCGGTGAACTGAGCAAAGCTCAGCCCGAGTTTCTCGCCCAGTCGAAGACAACCCTCAGCCTCTTTCTCTATCGCATCACCCTCAACGAACACGTCCGCCAGGCCGCGCATCTCCCCAGCCGCACCCTGGCGCAGTCTCCCCTGAGCATTGATCTCCATTTTTTATTGACAGCCTGGGCCGCATCGGCCCTGGAGGAACAGACCATCCTGACCTGGGCGATGCAGCAGATCCACGCCCGACCCTTGCTGGCGATGGAATCCTTGGCTGCAGAGGGGTGGCAGGCCGAGGAAACCGTGCAGGTCCTACCCACCGATCTGGCCATGGAGGATCTGATGCGCCTCTGGGATGGTCTGGAGCCCTCCTACCGCCTCAGTGTGGCCTATGTGGCCCGAGTGGTTCGCGTCGACCCAGCGGATCCGACCGAAGCCCCGCGGCCCGTGCTGGCCACGCGGTTTGGCTATGGCCCTGTCGCCGATGGGACAGGGGATTGGCCATGAGAATCCAGTTGAGCGATCGACGCATCCTGGGGGCGATGCGCTGCGTCGACGGCGTGACCGATCTCCCGATCGCCATGCCGCTGCAGGTCGCGGCAGCGGGGTTAAGGCTGACCCAAGGGCCGAGGGGACTGCTGGTGATCCAGGGAGCCCCGGGCCTGGCCGCCCTGAAGGAGATCAGCACTCCCTTTCTGGAGCAGCCCGCCGATCCACCGCCCGGTCAGACCTGGCCCGTATCGATCACGCTCAGCCTTCGGGAGAGCAGCGGCCGCTACCTGCCTCGGCAAGTGACCATCCAGCTGCCGCGGGACCCTGAGCCGAACGCTGAATCATCGCTGTTCGACGCCCAGCCGATTCGCCTCTATCCCGCGCCCGCGGCACCGATCGCAGCGGGCTGGGCGGTGCTGCGGGCCACGGTGCTGGATGGGTCCACGGGGACGTCTCGGCGGCTGCCCTGGGCCTGGTTGCGGGTGCTGCTGAGCAGCGACAGCGGCGGGACGCCGCCCACTGCCCCCCTGGCCCTGGCGATGGCCGATGGTCGGGGAGAGGCCCTGATCGCGGTGCGCACGCTGCCGCTCAGCTTCGGGGTGGGGGGCAGCCGCCGCACCGATCTGCCGGTGCTGATTGAGGTGGTGGTCGATTCCCGCCTCCCGGATCTGTCGGATCAGCTCAACGGCGAACCCCTGCCTGAGGCGATCGCCGCGTATCTCCCCGATCCCGACCTGCTCGAGGGCAGCGGCCCTTATCGCCGCGTCGGCCGATCGGGGGTCATGACCCTGACGGCGGGACGGGATCCGCCTGCCCGGGTGGAGGTGAACCTCGCCGCACCCTCCCCCTGAGCGGGGGACCGTCCCGCCCGATCGCCTCCCGGTCGCCCACGCCCCTGCCCACCGCCCTCCCGCTCGCTGCCCAGGTCCACGGCTTCGCGCGCGAACCTCGCTGCTTCGTCCGTTTCCCGCTCCCACCGACCATCGACCCATGCCCGAGTACCTCGCCCCCGGCGTCTACGTCGAGGAAACCAGTTTCCGATCCAAGTCGATCGAGGGTGTCGGCACCAGCACCACCGCATTCGTTGGCCCCACCCTGAAGGGGCCTGCCGGAGTAAGCCCGGATCTGATCACCAACTTCGCCGATTTCGAGCGCATTTATGGAGGATTGGCCGATCTGGCACCCGGCCGTCGCAACTACCTGGCCCACGCCGTCAGGGTGTTCTTCGACAATGGCGGCTCCCGTCTCTATGTGTCCCGGGTGCTGCCGGGCACCAGCGACAAGGCCAGTTCCGAACCCCTGCTCCTCGCCAACCCGGTTCCCCCCACCCAGCTGCGGTTCCAGGCCCGGTTCCCGGGCCCCGGAGGCAATGGGGTGGTCGAGGTGCTGGAAAAGGCCACCCTCGTGAGCAGGGAGACCCTGGCGGGGGCGCCCACGGGCAGCCTGTTGCGGATCGGCGCTGAGCGCGGAGCTGAGCCGGCCGAACTGCGGAGCAGCCTGGCCCCACCCTTTGTGGTGTCCAATAACGGCGTGCTGCATCTGCGGCTGAACGGCAGCGACGCCACGCTCGACATTCGCGGGGAGGCCGCGGAAGTTAGCGGCACTGTCGACCAGCTGAATCTGGGCGCGGATCAGCGTCTGCTGGTGCGGATCGGCGCTGGCCCTCAGCAGACGATCGAGCTGCCCTCCGGCAGCGACAGAAACGCCCTGCTGAGCGCCATCAATCGCCAGCTCCGCGGCGGCTATGCCCGCCTGGATGGCGACACGCTGGTGCTGGGCACCGACCAACGGGGATCAGGGGCCCGCATCAAGGTCGATAACGGTCCCGCCTCCCTTGCCTTTCCCACCTCGGAGCAGCGGAACACCTCCGGCCCCAACAACACGGTGCCCGACCTCGCCGCCGTCACCCTGGCCGACATCAACGACTTGCTGGCCGATCCAGCCATCGGTAACGCGGCCAATGGTGCCGAAGCGGTGATCGTCGAGGGGCGGATGGCGCTGCGGACCAGGCAGGGGGGCGTCGGCCAAAGACTGGAAATTCGCGACCGTGGATCCGGGGGAGCCGACGCTGATCCCAACAGCATCCATGCCCTGCTTGGCCTGCAGATCGCTCCTGAGGTCCGGGGACGTGATGGCGCTGCCCAGGAGTTCTATCTGCTGGGTGCGGATGGCAGCTGGCAGGACCAGAGCGATCAGTCCCTGGACCTCAGCCAGAATCCCTTTCCCACCGCCAACCTGCTCACCCTCAGCCTGCTCCTGCGCGCCGACGATGGCGGCCAGACCCTGGTGGAGGACCTTGGCTACAGCCCCCAGCACCCGCGCTGGATCGGTGCTGTGCTCAAGGAAAAGCCGGACCGGCGCAGCGATGACCTCAGCAACCCCCTGGCCCTGGTCCCCAGCGATCCGAGCCGGGTGGAGGAGCTGAATGGCCTGCAGTTGCGGGAGCGCCTGTTCAAGCTGGCCAGCGCCAATGGCTCAGGGTCGGCGCTGACCATTTCGATCAAGAATGGGACGTCGGGCGATGAGCCCACGGCAGCGGATTACGAGAAGGCCCTCGAACCCCTCGAGGCCCTGGAGGAGATCTCGATCCTGGCTGCCCCCGGCCACTCGGCCTATCCGGGCTTCACAGGCATCCAACAGGCCCTGCTGGTCTTTGTGTCGAGGCGGCGGGCTTATCAGATCGCCGTTCTTGATGCGCCACAGGACAGCGATATCAATGGCGTGCGCGAGGTTCGCAGCAAAATTGACAGTTCCTATGCCGCCCTCTACTACCCCTGGGTTGTGGTGGCCAATCCCCTGCACCGCCCCGGCGATCCTCGCCAGCCTGCGGAGATCAGCCTGCCCCCTTCCGCTTTCCTGTGCGGGATCTACGGACGCAACGATAACCAGCGGGGTGTCTACAAGGCCCCCGCCAATGAGGTCGTGCTCGGTGCCTTGCGCTTCGAGCGCGATATCAACTTTGCTCAGCAGGAGGTGCTGAATCCCCTCGGCATCAACTGCCTGCGCTTTTTCCCGGGCCGCGGCTATCGCGTCTGGGGTGCCCGCACCACCAGTTCTGACCCGGAATTCAAATACGTGAATGTGAGGCGATATTTTAACTATCTAGAAGCCTCGATCGAGCGCAGCACGCAATGGGCGGTGTTCGAGCCGAACAGCGAACGGCTTTGGAGCAATATTCGCGAGACAATCAGTGATTTTCTCTACAATGAATGGGTCTCGGGCGCCCTGCTTGGCAGCAGCATTCAGGAGGCCTACTTCGTGCGTTGCGATCGTTCGACCATGACCCAGAACGATCTCGACAATGGCCGCCTGATCTGCCTGATTGGCGTCGCGGTGGTCAAACCAGCCGAATTCGTGATCTTCCGCATCGGCCAGAAAACGGCCGATGCTCGCAGCTAGAAGTCGCCGCCTGCGCGTCGATTCAGCCAGCGCAGTGCTCCAGCCACTCCAAAGCAAAACCGCGCCACTCTCCCACCACTGAACCATCTCTTCTGAAGCCATGAGCCCTGAACGGACCTATCCCTACGGCGCCTTCAACTATCTGGTCAACCTGAAAAGTGAAGGCGTCGATCCCCAGTCGGTGCTGGGGGGCTTTTCCGATGTCTCCGGCATCGGCACGGAAATGACCCTGTCGGAATATCGCACCGGTGTCGATACCTTCAACCACGTGCGCAAGGTTCCGGGTGTTCACAAGGTGAGCGATGTCACCCTCAAGCGGGGCATCGTCAACTCCAGCGACCTCTGGACCTGGATCTCCCAGGTGCGCAGGGAGGGTCCCGCCGCCAAACGGGAGGTGATCATCACCCTCCGCGATGAGGGGGGCAGCGATGTGCAGTCGTGGAAGCTGAAGGGTGTGGTGCCGATGAAGTACACAGGTCCCACCCTCGCGGCCAAGGGTGGCGGCGATGTGGCGATGGAGGAACTGGTTCTCTCCGCCGAGGAGTTGCTGTTTGTGGGCAGCGACAACAAGGAACTCGGCTGAGCCCAGGCTGAGGAATCCCCATGGCAGGCCTGCTGTTTGAAACCAGACCGGCGCCACCGATTGCGGCGCCGAACCGGGCGGATGTGGCCTGCTTCATCGGTCTGGTGCCGCTGCGGCCCCAGAGCACTCCCGCCGGCAACCCCGACTCCGCCACGCCGGAGCTTCCCCAGGCCCTGGAGAGCTGGGAGGCCTTCGATCAGCGCTACGCCTGGGATCAGCGTCCCCTGGAGCGGGCGGACCGCAGCGATGGGGCAACCAACAGCGGCCGGCGCCTCTACTGCGCCACTTACCTGGGGGCCGCGGTGCGCTCCTTCTTCGCCCAGGGGGGCCGCCGCTGCTTCGTGGTGCGGGTGGGCGATCCTTTACCGGTTCACCTCTCGGCACCGACCAGAGGCCAGCGGCAGATCTGGGAGCAGCAGCGGCAGGCCCTGCTGGCGGCCCTGCTGCCCGGCTTTCCCCAGGACCTGTCTCCCACCCCGCTCGATCGATCCAGCTGGCGGGGAATTGGCGCCGTGCTGGCTCTGCCGGAGGTGTCGTTTGTGGCGCTGCCCGATCTGGCTGATCTGGTGGCCCTGGACCGCACTCCGATCGCCCCACTGCCGACAGTGGCCCTGCCGGAATTGTTCGTGGAGTGTGGCGTCTCTCCGGCCAGGCCTGACGATCAGGAAGGGTTGCGGTTGGCGGCGCCGCGCTGTGATCAGCGGGGGTACGGACGGTGGGGCCAGGCGGTCAGCGCCGCGGCCGGGTTCCTGCGGCGCTGGTGTCGCGAGGTGCAGGTCATTGCGGCCCTGCCCCTGCCGCAGGAGGGTGAGGACATCTGCCGGTCTCTGCCTCCGCGCCTGACCAGTGGCTTTGCCCAGCTCGTGTTCCCCTGGGTGCGCACGCCACTGGCCCCCCAGCTGCCAGGAGGGCTGGAATCACCCGAAGGCGTGCTGGTCGGTCTGCTGGCCCGCCAGGCGCTGCAGCGGGGCAGTTTCCGCAGTGCGGTGGGGCTGGATCTGGCTGATGTGCGCGCCGTCGAGCCCACCCTGACGCGGCTGCAGCGCCTGGCTCCCCTGGCAACGGGGAGCGATGCCGGCCTGACGTTGTCCGATCGGGTGAGCCTGCTGGGGCCCACACCCCAGGGACTGCGCCTGCTGACGGATGTCACCACCAGCATGGCCCCCAGCTACCGGCTGGCCAGCGTGCATCGCCTGGTGACAGCGGTGCTTCGGGCCGCGCGCACCCTGGGCGAACTGCACAGCTTCGAGACCTCGAACGAGGCGCTCTGGCGACGGCTGCAGGACAACCTCGAAACCCTGATGACCCAGCTCTGGCAGAACGGAGCCCTGGCTGGCGCCTCGCCCCGGGAGGCCTTTCAAGTGCGATGTGACCGCACCACCACCCAGCCCCAGGATCTCAACGCCGGCCGGGTGGTGGCCGAGGTGGTGTTCGTGGCCGCATCGCCGATCGAGCAGATCCGCCTGGTGCTCGCCATGGAGGAGGGAGGACAGGTGAGTCTCCAGTCGCCCCCTCCCTGAAACCGGGCGCACCCATCCCCGATTCCCCACGACCCCCACCATCAGGCCCGCCATCACCCCCACCTCGCCATGACCGATCCCGCCCTCGCCGATCCCCTGCACGTGTTCCGGTTCCATGTGGCCTTCCAGGAGCAGCGGCTGCAGGGTGTCAACCAGCCGATCGCCAACCTCTGCAGCGGTGCCTTTTCCCAGTGCAGCGGACTGGAAGCCTCGATGGAAGCGAAGGTGATCAAGGAAGGGGGCCGCAACTATGGCGCCGTGCAGCGGGTGGGTCCGGTGAGCTTCGCCACGGTGGTGCTCAAACGAGGCATCACCTCAAGTCGCGATCTCTGGCGCTGGTTTGAGATGACCACCGTGCAGGGTGCCTACTCCTATCGGCTCAACGCCACGATCAGCCTGCGGAATCGAGACAACAGCGAGCCATGGCGCTGGCAGCTGAGCCATGCCTTGCCGATCAAATTCAAGAGTGCCGATCTCGATGCCAGAAGCAGTGAGGTCGGCATCGAGGAACTGCACATCAGCCATCAGGGACTCACCCTGTTGCCTCGCTCCTGACAGCTGGCAATCCCACGACCCTCACCATCACCACCATGACCACCGACCCCGAACGCGCCAGCTTCACACCCCAGAGCGGACCTGCCGCTGGCGTCCCGATAGAGGTGCACTTCAATCCGGAGAAGCTGCAGATCGATATCAGCAACACCCTCGAGGACAAAGGCCGAGGCAATGAGAAAAAGCAGTACGTCAGCAAGAGCTCTGCCAAGCTGGGCATGGAGCTGATCTTTGACACCACTCACGATGGCAGCGATGTGCGACTGCAAACGGGCAAAATCGCCAAACTGATGGAGCCTGGCAAGCAAGAGGAGGGCGATCAGGGCACACCACCGAGCATCGTCTTGTTTGAATGGGGTTCTTTTAAATTCCAGGGATTGATCGAGTCCTACAAAGAAACCCTCGACTTCTTTGCCCGTGACGGTGTACCCCTTAGGGCCAGCCTCAGCCTCAGCCTGGCCAGCCAGGACAAAATCTTTGAGCGACTCAGCGCCGCCGAGCCTGGCCCCAGGGCCGAACCGCTGGTGCAACGCCTCAGCCCGGAGGGTGAGAGCCTGACCGGACTGGCAAGCCGCGGCGGCAATCCGACAGCCGCCCGCGCCCTGGCAAGCGCCAACGGCCTGGAATCGATGCGGCTGGCCAGGGGCGAGATCGCCATCAGCGGCGCCATCCGTCTGGCGCCACCGGTGGCCTTTCCATCCTCCCAGGTCCCCAGCCCCGGTGGCGCCAGGCTCGCCGGCAGCGCTCAACGGCTGCGCCTCAATCTGGAGCGGCTGCGACAGAGAAGCCACGACCCGTTGGTCGATACGGGGCCGAACTCCAGCTTTGCGGTGGGTGGCCGGGGGGCGAGCTCAGGTCCCAGTGGCCTGAAAGCCGATGTGGGCGCTACCAGAAGGTTTCAAGAGCGCCTGCAGTTTCTCTGAGCTGAACAGCCATGCCCGTTGTTTTTGAGGAAGTCGTGGCCAGCGTGGCGCCGGAGCCCCAGGCCGGGGTGCCACCGGGGCGGGCCAGCGCCCGACCCCAGGCCAACCCTGAGCCCCTGGCGACCCTGTTGCGCCGCCAGGCGGAACGGCAGGCGCGCCTGCGCGCCGACTGACGGTTCAGCAAGCGACTCCCATCCACCCGCCGCCGTCCCCCATGCCGGAAACACCGACCACCGACCAGGCGCTCTACCGGGCCCGGCCCACCCTGCGGTTGCAGGGCCAGGAGCACAGCCGGTTGCGGGACCTTGTGGTGGCCATGGAGATGCAGGAACAGGAAGGGGGACTCTCCTCCCTCGAGTTGCGATTCACCAACGTAGCCAGCCTGGTGGATGGCGATGCCGAGCTGGCCTTTGAGGATGACGCGCTCCTGAGGCTTGGGGCTGCCATCGGCGTGTATGCCGGTGATGAGACCGCCCCCCAGGAAATCTTTCGCGGCTGGATCAGCGCTCTGGAGGGCGAGTTCCCGGACAACGATGCCCCCCAGCTGGTGGTGCTCGCCGAAGACGGCCTGCAGCGGGGGCGGATGCTGCGACGCACCGCCGTGCATGAGGGTGGCTCCATCGCCGCGATCGTTCGGGAGCTGGCGCCAGGCCTGGGCCTGAACCCTGTGGTGAATGGTTTCACCACTCCAATCGGCCCCCAGGTCCAGCTCGATGAAAGCGATCTGGCCTTCCTGCGGCGCCTGCTGCAACGGCACGATGGCGACCTGCAGGTGGTGGGCACGGACCTGCAGGTGACCCCCAGGGCCGAGAGCCGCCGCGGTGAGCTGGAGCTGCGTCTGCATGGGCAATTGCGGCGGGCCCGGATCCTGGCGGACCTCGCCCACCAGCACACCGAGATCAGCGTCGGCGGTTGGGATCCGGCCCTGGGACAAAGGGTTCTGGCGCGCAGCCGCGGGGTCCATCACGGTCCAGGGCAGGGACGCTCCGGAGCCCAGGTGCTGGAGCGCACCCTGGGGGTGCGATCCCACCACATCGCCCACCTGGCGGCCAGCAGTGCCGGAGAGGCCCAGGCCCTGGCGGATGCCGCCTTCGACGCCGATGCCCGCCGGTTCCTTTGCGTGGAGGGAACGGCCGAGGGCAATCCGGCATTGCGGGTCGGCACCCATCTCCGGCTGAGGGGCCTGGGGGAACGCTTCGACAACGTCTATGTCGTCAGGCGCAGCTGCCACCGGTTTGATCTGCGGCGCGGCTACGAGACCGACTTCGAGGCGGAGTGCGGCTACTGGGGGGGAAGCCGATGAGCGCACCCTTTGCGATCAGCGATCCCGGGCTGTTCCAGAGCCACTACCTGGCTGAGGTGGTGGCGGTGGGGGATCCCCTCAACCTGTCGCGCGTCCAGGTGCGGCTGTACAGCTTCGATGGGCCCGCCAACCAGGACGGCCCACTCTGGGCGCGGGTGGCGGTGCCATTCGCCGGGGCGAACCGGGGCGCCTTCCTGCTGCCGGACGTGGGCGATGAGGTTCTGGTGGCCTTTCTGCATGGCGATCCGAGCCTGCCCGTGGTGATCGGGAGCTTCTGGAACGGCGCGGCTGCCGCGCCGGAGCAGCTCGGGGGCGATCGGATCGACCGCTGGAGCCTGGTGGGCAAGGCCGGCAGCCGCATCGCCATCGTCGAGGAATCGGCGGCCAGCGCCACGATCAGCCTGGAGACCCCCGCCGGCGTCAGCGCCACCCTGAGCGATACCGGCGGCGGCCAGGTGGAGATCAGGGCCGCCGGCACCACGATCACCATCAACTCCAGCGGCGTGAGCATTCAGGCCGCGGCCAAGGTGAGCGTGCAGGCCAGCCAGGTGGAGGTGAGCGCCGGCCAGGTGTCGGTGAAAGCGGCCACCAGCTCATTCGCGGGCCTGGTGCGCTGCGACGTGCTTCAGGCCACCACGGTGATCGCCGGCACCTACACACCGGGAGCTGGAAACATATGGTGAGCGCAGCGCCTCGGCCACCACGACCGGCCATCGCCGGCGACGACCACCCCGTGCGGCTGCAGGGGCTTGGAGTGTCCCAACGGCCGGGAGAGCCCATCTGGGGATCGGGAACGGCCAGACCCAGCCTGTGCGAGCGGCAGGATCAGGATGTGGTGCAGGCGATCCTGCGGGAGCTGAGTGCCGGCCAGTGGCCCAACGGCATGCTCAGCCCTGGATCCCCCCAGGCGGAACTGACCCTGCACCAGCCGGTGCACCGCTGCTTCACTCTGGCCCTCCTGGAGGCGGTCTGCGATCCGTGGGGCCAGCCGCTGTTGCAACCCCGCCTCCAGGAGGGCCGGCTCCACAGCGCTGGATTGGTGGTGCGACGGCTCGTCAATGGCAGCCGTCAGGGTTGGCGAAGCCAGGAGGATCCACGAACCGGTCGCATCCTGCGCGGCTGGATCGCCTTCAACGGGTCAGAGGAAGAAGATCACGATCCCGACCCAAGCCTGCGGGCCCAGCCCGCCGGTCGCCATCCTGAGCTGGAGAGGCGCCTGCTGCCCCAACCCACGGCCCTGAGCGAGAGCAGCAGTGGCCTGTTCCAGGCGCCACCCGCCGTGGCGGCCGCCACCGGGCGCACGGTTCTTTACGGGCTCGTGCCACTGACCAGCCTGGAGTACAGCGAGGGGCCCCTGACCCAAGCCGCGGCGCTGGAGGGTCAGAACCAGGCCGAAATCCTGGCCGCCCTGCCGGGAATGCTGCCCTGGTTCCTGCGGGAGGGGCCAGCTCTACCCGGCCCCAGTCCCCGGCAGGGGGCCCCCCTGCGGCTGCGGGCCAGCGATCTGGAGCCGAACAGCAATGGGATTTCCCTGGCCGCCACCGACCCCCGCCAGGCGGTGGTCCAGGCCGTGCAGCAACTCGTGTTCCAGTTCAGGGCGATGGAATCCGCAGCCCTGATGCGTGAATTCGGGGAGATCAACCTCGATGCAGGCACGGCCCAATCCCGCTCCCTGGCGACGTTTCTGCAGCAGGCGGAGCAGGTGTTGATCGAGCGCCGGCCGGATCAAACGCTGGTGTTGCCGGTGACCTGGGGAGCGATCAGCCCGGAGCGCCATCAGCGGCTGCTCAGCCTGCTGGCCCAGCAGCTGCAGGCCCAGTTGCAGCTGCTGAGCAGCGCAGCGGCGCGCTTTGAAGGCTCAGAACATCGCTACCAGATGCGGGCCTTCATGCGGCTGCGCCGCAGCGATGGCTGTCCGCCAAAGATCATCTGGAGCGATTACAGCAATCCCTTCACGATCGCCCCCTGGTATCAGGCCAGCAATGCACCGCCCATACGGATCGAATTGCCCGATGTGCTGGATCCTCAGACGCTGCGCTCCTTGCGACCGAATGTGACGTTTCGGGTGCCGCCACGGCTGTTCAAGCTGCTGGGCAACCGGCCGGAAGATCTGCTCAAAGGAATCGATAAGCAGTCTGGCAGCAGCGATGACCAGGCCTGGTTATGCGGCTTCAACATCCCCGTCATCAGCATTTGCGCCTTCCTGGTGCTGAATATCTTTCTCACCATATTCAACCTGATCTTCTGGTGGATCTTCATCATCAAGATCTGCATCCCCCTGCCCCGATCACGGCCTTCGCCGCCGCCCTGATCACGGCGCGCCCAGCCTCTGCACCCGGCTAACCATCCCACCATCACACTCCGCCGCCTGCCGCCCGTGACCCTGCCCGCTCCCCTTCTCTCCTGGCCCCTGCTGACCGTGCCGAATGATGCCGGCAGGCTTGTCTTCCCAAGCCTGGAGAAGAGCGTGCGCGAACGGATCGAGGTGATCCTGCGCACCAGGCCTGGCGAACAATTGATGTGGCCGGAGTTTGGCGGCGGTATCGAGGAGTTTCTGCAGCAGCCCAACACACTCACCACCCGCCGCCGCTTGCACGATCGGGTACGCGAGGCGCTGGAGCGCTGGGAGCCGCGCATTTTGCTGGATCGGGTGGATGTGCAGGAGGTTCCCGACCAGCCCAGCCACCTGCGGGTTGAGATCGGCTATCGGCTGCGCCGCACCGACGCACGGCACCAGATCGCAATCACCCTGCAACTGGAGAGCTGAGCCATGCCCATCCTTCCCCCGGCGCTGGATGACCGCAGCTTCGACGACCTGGTCGCCGAACTCCTGGCCCGCATCCCCTCGCATACCCCGGAATGGACCGATCCACGGCCCGGCGATCCCGGCCGCACGGTGCTCGAGTTGTTCGCCTGGCTCACCGACACCCTGCTCTACCGGCTCAATCTCACCCCCGACAAGCAGCGGCTCGCGTTTCTTCGCCTCCTCGGTCTGCCGATGAAGCCGGCCTTGGCGGCATCGGGCTGGATCAGCCTGGGCCACCGGCAGCCGCACGATCGCCGCTGTTTTGAGCTCAGAGCCCACGCCACGGTCAGCGGTGCCCCGGTGCCTGTGGAGACCCGCACGGAGGTGTCGGTGCTGCCGGTGGAGCTGCAGGTCTATGGCAAGCAGCGCCTCAGCGAGGCTGAAGCCAACCGCTATGGGGCGGTGGTGGATGGGCTGGCCAGCCTCTACAGCCTCGCCTCCGACCAGCGGGCCACGCCCTACATCACCCGCCCCCTGTTCAATGGCGGCCAGGCGGCAATGGAGGGCTACAACGCCGGTGCAAGCACGGTGGACGGCTGCTTCTGGCTGGCGCTGCTGGCCGCGGATCAGGGAGACACCCAGCGCCAGGCCAATCACAACGCCGCCGTGCTGGAGGCCCTCGGCGGCGAGGACGGCCGCGAGCGGCTGCTGAGCATCGGGGTTGTGCCCACCCTCGCCCTGCCGCCGGATTTCGCCGACAGCACCACCCGTCTGCGCCTTCCCCACGTCTGGGAGATCAGTGGTCCCGGCCCGGTGAGTGAGCCTCCGCTCTACCGGCCCCTGCGGGTGGTGGAGGACAGCAGCGAGGGGCTGCTCCAGGCTGGCGTGATTCGCCTCGCCCTGCCGGGCCGCGGCCAGATCGGGGTACCCAGCCCTAATGATGTGCGCCAGTTCGTGCGGGCGGGCGTCGGCGACCTCCCACCCCGGCTCGATGATCCCGCCACCGCCGTCCGACTGGTGGCGTGGATCCGGCTGCGTCCCCTGGCCGCCGCGGCGCCGACCCGCGCTGGTGCCGTCGCCTCTCGGCCGCCGGACCTTGATCTCAGCTGGCTGGCCATCCATGTGGTGGCGGTGGATCAGCGCCGCAGCCTGCGTGGTGTGGTGGTGGGGCAGAGCTCCGGGGATGGGGATCAGGTGTTTCCCCTGCCCGGTCAGTCGGTGGAGGCCGAAAGCCTGGAGATTGAGGTGGAGGAAGGGACGGGTTTTCAGCCCTGGCAAAGGATCGATGACCTCGCCCTCGCCGGCCGTGATG
>Ga0315899_10004469_pt1 | contig 15105 bp, 9 predicted proteins | sample LakEriMetagenome_2_FD_203518 | JGI IMG/M metagenome (GOLD analysis project Ga0315899, IMG submission 203518) | Freshwater fungal communities from buoy surface, Lake Erie, Ohio, United States - Buoy 4 MA112 | ecosystem: Environmental > Aquatic > Freshwater > Lake | place: USA: Lake Erie, Ohio... | reverse complement strand
CGGCTATTTCTTTTCCATCTTTAATGGCAGTGACGGTGGCGATGCAATTTGTTTGAGCACTTGAAGTGCAAGGTTCCAAAATTGCGTCATACCAAATGTTGTCTGCGTTAGCGCAGTTTGGGTCTGCATATGATTTACAGACAAAAGCTTCTTTTTGGACCCAGTTTCCATTCTTTTTCTCAAAGTAGAAACCGACCATGTTGGATTGACGTGCTGTGAGCTCAAAAGCATCTTCAACAAGGACGCCGGTGTAACCACCGACGTTTTTAACCGCAGGTCCTTGATCCCAGAACTGCTCTATTGGCTTGTTATCGGCTGAAGCAAAGTTTGGGGCAAGCAGGGCAAAGGAAAGGACTGCCATTAGTAGTACCCGAGATTTACGCATTGCAGCTCCCCTGCCAGATGTAAGACACAAAGATATCGAGGGGTTCACCGCACCGCCAAGGCCTATTTATGCATGGCGGCGCATTAACTTTGGCAATCAGCCTTAGTTTTTGGCTAAAGAAGCCCCACTGCGTGCATAAATCCATGGCTCATTGACGGGATATAGAGGAGTCAAACTAGGCTTGGTGTAAGTAATGTGAACGGGGAGCTTAAGTGAAGTCGTTACGAACATATGGCGCAGCTCTGACTGCAGGGATCATGCTGGCATCACTGTTGCAATCACATGTGGCGCAGGCTGGAGCAAAGATTCCTTCAACAGTTCCTGGCCTAGGTCTGATTCTTGAAGAGAATTTTGAACTAACTTCCATGCCCTCTGTTGTAATAACAATGAACGATGAAAATGATGCATCAAAGAGTCTTATCTGCTCCAGTGTCGATGATCCACTGTGCACAGAAGCAAAACGCGTCATGATCATTCAGCATTTGCCGGCTTGTGTTGAAGATGCCTCATTTGCGTGTATCTCAGATATTTGGGCCATTGATGCTGCTGGTAAGAAAACAGTAGGAAACTATGTCGTATCGTTGCCAAACAAGAGCGCTTATGATCGCGGCCCTATTGATTCGATGGAATTATCTGCCGTTCGCGGTACTGGTGGGCTCTGGAATATTCCAGGAGTTGTAAATAGTGGTGGGGAAGATAACTACTTCGTTTCATCAAGAAACACTATTTGGTTAGACAAGGCTGTCGGCACACCGTTGCGAACCGTGAAAGCTAACTACTACGACAACATTTCAGCTGCCATCACTCCAGTTCAGAAATTAACAGGCGAGTACCGCCCTAATAAAGCAACCGATAAGCGCGATGGTAATGTTGCATGGGGATCAAATGGAAATTCACAAACACCAACTAAGGAGCGCTGCGCAGTAACAGATTCCGGCATCTGCCAAGTCACTAGAGATTTTCCAGCAGGATATCGCTTTGGTTTAACCATAAAAATTGGTTCAAAGTTAAGTGGTTGGTTCCACGGGCGAATTGCTCTACCCAATATCTCGACAAAACCTTGGAATGGTGGCGTGGAACTCACTGTTGAAGCAGAACCGGTAAAGATCTCTACACTTAACTTCACTGTTCCTAATGCCCAGATTCCAGAAGCAGTAAGAAAGATAATTTTTACCGATAAGGAGTTTGGTATCTCAGGTTCTTTTGATGGATCAATTCAAACCATGGGCGGCCTCTCTGATCCAGACACCATGGAGCTGATGAATGCATTCTTGCCAGCCGTTGGTGACAAGGGCTCTAAAACAACTGGCTACTGGTCATATTCAGCCCTTAATGCTTGGAACCAACCAGCTATTCAAAAGTGTTCTGATGGCACTGGCGACCTTGCTGGTGTTGTGACAACGAATGCTTTGACCTATAGCGCTGGTCCACCAACTTTTAACAAAGAAAGTGGAGCACTTGAATACAAAGTTGCATCACCACACTATGAGGCAAGTGGAGCAGAGGCAAGTGGAAGTTATGACTTGGTACTCAAGAGCGATGTGGCACGTTGTATTTATGGTTTCTCCAAAGCGCCGATAAAGGCAGAGATTTCAATTACAACACAAGATGGTGCAAAGAAGGTTGCAACAACCGTTGTTAATGAAAGCAATGGCTGGCTTTATCTTTCTGCTAAAGGCTTCACCTTCTCCTCACCAGTAATTCAAGTGAAGTTGACTCAAGAAGCACCAGCTCCTGTGCCAACACCAACACCAACGCCAACCGTGGTTGCTACTCCAGAACCAGCACCAACACCGGTAGAAGTTGCTGCGCCAGCTCCAATCCTTAAACCAGTAGCAGCCAAGAAGATGACCATCACTTGTGTGAAGGGTAAAACAATCAAGAAGGTCACTGCGGTAAAGCCAAAGTGTCCGGCTGGATTTAAAAAGAGGTAACGTCGCTTAAAAAACCAAAAGAAAAGGTGAAGTAACTATGAAAGCTAATTCAGCACTTCGCATCTCACTTGCCTTACTTCTGGCTGTCACAACGTTAACCCCGGCACGTGCCGCAGATTCTTTTCCGATGCCACCTGAACCAAAGTGGTGGAAGCAGACCGGCTTAACTGATATTCGATACGGAGTGTGGCTACCGTGCACCGCTGAATGGAATGTCACAAATGATTGCACTCAGAGCATCAAATTAATGAAAGAGGATGGCACTGAAGTCGGTGCGCTTACATACAAGAAGCAGCCAGACTTTAACCCCGCCACCGCAGAGCAACAATGGAATATGGCAACGACCCCAGATGGTTCACAGGTTGAAAACTATGCATCTGTTAAAGGCTTAGGTGGTTTGGTACACATCTGGACCCTACCTAGTGGTTTTGCAATGACTGATGGGTCTAAAGAAGTCAGCGCTAGCGTGCACTTAATGAATAGCAGTTTACAGATTTACCTCACTTCCACATCCCTCGGTGTCTCTTCCCTTCCAGAGGGTTATTACTTCCAATTTACTCTTAAGAGCTCTGGATTTTCTAAGCAAATCAAATGGGTGCTCTCAAATGTGCGCGATCCTCAAATTTCAGTTGTTGGGGATTTGATTGTTGTTAAAGGGCTACCTGAAAACAGCCCTGCTGCTCGCGCAAATGATCCTGTCTGTGAGCCTAATCAACTAAAAGCTCTATCAACGCTGCGAAACATGGCAGTTAATTTGATTTATTGGGATGCTGGAAACAAAACTGGTGAAACACGTCCCGATGATGTAATCCTTGGAACCAATGGTTGGTGGTGTTTGAGTGATTTCCGTTTTGATCGTGAGAGCCAACAGATTGTAGTAAAAGTGGGCAACGTTCACTTTGATGAAAATGGTAAGGAAATTCAAGGCTGGATGGAGTTAAAAGTTAAGGGTAATCGCGCCCGCGAATGGTGGGGTATTGATCCTGCAATTGCTGCTGGGTATGCCAAAGTAGAAGTTTCATATCAGGATGGCACAACAAAGACTGCAACAGTTTCTTCTGTATATGATGCCAAGAACGATTGGATAAATCTGCGCGCTTACGGCTTTACTTACTCATCCCCTCAATTAGCAGTTAGCTTCAAGGGGCCAGTGCAAGAAGTTAAGCAACCGGTGCCAACTCCAACCCCTACAGTCACAGCAACTCCAGAACCAACACCGGTAGAAGTTGCTGCACCAGCTCCAATCCTTAAACCAGTTGCAGCCAAGAAGATGACCATCACGTGTGTGAAGGGCAAAGCTACAAAGAAGGTCACTGCGGTGAAGCCAAAGTGTCCGGCTGGCTATAAAAAGAAGTAGCAGCAGCTATTGCGCCTAAAGGCGCATGTTCTTGGATTGATAATTTGGATAACCACGCTCATGATGACCTAAGATGAGCCAGTTAAATGAGTTAGGCATTCTTGTTTAACAAGTGGGGCCTATAGCTCAGTCGGTAGAGCAACGGACTTTTAATCCGTGGGTCGACGGTTCGAGCCCGTCTGGGCCCACATTTATACCCAGATTATTTCTTCTTATAACCCTTAGGACACACGGGCTTCACTCCAGTTACTTTCTTAACAACCTTGCCTTTAATGCATGTAATTGTTGTTTTCTTTATAGGAGTAACCGTGGCTGTTGGTAGAGGTGTTGGAGTTGCAGTGACCGTTGGCGTTGGGGTGGGGGTTGGCTTAGGCGCAACATATTTCACTTTTATCGTTGGTGCAGAGAAAGTGAAACCACTTGCAACAAAATTCACCCAACCATTAGAAGTTGATACCGATGAGGTGGAAACGTTCTGTTCCCCATCTTGGCCGATGACTGAGACTGTGGCATTTGCGTTGCTAAAGCTGTTTCCCCAGTAGCAGTTCGCGGTGATCTTGTTGACTGTGAGTGAGTAATAACCCTGGAAAACTTCATCATTAGATTTCTTATGGGCAGCTCCCACGCGAAAATTTAGGCTTGAATCTTCTTGATTCCACTTAGGGGCACTTGAGTCATAAACAGTGGCATTTGTTGAAACAATGCCATTAACAATTCCTTTATCAAGGCACTTGGCATTTTCCATGGTTTGTGTCAATGAAGAGACCTGCCAGATTGTGTTCTCGCCCAGTGCTGATGGCAGGATGTTGGTTCCTAACCTTAAAAAACTCTCTAGCGCTTGAGGTGTATTGAGCTGCTCACTTCCACCAGTTCCCATATTGCTTCTGGTTTGAACCTCTTGAATTTTGGGATCGATTGGAGGTAAACCAAGGCCACCCAGCTCCTCGTACTTAATCTCTCTGGAGGATGCCGTCGGAACTGTTAATGGCTTTCCTTCAATTGTTAAACTCTTTTGAGGGCTATCGATATCTATTGCTAAATCTTTAATTCTTGAATCAAACCAACCATTAATTGATTTCAAGAAACTACCAAGATTCACCTTGATGCGGATATTGATGTTTGCAGGGAAATCAAAGTTAGTTACGCACATTCCAACGGGATCGAACCTCTTGATTTGAAGATGGCTTGATGGGCTTGGACAATCTTGATAGACAATATTGCTGATTCGCTTTTGTGGAATCACCTGCAGGTTAAAGCTTTCGGGTGTGTAGCTTCCATTCGGAGCGTAACTACCACTTAATTGCGCACTGACTTGGTAGGCATCTCCACCACCATGAGGTGCTTTGGGAAAAGTCCATAATCTTGCCGCATCACCTTGTGGCAGATTCTTACTTACATCTTCAGGAAACAACTTTGTCTCAAGCAATTCCCATTCACCGTTTGGCAAGAGGCTTCCGATGTAAACATCTCGTTGGCTTTGATCTGAAGTTGGTACTGCGCTAAACCATTCACCGCTTCCTATTTGGTAGGAAACTTCACTGATACAGGCACCTTGTTTGCCGTCGCATGGGGGTAGGACCGATCCAAAGATGGTTCTTTGATATGGACTTACAGCGTTTAAATTGGGTAGATAACTTAAGGGCAAATAGGCGTTGGGATGAAAGAAATTACGCCAGCTTCCAACACTCACATCTCTGCTGCCAGGAGAAGTAAAGGCCACCTTTGTATTTTCAGCAAAGGTCACATTTGGCAATTGCACCAGAAACACCGATAGGGCAAGAACAAGCATCACCCTTACAGAATTCCAGGTGTGTTTTGTGCGCATACGGCAATTGTACGGGTTGTTATTCAAAGAGGTCGGGTTAGGCTACCCCCATGACCAAAGCATCGGCCCAGGTGGAGTTCACCTTATGGCTAACGCAGCGACAGAGCATGTTGATACGTGCTGCGCGCACTATCTGCTTTGATGCACAAAACGCTGAAGATGTTTTGCAAGAAGCGTTAATGGATGTATTTGAGCGTTGGGACAAAGTAAGCAAACATGAAAACCCCGAGGCCTATGTCATCCGTGTGATGGTTTCAAAGCACATAGACATGCGACGCAAGTGGGCAAGACGCCGTGATGAAAAAGAAGTTAGCTTTGATTTACCCGAAGAAGTATTACAAATTGCAGATCAATCAGATGATGTATTGCAGCGTTTACTGGTGCAATCTGCGCTCAAATCTTTAAGTGCAATGCAAAGAGCAGTTTTAGTGTTGACATATGAATATGGCTTTGTGTTACGTGAGGTGGCAGAAGTATTAGAGATACCAACTGGCACAGCTGCCTCTCACCTTGCCCGAGGCAAGGCTGCAGTTGCTGCCCACATTGGTTTGATGCCAGAGTTAGAGAAGTCTTTTAAGAAGGGTGTGACAAGCTCTTCTCCAAAGGCGGAGTTAGAAAATGAAGTAGTAACTGCAGAGGTGGTGGACAATGAGTGATGTTGAGCCATTAATCCGCCGCGAACTGCAGTGGATGGCACTTGGGACGCTAGAGGATAAAGATCTAGCATCAATAATTATTGCTAAGTCACGGCGCAGAAGGCTGCGCCGATTAGCTTCAATGTTGGTCTTCGGGCTCTCTATCTCTGTTATTTCAATTCAGGGATATCTATTTGCTAACAATCTCCTTAACTCAGAGAGCGACACCACGACCACATCTTCTGACACCTATGAGAGCTCCTCAGTTGAGCCTACGAGTGAACCTGTGGCACCAACCCAAAATTCTTCACCTACTGGTGCACAAATCAGGGGAGTTATTTCGGATTACCCAGTAACGTGGGAAGAATCAATCGGAGACTTGAGCGCAATTTCTAAAGCAGCTGGGCTTGGGGACACTCTGGGGGGTTTAACTGCGCAAGGGTTATATGTAACATGGAGTAAATGCCGTGTTGGGGTATGCCCAACGACCTTTACCTTAAGTGCTAGAAACAAGACGGAGGACATAATTTTCGTGGCACCTTCACTGATGGTTTATGTGGACCACTCTCCACTTGTGAGTTCTTCACGCCCACTTTCTGTTATTCCAGGGGGCAATGTCAACCTAGTCTTTACTTTCCCAGAGCTTAAGGACATGACAAATGTCGATGATAAGGCAACATGGCAATGGAACTGGTTCTTAACGGTGGCCCGATGAAAAACACACGGTTCACTCTTCGCTCGATTTTTCTTGCACTGACTTTAATTGCTCAATTAGTTGTTGGCACACATGCAGCCAATGCCGAGGTGGTCTTACCTAAAGGCTCTTGGCTCAACTGCGCTAGTGCATCTGCAACCTATTGCATTGATTCTGTTTCAGTAATTCCAACGACTGGCAAAATGTTGGAATTGACCTGGACAACTTCAGGATCAAATGATGCTGCAGCTAACCCAGCAATTGCTTCTGGCAAAGCGCTACCGGGACGCTGGACTAACCCTTCTTGGTCATCTCTTGGTTTAGGCACTGCTGGTTATGATGGAATTTATATTGATGCAAAAGCTGCAAATGAGTTTGTGCCTTGGGTCTATGTGGATGCACAACCAACCCTGTCTAGTTCAGGAGGAGTGAAGTTAGCTGCTCGAGCTTCTAATCTTAATTTCGCTGCAGATCTTGACCAAGCTGTGACAATTTCCATAAAACTACGTTTAGGTGATTTCCAAAGTGGTGTGACATTTGGCGTGGGTAGTGATGTTTCAGTAGACACGAGCGTTACTGGTGGTGTTACAACTATGGTCATTGAGGGCAACCCAGTTCTTGTGCCACTAGCTAAATCAAGTAAAGATTGCGTAGGCAATACTGGAGTCTCTGCTGCGTTAATTCGCCAATTCCAAACTGTTATTGTTCCTCAAAATGATCCACTTGGATTTAACGTCGCGGGTACAAGCGGCAAGCTTTATATCGGCTCCAATGGTCTGTGCAAGCTCTCCACACCAACTTGGAACGCTGAAACAAAGCGCTTTAAATACACCGCTAGCGCTCCGCGCTTATCCCCAGATGGATCAACAGTAAATAAAGGTTTCTATCGCGCCATCATCCCCATTGCTGATGCCAAGCTCTTCTGGGGTCTTACTAATCCCAACGATGCTGCTAAAGCTCTCGTTGTTTCAATCATTACAGCAGAGGCTGGATCCAAGGTTGCTTTAAGTTCAATCTCGGTTAATAAGACCAATATCGTCATCGATGTTTCTAACTTTGATTTCCCAGATCCTTCACTCGATATAGCCCTGAACCCGAACTACACCGGGAGCAGTGCTGCCACAGAGGCAAACCAAAATAGCTCTGGGCCAGCGGCCACCGGCACATCCCAAACCGCGGCCAACAACCAGGTTGTGACGGCGGCCAAGGCTAAGACGACCACAATCACCTGTGTGAAGGGCAAAACCACCCGAAAAGTCACCGCGGTCAAGCCTGTGTGCCCAAAGGGATTTACCAAAAAGAAATAAAACCACCCCGATCTGCATAATTTAGGGGCTTTTCTGCGGTGGAACTCATAAGTAAACTCGGCCAAAAGCCATATCGCTCCTGGGGGTAAAAATGAAGAAGTTCAGACTAAGCCGCATCGTTGTTGCGGTTGCAGCGTTGGCGATGTTGGCCAACAGCATTGCACCATCAAGCGCGGCAACTCTGCGCGTTCCTAAGACAGCATTTCCTGCTTGCGCAGTTCAAAATGGTGTTTATTGCATTGAGTCAGTCACAGTAACGACTGCTCAAGGAAAAGTTGTTCCTTTGCAGTGGGTTGCAAATGGAGTTGCAGTTCCTGGACAAAGTGCCACTAATGGCATTTCCTTTGCACCAATTGCAAAGGTAGTAAAGGGAATTGTTAAAGAAAATGGTTGGTGGACTACTCAGTATCAGAGAGAAGCTCTAGCGGCCGACACAACAGTATTTGCTGACATTTCATCTTTGGTCGGCACAGCTGAGTTCCCTGAGATTGGCGCTCGCTATGACTCAGCAACTAAGACTTATGACATTACTAAGCCAGTTGAAGCATTTGCCGCAATCATTGATTGCTGGGATTCAAAGACTAATACTTCATCAAAGCAAGCATTTAGTAACTGCTATAAAGGCGCAGTTGCAGCTGTTAATGAGGCAGAAGTTAAGTTCATCTTTAACTACTCATCAGCAGCTCTTGCTGCAGCTGCAGCTAAAGATCTAGATGCTGCAACTTGGGTTGACCTCAAGGATCTAGCAGGTCAAGGTCAACAGCCAGCAGTTAATGCTCGCTACGATGCAACAAAGAAAACTTTCGACAAGTTGATGCCTTTGTACACACCAGTGTGGGTTACAAATAATTCATTAATCAATGGTTGGGATGTTGCTGGTACTCCTGCAACGCTTCCAACAATTGTTCCAGTGGCTCCAGCTCCTACAGAATCTGCATCAGCAGGCTCAGTGGCCGCAGCACCTGCACCTGTAGATCCAAATGCTGCTCCAGCAACTGCTGTAGCTGGTGCAACATCTGCACCAGATGCACAAGGTGTTGTGCCTGCTCCGCTTGCACCAAATGAGCAGACTGCCGTGATGCCACCAGTAGAAGCTGGCCGCGCCCTTACAGGCCGCTGGACTTCACCACTGTGGAACACACTTGGTCTAGGTTCAATTGGTTATGACGGTCTATTTGTAGATGCCAAGGCAGCTAACGAATTCGTTAACCACGTATTTATCGATGTTGTTCCAACTTTGACTTCAGCAGAGAACAAAGTAACTCTTGCTGGTCAACCAGGAAACAAGATATATGCAGTCAGCCTTGATTCAGACATCGTTATCTCAGTAAAGGTTCGCACCGGTGATATCAAGACTGGTGTAACTGTTGCTGTGGGTGTCGACACAACTGTCACATCAACTGTTGGACAAGAGTTCACAACTTTGACTGTTGAAGGAACCGCAGTTTCAGTTCCTCTAGCTAAGACTGCAGCTGATTGCGCAGGCGAAACTGGAGTTGCAAAGGCGATGGTGCGTCAGTTCCAAACACTGATCATCGCCCAAAATGACACATCAGGCTTTGGTGTTGAGGGAACATCGGGCAACATGTATGTCGGATCAAACGGTGTTTGCTCATTGAGCACACCAACGTGGGATCCAGTAGCGAAGTCATTTAGCTGGACCACTGCAGCTCCACACTTTGCACCTGATGGAACAACCGTCAACCGTGGTTTCTATAAGGCTGTTATTCCTTTCAAGGATGCAGCTCTTCTATGGGGACTCACAAATCCAGCAGATGCTGCAACAGCATTGACAGTGTCTATTGCAACTGAAGCCGGGGGTTCTTCAGCAGCAATTGCCGTCGTCTCTGCAAAGAATGGAAATATCATCATTGATGTTTCTGGCTTTGAGTACTCAAAGCCACGTCTAACAATCAAGATGAAGAAGGGTTACAAAGCTTCTAACAAGAAGATTTCATCCCTTGCAGCACCTAAGTACACAATCACTTGTGCACGCGGTGCCTCAACTAAGAAGGTAAAGGGAACCAAGCCTGTATGTCCTAAGGGATATAAGGCAGTCGGCCCTCGCTTCTAAGTAGATAAGTAAGTGCGGGCCGCTCCTAAGTACTCTTTAGGAGCGGTTCGCACTATCTAATTTCACGTCTAGTTCATACAAGGTGAGGGAGAACATGAAGCGCTTTACTAAGCTTTTTGTAGCGCTGTTCTTGATTTTTGCTGTAACAGCCCCCATTACAACGGGAGCCCTTGCAAGTACTGGCGAACTTGGCCCAACATGGCCAATTCCCGATGACGGTGAACTCGGACAACACGTATTTAGCTTCACCGATTTGTATGGAGAGTCATCTTCAAATCTTTACACCAAGAACTACAAGCCTCGCCAAACCGAAAAGCCAATCTGCACATCTGTGTTAGATCCAATCTGTGCTGATGGATATAACTATGAAGCAATCTTGCCGCAGTGCACAAGTGATTCTGATGTCAACTGCATTGCAGATTTTGGTATTACTGATGCATCATCAAATTTCATCAGTGCAAAATTTAGCCGCTACTTCCCACTCAAAGCCCTGAACGCCTTCGAAGGCTCACCTGCCCTCGGAGTTCCATCTGGTGCAACGGGAAGTGTGTATTCACTGCCGGAGGCAGAGTTTGGGGCAAGTAATCTTTATTTTGTCCGTGTGCACACTCGAGGCGGGGGAAATGCACAAGGTTCAAATTTAAGTTCTTTAGATGTTCAGGTGTATCCAGTTAATTACAAAGATGGCTTTTGGGGTGACAATGCAACTGATGCGGGCTTGCAATCATTTACTGACAGAACGCAAACCACACCTGGCTGGGGCTGGTCAGCTCCGGGACCTACGAAGGGTGCTTTTTGTGTTACCAACTCTATAACAGAGAAAAAGTGTTTGCAGCGCTATGAATTCCCAAACAATAAGCGCTATTTCCTAAAGCTTCGAATGAGCAAGCTGCCTTCTGGCTGGCTGCATGGAAGAGTGGCAAAGCAAGAAATTTCAGTCACTAAAAGTGGAGATAGCTCAACCTTGTTGATTCAAGGTGAACCAGTATCTGTTCCTGCCGTTTATAAGATGTATAAATGGAATGAAATGCCAGCAGGATTGCAATCTCAATATGACGTGAACTCTGGTTTCTATATCAATGATCCAAGTAGAAACGATCCAAATCAGACTGGACCTGGTGGTCGCAGTGCCGGAAATAAGGATCCGCTTAAGCGCAACGTGGTCCTTCAGCCTGATGCTTGGAACCCTGTGGGCATGGAACAGTTGAAACTACTTCTACCTTTTGTTAATGATCAAGCCTCTGCGGTGCTTTCAAGTTGGACAATTAGAACCCTCTCTGAAGGCGAAATGGCTGGTTCTAACGAGTGCTTTAATGACACATCAAAAATAACAGGCATGGTTGCAACAAATGCAACAAATTACTCAGCAGGTCCACCTGTCTTTGATACTGCTTCTCAATCTCTGATCTATAAAGTATCTGCGCCTCACTTAACAGATAAGAAAGTTGTTTTCGAGGGAACTTATGATTTAAGCATTCCTTCAGATGTTGCACGTTGTATCTATAAGTTCTCTAACGCTCCTATTAAGGCAGATATTTCAATTGTTGCACCAGATGGCACAGCCAAGGTTGCAACGACCACCTTGGTTGAGCGAAATGGTTGGCTGCGCTTTTCTGCAAATGGCTTCACTTTCTCTTCTCCTATTATTCAAGTGAAGATGTTCCAGGATGCACCAGCGCCAACTCCTACGCCAACTCCTACGCCGACGCCAACTCCAGAACCAACACCAACACCAACTGTGGTTGTAACGCCAGCACCAACTCCTAAGCCAACGGTGAAGGCTGTTTCTAAGAAGATCACCATTACTTGCGTGAAAGGCAAGCTAGTAAAGAAAGTAAGTGCGATTAAGCCTGCATGTCCTGCGGGTTATAAGAAGAAATGAAAAAAAACTTAGGCCGCTGGCTGACTCTTTTTGTAGGAGTCTGTATTTTGGTTACAACCGCTGGCTATGTCGGTGCGAGAGCAGCTGATGATGTAGTTTTCATTCTGCCTGATGATCATGCACAAGGCCAACACAATATTAGTTTTAATGATGACCTGGTCGATTATTGGTCTGCTCTGTGGGATCCTGCAAAGTTAGGTGATAGAACTTTAGATCCAACATGTTCCTCACTTGATGACCCAAATTGTGTTGGTAAGAGTTTGAATTTCACTTCAGTCATTCCTTTTTGTGATGCTACAGAGACGATTAACTGCATTGCCGAAATGGGCATAGTTACATCTCAAGGGCAACGAAAGATTGGCACACCAAAGTATCAATTCCCTCTTAAAGCTCAGAACCAATACCAAGGCAATTCTTCAGCCAGACTGCCTTCTGGTTCCACAGCAACAGTTGTTGAGATTGCTGATGCCCCACATTTAGGTGGTGTTGACTACCTAGCAACTGTGTTTATGGGTGGTTCAGTTGATGCTTCCCCGAGGCGGGCAAACTTAAGTAATTTCATCATTCGAATAACACCCATAAAAATAGTGCCAAGCTCAGTAACTTGTTTTGAGTCTGCGACAAATAAATGCGTAGATAACGGATATGCAAATGTTTTAGGTAGTGATGGCGTCAGGCGTTGGGGGGCTCAAGGTCCTGGAACTAATGGAACTCAAGCATGTGATGTTGTATCCCTTCGAGAGAATAAATGTGCTCAGACTTTCAATTTTCCAAAGGGCTTTCGTTTTTTTGTAAAAGTTAAAACAAACCTGAATCCAAGTGGCTGGTTACACGGGCGTGTGTTTGATCCATCAATCTCAATAAGTCAGCAAAGTGGAACTACCGAAGTAATTGTTGAAGCATCACCTGTATCAGTTCCGATTGTCTATAAATCAAATTTCTGGAAAGACTTACCAAAAAGTATCACCGATGAATACAAGGCCATAGATGGGCAATTGAAAGACGGTGTATTTTCGGGATTCTCAAGAATTCCAATACCAACACCAGCTGATCCGCTAGTAAGGAATTTAACTTTAACCCCTTTACCTTCAGCTTCCTCAGCAATCAGAGAGTTACAGATATGGCTTCCTTATATAGGTGATAAAGCAACTGTTGTGCAGTCAACTTGGCAGGTAAGAACTTTGAACGATAGCGAACTTCTCTTTGCCAATAACTGCTTTACAAACTCAAATGATTTGAATGGAATTGTTGCAACAAACTCAACTGTTTATTCTGCTGGCCCGCCCGCTTTTAATTCCGCCACACAGTCTTTGGACTATAAAGTTGCAGCTCCACACTTTGATGCAGCTGGAGGCGTCTTTAGAGGTCAATACAGCTTATTAATGAAATCAAGCGTTGCCAGATGTGTGTATGGATTTTCAAACGCTCCGATTAAGGCTGAACTTTCAGTTCTTTCTTCAGATGGAACATCTCAAGTCGCATCATTGGCGATTAGTGAAAATAACGGCTGGATCCAGATGAACGCCTCCAATTTTGAATTCTCATCACCGACAATTCGAGCGATTCTTGTTCAGGCTGCGCCAACTCCTACGCCAACTCCAACTCCCTCTGAAACAGCTACGCCTGCACCAACCCCAACACCGGTGCCAACTGTGACTGCTACACCAACTCCTAAGCCAAAGGTTGCAAAGAAGACCACCATTACCTGCGTGAAAGGCAAGTTAGTCAAGAAAGTAAGTGCAGAAAAGCCATTATGTCCATCGGGATATAAGAAGAAATGACAGCAAAGGTGGGTATCCAGTGAAGAGTCGCAGCAACCTCATAGTTGTTTTCCTATTAATGATTTCACTTATTGTGCCCTCGGTTTCAACTTTTGCTGCTGAGTATCCAGAAGGTGTGCCAGCACCTAACCGTGATTGCGGACCTACTGCTGGTGGCACTGCAACTGACTCGATTACTGCCAAGCAATTAATTTGCAAAGCCAACGGGACTAAAAACACCTGGCAAAATGCTGATGGAACAGTAGTGCCAGAGACAACCACTCAAGTTCCAGGTGGTATTGATCCAGCTAAAGAGCCAGCACCTGTTGGTGAAAACGATGAGCAGTGGATAGCTCCAGATCCAACTTCAGCCAACACGATTGGCTATGTCGCAAATGAAAACCTTTTCTTTAAGAGTCAGCAATCTTCTTTTGCCTCCTTTACACAAAACTCATCTGGCACCATCACAGCTGTTGAGCTCTGCAAAGACGCCAGTTGTGCCTATAACTCACTACAAAGATTTGATGCAGTTCTACCGCAGTGCGGCAGTGTTGCATCTAACTGCATCAGTGAAGTCTTTGCTAAAGATGAAGCCGGAAAAGCCGTTGGCGTTAAAGTCATTGGTGCTTATCCAGAGCTAACTCCTGATGTCTTTACGGGAAATCCTTCAATCAACTTGCCATCTGGCTCTGTGCCCTTACTTGTTGAGATTGCCTCTAAGCCACATGCTGGTGGCACCACATACATGGTGAGAGCAGTTATCAATGGATTTAGAGATAAGAGCAAGAATCAAACTAAGTTTGTCATTGAAAACTTTGTCACACAGATTTATGCGGTGAAAATTGTTTCAGGCAAGTTTGCGACAAATTCAATGTCAGCAGATGTCACCCGCTATAACAAAGGTGAGCGTCCTTATGAGAACCCAGGAAGTAGAGCAGCAGAGATTTGTGCCGCATCATCTGATACTAAGTGCGCATTGAGCTATCCACTGCCTGAAAACCTCTCACTAGGTGTGGAAATCAAGTTCTCTGAAGGTGTTTCTGGCTGGCTGCGTGGACGTGTGAAGAAGCCTGCAGTAACAATTACAGGTGATGCAGCAACTGGGCAAACTCTTCGCATGGAGGGTTTTGCCATCCATGTCCCATCTATCTACAAGTGGATTCCAAAATCGCCACTCCCTGCATCTCTTGCTACTTTCTATAAAGATGGATTACCTGTCACAGGCCAGCACTTTGTATTAAGTGGAAGTGAT
>Ga0315899_10004468_pt1 | contig 15108 bp, 10 predicted proteins | sample LakEriMetagenome_2_FD_203518 | JGI IMG/M metagenome (GOLD analysis project Ga0315899, IMG submission 203518) | Freshwater fungal communities from buoy surface, Lake Erie, Ohio, United States - Buoy 4 MA112 | ecosystem: Environmental > Aquatic > Freshwater > Lake | place: USA: Lake Erie, Ohio... | reverse complement strand
CGCCCGGCGGCACCCTTCACCGCCGCCTCCCGCACAGCCATTCCCTCCAGCCAGCGGTCATTCATGAAGGTCACCATCATCACCGAGTTCGATACCGAAACCCCGATGCACATGATCGACCCCATGAAGGATTCGATGTTCAAGGTGGTGTGCGTCAGCACCAGCGCCAGCACCACACCCGAGATCACGCCCGGAACCGCCGCGATCGATGTCAACGCCAGCCGGGGCGCCTGGAAGTAGGCCGTCAACAGCACCAAGATCACCGCCACAGCGATCCCCAAACCGATTCCCAGCGACCGGAACATGTCGTTCATCGTGCCGGTCTGGCCGCGGGTCATCAAACGCACCCCCTTGGGGGGCTGCCCGGCATCTGCCACCGCCTTTTCCACCAGCCGCGAGGCGGTTCCAAGGTCCGCTCCCTCCAGATTGGCCGATATGCTGATGTACCGCTGCGACGAGGTCCGGTCGATCTGTCCGGGAATCACCCCTGCCTTCACATCCGCCACATCCCGCACCATCAGGTTCAAAACCGGATTCACCATCCTCAGCGGCAGATTCTCCACATCCAGGGTCGAAGTCATCCGCTGAGTGGGCACCAGCACCTCCACCTGGTAATCAAAACCGGTCTTCTGGTCTTGCCAGTAATTCAGGGCCACATAACGGCTCGAATTCGTCGCCACCAGCACCGAGTCGCCGATGTTCTGCACATCCACACCCGAAAGACCGGCCTTCTCTCGGTTGATGGTCACATCCACGGACGGGTAATCCAGGGTCTGGTGGAACTGCACATCCCGCAGGCAGCCGATCTTCGCCATGTTGTCGCGGATTCGGGTCGCGTGCTCCCGCACATCCGCCAGGTTCGGTCCATACACCACAATCTCAAGGGGCGTCGGTGAGCCGAAGCTCATCACATTGCTGACCATGTCTCCCGGCTCGAATCCGAAGCTGATCTCTTTCGACCGCGCGTCCGCCTCCGCCTTCGGCACACCCCGCGACACCATCACACCGGCCAGCCACGGGGCGATCTCCTCCGGCAACTTTTTCCGCATTTTCTCGCGGAATTCATCCAGCTCAATCCCGCTCCCCTCCCTGAAGGCCACACGCAGCATGCCGTCATCCGGGCCCCGCATCAGCAGGATCATGTTGTTCAAACCGAAATAGGGCGCGATTTGCCCGGCGAAACCGATGCTGATGTCAATCTGGTCCTTCCCCGCCTCGCGCTCGATGATCTCCAGCGCCTTCTGCCCCATCTGCCGGGTCACCTCGAAGTTGGTCCCCGGCGGCGGCCGGAACCTCAGCACAAATTGCCCCGAATCGATCTGCGGAAAAAGCTCGGTCCCAAGCCGTGAGCCCGCCACCACCAGGATCAGCGTCACCACACCCAGGTAGGCGGGTACCACCAGGTACCGCAAGGCAACCACCCCGCCCACAAATCGCTCGTAGGCGGCCTCAACCTTGTCAAACAGTCCCTTCTTGCCGACATGTTCGGGATTCAGCTTCAAAAGCCACACCGCCATCACCGGCACAAAGGTGCTCGAGAGCAGGTACGAGCTGATCATCGCGAAACCCACCCCCAGCGCCAGCGGCATGAACAGCGCCCGCAGCGGGTCTTCCATGATGAACGCGGGGATGAATACCGACAAAATGCAGGCAAGGGCCAGAAGCCGGGCCACCGCGGTGATGCTGTTGCCCCGCCGAACCGCCCGGGCAAGCGTCGCACCCCCGTGGAATTGCGCGTGGATGTTCTCCACCTCCACGGTCGCCTCATCCACCAGAATGCCGATCGCCAGCGCCAGACCGCCCAGCGACATGATGTTGATGCTGTTGCCGGTGATGTACAGGCCGAACAGCGACCCCATCAGCGCCAGCGGGATGTTCGAAACCACCACGATCACGCTGCGCCAGTCCCCCAGAAACAGCATGATCATCAGCCCGGTCAACGCCGCCCCGATGATCCCCTCCGTACCCACGCTCTTGATGGCCGTCACCACGGTGGGCGACTCATCAAACTCGAAATTGATCCTCACATCCTTGGGAAGCACATCCCGGAAAGCCGGCATCGCCGCGTGGATGTTCGCCACCACATCCAGCGTGCTGGCGGTGTCCTTCTTCAAGATGGGCAGGTAAACAGACTTGCGGCCGTTCACCAGCGCGTAGCCATAGTTCACATCCGTCGAGTCCGAGATGGTCGCCACATCCCGGATATACACATTCGCCCCCAGCTTCAGGGGTATTTCCCCCATCTCCTGGATGTTCTTCACCAGCGCGTTGGTGGGAACCAGCGGCATCAGGTCCCGCATGTACAGGTTGCCCGCCGGTATCACCACATTGCCGCGCATCAGCGCCTGCACCACATCCTGCGGATTCAGGTTGTAGTTCCGCAGTTTGTCCGGGTCCACATTCACCAAAATCGAGCGGACATTCGGCCCGAACGGCGGTGTGCCGATGGTCCCCGGAACATTCTTCTGCACCAGCGGACGGATATAGTTGTTGGCCAGGTCACCCACCTTGCCCAGCGGCGTCGACTCGCTCTCCAGCACCAGATAACCCACAGGCACGCTGCCCTCGTCCATCCGGATCACCAGCGGCGGAAGCGTTCCGATCGGCATCTGCGACATGGCCCGGGCCGCGCAGGCGCTCACCTGCGCCATCGCCAAACCCATGTCCGTCCCCGGGAAAAACGAAAGCTTCACCATCGCCACCTGCTGGATGGAGTGCGACTCCACCTGCGAGACACCGTCCACATACTGGAACATCAGCTCGAATTGGTTGACGATCAGTCCCTCCATTTGGGAGGGGCTCATGCCGCCATACTGCAGGTACACGTAAATGCGCGGCAGGTTCAGCGGGGGAAATATGTCCACCCGCATCTTGGAAAGCGCCAGGCTACCCCCGCCGATCAGCGCCACCACCAGCATCATCATGGTGATGGGGTGCCGCATGGCGAAAATGATCGGATTCATGGGCGGAACCTTCCCCCGGCACTGATTGGTCAACCCGCATTAAATCAGGCTTTTGCCCAACTGGATTCCCGGCGCTCCGGGCCACCCCCCGTCAATCCAGGCAAGGGGATCGGTTCTTTCCGGTTATTCCGGTTGAAAGGTCGAACACCCGTTACCATGGGGCTGGTGCGCCACCCACGGGCGAATACCCCGGCAACCGTCGCGAGACACACCCCATGCCCCAACCCTTCCTGGTGGTGGATGCCTTCACCAGCCAGCCGTTCCATGGTAACCCTGCCGCCGTTGTCCCGCTCGACCGCTGGCCATCCGATGTATGGCTGCAAAATGTCGCCATGGAAATGAACCATGCCGAAACAGCCTTCCTGGTCCCAACCGATTCCGGTAGCCACCTGCGCTGGTTCACACCCGCAGTCGAGGTGGATCTCTGCGGCCATGCCACCCTCGCCGCCGCCAAGGCCCTCGACCATCTGAACCTTTGGCCCGCCAATGGCCCGGTCCGGTTCCAGACCCGAAGCGGCGAATTGCGGGTCAACAGAAAAGGATCACAATTCGAACTCGATTTCCCGGTGCTGCCACAAGCCCCGTGCCCCGCCCCGCCAAACTTGATCCAGGCGCTCGCAACCACACCAACCCATGTCGGCAAGAACAGCATGGACTACCTGGTCGAATTGCCCAACGAACAGGCCTTGCGCGACTTGCGACCTGACCTCAAGCTGCTGGGCACCATCCCATGCCGCGGAGTGATTGCCACCGCCGCATCCGACCACCCGGATTTTGATTGTGTCTCCCGCTTCTTCGCCCCCGCCGTGGGAGTCGATGAGGATCCGGTCACGGGTTCGGCCCATTGCTGCCTGGCGGAATACTGGTCTAAAAAAACCGGAAAACAGGCTTTGGTTGGCTACCAGGCCTCCCGTCGGGGCGGTATCGTCACCATGCGCCTGGCACAAAACCGCGTGATCCTCGGGGGTCAGGCGGTGGTGGTCAGTGAAGGGAAATTACTGGTGGACCCGCAATGAGCACCTTTTCAGGCGACCCCGGCTACATGGGCGCCATGCAGCGCGACGATGAATCCTTTCCCGTGGACCGGTTGATCACCCTCTACGAGCTAGGCGTCGCCAAACTGGCCAAGGCGGTTGAAGGCATCACACAGGAGCAAGCGCGCCTGCGCCCCGTCCAGGGAAAATGGAGCCCCCTGGAGTTGGTTGCCCACCTGGCGGGGGCCGAGATTTTTTTCACCGAGCGCATGGAGCGAACGATCGCCCTCGACAAACCACTGCTCATGGGCGTGGATGAGCGGCATTACCCCGAACGCATCGGCTACCAGGATCTGGTGCTCTCTGAGGAGCTGGCCCTTTTCAGCGCCCTCCGCACGCACATGGCGCGTGTTCTCCGCCGTCAACCGGCCCCATCCTGGCAGCGCGTCGCCATCCACACTGAAACCGGCGCGGTTTCCCTGCGCCAGTTGCTGCTCCAACCCATCCGCCACCTGGACCACCACCTGGCGTTTCTGCACGAAAAGCGCAGGGCACTGGGCCTACCCACCTGAGGCTCCGTCTCCCTCTCCTTCCCTGGGTGCCGAAAACAGGTCCGGTTGCATCGCTTGGCGGATGATCGACTTGGTGTCATCCAGGAAACTCCCACCCAATATCCAGCTCAGGTAGCCGGGGTCATCCCTCACCACATCGGCCAGGTATTTGCCCTGGTGCTTCCCGAAGGTGAACCGAGCCTTCCCCCGCACGCTCTCAAAGTTCCCGGCCACATCCATCTGGTTGGGAAATCGCATCGATTTGTCCAGCGCATCCACCCCCTTGGGCAGGTGAGCGTATAGGCCTGTCATCGCGTCCAGCACCCGTGCCGTGGCCATCGCGTCCGCCTCGGCCCCATGTGCCCCTGCATGGGCCTCCTCCAGGTAGAAGCGCACCGCACCGGTCAGGTCCCGGGGCTCCTCCCTGTGGAAGATTTCCATCGCGTCCAGAATCGCCCGTCCCACCACCGTGAATTCCACACCCGAACGCACAAACTCGGCGTTCAGGAAAGGCAGGTCAAATCGGCGGATGTTGTACCCGCACAGGTCGCATCCCTCCAAAAACTGCGCCAACCCCTTCGCCAGTTGTCGGAAAAGCGGTTCCCCGGCAACATCCGCGTCGGAAATGCCATGCACCGCCGTCGCCGCCTTGGGGATCGGAATCCCGGGATTGACCCGGCGGGTTTTGGTTTCCACGCCCCCACCCGGCGATACCTTCACCACGCTGATTTCAACAATCCTGTCTCTTTCCGTATTGGTGCCCGTGGTTTCCAGGTCAAACACGGCCAGCGGCCGCGCCAGTTCCAAATGCTTGAACATGAATCCCTTGGCCCCCGCGCCATCCCGGGCAGTGGCCAAGCTCGGCCATCCCGACCCTTCACTCTAAGCCAAGAGTTATACTGTTGGCATACCCAAGGTCGAAACAGGATTCATCGTGTCCGCACCAAGCCCCAAACCCAGCCCCGGATTGCAACGGGAATGGATCATTGCTTTCATAGCCTTGGCAGGTATCCTGCTGCACCTCACGCTGGCCTATATTTTCCCGTTGGTCCCGATCTTTGGAATCAAGGCGGCTTGGCTGCCCCTGTGGGCGGTGCTGGTCGCCGGCTTGCCGTTGGTGGCGGATCTCGCTTTCCACCTGGCCAAGGGGGAATTCAATTCGGATTTGCTTGCCGGGATTTCCATCATCACCTCGGTGATCCTGGGCGAATACCTCGCCGGAAGCCTGGTGGTCCTCATGCTTTCAGGCGGGCAAGCTTTGGAGGCCTACGCGGTCCGACGAGCCTCCTTCGCGCTGGAAGCCCTGGCAAAACGCCTCCCCGCGGTCGCCCACAAGAAAACCGGCCAGACTTTTGGCGATATCCCCCTCGACGAGGTCGAGGTCGGCGACAACCTGGTCGTCTTCCCCCACGAGACCTGCCCCGTCGATGGCACGGTGCTCGACGGCCACAGCACCATGAACGAATCCTACCTCACAGGCGAGCCCTACATGCTGCCCAAGGCGGCCGGTGCCGGTGTTCTCTCCGGCGCTGTCAACGGGGAGGGGGCCCTCACCATCCGCGCCGACCGGAAAGCGGTCGACTCCCGTTACGCCAAAATCATGCAGGTCATGCGGGAATCCGAGCAGGCCCGTCCGGCCATCCGCCGCCTGGGCGACCAACTCGGGGCCGTCTACACGCCCGTCGCCGTCGCCATCGCCCTGCTGGCCTGGCTGCAATCTGGCGACCTGACCCGGTTCCTGGCCGTGCTGGTCGTCGCCACACCCTGCCCGCTGCTGATCGGCATTCCGGTCGCGATCATTGGCTCCATTTCGCTCGCCGCCCGCCGGGGCATCATCATCAAGGACCCTGTGGCCCTGGAAAAAATTGCCACCTGCCGGGTGGCCATTTTCGACAAGACCGGCACCCTCACCTACGGCGAGCCGAGACTGGTCGAAACCCTCCCCGCCGCGGGTCACACACCCGAGGACGCATTGGCCGGTATCGCCAGTCTCGAGCGCTATTCGCGCCATCCGCTGGCGGCCGCCATGGTCCAGGCCGCCGCGGCAGCCCGGATTCCCCTTTCCGAGGCGGTGGAGGTCAGCGAGAAACCGGGGGAAGGCCTCCGCGGCATGATCGATGGCAACACCTACCAGGTGACCAGCCGCAAAAAACTCGCCAAATCCTTCCCGGAGATGCTGGAGCTCCTCCCGCCCACGGAGGGTGGCCTCGAATGCGTCGCCCTGCGCGACGGCGAGTACCTGGCCACCTTCCGCTTCCGCGACGAGCCCCGCGCCGAGGGCAAATCCTTCATCCGCCACCTGCGCCCCTGCCATCGCATCACCCGGGCGCTCATCGTCTCCGGCGACCGCGAGAGCGAGGTCCGCTACCTGGCCGAAAAGGTCGGCATCACCGAGGTGCACGCCAACCAAAGCCCCGAGCAGAAACTCGCCCTTGTCCGCGCCGAAACAGCCAAAGCCAACACCCTGTACATGGGGGACGGCATCAACGATGCCCCGGCCCTCACTGCCGCCACCGTCGGCATCGGCTTCGGCCAGGGCAGCGAGGTCACTTCCGAGGCCGCCGGCGTGGTCATCCTCGACAGCTCGCTCGAGCGGGTGGATGAGTTGCTCCACATCGGCATGCGCATGCGCTCCATCGCCCTGCAAAGCGCCGTCGGGGGCATGCTGGTCAGCATCCTGGGCATGGGCCTGGCCGCCGCCGGCATCCTCTCCCCAGTCGCCGGCGCCGTCACGCAGGAACTCATCGATGTCCTCGCCGTCCTCAACGCCCTCCGGGCCTCATTCCCGCCAAAAAACCTGACAGATTATTGATATAGGCGTTGGGTCCGCCAAACTATTGGTAATCCAGCTCTTTTCCATCAGAAATCACATGCTCCCACAAAGAGCCCCCGTGGCGCGAAACTTGGACTCCTTCAGAAACAAGTCCTCCGCCTTGGCCGGAGCCAGCCAAACCGATCGGGCGATCAGTGCCGACACCAACGCTGACCACAGGCACCAGACCGAGGTGAACGCGTGGTCATAATAAAGGGCAGCGGCAAACGCTGTTACCGAAGCACCTATGGCTGGAGCCAGCAGAAGCTTCCGGTGTGTCATGACCAAAACCGGAAGGATGGCCGTCACCAGATAGACAATCCTGGAAATCCATTTTGATACCCCCGTCTTCCACAGGCCGCCGGAATCCGAATAGTTGTAGCGCACCGAATGCCCCGATTCGCAGGCGATAGGCACTCCGGCGTCCCCCCGGATGGCCATCAGGTAGGCCAATACCCAGATCAGGCTCATCCCCATCCAGAACCCCAGAAAACTCTTCTTGCGAGGATCAACCTCCATTTTCCAGGCCGCGAAGGAATACCAAAACGGCCAAAAGGCGATGGCAAACAACAGGTAAATCCGTGATGACACCTCCACCAACAACGGTTTTTCCCCGTGGATTCCAAGCCAGACAAATCCCTCGGTGCACTGCTGCACCCCGAACAGAGCCGGAACCACGGCGAATGGCCAGAACCAAGGGGACTTTATGGCGGCGGTTCGTGCGCACCAGGCTCCCGCCCCAAGCAGCAGGGCACCTGACCCGAAACTCGCCTCTGCCGAATAGCACATGGTTCCCCCCTCCCCACGCCAGGTGGGCTGTGAAGTTTCCTTGGGCCCCAAGGCCCTTTCCCAATCCATCACCCAAGGTGGCCCAGCCACCTTCCATCAAAATCCCGCATCAGGCAGGGAGTCCCCATCCAACAGGACTGATTCCTGTTTTTGAGGTTTTACACTGCCTTGTTTTCAGGCTCGTTCGCCCTTGCCCGGCCCCCGGGCATCCGGGACAAATCCGCCACCCATTGTCCGGCTCTCCTGATCAAAATCGTGCAACCTGCCCCCGATCCGGACTAGGATTGCCGCCACCGCCAGTCCGTGGATCACCGGCCAGGTGCTGGCCGAAAACAAAGGCATAAAAAGGGCAACCAGCATCAGCACCACGCCCATGAAATAAAACCATCCCCAGTGCGTGGCCCCGTGCGCGAAAAGGCCCAAGCCCAGCACGGCCGTCAGGGGAGGATAAAACGGAAGCACCTCCCACCCGTGATTTGCCACCACCCCGGAAACCAAAGCCAAGCACGCCAGCATCGTTCCAAATTGCACCCCGGCGCTCAGGCGTTCCACGGCGGTTAGCGACTGCATCCGGGACAACAAATACCAGCAATAAAGCCCCAGCCACCCTGCGAGGTTGATTCCCAGCGCCGCATAAGCCCACCCGTCCCCATGGCCGGCCAGCACCAACCACTCGACCACGCCATGGGTCAACAGCACCAAAACAGCCGCGAAATAACATCCGGGCCAAGACGCCATCGAACTGGTCAAGCGCCGGCGCGCCAACACGCGCGACAGTCCCACAAACCAGCCGGGGCGACGATAGGCCAGCGGTTCCCCCTGCAAAAAACGATCCAAGTCCTCCGCCAGGGCCTGTGCCGAGGGGTACCGGTCCGCCGGATCCTTTTCCAGGCACCGCAGGCAGATCGTCTCGAGGTCCCGCGGCACCTCCGGTCGCCTCTCCCGCAATCCCGGCGCCTCCTCGTCACGAACCCGCTGCAGGGTCACCAGCCATTCTTCGCGGCCGAAAGGCGGCTGTCCCGCCAACAACTCATACAGGATCACACCCAGGGCATGAATATCTACGGCGGTGGTCAGGCTCTTGCCCCCTTCAATCTGCTCGGGGGACATGTAGGCCGCAGTCCCAGCCACAGATCCACCCAAGCTCAGGCTGAAGGTGGCCTCCAAAGTGAGCGCCAGCCCGAAGTCAGCGATGCGAGGTCGGCTTCCCGCGTCAAAAAGAATGTTCGCCGGCTTCAAATCCCGGTGTAGCAATCCATGCTGGTGGGCGTGGTGCACCCCTTGCGCCACCTCCCGAATCAGATTTGCCGCCTCGGGCGGCGAAAACGGGTTATTCGGCCCCCGATCCCGGATTTTTTTCGCGAGAGATCCCCCCTCCATCAGCGCCATCACCAGATAGGGACCTCCCGCCTCCTCGCCAAACGAGTGGATCGGCACCACCGCGGGATGGCTCAGCCCGGCGGCCGCTTCGGCTTCAAAACGGAACCGGGCGCGCTCCTCCGCTGTGGTGAAGGCACCAGACAGCACCCGTTTCACCGCCACATCACGCTTCAGGACAGGGTCGTAGGCGCGGTACACCACCCCCATGCCTCCCCGGTCCAGCTCCTCGCCCAGTTCAAGGCCTCCAAGCTTCCGCATGCTTGGGTTCAAGTCGAGGTCCAGATCGTCCACCGTCTCGGCCTGGTCGGAAACCAAACGCCTCGAAATCGATTGGATTCCCCTTTGGGCCGCCAGAAAACCCGCAAGTTCACCAGCCAGGTCCGGGTGGCATGCCAGCCAATCGGTGAGAATCTGGGCGTGCCCCGTTTCCTCAACACGCAAAACGATCGCGATCCCCTCCCCCAGGGCATCCTCACGCCCTTGGGAGGTCAAGGCGGGGGTAATATCCCCGCCAGGCCGCCTTTCAGTATCCTGATCGCCCATTAGCTATCCCGCCGGCGACGCATGGCTACTCCCCCAAATGGTGCAGGTCCAACTTCAGCGCGGTAACCGCCCGATGCAATAGCGCCGCAACCGCCCCCTCGGTTTTCCCCATGCTTTTGGCGATTTCCGCAACCTTGGCCCCCCGCAGGTACCGCATCTCCACCGCCATACGCTGGGCCTCGGGCAAACGGGTCAGTCCCTCCGTCAACTGGGCTGCGCGCTCCCGTTTCGCGTACCGCTCACTGGGCGATGTATCCGGTGCCGCCAACCAGTCCCCAGGTCCCCGGGAGGAGTCCCCTACCCCACCCGAGGACACCTCGCCCCGTGACGGAGCGTATTTCCGGGCCGCGTCGATCAGGTTGTTGATCAATGCCCGCCGCAGGTAGGCCAGCACCTCCCGCTCAGGCTTCCCGGCCAGACGCCCACCACCCCGCACAGATTCCAGCAGGGTTTGCTGGACCAGGTCCTCCGGGTCCAGCTTGGCCCCAAGCCAAGCCGGCATTTGGGTGGTCGCCCAATGCACCAGCGCCGGCGCATGTTTCTGAATCTGCTCCAGGTTATCCTTGCTTTCAGCCATCGCTTCCCCTCTACTATCCAGCCAAGCGGGCCATAGCCGGTTTCCTTACGCTATTTTCCCAAAATTTCTTTCCCGGTGCGCGGCGGGGCGGTTCACCTGCGTTTTTTCTAAAAAAACCAGGATTCAGGCCCCCCTCGCTCCAGGAGAACCCAATGCCTGCCAAGTCCTCCAACCAGGACGCTTACCTGGCAAAACTACCCCCCGACCAGCGGCTCGAACTCGAGCGCCTGCGCAAGCTCATCCTTTCCGCCGCACCCCATGCGGAAGAATGCGTCAGCTACGGCCTGCCCGCCTTCCGGCTGGATGGCCGGATGCTCGTGGCCATGGGCGCCACCACCAAACACTGCGCCCTCTACCTGATGAGCTCCGGCATCGTGAAATCCCTCCCCGGCCTGCTCGGGAAATACGACACAAGTTCCGGAACCGTCCGTTTTGTGCCGGGCAAGGGCCTCCCCGCCACCGTGGTACGCAAGCTGGTGAAAGCCCGGGTGGCTGAAAACAAGGCGCTCCGGAAATCCGGAAAAAAACAGGCAAACAAATGAATCCAATGGATTCCCAGGCAAATTTCGTTGGATTCCGTCCGGGATGGGCAGTCACTCGGCATGCTTTAAAATAAGCCATGACGATCCGTTTGGAGTCTTTTCGTGTCCACCGTCCAGCCAACCGTCACCAACATCTCCACCTACCTGTTCGCCCCGCTGGAAAACCTCAAGGGCCTGCGCGATCACCTGCGCCAGGTCTGCAGGGACTGGAGCCTGAAGGGCACCATCCTCCTCAGCACCGAGGGTATCAACCTGTTCGTGGCCGGCCCGGCCGAACGGATCGACCAACTCGTCACCCTCCTCCGCGCGGTCCCCGGCCTCGGGGGCCTCACCCCCAAAATCAGTCTCAGCGAGGAGCAGCCTTTCTCACGCATGCTGGTCAAAATCAAAAAGGAAATCATCTCCTTCGGCGTGGAGGGGATCGACCCGGTCAACAAACCCGCCCCCCGTCTCAGCGCCAAAGAATTGAAGCGATGGCTCGACGAGGGCAAGCCTGTCACGCTCCTCGACACCCGCAACGACTACGAGGTCAACCTGGGCACGTTCCAGGGCGCCATCCCCATTGGCGTGCGCACCTTCCGCGATTTCCCGGCCGCCACCGCCCGCCTTCAACCACTACCAAAGGATCAGCCCATCGTCACTTTTTGCACCGGCGGCATCCGCTGTGAGAAGGCGGCCCCCTACATGATCAACCAGGGCTTCGAGAATGTCTTCCAACTCGACGGCGGCATCCTCAAATACTTTGAGGAATGCGGCAACCATCACTACCAGGGTGAATGTTTTGTCTTCGACAAACGGGTTGGACTTGCCGGAGACTTGGGAGAATCGGGGCAGGGCATGTGCTACGCTTGCCAGGCCGTCCTCTCCCCGGCTGAAATGGCCGACCCCCGCACCGTGGAGGGCGTCTCCTGCCCTCGGTGCCACAAGTCACCCGAGGAATCCCGGAAGGACTCGCTGGCCCGGCACCGGGAAAAACTCCGCCATGTCACCCGGGAGCAGCCCGGCAAGCACCCCAGGGACAACTTCCGCCCGCTGAAAATCCCCGCCCGCTTCGCCGGCTTCACGCTCATCGATTTCCTCAGCGCCGTGTTCGACCACATCAGCCGTCCGGACTGGCTGGCCCGCATCCAGGCTGGCGACATGGTCAACGAACAATTCCAGCCCGTAGTGGCGGAACACCGCGTGCAACCCGGCGAGCGCTATTTCACCCGCGAACAGGCGCAAATCGAGCCCGATGTCAACCTGGCCATCGATATCCTCCACGAGGACGAGGCCCTGATCATCGTCCACAAGCCCGCTCCGCTCCCCATGCACCCCAGCGGCCGGTTCAACCGCAACACCCTGGCGTCCATCCTTCGCGAGGTCTACGATCCTGAAAAACCCCGCCCCGCCCACCGGCTCGACGCCAACACCTCCGGCCTCGCCGTCTTCACCCGCAAGGGGGCTTTCGCCAAGGTGCTGCAACCCGCCTTCGAACGCGGCGAGGTGGAAAAGACCTACCTGGCCCGCGTGACGGGCCACCCCTCCGGGGATACTTTCTCCTGCGAGGCCCCCATATCCGCCACCGCCGGCGAATGTGGCTCCCGCGTGGTGGATCCGGAAAACGGTTTGCCTGCCAGCACCGCTTTTCAGGTCCTCAACCGCTTACCCGATGGCACGGCACTCCTGCGGGTCACCCCCAACACCGGCCGCACCAATCAGATCCGCGTCCACTTATGGCACCTGGGGTTCCCCATCCTGGGCGACACCCTGTACCTGCCAGGCCGCGGTCTGGGTGACACCCAAACCATCACCACAGACCAATCCCCATTGCACCTTTTCGCTTGGAAACTCAAATTCCGCCACCCTGTGACCTGCCAATGGGAATTGTTCCAGGCCCCACTGCCCGATTGGGCCTCCGGGGTTGATTAATCAACCGGCTTCCTCTCCACCGCCAGAAATCGCAACCATCGGCATTGGGGACACCAACCCAACAGGTACTTCTTACACGATGCGGCCCATGCCCGCACCATCCCCGTCTGCGCCGCCTCCCGTGTCAGGCCACATTGGCAACAACGCACCTGCCACCCTGGCGCATACCCCTTCATTCATTCCACCACCATTCCCTGCAATCCAGAGACCGGGTCCGGATAAACCTAGTCATCCGGCCCTGATTCAACCTGGGAATCCTTTCTCTCCCACGGAACCTCCATCCCATACCCAATGGAACGCTGCTTCCCCAGGCCCAGCATCCGTTTGTGCGCCTCCAGGTCCGCGGGGCTATATTCCATGCCATCCAACAGCATGCGAACCGGGGGCAGGACCCGCCCCCCTGGTATCCCCGTCACCCTGCCCAGCAGTTCCGCGTGGGAGTTGGCCGTGAATCCCTGAAACCCAACGGTTTCCACAGCCCTATCCGACTTGGCCACATGCAGGCGGCCCAAGGCCGCGCGGATTTCCGGTGGAATATCCCCCAAGGCGGCCAAATCCAGCGAGGAATCCTCCTCATCCAACACCGATTTCACATCCGGGCACGCGAACCGAACCTCATCCGGCCGATCAAAGCCTCGCAGGGCCAGGGTCAAAATCTCCTCAAACCGGTGCTCTTTCGGGTACAGCTCCGCAATCTCCCCCACCTCCAAGGTCACATATTCAAAATCCACCGCCTCCAGGGCCTTTCCGAACAGGGCGCCATATTCACAAAGCGGCCCAAGTCCGGGCAATATCCGTTCGAGATGGGCAATCCCCTCCCGCAATTGTCCGAGGGCTTTTTCCCTGCGACATATGGGAGCCAGGGCGCGAATTTCCTTCCGGTTCACACGAAGCACCTGTCGACGCAGGTCCCCTTCCCGGAAAAGGGTCAGCCATAGAAGAGGGATGCCGGCCTCCTGCGTCGCCACCAACTGGCGCGCGGAATTGTAACCCGGCTCCGCAAGCGAAGGGTAAAGGCTGTCCAGATTGCTGACGGCAAGGTACGCCCGATTGGCCATGGCTTTGCCCCGGGGATTGTCAGGAAATCGTGACGGGGTTGATGCTAACCTGTTTCAGCCATGCCAGGTAATCAATTCCCGCCCATCACCGGGAATACCGAGTCACCGAACCCTTCGGTCCCACCGCCCATCCGGCCCCGTCCTCCGCGAACCCCACCGCGTTGTGGTTTCCCATGTCCAGCCTGCGCCATGTCTCTCCGCCATCCATCGATTCATGGGCCCCGGCTGTCCCCACGGCGATCCACCGGTCCTTCGCCCAGGCCACACCCGAACAGAAGGGCGGCGGTTTCCCCGCAAGGGTCCAGGTCCTTCCGCCATCCCCGGTGCGTGCCACCGTGGCCCCCAATTCGTTGGGCCTCCGGTAGTCGCCGCCCACCACCACCCCGCTCCCCCCCTTCACCCAGCCGACCGAGAAAATCCCCGAGGATTCATTACCGGCAGCCACCGGCGTCTCCGCCACCGTCCAGGTCCTCCCACGGTCGACCGAGTGGAATACCCTTCCCTTCCCTGACCCACCGGTCACAAACCAGGCCTCCCGCGTGCCCCGGGTCATCAGGCAAGTCCCGCTCGCCGCGAACGCCCCCTCTTTGGGCAGCGCGCCCGGCATCCCGCCGGCATCCACCGCCTTCCAGTTTGCACCGCCATCCTCCGTGGTCAGGATCTGGAATCGCCCGTCCACCGGGTCGCCGAATACAAGGCCGTGTCGTTCATCCCAAAAGGCGATCGCGTCCCAAAACCCCTTGGCTTCCCGGTTCACCACCTGCTGAAGCCAGGTTGCTCCTCCATCGGTTGTCTTGAATATCCTCGACGCATCCCCGGGCCCCGCGGCCAGCAGGTAAGCCACCCGCTCGCCAAAAGCCTCCACATCCCGAAAGTCCAGCTTCTCCGCCCCTGGCACCACCCGCGTCTGCCAGGTGGTGCCCCCATCGGTGGTCCTGCCAACCGTTCCACCCGTGCCGCTCACCCAAGCGATTTGCCCGCTGACCACGCTCACCCCGCGCAAACCGG